>ENA-ORXB01001555-ORXB01001555.1-sediment-metagenome-genome-assembly--contig:-NODE-1555-length-25810-cov-4.966891_pt1 | contig 25810 bp, 24 predicted proteins | sample MGYA00237863_ERZ511475 | MGnify/ENA primary metagenome ERZ511475 (study PRJEB26305, sample SAMN06343858) | sediment metagenome | isolation source: hot spring sediment | place: Canada: British Columbia... | reverse complement strand
ATGCTGACGGGGGCGACGCTTGGGTGTCGGCTTGTCCCGCGTTCGAGGACGACAGGAAGGCGGACCAAACCAACAGCCCGCCCAGTGCTGCTGCCGTCAGGCTCCACATCATACGCCGCAGCATGGTCATGTCCTCCCGAAACTCGCCTCATCGCTTCTATCGCTTCTCCCTTATTGGCTAGTTACGACGCCGGAACCGCTGTCGTGACTTCGCCTCTCCCCCGTTCTTTTTTTCCGACGAAGGAAGCGGCTGATCGGTTTGCCCGGCATCGATCCCTTCAATTCGCCTCTGCTTCGGTTCGTGGATTCCGACGAGGGAACCGGCGAATCGGTTGGCCGAGTCTTTGTCAAATTGAGTCCACCCGCTGCTTCCTCCGCGAGTGGGCCTTTCCCCCCCGGAGGCGAGCGCATCCCCGCTCCTTTTCAGAGGAAGGCCATGAGGCGGGGACTGTTCCTTCCGGGAGGCGGGCGCATTCCTCCCTGGCGGCTTCCTCGGTCTCCCCCGCGGCTTCCTCGGTCTTCCTGTCGGTTTGCGGCGGCTGAGCTTGTCTAGAAATGTCGCTTTTCCTGGGCGCAAGCGGGGGTAGCAATGGCGAGTTTTTCGCCGCGGCGGGGCAAAAACCGGGTTTTTTCGGCATTTTTTCGCTCATGAACATTGACACATCTGTGAACATATGTATAAGAGAAAGCAGCGAGGCCGGAATGAGGAGTTTTCCCGGTTCCGCGACGGACAGGCCGACACGGGCCGGACCGCTCGGAGAGGCCGGCGGAACGGGGCAGAGGCAACGGGATCGCATCGGCCGGTCTCGCCGGGGAGGGTGAGACGATGACACACGATCGACAGTTGGTGGCTGGGGTGCCATCTTGCGGCGGCGAAGCCTGGCGGCAGGTCTGGCGCGAGGGGTTTGTGCCGGAGCTGTCCACGGCAGCGCTGGAGGCGTTGCGCGAGGGGCTGGTGACGGACGATCCCCGGCTCCAGCAGGGGGCCACGACGACGCCGCCGCCGCTGTTGTCCCTGATGGATTGGGCGGTGGAAGCGGCCTGTGCCCTGGGTTACTGCGGCTGGCGCGGCGAGGGGCTGAAGACGGTCGGCCAGGTCGAGGAGTATTTCGCCCGCCTCTGCTACGAGGCGGACCTGCGCCTGGGGGAGCCGACCGCCTGCCGCCATTTCCTCAACTGGTACGACGACACGCCGCGGGAGATCGTCCGCCGGGAACTGCTGGCGGAGGTGGAGCTGGCCTTGGCCCAACGGCAGGCGAAGCCGGCGCCAGCCGCCGCCTCTGCCGCCGGAAGCGACTCTGCCACGCAGAGCGACTCCCGCGCCGACAACGGTTCCACCGCAGGACGCGATCCTATCGCGGGGAGCGATCCTATCGCCGGGAGTGATCCTATCACCTTCCCGGTCACCCTGGCCGCCGCCTGATAGTGGGGAGTGGTCCCCCTGCCGTCCCTGGGGTCCTGGGTCCGTGTGCAGGGCACTGCCGCCAGCCCCGGCCGGACCCCTCGGAAGTCCGCCCCAGCCCAGACACACCGCCGGATGGACCCGAACCGGATCGATCCAAACCGGATGGACCGGAACCACCGAACGCCTGACGCACGAGAATGCTCTTTCTTCTAGGAGGTATCGCCCATGGCTACGAGCACCGCTGTCTGCCGTCATTGTCACAAGTGCAAGGTGAATCGACCCCGCGGTTTGTGCTGGAGTTGCTACTACACGCCCGGTGTCAAGGAGCAGTATCCGTCCACGAGCAAGTACGCTCGGCGCGGGGTGGGGAACTTCAACGGCAACGCGCCGCTGCCGCCTTTGCCCACGACGGCGCCGCCCGGCAGTCCCGAAAAACTGGCCGTGCTGGAGGAGCGCACCCGCCGCAAACAGGCCCTCTTCCACCCCGCCGACGCCCGCTACCCCGGCGATCCCCGGCCCTTGGAGTACATCCGCCAGCATGGCCTGGACGCCCAACAGCCAACGCAAGCCGCTTGAACCGATCCCGGAGACACTCCCTCGGCAGGGGGACCGACCGCCGACTCCGCCGCGGAAGCGCCGGCGGAGAGGGAACGGGGGGTGGAGCACCACCGCCATCCCCCTTCCCGGCGGGTCCCGCTACCCCCGCGGCGCGCGGTTCCAACCCGAACGGTCCGATTCAATCGGCCAGCTTCAACGATCGCACCCAATCTGCCGGAAATGAGTCCAAACAACCCGCAAACTCCGCGGCATTTAGGCCAAACTCCCACCATCACCGGCCACTTTGTGAAGTAAAATTAGAAAGCGTTGAGGAACGACTGATGCGGACTCCGGAGGATGCCCCATGTTGGTACTCAGTCGTAAACTGGGCGAGAAAATCTACATCGGCGACAACATCTGTATCACGGTTGTGGACATCGACCGCGGTAAAATCCGCCTGGGTATCGAAGCGCCCCGCGAAGTGCCGATCTACCGTCAGGAACTGCTCCCGCTCCATCACCAGCACCATCCCCAGAACGCGGAAGCCCGGCAGGAGCAGAACCAGAACCTGCCCGCCGCTTCCTGACGGCTGCTCCCGCCCCCCCTCTCGCCGCCTGCCGCTTCGTTCTTCGACCTTCCGGTGCAGGTGGAGGAAGAGCGATTTCGCCTTCGGCCCCTTGAAACTTTCGCCCTCCTTCCCAAAAATAACACCGCGGGTCCATCCTCCGCCCGGCTTCCATCGTCGAATCGTCCAGGATGGACAGCCTGCGACCGTTCGCCTTCTTCGGCACGCCCCGCTAGCTCAACTGGCAGAGCAGCTGACTCTTAATCAGCGGGTTGTAGGTTCGAGTCCTACGCGGGGCACTCCTCCGTCCTGAAGCAAATCACGGCAAACCGTGCTCAATAGCGACAAATCCACGAGACTTACGACAAACCCACCTGCGCCGGCCCTTGAAGTCCTGTTTTCCCTGACCCTCGGTCCCAGGGTACTGCTGCACCAGAACAGCACGGGCAGGGGTGCGCCTTCCCCCAGAGGTGAAGGATCCGCCTTTTGACCCCCGCGGATTTCACAGCAAAATGGTGACGAGGACGGAGGCGTCCTCCAGGCCGCGCAAGGAGTGCAGCTCGTGGCCGGGAAGGTAGAGCATCTGGCCCGCCGCCAACTCCTGGGTCCGCCCCAGAGCCGTGAAGGCCACCCGCCCTTCCAGGCAGTGCACCGTGATCTCGCCGGCCACCTTGTGCGGCGGGATGTCCTTACCCGCAGGCAGCACCAGGCGGATGACCTCCAGCCGGGCCGTCTTGATCAGCGTCGTCGTCAAGCTCTGGCGCAGGGCGGACCCCAAGGGGCGGACATCGATCACCTGGCCCGGAGCGGCATGTGGAACCGCCATGATCTAAACTCCTCTCGAATGTAAAAGGTGAAGGACATATTCCCAAGTTTCAAAAAACTCCGTTTGATCGTTTGTGGAACCCGTTCGCGTTCCGCTTCCCTCCCCCGTCATGGTTCGGTTTCCCCGGAGAAAAAATCCCCGGCCGGTTAGGACGAGAGCACGGGCAAGGAGCGCAGCGATGGCGGCAAGGCTTCGCGCGCCGGGTTGAGTGCAGCAAGGACTTCCCGCACGGGCAGGCCCAAGTATCGGCAGGCTTGGCCAATGCTGACGCCGTAGGCGAGCGTGTGCCGCAGTCAAGGTTGGGCCAACGGGTGGAACCCCAGGGCCAGGAATGTTTCCAGCAGTTCCGGGTAACGGGCGAGGATTTCGCCGATGCTGGGGCCCTCCTCGATCGGCGTGCCGGGAATGTAGGACAGCAGCTCCACCGGGTGGGAACGTCAGCCGCCGAACATCAGACGGACGAGATGGCCGCTCCAAAGGGCGAGTGCGGCCACTTCCAGCACGCCGCTGGCAGCCATGAGGGGGTACGCCGACGGCAGGAAGTCCGTCACGGTCTGGCCCACGACTCGCAGGGTGCAGCCGACGTTGAGCAGGACAAACGGCACCCACAGGCGCGGCAGGCGGCGCGGATCGACACCCTGGAGAGTGGGCACCACCCGTGCGGCCATCCCCAGGATCATCAGGCTGATGAACCCCACGGTGATGGCATGGCGAGCGGCCCCGTAGTAGGCGTGGGAAAAGCCGATCTGCACCGCCAGGCTCTCCGGCGCTAGCTTGGGCAACAGGCCGAATTGATACCCCGGCCAGAGGACCAGCATGGCCAGGGACAGCAGCAGCCAAACGTAAGCGGCGCGGATAAACTTGAGGCTGCGATCCGCTTCCCGCACCGGCCGGAAAATCCCCCAGTGCCAGACCAGCGTCACCACCGTGGCTGATAACAGCAGGACGGAGGCATACCAGACGCCGGCCCAGAAGCGGCGGGCCTCCCCCAGGAGAATCAGGCCGAAAACTTCTCCCAGCACAGCGAGGTTGAGCAGCGCCAGGGCCGCCAGACTTCCCCGCCGGGACGGTGCGGCCATTTCGTAGGCCGGGAGCACCACCCGCTGGGTCACGCCCAGGATCATCAGCAAGGCGAAGCCGTGAATCTGGATGTCCCGCAGCGCTCCCTGCCAGGCCGCAATCAACGTCAGCAGTTCTTCCCGGCTCTGGGTCTGCAAGAGGGCCTGCAAATAGACCGCTTCGTAAACCGCCTGGATGGCGAACCAGAGCAAGGCCGCGAGAATGTAGCCGTCGGAGCAGGTCAGGCCGCGCTCCGCCCGCCGCCAGGTCGCCCCGATCACGATCACGAAGAGGAGCACGGCGAGCACCTCCAGCCAGGCCGAGGCCACCGCAAGGACGCCCGCCGCCGCACGGCTTTCTGCCAGCGGCTCGCCCACCGAGCGCCCGACGATGCCCAGCAGCATCAGCACCAGGCTCGCCCACGCCAGCGCCGGATACGCCAGCACCGTGTGCTTGAACCGGGGAAATGCCTGATAAGCAAAGCCCATGACGAAGAGGCCGACCCAGCCGAAAATCTGGGCGTGGCCGTGAGCGTTGATCTCATGGACTCCCACGGCCCGGAACGAACCCGCCCAGCCGATCCGCAGCAGCAGATACGCTCCCCACGTCGCCCCCGCTGTCAGCGTGACCAGAATGCCGGCCAGGAAGAAGGGGCGATAAATCGCATCTACGCCGCGAGGCGGTCCGGACGAGGCCGGCAGCGCCGGGGAAAGCGGAGGGCGCGGAGCGCTCAGCACCTGGCGTATCTCCTCCAGCAGCCGTTCCAAGGGCACATCATGGAGGCGGGCAAAGGCAGCCAGGGACTCGACCGGTCCCTCCGGCCCGCCACAGCCCTGCAAGCCGTAGCGGTCGAGCACCTGCCGTGCCTGGGGATAGCGGCGCAATAGCTCAGGAATCATCGTCAGGCCATCGATCGGAAGCGGAGTCGGAGCCATAGCCGGGGCCTCCTGGATTCCTTGAATCGCATGTGTTTATCCGAAATTGACCAGCCGATGGAGAGTTTTCCATTCGTCAAATCGCATGTTATTGTCCTATTTTGGAGGCTCAAAAAAAAAGCCCTCCTGATCCCCGGAGGCTTTCAGGAGGGAATTTTTCGCCGCGGCGGGATTCTGGCCACCAGGTCCGCCAGAGTGGTCCGCTGGAGCATCTGGATATAGGCGCTGCGGACAGCCTTCCAGCGCTCGTGGAGGGGACAAGGCGCGGAGTCCGAACAGGCTGGCAAGCCCAGAATGCAGCCGGACCAGCGGCTCAGGTGCTCGATCGGTTCCACGACATCGTAGAGGGAGATCGTGCGGGGATCGCGGGCCAAGCGGAAGCCCCCGCCCAGTCCCTTTTGGGATTCGACCAGGCCCTGGTCAACCAGGAGGCGCAGGAGCTTGGCCAGATAGTTCGGGGGAGCGCTGATGCGGCGGGCGATGCTCCCCGCTCCGGCATAGGCCGCTGGCGGCAGTTGTGCCAACGCCACCATCGCACGCACAGCATGCAAACCGGTTTTGCTCAGCATGGTTCCCTCTTGCCCCCGGCGATCCGGCCTGGATGAATGCCGATAATCGCATGTTTTTGTCCTATTATATCCCCCGCGAAGGCCCATCGTCCATCCCTGACTGCGGATTTTGCGGAAGAAAATGCTCCGGCCTTTCCTCCAGCGCCCGCCCGGTGAGGACTCAGGCTGCCTCCCACCGGCTCCGGCCCCAGATTCGCGCCGGGGCTGCGGGAGCGAAGGGAGAGGCGGAGGGCCGGGGGTCAGGCGGAGGGTTTTTTGAAGAGGTCGAGGAAGCGGTCTTCGTAGTCTTTGAAGACGCCGAGGCGGTCGAGTTCCCGCTTCAGCTCGAAGGCTTTGGAGCGGTCGGCGGCGGCCTCGGTGAAGAGCTGCTCGATGTGCTGCTGGTCGGCGGGGGAGAGTTTGCCGTTGCGTCCGGGGCGGCGGGTGTCTTCCGGGGCTTCGGCGGAGGCGGTTTCGCGGTCCGCTTCCGGGGCGGCTTCCTCCGCGGCTTCTTCCCCTTCCTCCGGCTCTATTTCTTCGCCCTCCTCGGCTTCACCGTGAAGCTCGCGGTACTTTTCCTGGACGCGTTCGAGCAGTTCGCCAAGCTGTTCTTCCACTCGTTCCGCTTCGCGTTGCAGTTCGGTCAGGTCCAGGTCCAGGCGGGCGATGGTGGTGAAGACTTCCAGGATGGCCAGGGACGCCTTGGGAAAGGGGAATTGGGCGAAGATGTGGGGCATTTCGCCGAGCAAGCAGGTGCCGGGGAGCTGGGCTTCCGCCGCCGCTGCCAACAGGATGCCATTGAGGCCGCCGATGTGCCCGTCCTGGAGCAGGTGGAGTTCCAGTTGTTTGAGTTCGTCCCGGTAGGCGGGATCGGTGGTCGCGCCGAAGACGCGGGAGCGCTGCCGGGGATGCATCTGCGTGGCCATAGCGGCGAAGGTGAAGACCCGCTCGACGTTGAGCTTGCGGGCGATGTCCATGAGGTGGCGGCAGAAGGCGTATTTGCCCCACTGCGGCTGGGCTTCGCCGACGAAGACGACCAGGTCGTGCCGTTGCTGAGGGTCCTGCCAGACGTAGAGACGATGCCGGGGACGGCGCACTGGCTGGATCAGGCCTTCCTTGACCTCCACCTGTTCCACGTCGAAGAGGTCCGGGGTCTCGAATTCCGCCAGGGCGTTCATGCCGAGCTTGGCCAGCAGGTAAATCCCCGCATTGATGGCCACATGGCCCATCCCCGGCCAGACGGCAATCAGCCACGGATGATGCAATTGCGGTAGTTCCACGGAGTCAACTCCTTACCAGGCACTCCGATCTATTCTCTCCCCACGCTGAAGGGCGGGGTCTTGTCCGCACCTTCATCATACAATTGGAGAGGGCACTACCGCTGCGGGATTCCGCACCGGGAGCCTGCGGGACTTCTGGTCAGGAGGCGTTGGCCGCCGCCCACTCCCGGCTAGTTTCACGGCTCGGCTCCGCCGCAGGGACCGCCGCGGGGGAAGGACGCGCTGGCGTGACGTAGACCGTCGAGGAAGACACGGTGGAAGCCGCAGCCTGCACGGCTTGACCGGCTTGGCCCGGCGGAGAAGCGCCCGCGGAAGGCGAATGCTCCCGGAACAGGCCGTAAGCCACTCCGAAGGCGAACAGGGAGGCCGCCGCCAGGGCAGCCCAGGCGTACAGCAACGCAGCCATCACCAGCTCCCAGTCGCGCCAACCGGTTGGAACGAACATGATGCACCCTCCTTTCCGAATCGCGCAGAGAATCTGTCCCCGTCCGCTCACAGACCCAGGATTTCCAGGGTGGAACATTTCACCGGAACCTTTCCCCTTACCAGCGTTGGAAAAAAACCAGCCCCAGTTCGCGGGCTGGCCCTGTCGCCCGAGGCAGCCGGACACCAGAGGCAGCCGGAGTGAAGGCTAGAGGCCCCGGTGGGGACAGCCGTTTTCGACCGATTCCCCAGGAGTCGGCGCGTTCGGGCGGTCTGCGAGAAGCGGCGGGTTCACACCGGCTCCCAGGTGGTTTGCTCGGCGAGTTGGCGTGCCCGCACGGCCAGGGCGGCCAGCTCCGAGGCGATGATGCCATACTCCGCCGCCACGCCCAAATGGCCAGTGACCTGTTCGACCCGCTCCACGGTGCGTTCCAGCAGGCGCACCTGCTCCTGGAGCACGCGGATCAGGTCTTCGAGCAACTGCCGCAGCGCTTCCGAACGATTCATGGTCAGGCCTCGCACATCCTAGGAAAGAGGCGGGGGGTTTCAGGGCCGCTTTTAGTCCAGCTCTCCTGCTTCCGCCTTGCGGGCGCAGTCGATGCAGTACGGGGTGTGGGGAAGCAGATCGAGCCGTTCCTTGCCGATCGGCGCACCGCAGTGGACGCACAGGCCATAGGTACCAGCGGCGATGCGGGTGAGGGCGTCCTGGGCTTGTGCCAGGATTTCCCGCTCGTTTTGCCAGAGCACCCGTGCCAGGTATTCCTCCTCCTCCTGGCTGGGCGGATCGGTGTCGATGCCCGGCAGCTCCACCCCGGCCACCGGTTGCTCCGAGCCGCGCCAGGCTTCCGCCTCCAGATGGCGCACCTCCGGCCGCAGGCGGGCGACTAGCCGTTCCAAGCGCCGGCGGTAATGTTCCACTTGCCGCTCGGTCAAACCCGATGCCGCGAGAGTCATGTTCGCCTCCTTCCCCCTCGTTTCCGCTTCGGACACGGTGAGACGCCAGAAGCTTTATGCACAGGCCGTACCAGACGCCCGGCTCGGCCTCGATTTTGGAGAAAAAAGTCCTCAATTAATGAGAGGGGGGAATCCGCTCACACGTTGCAGGGGAAGGCCATCCGGCGTCGCACACATTCTGGCGGTCCGTTCCGAAGCCGCTTCGCCTCCGGTGCTCGGACCGTTCCGTCGGGCTGGCCGGATTTTGTCCCAAGGCTGTGCGGCAGGGTTACAAGGACTGTGTCTGTTTGGCGCTGGGCCGATGCGGGCTGGCAGAACCCGCCCCGTGTTCGCCCGTGGAGGAGGGGTCAAAGTCACGTTTGGACCGCGGGGAGGGCGGCGGCGCGGACCGTCAGGACGGGGCACGGGGCTTTACGCAAGACGCTTTCGGCGACACTGCCGACGAGCAAGCGAGCCAGGCCGGTGGTGCCGTGAGTTCCCATGACGATGAGGTCGGCGTGTTCCTGTTGGGCCAGTTCCAGGATTTTTTCCGCAGGTTCGCCTTCGAGGAGGCGGTGTTCGTAGGGGATGCGGTCATCCGGGGGGCGCAGAGCGGCGAGGCGGGCCTGCAGACTGGCCGGTTCTTCCTGGGGCAGAGGCATGGCGATGCCGTCGGGAGCGTAAACCGGAGGCGGGGAATAGACATGCAGGATGAGCAGGCGGGCGTTGTAATCGCGGGCCAAAGCGCAAGCCAACTCCCAAGCCGCCTGGGACGGCTCGGAAAAATCCGTCGGGTGCAGAATCGTGCGAATTTTGAGCATCGCGAAGTCCTCCGCAGTCTGGAGTGGGGCGCGGGTGCGGCACCGCCCGGTACGCCCGCACGGCCCTGTGACCGCTGATTCCTGCAAACGGGGTACCAAGCCGCCGATTGTCCTGCCGCGACGCCGCGTGCCCCGCCTGCTGCTGCTTCCTCCGGCACAGGCGTCCGGCCAGCGTCCCCCCAGCTCGAACCACGGGGGAAGAAAAATGTTCCCTCCAGCCAGCGGCGGGGGGGAATGATACGATGATCCCCACGCCAGCCGCTTTTCAAGGTATCCGCTTCCCCTGGCTGGGGCTTTCGCACAGGAGCGTGTCGTATGGGAACCAATCCAGAGACGATCGGGGTGGGCTTTATCGGCGCGGGGGATGTTTCGGTGCTGCATGCCCGTGCGGTGCAGAAGTGTCCGGGGGCGCGCCTGGTGGGTTTGTGGAACCGTTCGGCGGAACGGGCCGAGCAGCGGGCGCGGGAGTTCGGCTGCCGCACCTATGCTACGCCGGAAGAGCTGGTGCAGGACCCGGCGATCGACGCCGTCTTTGTCCTGACCAATCTGGAAACCCACCTGGCCTACACGGAGCTGGCGCTGCGGGCCGGCAAGCATGTGCTGGTGGAAAAGCCGGTCGGGGTGAACGTGGCGGAGATCGCCCGCATGCGGGATGTGGCCCAGGCGCAGAAACGGGTGTGCATGCCCGGCCACAATTACATTTACGAAGCCAGCATGCAGCGGACCCGCGAGCTGGTCGCCAGCGGGGACCTGGGGCGGATCGTCTCCTGCTATGTGCTCTACAACATCCACCATCCCGAAGAGGTGGCCCGGCGTTATCCCGGAGTGGTCCGCCAGATTTTGACCCATCATTCCTACATTCTGCTGTATCTGGTGGGCCGCCCGGTCGAAATCTCAGCCATGAAAGCGGTCCTGCACTACCAAACCTACACGGAAGAGGACATTGCCATGGTGCAGATGCGCCTGGAGAACGGCGCTCTGGCCCACTTCTGCGCCAGCTTCGCCGCGGATGACCACTCCGGCGATCCCTGGACCGTGCTGGTCAAAGTCATCGGCACCGGCGGCAGCACCCGCTACAGCTACCGCGACCATGTCGAGATCAAGCCCGGCCTGGTCCACTCCCAGACGTACACGGCCTATCAGGGGTCGATCACCAACGAGGTGTACCACTTTATTCACCGCTGTATCCGCCAGGGGGAAGCGCCGCTGTCCACTCTGGAGGACGCCATCACGGCGCAGAAGATGATCGAAGCCATCGAGGAATCGATCCGCACCGGGCGGCATGTGTCCATGAGCTAGAAGTCCGGGGCCGGACGGTTTCAGACGATCCGAAAGGGCAGAGGCAGGCGGGAAGGGGTGAGCGGCAGGCAGGAGGAGAGGGGGCCATGCGTTACCGGCCGTTGGGGCGCACGGGGCTGGAGGTTTCGGTGCTGGGGCAAGGGGGGGCCGCCATCGGGCAGCAGTACGGCCCGGTGGCCTTCGAGGAGGCGCGGGATTGCGTCTGGACTGCCCTGGACGCCGGCGTCAATTTCATCGACACCTCCGCCTACTACGGCAAGGGGCTATCCGAGGAGTATCTGGGGCGGATCCTGGAAGGCGGTTTGCGCCAGCGGGTGATTCTCTGCACCAAGGCGGGGCGGCTGGACCGGGATGTGTTCGACTTTTCCCCCGCGGGTCTGCGCCGCTGCGTGGAGGGGTCCCTGCGGCGGCTGCGCACCGAGGCCGTCGACATTCTCCTGGCCCACGACATCGAGTTTGCCGAGGATTACGAGGCCATCTTCACGCAGACCTACGAGACGTTGCAACAGCTCCGCCAGGAGGGGAAGACGCGCTTCATCGGCATGTCGGCCTACCCGTTGGGACTGTTGCGGCAGGCGGTGGAGCGCTGCCAGTTGGATGTCATCATCAGTTACGCGCATTACACGTTGCAGAACACCCGGCTGTTGACGGAGCTGCTGCCGGTGGCGGAGGCGCGCGGGACGGCGGTGATCAACGCTTCGCCGCTGGCCCTGGGGCTGCTGACGGAGCAGGGTCCGCCGCCGTGGCATCCCGCCGGGCCGGACATCCGGGCTGCCTGCCGAGCGGCTGTCGAGCACTGTCGGCGGCGCGGGCACAACATCGCCGTTTTGGCCATGCAATTCTGCTACGCCCAGGAACGCATCCCCTGCACCCTCACCGGCACCGCCCGCCGCAGCGAACTGCTGGTCAATCTTCAGGCCCTGGACCAACCCTTGGATTCCCAGCTCTTGGCCGAAGTGCAGAGCATCCTCGCCCCGGTGCGGGACCAGAGCTGGCCCAGCGGCAACTGGAAGGAATAAGCCGCTCCCCGCAAGGAGCCGCCCCGCCGTCAGCGGACATCGCGCCAGAGCCAGCGGAGGGCATCCGGCAGGAGGACCCCGCCGTGCCGGCCGTTGTGCGCCCCATCGCCATAAACGAACTTGTAGTCGTAGTGCATAGAGCGGAGGGCGGCGGCCATCTGCAAGTTTGCCAGCGGCCAGCTCCCGTGTTCGTTGTCTAGGTCCCCGCTGCCGTCTTGCAGGTAGATGCGGATCGGCTTGCGGGCGGTCTTGCGGATCAAGCCGGGATAAATGTCCCCGCCGCGGATGTTGGTGAAGCTGCCGACGTGGGAGAGGACCTTGCTGAACAGGTCGGGGCGTTCCCAGGCCGCCGTGAAGGCACAGATGCCGCCGGAGCTGATGCCGCCGATGCCGTGGGCTTCCGCCTCCGGGCGCAGCTTCACATGCTTGGCCACCTCCGGCAGTATCTCTTTCTCCAAAAACTCCGCATACTGCTTGGAGAGGGTGTCATACTCCACGCTGCGGTTGGAGGCGAATTTGCCATCCTTCCCCTTACGGGCAGGAAAGACGCCGGGATTGACGAACACGCCCGCCATCGGGGGAATCTCTTTTTTGTGGATCAAATTGTCGAACACGATCGGGACGCGGAATTGCCCCTTGGGATTGAGGTAGTTGAAGCCGTCCTGGAAGACCATCAGGCACAGGGGCGTCTGGCCGTCGTACTGGGCGGGGATGTAAATCCAGCAGTCGCGCTGGGTGCCGGGATAGATTTTGCTCTCCTTCCACTCGAATTTGACGATCTTCCCCTGGGGCACGCCCGGCTGGACCTGGGAATCCGGGCCGTAGGTGTAATCATCCGCAGCGGGCATCGCCCCTCGGTCCACGAGCAGCAAGGGGAAGCTGACCAACAGCGGCAGCAGAAACAAGCGGCGCATGGCACCCTCCCGGTGTCGGCGGAAAAGGATCAGGAACCAGCAGGCACAGCGATCGCCTGCGGGATTAGCCTAGGTCCAGGGGGCGGGGCCGCACACCGGGCAGCTTCGTGGAACGGCATTCCCCCCAGCGGCGGGCGTGTTCCCCCGGATGGACAGGCGTTCCTCAGCAGAAGGGCGTGCTCCCCACCGGGCGGCCTAATTCCCTTCCCCCCGCGGCGGGCGTGTTCCCATCGAGGGCGCGTCTGCCAGAGGAAGGGAAGGAGGGAAGGGGGAACAGGAACACGGGCAGGAAGTTGCGCAGCAGGTGGTGGAAGTTCCCCCCGCGGCGACTACGATAAGCGCAAGGGTGGTTTCCAGGGCGGAGGCCGCCCTTGTCTTGTTGCCGGCCCGCCCGGCTAGGGAGAGGAGCACGGGGCCATGAGCACACTGCTCCGCACAGCGTTGTACGACTGGCACCTGGCGCAGGGGGCGCGGATGGTGCCCTTTGCGGGCTGGTCCATGCCGCTCCAGTACGAGGGGATCGTAGCCGAGCACCTGGCGGTGCGCAAAGAGGCCGGGATGTTTGACATTTCCCACATGGGTCGGCTGCGCTGCCAGGGGGCGGGTGCGACTCAGCTTTTGGATTACGTCTGCACCAATGCCATCGCCCCGATGCACACCGGCCAGGTGCGCTACAGCTTGCTCTGCCACGAGCGCGGCGGGGTGCTCGACGATGTGCTGGTGTACCGCTGGGCGGAGGAGGAGTTCAGCCTGGTGGTCAACGCGGCCAATCGGGACAAAGTGCTCGCCTGGCTGGAGCAGCACCGTCCGAGTGCGGCGGTCCAGATTCAGGACGAGACGCGGGCGACGGCGATGGTGGCGGTGCAGGGGCCAGCAGCCGCGGCAGCCGTGGCGGACCTCTTCGCGGACGACCTGCGCCGTCTCAAATACTATTTCGCCTGCCGGACCTGGTGCGGAAGCACCGCGGTGTGGGCCAGCCGCACCGGCTACACGGGGGAGGACGGCTTCGAGATTGTTCTGCCGGCGGAGGCCGCGCTGGAGCTGTGGGAACGCCTGCGGGGGCGCGGGGTCAAGCCCTGCGGCCTCGGCGCGCGGGACACCTTACGCCTGGAAGCGGGCATGCCCCTCTACGGCCACGAACTGACTGAGGAGATCAACCCGATCCAAGCGGGGCTGGCCTGGGCGGTGAAATTCAGCAAGGGAGACTTCATCGGCCGCAGTGCCCTGGAACAGGCGCGGCAGGATCGGACCCTGCCGGTGCGCGTCGGCCTGGAGATCGAAGGACGGCGGGCGGCCCGGATGGGCCACCGCGTTCTGTCGGCTGAGGGGCAAGCGGTGGGCACGGTCACCAGCGGCAGCTTCTGCCCGTACCTGGAGCTATCGCTAGCGATGGCTTACGTGCTGCCGGACTATGCCGCCGTGGGCACCCCGCTCCAGATCGAGCTGCCCGGAGCCTTCCTGCGGGCCGCGGTGGTCCCCCTGCCGTTTTACAAGCGGACGCCGGCCGGCTGACAGTCCGGAGACAGCCGTTGGAAGACAAGCCGCAGGCCAGCCATCGCGGCGGGCCGAAAACCGGTGCGAATCCCCAGTGTTTCTCCTAGCGAGGTGAGTATGCACAATCCTCCCGATTTGCGTTACACCCCCACGCACGAATGGGTCCGCTGGGACGGCGAACTGGCCACCGTCGGCATCACCCGCTTCGCCGTCGAACAGTTGACCGAGCCGACGTACCTGGAACTGCCGGCCCTGGGCAGCTCTGTGGAAGCGGGCAAGCCCTTTGGCGTCATCGAGTCGGTCAAATCCACCTCCGACCTCTACGCTCCGCTCAGCGGCGTGGTCGCCGAACGCAACAGCGAGCTGCTCGATGACCCGGCCAGCGGACGCCAGGGGAACCTGGCCCTGATCCTGGAGGACCCGTTTGGCCGCGGCTGGCTCATCAAAATCCGCCCCCAGCCGCCGGTGAGCCTGGAGCACCTGCTGACCGCCGAGCAGTACGAAGCCCAACTGGCCGCCGAAGGACACTGAACCGAGCGAGGGCACGCCGCCTCTGCCAGCGGGATGGCTAGCGAGGGCGTGGCAGCCTGGCGGTCCTCCCAGCGGCGGACCCAGGCGCGGAGACCCCGCCCAGCCTTCCAACGGCGGGGTCCCAACGGGAAGACCCGGCGGTGAAGAGCGGCTTCCCCGCTGCGGTTCCTCACTCAACCGGCCTGAGCGGCGGCGCTGCCGGCGCGGCACTCCCGGCGGCGCGGATGCCCCTGGAACGCAGGGTAACAGCCGCCGCGGCGGTCGGACACCTTCGCGGCCCTCGCGAAGACGCTGACGCGGGGAACAACACGACGCTAGCGTGATGCAGGAAACAACCCTGCGCTGGCAACGGGAGAAAAAACAACGTTCCGTTTTCTGAGGAAAAAGGCATTCCGTATCCGAGTTTCGAGGTTGGCCGTGTCTTACTTGCTCAACACTGCGGCAGAACAGCAGGCGATGCTCGCCTCGTTGGGTGTGTCGAGCGTGGAGGAGTTGTTTGTGGCGGTGCCGCCGGAGGTGCGCTTGCGCCGGCCCCTGCATCTCCCGCCGGCCATGACGGAACTGGAACTGCATCGCCAGTTGGAAGAATTCGCCCGGCAGAACGCTTCCGCGGCCCAGTATCCGTGCTTTCTCGGCGGAGGGGCGTATGACCATTTCATCCCCGCGGTGGTCGATGCCATCGCTTCCCGCAGCGAATATTACACTGCCTACACGCCGTATCAGGCCGAGGCCAGCCAGGGGACGCTTCAGGTCATCTTTGAGTATCAGACGCTCATGTGTCAGTTGACCGGGCTGGGGGTGGCCAATGCCAGCCTGTACGAAGCGGGTTCCGGCGTGGCGGAAGCGGTGCTGATGGCCCTGGGGGTGACGGGCCGGCAGGACGGCGAAGTGCTCGTGGCCGAGACGGTCCATCCGGAGTACCGCCGGGTCCTGGAGACGTATCTGGCCAATCTTTCGTGCTCGCTGCGGCTGCTCCCTGCGCCCGACGGCTTCCTCGATCCGGACGATCTGAAGGCCGCCCTGAGTGACCGCACCGCCGGCGTGGTGGTGCAGTCGCCGAATTTCTTCGGTCATCTGGAGGAAGTGGCGGACGTGGCCGCGGCAGTCCACCGGGTGGGGGGCGTGTGCATAGCCGTGTTCGATCCGATCAGTCTGGGTCTGTTGCGCCGTCCGGGGGACTGCGGGGTGGACATCGCGGTGGCAGAAGGCCAGGGGCTGGGCATACCGTTGGGCTACGGCGGGCCGTATTTGGGCATTCTCGCCTGCCGGGATGAGCCGGGGTACCTTCGACGGCTGCCGGGCCGCCTGGTGGGGCAAACCACGGACCGCCACGGCCAGCGCTGCTGGGTGCTCACTCTGCAAACGCGTGAGCAGCACATCCGGCGGGAAAAAGCCACCAGCAACATCTGCACCAATCAGGGCCTGATGGCCTTGCGTGCCAGCGTCTATCTGACCGCGCTTGGCCCCCAGGGTTTGCGGGAAACCGCCGAGCTGTGCCTGCGCAAGGCCCAGTATGCGGTCCGGCGCCTGGGGGAAGTGGCGGGGGCCGAGCTGCGCTTCCGCCGGCCGTTCTTCAAGGAATTCACGCTGCGCTGGCCGGGACCCACGGAAGCCCTGCCCCAGCAATTGCGGCAGCGCGGCTTCCTCGCCGCCCTCCCCCTCGGACGCTGGTTCCCTTCCCTGGCCGACTGCTTCAGCCTGGCCGTCACCGAGAAGCGAACCCGCGCCGAGATCGACGCTTTAGCCGACGCCCTGGCCCAGTGTCGGCCGTCCTCCCGCTCCTGACGCCGCCCGCGCCCCAGACAACCCGCTGACATCCGACACCCGCAAACACCGAGGGAAAAAGAGCCAACCGAGCTACCTGCAACCCCCAAGGCCAACCCAGGAACGTCGAGACTGCCATGAACAACGTTGCCGCCACGGAGTTGATTTTCGAGTTGTCCCAGCCGGGCCGGCGCTGCCACCGCCTGCCCGCTTGCGATGTGCCGCCGGAGTCCCCGGAGCACGACCTGCCGGAGCGCTATCGCGCCGCCGCTCCTCCGCCCCTGCCCGAAGTCGGCGAGGTGGACCTGGTCCGCCATTACGTCAACCTGTCCACGCGGAACATGAGCATCGACACTCACTTCTACCCGCTCGGTTCCTGCACGATGAAGTACAATCCGAAGCGGCACGAACGCTGGGCGGCCCTGAACGGTTTTGCCGCCCTGCACCCGTATCAGGACGAGGAGTCCGTTCAGGGGATCCTGCGGCTGCTTTACGAGTTGCAGGAGTTTCTGGGAGAAATTTCCGGTTTGCCCGCGGTGTCGCTCCAGCCGGCCGCGGGCGCCCAGGGGGAACTGACCGCCCTACTCATCGCCGCCGCTTACTTCCGCGACCAGGGGCAAACCCACCGCCGCAAGGTGCTGATCCCGGATTCGGCCCACGGCACCAATCCCGCCTCCGCCACCTTGGCCGGCTTCGAGAGCGTCACCGTCAAGAGCACGCCGCAGGGACTGGTCGACCTGAACGATCTGCGGAGCAAGCTCGGTCCGGACGTGGCCGTCTTTATGATCACCAATCCGAACACGCTGGGACTGTTCGAGCGGCAGATTCGCACGATCACGGACTGGCTGCACGAGGCCGGCGCTTTGGTCTATCTGGACGGGGCCAACATGAATGCGATTTTAGGGATCACCCGTCCGGGGGATTTCGGGGCGGACATGCAGCATTACAACGTGCACAAGACGTTCACCGGCCCGCATGGCGGCGGAGGTCCCGGCAGCGGCCCGGTCGCCGTGCGCGACTTCCTCGCCCCCTACCTGCCGGTCCCGGTGGTGGTGCGCGAGGGGGAACGCTACCGCCTGGACTATCACCGCCCCAAGAGCATCGGCAAAGTGCACACCTTCTACGGCCACGTCGGGATCCTGCTGCGCGGCTACTGCTACATCCGCACGCTCGGCCCGGAGGGTCTCAAACAGGTCAGCGAGCAGGCGGTGCTCAATGCGAACTACCTGCGGGCCCGCGTGGCCCAGGTGCTGGAGGTGCCCCATCCCGGCCCCTGCATGCACGAGTTCGTCGCTTCCGCCCGCAAACTCCTCCGGGAAAAAAAGGTCCGCGCTATGGACCTGGCCAAGCGCCTCCTGGACTTCGGCATCCACGCCCCCACCGTCTATTTCCCCCTGGTCGTGCCTGAAGCCCTGATGATCGAACCGACCGAAACGGAAAGCAAAGCGACCCTGGATGCCTTCGCCGACACCTTGGCCCGCATTGTGCAAGAGGACCCGGACTTCCTCCGCGCCGCGCCCCACACCACGCCCATCAGCCGTCCGGATGAAGTGCAAGCGGTCAAGCAGCCGATCCTGCGCTGGCAGCCCTCTGGCGCAAGCTCCAGCTCCCCGCCCGCTCCCGCGGCCCCGGCGGCAGAAACGCCCCAGGTGGTCCCCGCCGCTTCCTGAGCGGCTCGCACCCGGAACCGCATCGCTCCTCTGCACCGCATCGCCACCCGGACCGGCTCGCCCCGCCCTGCCTCCGCTTTCGGCCGCCTGCCTCCGCGTGCCGCCCCTCTTCGGGTGCTGCCCACCCGCGGATGCTGCCCAACTTCCACAAACCAGCCTTTCCCTGATGCCGCCCTTTTCCGGGTGCTGCGCCCGCCTTCCCTGAACCCCGTAGCCATTTGGCTGTCCTAGAATAGAGTGATGAGCCTGCACCTGCGACTGCTGCCTCTGACGTGTGATGATGGGCCGTCCCAGATGGCCCAGGATGAAGTTTTGCTCGAAAGCGCAACCGGCGGGCAAGCCTCCCTTCGCTTCTATCAATGGAGCGTGCCGACGCTGTCCCTGGGCTACTTTCAGCCGGCAGCGATGCGGTTGCACCGAGCGGAGCTAGCGGCCCTGCCCTGGGTGCGCCGCCCGACCGGCGGAGCTGCCATCCTGCACCATCACGAACTGACCTACGCCTTCGCCCTGCCGCCGCGGCTCGCCTTCCGCCAGAACTCCTGGATTTGCCTCTTCCACGGCTTGCTCCGCGAACTGCTGGAAGAGACCGCTTTAGCCGGGCAAGCCCATCTGGTCCGCTGCGGGGAGGAACGCAAGCTCGGCGACGTCCTCTGCTTCCTGCACCAGACGGCGGGCGACCTGCTCCTGCAAGGGAGCAAAGTGGCCGGCAGCGCCCAGCGCAAGCACCGCGGCGCTCTGCTGCAACACGGTAGCATCCTCCTGCGCCGCAGCCCATACGCCCCGGAATTGCCTGGCCTCTTCGACCTGGCGGGCCAGGACCTGTTCTCCCCCGCCGCCCTCGCCCAGTCCCTGGCCGCCCGCTTCGCCGAACTCCTCCACGCCGAGCTGGTTCCCGACACCTGGACGCCGGCGGAACAGCAGCGCATCGCCGAGTTGAAGGCCGCCAAGTATCAGCAGCCGGCCTGGAACGAGAAGCGCTGAGCGGGCCGCTGCCGCTGGCAGAGCTGGAGCCGCAAGACGTTCGCCTTCGGGGCCAGCCGCCGCGACCTCTCCCCCGCCTCGGCTCGATCCGCCGCGACTTTGGACAGCCGATGGCCAGACTTTTTGCAGGAATGGTCTAACGTCGTTCAGGAATCCTGGAGGCCGAAGAGTTTGCGAATGGCTTCGCGCAAGGTGTGCCCCTGACCGGAGCGGCTGGCTTCCTGCAACGCGGCAATCGGGCCGTGGAGCAAGCGGTTCTGGAAGAGGCGGAAGGCCCCCTCGATGTAGGCTTTGTCCGCTTCGGTCAGCTTGCCGTTGAAGCGCTGCAAGAGCGGGCCGACCACCGCTTCCCGCAGGCGGTCGACTTCCGCGGTCAGGCGTCCGATGATGGGGCCATCCTTGCGGCGATTCCAATCCAGGACGAACTGCTGCACTTCCTGGGCGATGATGGCTTCCGCGGCGGGAATGTGCCGCCGCCGTTCCGCCAGGGCCTGATTGGCCACGCGGGTCAGATCATCGACGTTGAAGAGGATGACGCTTTCGCCGTCGTGGATAGCCGGGTCGAAATCCCGCGGGACGGCCATGTCGAAGATGACCAGCGGTCGGCCGGAACGCTGGTAGCGCACCTTCTCGTCGAAGCGGCGCTGGGAGACGATCGGTTCTGGCGCCCCCGTGGTGCTCAGGACAATGTCCGCCTGGATCAGGGCCTCGTCGAGTTGGTCCCAGGGGACGACCTGCCCGCCGCATTCCGCCGCCCGGCGCTGGGCCTTGTCCAGATGGCGATTGGTGACCAGCACACGGGCCGGGTGCAACTCGCGGATGTGCTGCAAGGTCAGCCGGCCCATCTTGCCCGCGCCGATGACCAGCACGACTTTGTCCGTGAAGGTGTCGAAGACGGTCAGGAGAAAATCGACAGCGGCGCTGGAGACGGAGGCATGCCCCCGACCAATCCCGGTTTCCGTCCGCACCCGCTTGGCCACCCGCAAAGCCGCCGGAAACAGCGTGTTGAGCAAGCTCCCGGTGCTGCCCGCCTGCCGGGCGGTCTCGTAAGCCTCCTTCACCTGTCCCGTGATCTGCGCTTCCCCCAACACCACGCTGTCCAGGCCGCAGGCCACGCGGAACAGATGGCGCACCGCCTCTTCATCGGCGTGCTCGTACAGATGGGGCAGGATGGCCTCGGCCCTCAGGCCGTGCACTTCGCCCAAAAACTCAGCCAAAAGCGGAGCATGGAGCGGCGCTTCCACCTCCGGGCGGGCCAAGTACAGCTCCACCCGATTGCAGGTGCCCAGGATCACCGCCTCCGTCCCGTAGCGTGCGTTCAGTTCCGCCAGGGCGTGGGTCAACAGCGGCGGAGCAAAAGCCAAGCGTTCCCGTAATTCCACGGGGGCCGAGGCCACATTGCACCCGATGGCGCGGAGGTTCATACCGGCCCTCCCGTAGGGGCAAAGGGATGGGCGGCCATCAGTGCCACCAGCAGCAAGGCAAACGCGGCGATCGACAGCCAGGCCAGGCGGCGGGGCGGCACATGCGTCCCGTAGCGCAGATAGACCAGCACCCCGAACACCAGCCACAACCCGCCCGTGGACAGCACCTTCACGGACAGCCAGTTCTCCCAGCCGCCACGCTCCTGCCGCCACAACACCAGCCCCAAAAGCAACCCGGCACTGAGCAGGGGGAAAGCCCAGGCAATCGCCCGGCGGTTGAGCGTCTCCAGCCGCTCCAGACTCCACAGCGGCAGCACGCGCCCCGGATCAATTTTCCGCCGCAAGCGCCGCGCCTGGAGCAGATACATCAAACTGGCCACAAAGCTGACGCTGATCCCCACCGAGGCCAGCAGGATGAGCGTCCCGTGCAGCGCTCCCCAGAAGCGCTCCCCGCTCAGCCACGCCGGCACCTGCGCCGGCCAGGCCGTCGCTTCCAGCCGCCCAACCATCATAGCCAATCCGACCAGACCGATAATGACCGGCAGCAAAAACAAGGCCCACGCCCGCCCCGCCTGATGCAGCGTGCCGTAAAGGTAAAAGAGGGCCAGCACCCAGGCCAGAAGCAGGAGCGAGCCGTCCGGCGCCGCCGGCGTCGGATGATGCACCAGCAGAAAGAGCGTATGGGCGATGAGGCCCGCCAGGCCGAACCCCACCGCCGCCCAGTGGCAAACGCGGTGCCACGCCGGCCGCAGCCACGCCGGCCATTCCAGCAGCCACGCCAGCAAATAACTCAGCCCGAAACAGGCGTGGGTCACATTCTGCCACCACGAGGCTGACATCGGGAATCACTCATGCCCGGAGGGATGCACTGGCATTGTATCAGCCCGCCGCTCGGCCTGGCAGAGTACGCCTCCCCTTGGCGCCCGCGGTCCCTGCGTCTGGAGAAACCCCTTCGCTTCCAGGACCCGCCCTTCCCCGTGCCGCTCCGCCGAACGATCCAAGTGCCGCTCCGCCGGGCGCTCAGGCGGTTTCCTTTCTCTCGTCCCCCTCTCCGCCGCGGGCCGAGGAAGCATCCCGAACCGGCCCCTGGGGCGCAGTTGGAGCGTCAGCCTTGTACTGCTCCCACTTTTTGTGCAGGGTGTTGCGGTTGATCCCCAAACGTTCCGCGGCCTTGATCTGCGTTCCGCCGCACTCGCGCATGACTTCCTCAATCAAGGCCCGTTCCAAGCCGTCCACGAGGAAGGCGTGGAGTTTGACGCCCGCGGGCCGGGGAGCGTGCAAACCCACACGGACCAACTGGCGGATCAGGGAGGGTACATCCATCGTCCGGGGCGCTTCCCCCGCCGCTGGGACGGAGCGGATCACGGGGCGGTGGCGGACCCGCCGCAGGACCTCCGCCGTCACCGGTCCCCCATCGGCCAGGACAATCAGGCGCTCCAGCGTGTTTTCCAGTTCGCGGACATTGCCGGGCCAGTCGTACCCCTGGAGCCACTCCGCCAGTTCCGGCGTCAGCTCCGGCACAGGGCATTTGTGCTGCTCGGCATAGCGGCGGAGAAAATGGCGGGCCAGCAGGGGAATATCCTCCCGGCGTTCCCGCAGCGGCGGCAAATGGATCGGGATGACGTTGAGGCGGTAGTACAAATCCTCCCGGAACTGCCCCGCCGCGACCAACTCCTCCAGCGGGGCGTTGCTCGCGGCCACCACCCGGACATCCACGCGGATCGTCCGGCTTTCCCCGACCCGTTCAAACTCCCGTTCCTGGAGGACCCGCAACAGCTTGACCTGCAACTTCGGGGAGGTGCTGTTGATTTCATCCAGGAAAATGGTACCTCCGTGGGCGGCCTCGAAGCGCCCCGTCTTGTTTTCCACCGCGCCGGTGAAGGCGCCCTTGACATGCCCGAACAGCTCGCTTTCGAGCAGGTTTTCATGCAAAGCGCCGCAGTTGACGCGGACAAAGGGGCCATCCGCCCGCCGACTCAGCTTGTGGATCGCCCGGGCGATCAGTTCCTTGCCGGTACCTGTCTCCCCGACGAGCAGGACATGGGCGGAGCGGGGCGCCGCCAAGCGCACCAGGCGGTACACCTCCTGCATCGCGGGGGCATTGCCTACGATCTCCGGCAAAGGGGGTTCTATTTGCTCACTTTTTGTCATTCTCCCATCGCTCCTGGGGAGAGGATGAACGGGAGAGAGCCGCCTTTTGCGTCCTTGTTCCCCGTCAGTATAATCACCCCTGCCACGAATTGCCACCTGACTGCATACTTCCTAGGCAATTCTCCCCGGCCTCCCGCCCCCGCCAAACTACTGCCCATATCCTAGGCATCCGACTTCTCCCCTTATTGAATCCGCTCGTAGAAGTTGCCGGGCAAGCGGCGGATGCGGTGCTGCAATTCCAACTGCATGAGCTGGGGCAACAAGTCCGAAACCCTACACTGGAGGGCATAGGCCAGTTCATCGATATGGCGGCGCTGGGCGAGTTGGTCCCAGATAGCCTGGAGAGGGGGGTCCAACGGGGAAGGCGGAGCGGCAGGAGGAGGCGGAACAGCGGGAGGAAGCGGAGCGGCGGCGGGCTGGGGACGTTCCGCGAAGGGACGCTCCAGGGGCGGACCATTGGCAGAGGCAGCGGAGGCGGTGGGAAGGAAGGCGTCCGACGGCGGGGCTTCTTCAGCGAACAAGCTGGCGGGGCGGCTCGGCGGCGGGGCGGCTTCTCCCGCCTTCAGCCCTTGCAGGTCGGCGAGCAGGTCGTCCACTCCCCGGATCAAGCGGGCGCCCTGGCGGAGCAAGGCCAGGCATCCGGCGCTGGTTTCACTGTCCAGGTTTCCCGGCAGGGCAAAGACTTCCCGCCCCTGTTCCAGGGCATGCTCAGCGGTGATGAGCGCTCCGCTGCGCTGGCCCGCTTCCACCAGCACCACGGCCAGGCTCAGGCCGCTGATCAAGCGATTGCGGGCGGGGAACATGCCGGCCTGCGGCGGGGTCTGCATCGGGGTTTCGCTGATCAGGCAGCCGGGTCCTGAGGCGATCCGCTGGGCCAGCTCCTCATGTTCCGGGGGATAGATGCGTCCCAAGCCGCCCGCCAGGACGGCGATGGTGCGCCCGCCGCTTTCCAGGGCAGCCTGATGGGCAGCGCCGTCGATGCCGCGGGCCAAGCCGGAGACGACGGTGTAACCGGCCAAGGCCAGGCCGCGCGCGAGTTGTTCGGCCCAGCGGCGGCCGGCTGCCGTCGCCTGGCGCGTGCCTACCACGGCCACCGCCCGCTGGTCCCGGCGGTCCCACTTCCCTTTGAGAAAGAGCAGCGGTGGGGGATTGCTGATGGAAAGCAGCGGGGCGGGATACTCCGGTTGCGTCCAGATCACCGCCTGGACGCCGTGCTGGGCCATGAGGGCTTCTTCACGGGCCGCCGCCGCCTCGACCTGCTGCAAGGCCGCGGCCAGTTGCCGGGCCAGCTTCGCTCCGATGTGGGGGACCTGGCGCAGTTGTTCCGCTGTCGCCCGCCGCACCGCCGCTGCCGAACCGAAATGCTGGAGCAAGGCCGCCGTCAAGCGCGGCCCCAAACCGGGAACCAGCGCCAAAGCCAGATGATCGCGCAGCTCCTCCGCCGCCGGACGCATCACTCCGTTCCCAGGACCAGCTTCAGGGAAAAAATCGCGTCCGCTTACCACCATAGCCGATGGAGAAGATGGGGGAAAGGATACTGGAAGAATTCCTGAGGGAAAAATTGTTGGCAATGGCGGAAGAAATTGGCATAATGCCAGTGCAGCCCCTTTCCCTCAACCGGCCGGAAGGATCGGCGGTGTACGGCAACGGCAATAACCACAAGCTGAAGATTTTCAGCGGTCGGGCCAATCCCTCGTTGGCGGAGAGCATTGCGCGCCACCTGGGCTGCCCCTTGGGACGGATCAGCCTGGGGAATTTCCCCGACGGCGAGACGAGCGTGCGGATCGAAGAGGATGTGCGGGGCCGGGACGTGTTCCTGGTCCAGCCGACCTGCACGCCGGTCAACGAGAACTTGATGGAATTGCTCATCATGCTGGACGCCTTCAAGCGGGCGTCGCCAGCGCGGATCACCGCGGTGCTGCCCTACTACGGCTACGCCCGGCAGGACCGCAAGGACAAAGGGCGCGTGCCGATCTCCGCTAAACTGGTCGCCAATCTGATCACCAAAGCCGGGGCGGACCGGGTGCTGGCGCTGGACCTCCATGCGGCCCAGATTCAGGGCTTTTTCGACATCCCGGTCGACCATCTCTACGCCGCCAAGGAGCTAGCGCGGAGCATTCGGCAGTTGGGCATCCCGCCGGAAGACCTGGTGGTGCTCAGTCCCGACGAGGGGAGCATCAAAAAGGCGCTCGACTTCCAGCGCTATGTCGGGGGCAAGCTGGCGGTGGTGGACAAGCGCCGGACGAGTGCCACGGAGGTCAAGCACCAGCATTTGATCGGGGCGTCGCTGGATGGGAAAACGGTGGTGATGTACGACGACATGATCGCCACGGCGGGCACGATTGTGGGGGCGACGCGCGTGGCGCGGGATGCCGGGGCCAAACGGGTTTATGTCTGCGCGACGCATGGGGTGCTCTGCGGCCCGGCCATCGATAATCTCCGCCATGCTGCCATCGATCAGATTTTCATCACGGACAGCATTCCCCTGCCGCCGGAAAAACAACTGCCCAACATCCGGGTCATTTCCGTCGCCGCTCTGATCGCCAACGCCATCCACCGCATCCACGGCAACGAGTCGATCAGCGCGCTGTTCAACGACGAGGAACCGATCGCGGTCCAGGTACGCCGACCGGAAGGAAGCTGAGCCGGTTCCGCCCTGTTCCCCATTCACCGGGTCACGTGGGGGGTCCGACGGGGAGGCTCATCCGGCTTTGCGGAGGGGCAGGGCCTTTTCGAGCAGGGCGCGCTGCCAGGCCACCTGCTGGGCCAGCCCTTCGGCGAGGGGCGTGCGCGGGGTCCAGCCGGTGTGGCGGGTCAGTTTGCTGACATCGGCGCCTGTGGCGACCTGGTCGCCGGGGCGGGGCGGCAGGTGCTCGATGACAGCCCGCTGACCGGTCAGGCGTTCGAGCAGACGGATGACTTCGCGGATGGTCGCCAATTCCCCGCCGCCGACGTTGAAGGTTTCGCCGGGCAGGGCTTCCGCCGCCCGCACCGTCGCCTCGACGCAGTCCGCTACAAAGGTATTGCCCCGCACTTGCAGACCGTCGCCGGTCAGGCGGATCGGTCGGCCGGTCAGCAGCGCTTCCACGAACTGGTAGTAGCCCATATCAGGCCGCTGGCGGGGGCCATAGACGCTGAAGTAGCGCAGCACCACAACCGGCAGGCCGTAGGTCTCGCTGTACACCCGGCAGAGGTGTTCGCCCGCGAGCTTGGTCAGGCCGTAGGGGGAAC
>ENA-ORXB01001543-ORXB01001543.1-sediment-metagenome-genome-assembly--contig:-NODE-1543-length-26021-cov-11.064986_pt1 | contig 26021 bp, 25 predicted proteins | sample MGYA00237863_ERZ511475 | MGnify/ENA primary metagenome ERZ511475 (study PRJEB26305, sample SAMN06343858) | sediment metagenome | isolation source: hot spring sediment | place: Canada: British Columbia... | reverse complement strand
GTCCTAAAGCGGGAGTGGTGGGGGGAGGATGAGGCCACGGATGTCCTTTCCTTTCCCCACTACGAACCCGGGGATCCTTTTGTACCCCCCCACCTGGGGGATATCTGGATCAGCCTGGACACCGCCAAGAGGCAGGCGGAGGAAAGAGGGGTTCCCCTCGAGGAGGAGGTGCTGGTCCTGGCGGCCCACGGGCTATGGCATCTTCTCGGCCACGACCACCAACAGGAGGAGGATTGGGAGGGCTTCCGCCGCGTCCAAGAGAGGATCCTCGCCCTCTAAAGGGCGTTTGGCGCTCCCTGGGCTATGCCTGGGAAGGGGTTCTCTACGCCTGGCGGGTGCAGCGGAACTTCCGCCTCGAGGCCTACTTGGCCCTTCTGGCCCTCGGGCTTGCCCTCTGGCTGGAGGTCAATCCGGTTCCGGTGTTGCTCGTTAGCGCCCTGGTGCTTTCCCTGGAACTCATGAACACCGCCCTCGAGGCCCTGGCCGACCTGGTGAGCCCGGTATTTCATCCCCTGGTCAAGCGGGCCAAGGACACGGCGGCGGCGGCGGTGCTTTTGGCGAGCTTCTTCGCCCTCCTGGTGGGCCTTTACCTCCTCTTGCCTCCCCTCCTCGGGCGGTTTGGGCTAAGCTAAGCGTATGGACCACGAGGAAAGGGAGATGATCCTGGAGATCTTTCCAGGCACTCCCCCCGAGCTTCTCCCCATTGGGGAGATTCTTTATTATCGCGACGAGGAAGGCCGGGTGATCATCCAGGAAAAGGGGCCTCCGGAGCTCCGCCTGACCCTGGAACCCCTGGCCGGAACCCTGGGAAGCCCTCAGGTGTGCGAGGCCTGCCACCGCCACCTTTCGGGAAGCGCTTTGGGCTTCTTCCGCCACCCGGTGGGCGGTAGGGAAACCCACCTCCGCTACCTGGTCCTCTGCCTGGACACGGCAGCCTGCGCCAGCCATGCGGAGCCCGAGCGTTTGAGGGAAATCCTCCTTCGCGGTATACTCACCTGAGAAGGAGGCCCTGGGGCCAAGGAGGTCGGCTTTGGCCGACCTTCATGACTTACGAGGTGAGCTATGGCGCGCGAGGTAAAGCTAACCAAAGCCGGTTACGAGCGGCTCATGCAGCAACTTCTGCAGGAAAGGGAACGCCTGCAAGAAGCCACCCGCATCCTGCAGGAGCTCATGGAGTCCTCCGATGACTACGACGATTCGGGGCTGGAGGCGGCCAAACAGGAGAAGGCCCGCATCGAAGCCCGGATCGACAGCCTCGAGGACATCCTCTCCCGGGCGGTGATCATCGAAGGGGCCACCACCGAGGTCATCGGCCTGGGCTCGGTGGTGGAGCTGGAAGACCCCGTCACCGGCGAGCGCCTGGAGGTGCAGGTGGTCTCCCCCGCCGAGGCCAGCGTCCTGGAGACCCCCATGAAGATCTCCGATGCCTCCCCCATGGGCAAAGCCCTCCTGGGCCACAGGGAAGGGGATGTGCTCAGCCTGGAAACCCCCAAGGGCAAGAAGGAGTTCCGGGTGGTTTCGGTGCGCGGCTAAACATGAACGAGCAGACGCGGCAACGCCTACTCAACCTGGAAGCCCTGGCGGAGGCGGGCTTTCAACCCTATCCCTACCGCTACCCCAAAACCCATAGCGCCAAGGAGATCCTCGTCTCCAAGCAGGGAGCCCCCCCGGAAAGCGAGTGGGAGGAAGAGGTAGCCCTGGCCGGGCGCATCGTGGCCTTAAGGCGCATGGGGAAGGTCACCTTCGCCCACCTCCTGGACGAAAGCGGCAAGATCCAGCTCTATTTCCAAAAGGACCTCACCCCGAGCTACGATCTTTTGAAGAAGCTGGACGTGGGGGACATCCTAGGGGTCAAGGGCACGGTCTTCACCACCAAGACCGGGGAGGTCACGGTGAAGGTCCTCTCCTGGACCCCCCTGGTGAAAAGCCTCCACCCCCTCCCCGACAAATGGCACGGGATCAAGGACAAGGAGGTGCGCTACCGGCAGCGCTACCTGGACCTCATCGTCAACCCCGAGGTGCGGGAGGTCTTTCGGCGGCGCACCGCCATGGTGCGCTACATCCGCCGTTTCTTTGAGGAGCGGGGGTTTTTGGAGGTGGAAACCCCCATCCTCCAGGCCACCACCGGCGGGGCGGAGGCCAGGCCCTTCAAAACCTATCACAACGCCCTGGACCACGAGTTTTACCTACGCATCTCCTTGGAGCTTTACCTGAAGCGCCTTCTCGTGGGAGGGTTTGAGAAGGTCTTCGAGATCGGGCGGAACTTCCGCAACGAGGGCATCGACCACAACCACAACCCCGAGTTCACCATGCTGGAGGCCTACTGGGCCTACGCCGACTACCAGGACATGGCCAAGCTGGTGGAGGAACTCCTTTCCGGCCTGGTCCTCCACCTCTTCGGCAGCTACCAGGTCCCCTACCAGGGGCGGGTGCTGGACTTTACCCCACCCTTTAGACGCATCTCCTTCGTGGAGGCCTTGAAGGAAAAGGCCGGCCTGCCCTTTGACCCCTTGGACCTGGAAAGGCTTAGGATCTTCGCCGACGCCCACCACCCCGAGCTCGCCCAGGTTCCCAGTTACAAGCTTCTGGACAAGCTTTTTGGCATCTACGTGGAGCCCGAACTCCAGAACCCCACCTTCGTCTTCGACTTCCCCCTGGCCATCAGCCCCTTGGCCAAGCGGCACCGAGAAAAGCCTGGGCTCACGGAGCGCTGGGACCTCTATGCGGGCGGGATGGAACTCGCCCCCGCCTACTCCGAGCTCAACGACCCCCTGGACCAGAGGGAACGCTTTTTGGAGCAGGCCAGGCGCAGACGGGAAGGGGACGAGGAGGCCCCGGAGCCCGACGAGGACTTCCTGTTGGCCCTGGAGTACGGCATGCCCCCGGCGGCGGGGCTTGGCCTCGGCCTGGACCGCCTGGCCATGATCCTCACCGACCAGCCCTCCTTGAGGGACGTCCTCCTCTTCCCCTTGCTCAAGCCCAAGCGGGAGCTGGTGGAGGAAGAAGCCTAGGTGGCGGAAAGGGCTGCCCGCCTCAGCCTCCTGGTGGCCCTGTGGGTCCTGGGGCTAAAGGCCTTGGCCTACCTCCTCACCGGCTCGGTGGCCCTTCTCTCCGATGCCCTCGAGTCCACGGTGAACGTGGCCGCGGCGCTTTTGGCCCTCTTCGCCATCCGCTTCGCCCAGCGTCCTCCCGACGAAACCCACCCCTTCGGCCACAGCAAGGCCGAATACTTCTCCGCGGTGCTGGAGGGAGTCCTGGTGGTGCTAGCCGCCCTTCTCATCGCCAAGGAATCCATCCCCCGCCTCCTTCATCCCAGGCCCCTAGGGGACCTGGGACCGGGCCTCCTGGTCAGCCTCCTGGCTTCCCTGATCAACGGCCTTCTCGCCTGGCACCTCCTCCGCCAGGGGAGGCGCCTGCGCTCCCCTGCCCTCACCGCCGACGGCTACCACGTGCTTTCCGACGTGCTCACCTCCGTGGGGGTTCTCGCCGGGGTAAGCCTTGCCTGGGCCACGGGGTTATGGGTGCTGGATCCCTTGCTGGCCCTTTTGGTGGCGGGGAACATCCTCCTCATGGGCTTCCGCCTGGTGCGCCAGTCCGTGGGAGGGCTCATGGATGAGGGGCTCTCCCCAGCGGAGGTGGGCCGGATCCGAAAAACCATCGCCGAGGCCTTGGGGGGAAGGGCCCTCGAGGTCCACGACCTCAAAACCCGCAAGGCGGGAAACCGGGCCTTTTTGGAATTCCACCTGGTGGTGCCGGGGTCCATGACCGTGGAGGAAGCCCACCGGCTCTGCGACGAGCTGGAAAGGGCTTTGGAGGAAACTTTCCCCGGGCTTGCCGTCACCATCCACGTGGAGCCGGAAAGCGAGCGGAAGCGCTAAAGGATAACGCCACCCTCTGGCCACTCGAGAAGGTAGCTTCAGGAAAGCGCTGCCGACAAGCTGGCTTTTCCCCACCAGCGAAGGGGCTCTCCAACACCCTTTCCCGCCATATCGTACCCCCCAAGGGTCCAGGGGACAGGCCCGGCCAAGGGAGCTGCCGAGGCCCCCACCCCAGCTTCGGCAGGGTGGGGGTGGTATAACGCTCTTTTCCTTGGGCGCATAAAAGCGTAGAATATGACCCAAGGGAGGACCCATGCGCAAGAAGCACGACTGGCTCAGGGAAACCTACCAGAAGAGCCTGGAGAAGATGCCCGAGAGGCCTGTGGCCCACCGCACCCTTTCGGACATCGCCCCAGAACCCCTTTACACCCCAGAGGACATCGGGGTCCTGGACCCGGAGTACGAGGAAAAGCGGGGCTACCCGGGGGAGTACCCCTATACCCGCGGGGTCTACGGCTCCATGTACCGGTCCAAGCTCTGGACCATGCGCATGTTCGCCGGCTTTGGCACCGCCGAGCAGACCAACGAGCGGTTCAAGAAACTCTTAAAGGCGGGCCAGACTGGCCTCAGCGTGGCCTTTGACCTGCCCACCCTCATGGGCTACGACTCCGATCACCCCCTTTCCAAGGGGGAGGTGGGCAAGTGCGGGGTGGCGGTCTCCAGCCTGGCGGACATGGAGATCCTCTTCGATGGGATCAACCTCGAGGAGGTCACCACCTCCATGACCATCAACAGCCCCGCCAACGCCATCTGGGCCATGTACTTGGCGGTGGCCAAAAAGAAGGGGTACGACTGGAAGAAGCTTGGGGGCACCATCCAAAACGACATCCTCAAGGAGTTCATCGCCCAGAAGGAGTTCATCTTCCCCCCCGAACCCAGCGTGAAACTGGTCATCGACACCTTTGAGTGGGGGCCCAAGAACGTCCCCAAGTGGAACTTCATCTCCGTATCCGGCTACCACATCCGGGAAGCAGGCTCCACCGCCGTGCAGGAGCTGGCCTGGACCCTGGCCGACGGGTTTGAGTACGTGGAGGCCGCCCTGAAGCGGGGCCTGGACATCGACGAGTTCGCCCCCAGGATCAGCTTCTTCTTCGACGTCCACAACGACTTCTTTGAGGAGATCGCCAAATTCCGAGCCGCCCGGCGCATCTGGGCTAGGGAAATGCGCTACCGCTACGGGGCCAAGAACCCCCAAAGCTGGATGCTCCGAACCCATGCCCAAACCGCCGGGGTGTCCCTCACCGCCCAGCAACCCCTCAACAACATCGCCCGGGTGGCCATCCAGGCCCTGGCTGCCGTTTTGGGGGGTACCAACAGCCTCCACACCGACGCCTACGACGAAGCCCTGGCCCTGCCCACGGAGGAATCCGCCACCATCGCCCTCAGGACCCAGCAGATCATCGCCTACGAAAGCGGGGTCACCCACACCATCGACCCCCTGGCGGGGAGCTACTACGTGGAGTGGCTCACCGACGAGATGGAGCGCCAGGCCATGGCCATCATCGAGGAGATCCGGCGCATGGGGGGCGTGGTGCGGGCCATCGAGGAGGGCTACTTCCTGCGGGAGCTGGCCGAGGCCAGCTACCGCTACCAGCAGGAGGTGGAGCGTAAGGAGAGGATCATCGTGGGGGTGAACGCCTTCACCGACGAGATCCCCCTGAAGGTCCCCATCCAGTTGGTGGACCCCGAGGTGGAGCGGGTCCAGGCGGAGCGCCTGGCCCGGGTGCGCCGGGAACGGGACCAGAGGCGGGTGGAGGAGGCCCTTGCGGGCCTAAGGCGGGCTGCGGTGGAAGGGCAGAACACCATGCCCCACTTCGTGGAGTGCGCCCTGGCCTACTGCACCCTGGGGGAGATGATGGACGTCTTGCGGGAGGTCTACGGCACCTACCAGGAGCCAGCTTACGTTTAGGATTAGCGTATGGACAGGCGCATACGGGTGCTCATCGCCAAGCCCGGGCTGGACGGCCACGACCGCGGGGCCAAGGTGGTGGCCCGGGCCTTAAGGGACGCCGGCATGGAGGTGATCTACACGGGGCTCAGGCAGACCCCGGAGATGATCGTGTCCGCGGCCATCCAGGAGGACGTGGACGCCATAGGGCTATCCATCCTCTCCGGGGCCCACATGCACTACTTCCGGGAAGTGAAGCGGCTCCTCGAGGAGCAAGGGGCTTCGGACATCCTCCTCTTCGGAGGAGGGATTATCCCCGATGAAGATGTGCCCAAGCTGAAGGAGCTGGGGGTGGCGGCGGTGTTCGGTCCTGGGACCAGCACCCAGGAGATCGTAGACTTCTTGAAACGGGCGGTGCCGGAGCGCTGGCGGACCCAGGGCTTAGCATGAAGGCCATCCAGCTCTACTACCCACCGCAGTGGGCCCACTGCTACGGGTGCGGCTACCTGAACCCCATGGGCCTTCACCTCAAGACCTACTGGAAGGCGGACGAGGGCCAGAGCGAAACCCGTTTCACCCCTAGCCCCCACCACACCGCCATTCCCGGGTTCGTCTACGGGGGGCTTCTCGCCTCCTTGGTGGACTGCCACTCCACCGCCACCGCCGCCGCCGCCAAGGCCCATGCTGAGGGCCTGGATCTGGAAACCCACCCCCTCCGCTTCGTCACCGCCAGCCTCAAGGTGGACTACCTGAAGCCCACCCCTTTGGGGCCCGAGCTGGTCCTGGTGGGCCGGGCCAAGGAGGTGAAGGGGAGGAAGGTGGTGGTGGAAACCGAGCTCTACGCCAACGGGGAGGTGACCGTGCGGGGGGAGGCGGTCCTGGTGCAGATCACCGAGGGCTTCGGCCAAGGAGATAGCGCTCCAACAGGGCGATAATGCGGGAAAGATCCTCGGCTTTGGGGGAGGCCACCAGGACCAGCTCCAGCCAGGCTTCCTCCAGGGTCCGCTTCACCTCCTCCAGCTCCCTTCCCGGGAAGACGGTACCCAGGGCCAGGGCCTGGGACCTTTCCCAAAGCTCCTTCTTTTCCCGCTGCAGGTGCCTGATCTCCTGCCTGGCAAAGTAGAGGTCCGCCTCCAGCTGGTGGATACGGTCATGGAGGGGCTTTTCCTCCTGACGCCTCTGCTCCCTCTCCCGGCGGATCAGCTCCTCCCAATCATCCCAGTGCATGGATTCCAGATTAGAGAAAGACTCGGCGTCCCGGTGTGATCCATGCACTGGCTCCCAGAACCGGCCCTCTGGACCCTGGCTCAGGCTTTCCTGGCAAAGGAGCGCGCCTCGAGGAGCCGCTCCAGGAGGAAGAGCGCCAGGGCCAAGGCCAGGAGATAGGGGCGCAGGGGCAGGGGGGAGGATCCAGGTTGCCCCAGGTCCTCCAGGGCCAGCAACCGCCCGTGGGAAGCCTCGGCCAGGGTCTTGAGGACCAGCTTCCCATCCCTGGGGGTCCACTCGCCGGGCAACGGGAAGGCGAGGGGCAAGCGGCGCGGGCCGTCCAGGAGCACCCCGGGAGTCTGGGCCTGGATTTCGTACCGCCCAGGCCCCGTGGGCACCAGGGGCATCTCCTGGCCCCCGCTCAGGAAAAGCGGGCGCTCCAGGTGGCCCAGAACCACCACCCGCACCCCTTTCCCCTCGGGGTAGGCGTATAGCGCCAGGGCCTTCTTGCCCCCCATGAGGTAGCGGGCAAGGCCGCCCAGAAAAGAAGCTGCCTCCTTCCAGTCCCGCCAGGAGCGGGAAAGATCCGTGGCCAAGGCGGCCACCCGCCCCTCTCCCCTCTCCCCCAGGGCCAGCACCGCTCTGCCGTCGCTTTCCAAAACCACCTCCGCCCAGGGCTCGGCCCGGGCTGGAAGGAGAACGGAAAGGGGAGGTGGGGAAAACCCCTGGGCCAGGGGATGGGGCCTGGCCCTGACGGGGAAACGGCCCTCCAGGCCCTCCCCCTGGAAAACCTCCTGCCCTTCCTTCAGGAAAAGCCGGGGAAGCTCCCGGGCGGTGGCCGCCTGGTAGTATCGGCCCCCACCCCTTTCGGCGAGGGCCTTCAGAAAGGCCCGGTCGGCGTCGGCCCCCAGGGCCATGGCGCTCACCTCGAGGCCCGAGGCCTCCGCCAGGGCCAGGATGGGGTCTTGCGGGTCGGAGATGAGGCCATCGCTGAGCACCAGGATCCCCTTGCGCTCCACCGGCACCCCCTGCAAAAGCCGCACCGCCTCCCGGAAGGCGGAGCCCAGGACCGTCCCGCCCCCCGCCCGCACGGACAACAGGAGGCTTTCCGCCTCCTTCTTCCCCTGCTCCGTCATGGGCCTGGGAGGGAAAAGAACCCGATGGGTGGAGGAAAAGAGCACCACGCCCAGGTAGTCCTCCTCCGCCGCCGACCGCACCAGCTCCAAGGCCCCCGCCACCGCCAGGGAAAGCTTCTCCCCCTCCATGCTTCCCGATACGTCCATCACCAGAATCAAGGCCGCCCCCTTGCGGCCTAGGGGCTTTAGGGGAAGGTCTTCCGGCAAAGCCCGGTCCCAGCCGCCGAAGAACAGACCCTTGGGGGTGGCGGTGAAAAGAAGGCCGCCGCCTTGGCGGAGGTAGCCCCTCAGGGCCTCCGGGGCCCCCTCGGGAAGGTCCAAGACCCCGAGGCCCACCGCCACCAGATCGGCCTCGAGGGGCAAGCGGAAAGGGCCTTCCTCCACCTGGAAGCCCTGGGCCTCCAGGTAACGGGCCAAGGCCGGGTCCCCAAGCACCAGGGCCTTGCCGCGGTCGGCAGGTTGGAGGCTCACCTGGGCCTCGCTCCGGCCCCAGGAACCCTCCACCACCGCCCGCACCTCCGCCTCCCCTGTAAGGGAGAAGGTGTACACCAGGCTCTTACGCCCCTCCACCCGAAGGCTTCGTTCCCACGTCCCTGCGGGGCCCTCCACCCTCAGGCGTGCCTCCACGGAGAGGGGCGCCTCGAGGACCACTCCCACCCCCACCGTTTCCCCGTACAGGGGGTAAGGCGGGGGGACCAGCTCCACCGCCACATGGGGCTTGGGGGGAACGTAAACCGCATCCAGGGGAAAGGGGGCTGGAATGGGCTCGAAAAGCCCGTCGGAAACCAGGACCACGCGGCTCGGCCTCAGGGCCTCCGCCTCCTGGAAGGCCGCCTTCAGGTCTGTCCTCTCCCCCAGGTCCAGCCTGCGGGCGGTGGGCGAAGGAAGCCTCACCGCCCGCTCCGCAAAGGCCACATAGATCCCATCCCTAGGGAGCCTATCCGCCAAGGCGAAGACGCTTTCCCGGGCAGAGGGCGAAAAGTCCAGAAGGTACACCACCCGCCCCGGCATGGGCCACCTGGGATCCAGGAAGGCCAAGAAAAGCAGGATGAGGACCCCAACCCTAAGAAGCCGGAGCATAGCCTCATGCTAGAGGCTCTGGGAGGACCTGGGCCATCCAGGGAACCCCATCAGTCCATCCAGTGCCCCAGCTTCTCCTTTTTGGCCTGGAGGTAACGCTCGTTGTGGGGGTTGTCCCCGGCCCGCAGGGGAATCCGCTCCACGATCTCGATGCCGAAACCCGACAGGGCCTTCACCTTGCGGGGGTTATTGGTGAGGAGGCGCATCTTGCGCACCCCAAGGTCGTAGAGGATCTGGGCCCCCACCCCGTAGTCCCGTAGGTCCGGCGGGAACCCCAGGGCCAGGTTGGCCTCCACCGTATCCAGGCCTTGGTCCTGCAGGTGGTAGGCCCGGATCTTGTTCACAAGGCCGATTCCCCGCCCCTCTTGCCTCAGGTAGACCAAAACCCCCTTCCCCTCCTTAGAGATACGCTCCAGAGCCAGATCCCGCTGGAAGCCGCAGTCGCACCTCAGGGAGTGCAGGGCATCCCCGGTGAGGCACTCGGAGTGCATGCGCACCAGGACGGGTTCCTCAGGATCCCAGCTTCCCATGACCAAGGCGGCGTGCTCCTCTCCCGTGAGGGTATCCCGGTAGCCCAGGATGCGGAACTCGCCAAACCGGGTGGGCAAAAGGGCCTCCGCCTCCCGTTTCACGTAGAGGTCCCCCTTCTCCAGGCGGTAGCGGATGAGGTCGGCGATGGTGCCCACCTTAAGGCCGTGGCGCCCGGCAAACTCCAAAAGGTCCGGAAGCCGGGCCATGGTGCCATCCTCCTTGAGGATCTCGATGAGGCTCCCCACCGGCCTAAGCCCCGCCAGGCGCAAAAGGTCCACGGTGGCCTCCGTGTGCCCGGCCCGCCTCAGGACCCCGCCCGGCCTGGCCACCAGGGGGAAGATGTGCCCGGGGCGCCGGAAGTCCTGGGCGGTGGCCTCGGGATCAGCCAGAAGCCTTATGGTGGCCGCCCGCTCAAAGGCGGAGATCCCCGTGGTGGTCCCCCGGGCATCCACGCTCACGGTGAAGCGGGTACCCTGGGGATCCTGGTTCCTCTCCACCATGAGGGGCAGGTCCAGGGCCCTGGCCCGTTCCTCGGTCAAGGCCACGCAAAGGAGCCCCCGGCACTCCTTGAGCATGAAGTTCACCCACTCCGGGGTCACGTGCTCTGCCGCCATGATGAGGTCGCCCTCGTTTTCCCGGTCCTCGTCGTCCACCAGGATCACCGGGCGGCCTTGGCGGAGTTCCTCCATGAGTTCCCTGACACTGGCCAAACCCTCCATCATTCCCCCTTCACAAGCCGCTCCAGATAGCGGGCGATGAGGTCCACTTCCAGGTTCACCCTATCCCCCACTTTTAGGCTTCCCAAGTTGGTGACCTTAAGGGTGTGGGGGATAAGGGTGACGAAGAAGTCCTGCCCCTTTAGGCCCGCCACCGTGAGGGAAACGCCGTTTAGGGCCACGCTTCCCTTCTCGGCAATGTAGCGGGCAAGGTCTTGGGGAGGTCGGAAGAAGTAGTCCTTGGCCCCCGGGGCCTCCCGGATGGCCACCACCTCCGCCACCCCGTCCACATGCCCGGTGACGAAATGCCCCCCAAGCCGGTCCCCCACCTTAAGGGCCCTCTCCAGGTTGGGCCGGTGCCCCACCCGCCAGGTGGGGGCGGTGCGGCGCAGGGTTTCCCGGGCAAGCTCCACCCAAAAACCGCCCTCGTCCACCTCCACTGCGGTGAGGCAGACCCCATCCACCGCCACCGAATCCCCTACCTTAAGGTCAGAAAGCACTTCCTTGGCGGCGATCCTGACCCTGAGGAAAGGCCCCTCCCGGACCTCCACGATCTCGCCGGTTTCCTCCACCAATCCCGTGAACATCACCCCTCCGGGTACGCCTCCAGCCAAAGGTCCTCCCCAAGCCACTCCTTGCGGACGAGCCTCAGCCTCTTGGCCTCGGCCATGCGCTCCAGGGCGAACCCCTCCAAGAACCCCCTCCCCTCCCCCAAAACCTTGGGCGCCACGAAGAGGGCCAGCTTGTCCACCAGTCCCCTTTCCCAGAAGGCCCCAGCCAGCCTCGGACCCCCCTCCAGAAGGATCCCGTCCAGTCCCTCCTCCAAGAGAAGGTGCAAGGCCCCCTCGAGGCTCACCCTCCCTCCTTCCCGGGGAAGCTCCACCACCCGGGCACCCGCCTCCTCGAGGGCCCTAAGCCGATCCTTGGGCGCACCTTTGCCCACCAGCACGTACACGCGGGCAGGCTCCCCCCGGGGTCCCTTCTGAAAGATGCGGGCGGTGGGGGGGGTGCGACCTTCCGTGTCCAAGACCACCTTCACCGGGTCCCTAAGGGGCGGGGGCTCCAGCATGAGGGGGAAGGGCCTGAAGTCGGGCTCCCGCACGGTGAGCCAGGGATCGTCCTTGAGGACCGTTCCCACCCCCACCATCACCACGGGAAGCCACTGGCGGTAGGCCTGGGCCACGCGCCGGCTTTCCTCCGAGGACACGTAGCGGGCATCCCCGCTTAGGGCGGCCACCTTGCCATCCAAGGTCAAGGCAGCCTTGAGGAGCACGAAGGGCCGGCCCTTTTTCTGCACGTGGAAGAAGACCTCGTTCTGCCCTTGGGCCTCGGCCTCCAGGAGCCCGGCCTCCACCTCTACTCCCCCGGCCCTAAGCCGTTCCAGACCCCCTTGGGCCAAAGGGTTGGGATCCCGGGCCGCCGCCACCACCCGGGCCACCCCCGCCTGCAGAAGGGCCAAGGAGCAAGGAGGGGTGCGGCCAAAGTGGTTGCAAGGCTCCAAGGACACGTAGAGGGTGGCTCCTTGGGCCTCCTCACCCGCCTGGCGCAAGGCGTACACCTCCGCGTGGGCCTCCCCGGCCCTGGGGTGGTACCCCTCCCCCACGACGCGGCCCTCCCGCACCAGCACCGCCCCCACCAGGGGATTGGGGTGGGTGTGGCCTCGAGCCCTCTCGGCCAGCTGCAACGCCCTACGAAGGAACCTTTCGTCCAGCTCTCGCAAAAGACCTCCTTCTCCCATCCGGACTTTCACCGTCGGCCCCGGAATTCCACCGGGTCGGGCCCCAAAGGGGCTTCGCGGGCTTTCACCGCCGGTGGGGACTTCCACCCCGCCCCGAAGGAGGTGCCAGGCGGCACCGAATTTACTTTACAACCGAAGGCAGATCACAAGCTGGGATGGACCTGCTACCGCGGCATCGGAGAAACCCAAAGGGAGGTCCTGGTACTGGCGCACCCACGTCCGCACGCTGGGCAGGACTCAATCCTTCTCCAACCGGGCCTCTGCCGTACGGCCTGTTACCCCAGTATCCTCCCCTATGCCCAAGGACTTAGGGGAAGGGGAAGCCAGGTAGCGCTCCAACGCCTCCCTTACGAGCTCAGCCTGGGAGCGGCCCTCCCGCCGGGCCTTAAGCTCCAGCAGGCGCTTCAAGGACTTGGGCAGGTACAGGGTAGTCTTTTCCATACCGCTATACCCCCATATATAGGGCAAAAACAAAATAGGGACCCTTATGGGCCCCTATTCCCTTTGGTGGAGGTGGGGGGAGTCGAACCCCCGTCCGAAAGTCCCTACGGCAGGCCTCTACGCGCGTAGTCCGCGTTTTGGGTGTCCTCCTGGCTTGGCCCGCGGACAGGCGGCCAGGAGCAAGCCCCGCTTAACTTCGCCTTGGGTTACGGGGCGTAGCCAAGGCTAGCCGGGTTTGTGTCCCCGCGCCGGTGAGCCCCCGGCAGGGCTACCGGGCGAGGTCGCGGTCATTAAGCCGCGAGAGCGTAAGCAGGCTTGTTGGCCTTTATTCTTTTGCGGGTTTTTACGAGGCCACCCGCACCTCGGCGCGCCACCTGCCCTCGGCGACCCCCGTCGAGACCGTTCACCCCCATGTGACTGGCCGGACTCGGACCGGCAACCTTGAGTGTACTAGGCTAAAGGGGTTGTAGTCAAGGGGGTTTTGGGTGTAAACTGAGCCCAGTGCTCCCAAGGGAGGGGGGTGGGTGTAAGCCCACCCTTCCTTTGTGAAGGGAGGTAGGGAGGTGCCTGTGGACCTTTGGCGGTTGGTGGAGGAAGCGGTGGAGCCTCTGGGCCTCGAGGTCCTGGAGGTGAAGGAAGCCCCCGGGGAGGTCCTGGTCCGCCTGGAGCGAAAGGACGAAAGGCCCATCAGCGTGGCCGACCTGGAACGGGCCAGCCGGGCCATAGAAGCCGTCTTTGACCGTGAGGACCCCATCCCGGGAAGCTACCGTCTCCTGGTGGAGTCTCCTGGCCCCAAGCGCCCCCTCTTTACCCGCCGCCACTTCGAGCGCTTCCAGGGGTTAAAGGCCAAGGTGCCGGGGCCCGAGGGCTTCACCGGACGGATCCTTCGGGTGGAAGAGGACGAAGTGGTCTTCCAGGTGGGCCAGGAAGAAAGACGCCTCAAGATCGGCACCTTCCGCGCCAACCTCGCCGAGTGGCCCGAGGAGCCCAGGTAACAGCCTAGATTAGGGAGGAGAGATGAACCGGGAGTTCATAGACGCCATGCAGCAGCTGGCCTTGGAGCGGGGGGTCACCACCGAGGAGGTCCTCGAGGCCTTCAGGGAAGCCCTGCGTAAGGCCTACATCAAGCGGCAAAAGGGGTACCGCAAGGAGGAAATCGATGCGGGCAAGGGTCCGGAGGTGGACGTCTACATAGACCCCCAGACCGGGCGCATCGAGATGGTGGAGGTGCGCCGCGTGGTGGAGAAGGTGGAGGACCCAGACAAGGAAATCGCCCTCTCCGAGGCCCTCCAGTACGACCCCGAGGTCCAAATTGGCGACGAGATGGAGTTCCCCATCGACCCCGAGGGCCTCTCCCGCATGGCCATCCAGGACCTGCGCCAGATCCTCACCCAACGCCTCAAGGAGTCCGAGCGCAACCGCATCTACAACGAGTACAAGGACAAGGAGGGCCAGGTCCTCACCGGAGTGGTGACCCGGGTGGACAACCGGGGCAACGTCTTCGTGGAGCTGGGCCGGGGGGAGGCTTACCTTCCCAAGAGCGAGCAGATCCCCACGGAGCGCTACTACCCCGGGCAGCGCCTCAAGGTGTACCTGAAGAAGGTGGACCGCTCCGCCAAAGGCCCTTCCTTGATCGTAAGCCGGGCCCACGAGAAGCTTCTGGAGCACCTCTTGAAGCAGGAGGTCCCCGAGATCGCCGAGGGCATCGTGGAGATTAAGGCCATCGCCCGCGAACCCGGCCGCCGCAGCAAGGTGGCGGTGATGACTCACAACCCCAATGTGGACCCCATCGGGGCCTGCATCGGCCACAAGGGGCAGCGCATCCAAGCGGTTTCCGCCGAGCTGGGCCGGGAAAAGGTGGACATCATCCTCTGGGCCAAGGACCCCAAGGAGTTCATCCGCAATGCCCTCTCCCCCGCCCAGGTGGGTTCCATCGAGCTGGAACCCAATGGGCAGAAGGCCCGGGTCAAGGTGACCAAGGACCAGCACTCCCTGGCCATCGGCACCGGGGGGCAAAACGTGCGCCTGGCCTCCAAGCTCACGGGTTACGAGATCCACTTTGAGGAGGCGGAGATCTCCGATCTGGACGAGGCCATTCGCAGGGCCGCCAAGGAGGAGGCGGAAACCCCAAGCCGGGCAAAAGAGGAATTCGAGAAGCTCTTCCGGGATCTTTCCGAGTGATGGCGAAGCATGTCCCCATCCGCATGTGCGTGGCCTGCCGCAAAAGGCGGCCCAAGGGGGAGCTTTTGCGGATCCTGCTCATGCCGGAGGGGTTTCGCCTGGACCCCACGGGGAAACTGCCGGGTAGGGGAGCCTATGTCTGCCCCGACAACCCGGAGTGCTGGACGGAAAAGAAGCTGAGGCGCTTTGCTGGGGGCCGGGCCAAGGCCTTGTCGGAAGCGCTTATCACCCTTTTAGGAGGTACGGATGGCCAAAATACGGATCTACCAGCTGGCTAAAGAGCTGGGTATGACCAACGAGGAGCTCCTGGAGCTCCTGGACCAGATGGGGGTCGCCTACAAGTCCCACGCCTCCACCCTTTCCGAGGAGGATGCGGAGGCGGTGCGGGAACTGGTCAAGGAACAACGGGGCCTGCAGGAGAAGCTGGCGGAGGAGGAGCGTAGGAAAGCCCTCCCCCGAAAGCCTCCCGTGGTGGTCATCATGGGCCACGTGGACCACGGGAAGACCACCCTCCTGGACTATCTTCGCAAAAGCCGCATCGCCGAGAAGGAAGCGGGGGGGATCACCCAACACGTGGGTGCCTTTGAGGTGAAGACCCCGCAGGGTACGGTGGTCTTCATAGACACCCCGGGGCACGAGGCCTTCACCACCATAAGGCAGCGGGGAGCCAAGGTGGCGGACATCGCCGTCATCGTCATCGCCGCCGACGACGGGATCATGCCCCAAACGGATGAGGCCATCGCCCACGCCAAGGCAGCCGGGGCCAAGATCATCTTCGCCCTGAACAAAATGGACCTGCCCCAGGCTGACCCTGACCGGGTCAAGCGCCAGCTGATGGAGCGGGGCTTCGTGCCCGAGGAGTACGGTGGGGATGCCATCGTGGTGCCCATCAGCGCCAAAACGGGCCAAGGGGTGCAGGACCTTTTGGAGATGATCCTGCTCATCGCCGAGCTGGAGGATTACCGGGCTGACCCAAACGCCGAGCCCAAAGGGGTCATCCTCGAGTCCAAGCTGGACAAACAGGCGGGCATTATCGCCAACATGTTGGTCCAGGAGGGGACCTTCCGGGTGGGGGACTATGTGGTGGCCGGGGAGGTGTACGGCCGTATCCGGGCCATGATGGACGCCGATGGCAACCAGCGCAAGGAAGCAGGCCCGGGAAGCGCCGTGCAGGTCTTAGGCTTCCAGGAGCTTCCCCACGCCGGGGACGTGGTGGAGTGGGTGCCGGACCTCGAGGCCGCCAGGGAGATCACCGAGGAGCGCAAAGAGGAGCGCAAGGCCCGCGAGGAAGCCGAAAGGGAGCGCCGTCCCAGGACCATGGCCGACCTGCTCCGGGCCCTCCAGGAGGAAGGGCAGAAGGAGGTTAACCTCATTCTCCGGGCGGATACCCAGGGCTCCCTGGAAGCCATCCAGCACATCCTGGCCAAGGAGAGCACCGAGGAGGTCAAGATCAACGTCCTCCTGGCCCAGGTGGGGGCCCCCACGGAGTCGGATATCCTCCTGGCCCAGACGGCCAACGCCGCCATCCTAGCCTTCGGGGTGAACCCTTCCGGTGCGGTGAAGAAGGCGGCGGAAAGCAAGGGGGTTCTCCTCAAAACCTTCCGCATCATTTATGACCTCATCGACGAGGTCCGGTCCATGGTCAAAGGACAGAAGGAGCCCAAGTTCAAGGAGGAGGTCCTGGGCCGGGCCGAGGTGCGGGCCATTTTCCGCCTGCCCGGGGGCAAACAGGTGGCGGGATGCATGGTCACCCAGGGCAAAGTGGTACGCGGTGCTGAGGTAAGGGTTTTGCGCAAGGGCGAGGAGATCTGGAAGGGGAAAATGGCCAGCCTCAAGCGCTTCAAGGAGGACGTGCGGGAGGTGGCCCAGGGCTACGAGTGCGGCATCGGCCTCGAGGGGTTCGACGACTTCCAGGAAGGGGACATCATAGAGGTGTTCCAGATGGTGGAGGTGCCGGCATAGGAGGTTCCTTGCGGTGGATCCGGCGGTCTTTCCCCAGGGCGTGCCCTAAGGCGGTGGGGGTCTTTGGCCCCTCCTTAGGGCGACGGCGGGTCCCAGGGGGTGCTTGGGTAAGGTTAGGGCTGGCCCTGGCCATCCTGGCCCTGGTCCTCCAAGGCTTACCCCCTTTCCCTGCGGGAAAGGGAAAGACCGAAGCTGGGCTTCACGCCAAGGGACCTGCCTGGGTCCCCAAGGAGGACCGCCAGGGAAACGGCCTTACCCCCCTGGCCCAGGCTCCCACCCGGCCTCCCCACTTCTCCGTAAAGCCCCAGAATAGGGAGGCCAAGCCACCGTCACTGGAAACCTCTTCCCCGTCCCATCTTTACCTCCTTTATGGCCGCCTCCAGATGGATGGAGGCTAGGGCCCAGAATCTCTTCTTCTTGCGCTGGCACAAGCTCAAAAGGCCATCCAGCGCAGTCTAAGGTCAGGCTCTGGTATACGGCTTTAAGCCCTTCCGCTAACGAGTCGGGCACCTGCGTGCCCCAAAAGGTGAAGAGTATGAACCGCAAGCTTCTCAACGGACTTCTCCTCCTAGGCCTTTTCCTTTTGGCCCTTCTCATGGTTTGGAAGCCCTGGGCCCCGGAGGAGCCCAAGGTAAAGCTGGGCTTAGACCTTAAAGGAGGTCTTCGCATTGTCCTCGAGGCTGCCGTGGAGAACCCCACCCCCGACGACCTGGAAAAGGCCCGCACCGTCCTGGAAAACCGCATCAACGCCCTGGGGGTGGCGGAACCCCTGATCCAGACCCAAGGGCAAAAGCGCATCGTGGTGGAGTTGCCCGGCCTTTCCCAAGCCGACCAGGACCGGGCCCTCAAGCTCATCGGCCAGCGGGCGGTGCTGGAGTTCCGCATCCTCAAGGAAGGGGCCACCGGCACCACCGTGGCCCAGATCAACCAGGCCCTCAGGGAAAACCCCAGGCTTAAGCGGGAAGACCTGGAAAAGGACCTCATCAAGCCCGAGGACCTGGGCCCGGCCCTTCTCACGGGAGCGGACCTGGCCGACGCCCGGGCGGTTTTTGACCAGTTCGGCCGCCCCCAGGTGGCCCTCACCTTTACCCCGGAAGGGGCCAAGAAGTTTGAGGAGGTGACCCGGGCCAACGTGGGCAAGCAGCTGGCCATCGTCCTGGACGGCAAGGTCTACACCGCTCCCGTGATCCGCCAGGCCATCACCGGGGGCCAGGCGGTGATCGAGGGGCTATCGGGCCTCGAGGAGGCCAGCGAGATCGCCCTGGTGTTGCGTTCGGGGGCATTGCCCGTTCCCCTGGAGGTGGCAGAGATCCGCTCCATAGGCCCCACCCTGGGCCAGGACGCCATCCAGGCGGGGATCCGCTCGGCCCTCATCGGCACCCTGGCCATCTTCCTCCTTATCTTCGCCTACTACGGTGCGGGCCTTGGCCTGGTGGCCTCCTTGGGCCTCATCTACACCTCCGTGCTCATCCTGGGGCTCCTTTCGGGCCTCGGGGCCACCCTGACCCTCCCCGGCATCGCCGGCTTGGTCCTCACCCTGGGGGCTGCGGTGGACGGGAACGTGCTTTCCTTCGAGCGCATCAAGGAGGAGCTCAGGGCCGGGAAGAAGTTCCGCCAGGCCATCCCCGAGGGTTTCAAACACTCCACCCTGACCATCCTGGACGTGAACGCCGCCCACCTGCTGGCGGCCGCCGCCCTTTACCAGTACGCCACCGGGCCCGTTCGGGGATTTGCGGTGGTTCTGGCCATCGGCGTGGTGGCCAGCGTCTTCTCCAACCTGGTTTTCAGCCGCTACCTTCTGGAGCGCATGGCCGAGCGCGGGGAGATCCGCCCCCCCATGTGGCTGGTGGACCCCAGGTTCAACTTCATGGGCCCGGCCCGGTTCATCACCGTGGCCACCCTGCTCCTCGCCATCCTGGCAGCGGGGGTGGTCTTTACCAAGGGCTTCAACTACTCCATCGACTTCACCGGGGGTACGGCATACACCCTGCGCACGGGCCCCGAGGTGGGCGTGGACACCCTAAGGCGCTTCCTGGAAGCCAGGGGCTTCCCCGCCAAGGAAGCGGTCATCACCCAGGTGCAGGCTCCCACCGCCGATTTCCGGGAGTTTTCCCTTAAGCTCCCACCCCTTTCCGATGCCAAGCGTCTGGAGCTGGAGCGGCTCTTCACCACGGAGCTAAGGGCCAGCGTCCTCACCTCGGAGACCGTGGGTCCGGCCATCGGTTCCGAACTTCGGCGCAACGCGGTGATGGCGGTCCTGGTGGGCCTTGGCCTCATCCTCCTCTACGTGGCCTTCCGCTTTGACTGGACCTTTGGGGTGGCCAGCGTCATCGCCGTGGCCCATGACGTGGCCATCGTGGCGGGGATGTACAGCCTCCTGGGCCTGGAGTTCTCCATCCCCACCATCGCCGCCCTCCTGACCATCGTGGGCTACTCCATCAACGACTCCATCGTGGTTTCAGACCGCATCCGGGAGAACCAGAAGCTCATGCGGGGCATCCCCTACCGGGAGATGGTGAACCGCTCCATCAACCAGACCCTCTCCCGCACGGTGATGACCAGCCTCACCACCCTCTTGCCCATCGTCGCCCTCCTCTTCCTGGGAGGAAGCGTCCTCAGGGACTTCTCCTTGGCCATCTTCGTGGGCATCTTCGTGGGTACTTACAGCTCCATCTACGTGGTGAGCGCCATGGTGGTGTTCTGGAAGGAGCTGCGGCAACGCCAGGCCAAGAAAGCCACATAGGGTCCTCGGAAGAGAACCCAGCGCCCACCCCCCGGGATCCCGGGGGGTGGGCCTTACGCCTTAAGACCCAGCTCCTCCAGGGCCCTCTGCCGAAGGCGGAGGGCCTCTTCCTGAGCGGGGGTGCCGCAAAGCCTCTTCAGGACCTCCTCATCCAGGGGATCCAGGCGCAAGGCCAAAAGCCAGTCCTCGAGCCTAGGGCTTTGCAAAAGCTCCCTCCGCCGCTCCTCCAGGTAAGCCCTGGAAACCTCCTCCAAAAAAGGATGGTCCAGCCCCAGGAAGGGTGGGGCGAGGGGTGCCTTGGGATCCTCCAGGTCCAGGTATAGCTCCGGTACCTGGCGGAAAAGGCCATAGGGCTTCTGGCGCAGGAAGTAGGGCCTGGCCCCTTTGGGCCGGCCGGGCTCCAGGGCGTTGACCACCTCCCACCACAGCACCCGGAACTCCCCAGGGGAAACCGACAGGGCCTCGAGGAGATCCTCCTTCTCCCATTGGGCGGCCACCAGAAGGGCCAAAAGAAGCCGGGCCTTATCCCGGCGGAACCGCACAAGCCGTCCCTCCACCCGCACCTCAAATCCCCCGAGGACCCGTATCTCCACCCGCACCCCAGGATGGTAGGGAACGGGAAGGCGGCCAAGCCGCCAAAGGGCCCGGCGTACCCGGGAAACCGGGGGTGAGAAAAGCGTCCGGTGGGCCAGGAAGGGGTAAACCCGCAAAAGGTCTTCCCATCCATCCCCAAAGGGGTAAGCCTCGGCCAAAGCCTGAAGGAAGGGGTCCAAAAGGGGCAGGGTGGGCAAGGAAAAAACCTCGCCCCGCCGAAGCCAAGCCAACGCCACCATAAGGGTGAGGAAGCCTTCCACCCAAAGATCCCCAGCGGTCCGGGCCAGGCGGACCATTTCCCTGTAGGCCTCCTCATCCCCCAGGGCAGCCAGACCCCCTAGGGCCTCCACCCTAAGCCGCGCTGGACCCCCTTCCGCCATGGCCAAGGCGGCCTGGTAGGCCGCCTTGGCCTCCTCCAAGCGTTCCAAAGCCAGAAGGGCATGCCCCCTCCTGGCCTGGGCCAGGCTCATGCCGAAAGGACTCCCCAGCACCTCAGCCTCCCAAAGCCCCCGCTCCGCCCACCGGAGGCCCTCCTCCGCATCCCCTGCCACGCACTCCAAAAGGGACCGGAGAAGGGTACTCTCCCGATGGTTCTGCGGCGGCCGGTGCAGGCCGGGGTCCCCGCTTTCCCTGAGGCGGGCCAGGGCCTCTTTGGGCCTCCCCTGCCTCAGGAGAAGCCTTGGCCCGGAGAACCCCAAGGCTTCCGCCTCCGCTACACGGCCCTCGTTGAGAAGGTTCTCCGCCAGGAGAAGCCTGGCTTCCTCGGGAAACAACCTCGAGGCCTCCTCCAGGTAAGGACGCCCTCGAGCCGGTTCCACGGTGTCCAGGAACAGCCGGGCCAGACCCAAGTAGGCCCGGGTCTCTCCCGCCCTAAGGGCCTTCTGGTAAGCGGCCTCCGCTTCCTGGTAGCGCCCAGCCTGGCGCAAGGCCTCAGCCTCCAACAGGTCGAGGGCGCGCCGCCCTTGGCGCAAGGCTTCCGGTAGGTGGGCCAAAAGGCGCAACACGCTGTAGGTGAAACCGCGCGCCAACCAGGAAAATCCCTCCTGCACCAGGAGATCCGCCACGTGGCCGAGCCTTCCCGCCTCCAGGAGGAACCCGGCTGCCCGGATCCCCTCCCCGCGGTCCAAGGCCTCCTCCGCCGCCTTGGTGAGGAGCCCCCGGGCTTCCGCCTCGGGAAGGAGGGTTTTCAGGGCACCACGCACCAGGGGATGGAACCAGAGCTTGCCCTCCCGCCTCTCCAGAAGCAGGTCCTCGGCATAGGGCAAGAGGGCTTGGCCTTCCGCCTCTGGGACCTCCCCCAAAAGGGCCAGCCTCGAGGCCTCCCGCAGAACTTCCTCGGGAAGGCCATAGGCCAGGTAAGCCAATAGCCCCTCGGCGGTTTCCAGCGCCAGCTCCGGCTTCAGGCCCCGGCGCATGGCCAACAGGACCACCCGTAAGCCCAGGGGCCACCCCCTCACCAGGGAAAGGGCTCGTTCCACTTCAAAGGCTGGAAGTTCCGGGGCCAGCGCCTTGGCAAGCTGGCAGGCCTCCTCGGGATCAAACGCCAGCTCCCGCTCGGAAAGTACCGTGAGGAAGGCAAAGGGTGTGGCCTTCCGTGAGAGAAGCAAGAGCCTTAGGCCGGGAAGCCGGACCAGGCCCTGCACCACCTTGAGCACCCCGGGGCTTTCCGCCCGGTGGACCTCATCCAGCACCAGGAGGTGGAAACCTAAGGGCTCCAGGGCACCCAAAAAGGCCTCCAAGGCCCTGGGCCAAGCCCCTGCCTCCAAAAGCTCCGCCACCCTCTGAAGCTCGGCCCGGCCTTGGTAGGCAGCCAGAAGGTGCCACAGGAAAACCGCAGGGTCCTTGGCCTCCTCCGCCAGGGCCACGTAGACCCCGGAAAACTCCGAGGCCAGGCTGGTCTTCCCGTACCCCGCCCCCGCCGCCAGGACCACCCCGGGGCTCTGGCGGAAGGCTTCCTCCACCAGGCGCCGAGGGCGGTCCCGCCGCACCTCCTTGGCCGTGCGAGGGGGCAGGAGCCTCGAGGCGGGCACCGGGTAGGGCACGGCCTTATCTTCCCCGGATCCCCCTTAAGATGCAAGCTGGAAGCCGGTGGCCTAATCCCCTGCCCGCCCTCGATCCAAACCTCCCTCCAGCCCAGTGGAACATGGAAGAAGCCCATTTACTAATTCACCCACGTTCACGTTCGCCTTCAATCACGCTCATTGGCGATCCTGTTGGAATAATCCTCGTGAGCCTGAAGCCGGCTGCTTTTAACAGCAGCCGGTATTCCTCTTCTGTGCGTTCCCGCCCGCCGGTCATAACCAGCATGTTGAGGTCCATGAACTTGCTCAAATGCGGCTCGCTACCGGGCGGAACGACGGCTTCGACAAGCAAGAGCTTGCCGTTCTCTATCATCGCCCGATGGCAATTCCTGAGAATCGCGACGGCACGCTCGTCATCCCAATCGTGAATGATCCATTTGAGGATGTAAGCATCGCCACCACGTGGTACGGACTCGAAGAAGTCCCCGCCCACTAATTCGCACCGATCAGCGATTCCCTCAGCTTCGATGCGAGCCCGTGCACCTTCGATCACGGGCGGCAAGTCGAAGAGAACGCCCTTCATCCCCGGGTTGCTTTTGAGAATCGCGGCGGTGAGGCTGCCGTGTCCCCCTCCCACGTCCACAATCTTGACGATGGATGAAAAATCGTAGCTGGATAGAACTGCGTTATTAACAGCGAGGGTCATCTCGGTCATCGCATCATCAAAGGTTTTAGCGTTCTCAGGATGCCGCGCGAAGTATTCCCAAATGGGCACCCCGAAGACATGATCGAAGGCGACCCCGCCGGTCTTTACGCTGTGCAGCAGTTCGCCCCATGCCGGGTAATGCTCCTCTCCTAATTCCACGATGGCGAAAGCCCGCAATGAGCCGCGCACGTCGGTCCGCAGCGTTTCCGAAAGCGGGGTTAAGCGGAAGCGGTTGTCACTATCTTGGGCAAACACGCCCACGCTTGCAAGCGCACGCAGCACACGATAAAGGGATGGCGCATGAACGCCTGTCACGGCGGCGAGTTCTTCGGCGCTTTTAGGCTGGTCATGGAGATGGTCAGCGATACCCAGTTTCGCTGCGATATAGATGGCGCGCGAAATCCAAAAGCCCGAGATCATCTCTAGCATAGCCACGTGCGGCGGGACATTGGCATGACTAGGCTGATTTTCCTGGGTCATGTTTTACACCTTCCTTTTTTGCGTCCATTCCTTACCCAGCGGTAAACCCCGCAAGGCAGGATCAGGCTAGATAGCCCTGGATGACTCGAGGATGACAGGCTCAAGGGGATTAGAAATCCAGGGCCAAAAAGGCCCTTGCGCCTCTAAGAAAAGTCTGGAAGCCCCCAAGCCTGGCGAACAGGCGCCTTTCCCTTCCCGCCCCGGTCCAAGCCCTCTTGCCAAGTCGCACCCGCCTAGCCCAGCCCCTACCAGGTACGCGGTGGCCATGGGGGTTTTGGATCCCCCACGCCAACGCCTATGACGCCCTCACGAACTCGATGCCGTAGGTTTCTGCGATCCTCACGATCCGCTCCATTTCCTCGGGGGTGGGCGGACCGGCAGGAGGAGGCAATGCCTCCCGCTCCGCCGGCCGGCTCATGGCCCGCACAAAGCGCTCAAAGTCCCGGTGGGCGGTGACCGTGACCCAGCGGGCCCCCTCGGGGGATTCCACCCGGTAGGTGTGGGGCACCCCCTTGGGAGCCAGGATTTCCTCAAAGGGTAAAACGCGCCGGGAGGTATCCCCCACCAAAAAGCGAACTTCGCCTTCCAGGACGATGAAGACCTCGTCTTCGGTGTGGTGGATGTGCAAGGGGGGTGAATCCCCATAGGGAGCCCAGTGCTCCAGGACGGAAAGGCCATCCTGGCCCTCCACCTCCGAAACCCACACCCGCACCAAGGTGTTGAAGAACCAAAGAGCCTGCATACCTCCTCCTTAGGCACCAAAGGGGCGGGCTACCCGCCCCTCGATCAGAGAGCCTGTCTAAATCCTCCTCATGGGCAGTACCTCGTGTGGTCCGTGTGGGATACGAAGTAGGCGTGGATGTCGTAGTGGGGAACCTCGTAACCCTCATGGCCTTTGGGCAGAAACTCTATGTCCACGTGGTCGATGGCATACCCCTTTAGGGGCCTCAGTACCTCGGTCCAGGACTTGCCAGCAGCGAAGTCGGCCTGGGAAACCATGATCTCCACGAACACCACCTTCTCCCCCATGACCCCGTAGATGGGGCCAAAGGGAAGGTCCGAGGGCTTAGCCCAGTGCTCGCCCATGCCCGGTACACAGGGGGTAAGCTGGACAGTACCCTCCGGCAACCCCAGACGTTTGGCCTTTTCCCCAGCCTGCTGGGCCAAAACCCCGACCAAAAACCCCAACGCTACAATCCCTAGTACGAAAACGTCCCGCTTCTTCATCGCGCTCCTCCTGACCCAGCGGTGAACCCAACCAGGTACGGTTAGGCTAGAGGGTCCCGGATGACTGGAGGATGACAGGTTCAGTTAGGTAAGTTTCCTCTGCCGTAGCTCCTCTCCATCTCCCCTTCTCCCCTTCTCCCCTTCTGATCCACCATTGTGCGAACGACCAAAACCAACAAGAAACTCTTAGGGCCGTGGTTATGTAAGAAAGCGGGTGCTCCTACTGCCGCTCTTTTTGGTAAACAGTTTGGGACATTCCCAGTATGCGAGGGGCTACCCAACACCCTACGCCCCGCTTTCCTTTCGAAGCGAGTCAACTGCCTGTGTTATAAGCCCACCAATCTAGTTAAGTCAAAGCCGCGTGACGTAAAAGGCGTGCATCGGGTCGCCTTCCAGATGATGGACTTGGATGCTGGAGAATCCAGCCTCTTTCAAATATTCCTGCGCCATTTGTTCCCCCCACATGGTTCCCAGTCCTTCGCCACCTTGGGCCAGTGAGACCGTCATGCAGTGCATAAGCGATACCCCGTACAGCGCAGGTCCGAACGGGTGATCGAGGTTCTCTTCCAAGTGGCTGGAAGCCGCCATATCCATCATCAGGAAAACGCCTTCCGGACGCAGGGCACGGGAGATGTTGGTCAGAACGACCTTGGGCTTGGCAAGATCGTGAATGACGTCAAAGGCAGTCACGAGATCGAACTCCCCTGGCAACCCAGCGGCGATGTCAGCGACCTCAAAGCGCACGTTCGGGAGCTTCCAACTAGCCGCCTCGGTGCGTGCAGCCTCGATGCCCTCAGCCGAAAAATCCACGCCCACAAAACGGCTGTTAGGAAACGCACGGGCCATCACGTTGACGGCATGCCCCTGTCCGGTCCCTATATCGATCACGTCAATGCCGGAACGCAAGCGCCCCACTATCCCCTCTGCCAAGGGCAAGATCTCCTCCACCAACGCCGTGTCGTACAAGGCTTCGCTCTCCTCAGCCTGAAGCCGTTGAAAGTCGGGATACTTCTCATAGCCAACGCCTCCGCCTTCCTTGAAGGCACGGATAACGTCCCCCTCAACGACGGAAAGTAGCCGGATGTACTGTGTGAAAAAGGCGAGATTGTTCGCGCCGGCGGATCGCGTGAGGAAAGCGGCGTGTTCGGGAGGAAGTGCGTAGGTCTTGCTGATCGGGTCATACGAAACGATCTGCCCCACAACCATGCCCCCTAACCATTCCCGCACGTAGCGCTCCTGAAGCCCAGCGGCTTGCGCAATGGCGTCGCTGGTTGCCGCCGGCATTTTGGCCATGGTGTCGAAGAGGCGGGTCTGATGCCCGATGCTCACCAGCATTCCCAAGAATGCGTCATTGAGCATTGTCACCATCCTCCCGGCAAAAGCCTCTGCCTTCGATTGATCCATCGCTTCGTTCATCCGACATTCCGCACCCCTCTCCCTTGGCCTTAGGATTTTGGGATGGAAACCACACCCAACCTACAGGTGTACGACCT
>ENA-ORXB01001536-ORXB01001536.1-sediment-metagenome-genome-assembly--contig:-NODE-1536-length-26109-cov-3.972226_pt1 | contig 26109 bp, 33 predicted proteins | sample MGYA00237863_ERZ511475 | MGnify/ENA primary metagenome ERZ511475 (study PRJEB26305, sample SAMN06343858) | sediment metagenome | isolation source: hot spring sediment | place: Canada: British Columbia... | reverse complement strand
TTGCTAAAATTTCAAAATAAAAATATAAATAAAGATTGAATTTTTTTGGGAGAAAGGGAATGACAAGAAAAAAATCTAAAGAATTATTTGAAAAAGCTATTAAAATTCTACCAGGTGGAGTAGATAGTCCAGTAAGAGCTTTTAAAGCGGTTGGTGGGATACCTCTTTTTACAAAAAAGGCAAGCGGTGCTTATCTAACAGATGTGGATAATAATCACTATATTGATTATGTAGGCTCATGGGGACCAATGATACTGGGACATAATCATCCAAAGGTGGTAGAAGCTATCGAAGAAGCTTTAAAAGATGGAACAAGCTTTGGAACATCATCGGAAAGGGAAATTATACTTGCAGAACTTGTTTTAGAGGCCTTCCCATCAATGGAAATGGTTCGATTTGTCAATTCTGGTACAGAAGCAACTATGGCTGCAATAAGAGTCGCAAGGGGTTATACTAAAAGAAACAAAATTATAAAATTTAATGGATGTTATCATGGCCACGCAGATGGTTTGCTTGTAAAAGCAGGCTCAGGAGCAGAAACATTCGGTATCCCGGATAGCTCAGGTGTTCCTGAAGATTATGCAAAAAACACTCTTGTAGCTGAATACAATGATATAGAATCTGTTATAACTTTATTTAACAAATATCCTGATGATATAGCATGTGTTATTTTAGAACCTGTAGTTGGTAATATGGGTGTTTTGATACCAAAGGATAATTTTTTGAAAGATCTAAGAGAGTTAACAAAAAAATACGGTGCTCTCCTAATTTTTGATGAGGTAATGACTGGATTTAGACTATCTTACGGTGGTGCACAGGCAATCTTTAATATAGATCCTGATATCACTTGTTTAGGAAAAATTATAGGGGGAGGGTTACCTGTTGGGGCCTATGGTGGTAAAAAAGAGATAATGGAGCTTGTATCACCTTCTGGTCCTGTTTACCAGGCAGGAACTTTATCAGGTAATCCCCTTGCTATGGCAGCTGGTATTTCAACTCTTAAAATTCTTAAAGAAGAAAATGTATATGAAAAAATAAATAATTATACAAAAAACCTTTGTGAAGCCATGAAAAATATTTTTTCAAAGAAACTGCCAGTTACCGTAAATTATTGCGGTTCCATGTTTACAATCTTTTTTACAGAAAATGCTGTGTATGACTATAAAACAGCAAAAACTTCAAATACAGAAACCTTTGGTAAGTTTTTTAATAAAATGCTGGAAAGTGGCGTTTTTCTACCTCCTTCTCAGTTCGAAGCTGCTTTTGTATCTTATGCCCATAGTGATACTGAATTGAGCAAGACTCTGGATGCTGTAGAAAAATCAATAAAACTTTTGGAATGAAAAAAATAAATAGGGATAAAAACTTCAGAAAATACCTGCAGTTGAGTTCCATAGGTATTGAAATGGGTGTTGCTACCATGATTGGAATTGGAATCGGCTGGACGTTAGATAAATATATTTTTAAAGAAAAATATTATCCCTGGATAACATTAATTTTTCTTTTTTTTGGATTTGTAGCAGGGATTAAAAACGTATTACAACTGATAAAAAGTTTGGAGAAAAAAGAAAATAATGGAACAGATTGAAAAAAAAGACAAAACAATATATCTAAAAATGCTAATTTTGACTGTTATAATGCTGGCAATCATTTTAATCTTTGCCTTTTCTTTAAAAAATATTTTAAGCCTTCTTGCAGGATCGATAATATCTTTTATAAATATCTTCTGGCTTCAGAAGATTATAACAAACTTAGCCAGAGAGGGTAAAATATCCAGTAAAAATGGTATAAGCATGGCGCTTAAAGTTTTGTTTATTTTTGGTACCATTACAATTTTAATTTTAAAAACTCCAATAAATCTCTTGATTTTTCTTTTTGGTTTGAGTATATTACCCCTTGTTATTTTTTTTGATAGTTTTATAATGATTACAAAACATTTGGGAGGGAAAGAAGATGGCAGCGGCAGAACATAGTGCTTTTACCTGGGCATCTGCAATTCCGGGTTTAAAAAATATCCCATACGGACATGTTTCTAACGCAATACTAATTGTTGCCATTATAATTTTGATTTCAATTCTTGGTACAAGAAGAATCGCTTTAACAGAAGAGGGAGCTGTCCCTGATGACAGATTAACATTCAAAAATTTTTGTGAGTTATTATTAGAAGGTATTCTAAAAATCATGGAAGACTCATTAGGACATCATGCAAGGAAATTCCTTTACCTTATTGGAAGTGCAGCTATATTTATTCTTTTTTCAAATATTTCGGGTCTTGTACCGGGGTTCAATCCACCAACTGATAATATTAATACCACTGCTGCCTGTGCAATAACAGTATTTATACTTTATAACTATCATGGACTTAAAGAAAATGGTATGGCTTACTTAAAACATTTTGTAGGTCCTTTCTGGTGGCTTGCACCGCTCATGATTCCTATTGAAATTATTGGGCATCTTGCAAGACCACTTTCATTATCTCTCAGGCTTTTTGGGAATATAATGGGAGATCATCTGGTAACAGCTATATTTTTCTCTCTTGTTCCTATTTTTGTACCAGTACCAATAATGGTTTTGGGATTATTTGTTTGTTTTGTTCAAACATTTGTATTTTGTTTGCTTTCAATGGCTTACATCTCTGGTGCCGTCTCCCATGACGAGCATTAAGGGAAAATATAAAAAAGAAAGGAGGAGTTAAAAGTGAAAAAAGTTGTTTTAACAGTTCTTGCGCTTCTCTCAATGGCAGCTGTCGCTTTAGCAGAAGAAGCACCAGCAGCAGCGGCAGCAGCAACTGCAGCAAGTGACTTCAAGATGTGGATACCATTGGCAGCTGGTTTTGGTCTTGCTATCTCAGCAGGACTCGGAGCCCTTAGCCAGGCGAAAGGTCTTTCTACAGCACTCGATGGTATTGCAAGAAATCCAGCCGCTTCTGGTAAAATTGTAACACCAATGATCATCGGTCTTGCAATGATCGAGTCACTTGTTATTTACTCACTGGTTATCTCATTAATGCTTGTTTTAAAACTTGGATAACAAAAATATAAGTGGGGGATATTACTCCCCCACTTATTCTGATTAATGAAACTAAAATTTCTAATTATTATAATTGCAACCTTCGTAATATACTCCATTTTACAAAATTCTAACAAAATTCATTCTTATACCTGTCTAAGTTGTCATAATTCAAAGAAATACCTTGAACAAAAAAAACGCTCCTTTCATTCTAGTGTTGAGTGTACCAAATGCCATATAAAGGAAGGATTTATTTACTGGGTAAAACTTATGATACCCCCAATCTTTCAAAGTGCTAAAAACTATGATGGACATTATAAAGTTACCTTATCATCCTGTACATCTTATGACTGCCACCAAATTGATAAAATAAAAATAATTAGGAAAACAACATTTTTTTATGACCACAGAAAGCATCTGGAACTAAAATTCTTTGGTGATAGACTATTATGTCAAAACTGCCATATTGACGTAGCTCACATTTATAAGTATAAATCTTCAAAATATATATGTTTTTTGTGTCATAAAATTTCCACTCCATCTAATTTCAAAGACTGTCTTTACTGTCATAAAGAATTAAAAAACAAAAAAAATCATCCAGTTAAAAATTGCGATTTATGCCATATCATAGAAGACTCCGAAACAAACGTAACTGAAGAAGCTTGTTTGAACTGCCATGAAACTATCAAAATTAATTATAGCAATTTAGATTTTTTACACATCATACACAAAAAAACTGGCAAGATAACTTGCTTTTCCTGCCATAGCAAAACCATACATAAAAAGTAGCTCAATATCTTTTACTTGATTTTCAATAACTTGTTGATATAATATCAAATCGATGAGAAATTACAAGTTTCCCAAAATACCAGAAGCAACGATTAAAAGGCTATCCATATATCACAGGATTCTTAATGAATTAATACGCGAAGGTGTTGAAGTAGTTTCTTCTCACAGACTTTCTGAACTAACTGGACTCAATGCCCCTCAAATAAGAAAAGACCTAACATATTTTGGTGAATTTGGTGTAAGAGGTGTTGGATATTTTGTAACACACTTACATGACAGCATAAGAGAAATCCTTGGTATAAATAAAAAATGGAATATAATTTTAGTAGGTGTCGGTAAATTAGGTCAAGCCCTCTTATCATATGAAAATTTTGAAAAGCAAGGCTATCACATAATTGCCGCCTTTGACACAGATCCAACCAAAATAGGTAAAACATTTGGCATTAATAAAATTCCTGTTTTACCACTGAATAAAATGAAAAAAATTGCTAAGGAGTATCATGTAAAAATAGCTATAATCACTACACCTTCAGAATCTGCTCAAAGTGCTTTAAATATGATAGAAGAAGCGGAGATTGAAGGAGTTATAAACTTCGCACCAGTTAAATTAACCCCAAATAAAAAAAATACAAAAATATCTTATGTGGATCTAGTAACTGAGTTTGACAAAATGGCATTCAAAATAACAAGCAGTTAATAAAATATCAGGAAAATAATATGTCCGGTCTAATCGAAGAAGGCTCATACCTTCTTATTTCTTCAAAAAAATCAGATACCTATCTTGTAAAAGTAACACAAAATGGTGAATTTTCGACACATGAAGGAAAAATCTCGTTTAAAAATATCATAGGAAAGCCCTTTGGCACTATTACAAAAACCCACCTGGGAGCAGAATATATTCTGTTTAAACCAACAATTTCAGACTTTCTAAAATTTATAAAGAGAAAAACTCAAGTTCTCTATCCCAAAGATCTTGGTTTTATAATTTTGAAACTGAACATACACTCGGGTATTAAAATGATAGAATGCGGCACTGGTAGTGGTTCTGCCACATCGGCTTTTGCTTTTGCTCTTTTTCCTCATGGAAAACTCTATTCCTACGAAGCAAGGCCAGAATTCACAACAATAGCAAAAGAAAACGTTAAACGAATTGGAATGGAACACATTGTCGAATTTAAAAATAAAGACATATCAAACGGTTTTGATGAAAAGGATATGGACGCTATATTTCTTGATGTAAAATTCCCGGAAAAATATATTATCCATGCCTACAATGCACTTAAGCCAAGTGGCAATATGTGTATTTTTGTCCCCACGGCAAATCAAGTTACAGATGTTCTCAAGGAACTTCAAAATTATCCCTTCTTTCTAACAGAGGTCATTGAAATAATGCTAAGGAGTTATAAGACAGTCCCTGAAAGATTAAGACCCGATGACACAATGATAGCTCATACGGGATATTTAATATTTACAAGAAAAGTTGGAGACACTGATTATGATGAATAGTAAAACTTCAATCATTATTCTTGCTGCCGGGAAGGGCAAGAGAATGGTATCAGACCTGCCAAAAGTACTCCATCCCATTTTAGGTAAACCAATGATTTACTATGTAATTGAAGCTGCACTGCATTTAAAACCATTACAAATAATCCCTGTTCTTTCTTACAAAAGAGAAGAAGTTGAAAGGTCTTTAGTAGAAAATTTTGGCTATATTTTTGACTTTGCCTATCAAAAAGAACCAGAAGGTACTGCCGATGCGGTAAAAGCAGCCATCAGGCATATCAATGAAAGTGCAGAAAAAATTCTTATACTTTCAGGTGATGTACCACTAATACAGGCGGAGCTTCTAAGTAAAATAATTGAAAATCACAAAGGAGAATTAACGCTTGTCACTACAGAAGTGGATAATCCCTCTGGGTATGGAAGAATAATAAGAAATGAACAAAACAAGGTGATAAAAATAGTTGAGGAAAAGAATGCAAACAACCTGGAAAAATCTATAAAGGAAATTAATACAGGGATTTACTGTTTTTCAAGGTATTTTCTTGAAAAATACATACATAGAATTGAGAAAAACTACTTATCAAAAGAGTATTACTTAACTGATATCGTATCATTAGCAGCTAATGATAATATTGAAATAAATACAATTAAAATAAAAGATGGCGATTTTCTTTTAGGTATTAATAATAGATTGGAATTATACAATGCATCTTTGAGACTCAAGAAAAATATAATAGAAAATTTAATGATGGCAGGTGTAACCTTTGTTGATCCGGCAAATGTTTATATAGAATCTACTGTTACTATTGGTAAAGATTCAATCATACATCCCAATGTTTATCTTTCTGGTAATACCCAGATTGGTGAAAATACAATAATTGAACAAGGTGGAGTAATAAAAGATAGCTTGATTGGAAATCATGTTACTATAAAGCCTTATACAGTGATAGAACAGTCAGAGGTACATGACCAAGCTGTAATTGGGCCTTTTGCCCATCTTAGACCAGAAAGCATAATTTATAGTAAGGCAAAAATTGGTAATTTTGTGGAGACTAAGAAATCTACTATTAAATCGGGTGCAAAGGCAAACCATTTAGCTTATATTGGCGATGCCCTTGTGGAAGAAAATGTTAATATCGGTGCTGGTACAATAACATGTAATTATGACGGTGAAAAAAAACATTTTACCCATATTAAAAAAAATGCATTTATCGGTACTAATACCTCCCTTGTTGCACCAGTTGTCATTGGTGAAAACGCTGTTACTGGCGCTGGTTCTGTTATTACAAAGGATATTCCTGATGGAGCACTGGGTGTTGAAAGATCAGAGTTAAAAATCATTCTTAATTGGCATAAAATAAAAAAGAGAATAAAAAAATGATTAAAGCAAGGGATTAACACTAAGAAATAAATCATTTTCCCTTAGTATTGAGCGATCTTAATATATGCAAAAAAGGAGTTAAAAATGTGTGGGATTGTTGGTTATACGGGAAGTAAATGTGCAGTTCCTATAATTACAGAAGGTTTGAGACGGCTTGAGTATAGAGGTTATGACTCTGCTGGCATTGCTACTCAAGAAGAAGAGGGTATTAAAATAATCCGTGCTGTTGGTAAATTGAATAACCTTATGGAAAAACTCTCTCAAACAACATTATTAGGTACAACTGGTATAGGTCATACAAGATGGGCAACTCATGGAAAACCTTCTGAAGTAAATGCTCATCCTCATAGGGCTGGTAAATTTGTTGTAGTTCACAATGGTATTATAGAAAATTACTTACAATTAAAAAGTAAACTAATAAAAAGGGGTTGCAAATTTGAATCTGACACTGATACAGAAGTTATAGCTCATCTTTTATGTACTCACTATGAAAAGTCAAAAAATACTAAAGAAGCAATCCTTAAAACAGTTAAAGAACTTAAAGGTTCGTTTGCTATAGCAATTTTAAATGAAGACGAAAAAGAAAACATTTATTTAATCAGATATGAAAGTCCTCTTGTAGTTGGGATTGGAAAGAAAGAGAACTTTTTCGCCTCCGATATGCCAGCACTTTTAATTCACACTAATGATATTGTTTTTCTAAAAGATGGAGATATTATCAAATTATCACCCGATAGTTTTGAAGCCTTTGACTTTGCTGGCAAAAAGATAACAAGACAGCCAGAAAGGGTAAACATTTCACTATCTCAAGCAGAAAAAGGTGGATTTCCCCATTTTATGTTAAAAGAGATTTACGAGCAACCTGAGGCTTTTGTTAATACAGTGAGAACAAGAATCAAACCAGAATCAAAGGAAGTGGTTTTTGATGAATTACCAAAAGAGCTTTTTAAAAGTATTAACAACATCCATATAATAGCTTGCGGGACTTCCTATCATGCTGGTCTAATTGGCAGAACTTTCTTCGAAGAAATTTCAAATATTCCCACAAATGTAGAGATTGCTTCTGAATATAGGTACAAAAAAAACTTTTTCAATAAAAACACTCTCTACCTTTTTATCTCCCAATCGGGTTCCACCGCAGATACACTTGCTGCCTTAAAACTTGTAAAAAATAATTCCGTTCCCACCCTCGCAATTTGTAATGTATTAGGAAGTAGCATTTCTACAGAAGCTGATTATACAATATATACCCATGCAGGACCCGAAATAGGCGTTGCATCTACAAAAGCTTTTTCTACACAAATAGCCATACTTTTTTTACTTGCCCTAAAATTTGGTTTTGTGAATAAGTCAATTACAACAAAGCAATTGACAAATTTTATTGAAGCACTTTTAAAAATTCCAAAAGCGATGGAAAAATGCTTGAAAGAATCAAATATAATTAAGCAAATAGCACAAAAATATTATCATTACAACAATTTTCTATATTTAGGAAGGGGTATAAATTATCCCCTCGCTTTAGAAGGTGCTTTAAAACTTAAAGAAATTTCTTACATTCATGCTGAAGCCTATGCAGCAGGAGAAATGAAACACGGGCCAATTGCCCTTATTGATGAAAATATGCCAGTGCTTGTCATAAATACGAGATCAAACCAACATGAAAAGACTATTAGTAATATACAGGAAGTACTTGCAAGAAATGGAAAGGTGATTGCTTTAATTTCTGAAAAAGATAAAATTACTATAAAATATACAAAAGATGTAATAAAAGTTCCTCAGATAGATAATTTTTTAGATACTCTTTTGTCAATAATCCCGCTGCAACTTTTTGCTTACTTCTGTGCAGTTTTGAAGGGAACAGACGTAGACCAGCCAAGAAATTTAGCAAAAAGCGTTACAGTAGAATAGGGATGTTCTATGAAAAAGGATAATCTTCAAATTTTGAAAAACTTAGTTAGAGAAAGTGGTAAAATTCTTATTAATTTTTATAAAAAAAACTTACATATAAACTTTAAAGGTCCCAGAGATCTGGTCACAGAAGCTGATATAACTGTAGAGAATTTTCTTAAAGAACAATTAAAAAATACATTTCCCCATATTCCCTTTATCGGTGAAGAAAGCGGTTTAAAAGAAAGGTTAGATACATGTTTTATAGCTGATCCCCTTGATGGTACAACCAATTTTGCTCATCAATATCCAGCTTTTTGTATATCCCTTGCTTTACTTGAATCGGGTGACATTAAATTTGGAGTTATCTATGATCCTTTACGTGATGAAATGTTTTGGGCTGAAAAAAATAAGGGAGCTTACCTCAATGGCAATAAAATCAGCGTGTCTAAACAAAAGGAAATAAAAAAATCACTACTTGCAACTGGCTTTCCTTATTCTGACCTTATCATGCCAAGGATTTTAAACTTTTTCAACCATATAATTCCCCATTGTCAGGGTATTAGAAGGGGTGGTTCTGCTGCTTTGGATCTTTCTTACACAGCATGTGGAAGATTTGATGGCTTTTTTGAATTAGGCCTAAAACCCTGGGATGTGGCTGCAGGAATACTAATTGTAAGAGAAGCTGGAGGAATAGTTACTACTCCTGATGGGAGAGATGCATCACCTTTTGATGGCGAATATGTCGCAACAAACGGACTGATTCATGAACAGGTTCTTAAAATTATTAAAAAATCTACCAATAATTTTGATATATTCAATAACTATTTTAGAAAGGTATTAAATGTCAATTAAAAATCTTTCTGAAAAAGAAAGACCGAGAGAAAAACTCATAGAAAAAGGACCAGAAGCATTAACTGATTCAGAGTTAATTGCGATTTTATTAAGAACCGGGATAAAGGGTAAAAGTGCCATTGATTTAGGAACCGAATTATTGAAATCTTTTGGTGGGATAAAAAATCTCTTTATGGCTCCCTTTAGCGAGATTACAAAAATAAAGGGTATTAACAAAGCAAAATTAACATCTCTAATCTCAGCTATTGAACTTGCCAGAAGGGTTATAAAATGTTCAACAGATAAAACAAGTCCCATCATAGGTCCAAAAGATGTATTTGAAAGGGTAAAAGCTGATTTTATAAATGTTAATAATGAAATGTTTATGGCACTGTATTTAAATTCAAAGAATTTTATTTTATACAAACAAAAATTAGGCAGTGGAACATTCTCATCCTGTCTATGCCAGCCACAAGAATTTTTAAGAGGTTTTTTTAGAACAGGCTCTTCAAGACTAATAATTGTCCATAACCACCCCTCAGGTGATCTAACACCCAGCAAACAGGATATAATTTTTACAAAAGAACTTTCCCAGCACCTTAAATATTTTGGTTTTGAACTCCTCGACCATATAATAATTGCTGGAGATAATTATTATAGCTTTAAAGATGCCGGTAATTGTAACTTAACATTAGGTTTGAGAAAAAGTAACAGAGGTTTGAGAAATTTTTAAAAAAGATTATAGGATGTTTTTTCTGTTTTACTACATCCTATAATCTTCCTGTATTAGAAAAATATAACCGGCAACTGGGTGATGGTTTCTTCTGCAGGGTTTATCTTGTATATCTTACCACCAGATCTTAGATAAATATATGTACCATCATTGTATATAATGGGTGAACGTCCATCATATTGGAGCTCTTTCTCTACTTGCATTGTGATCGCATTGATTATCGCTATTTTACCGACCCCTTCTTGTGGAGCATATATCTTTTTGTTAAATCCATTACTATAATAAGTCATCCTTGAAACTCCCGTAATCGGTAATATGTTCTGTACTATTGATGATGCTATATTGTATTTCAGTATACATTCTGGATACATGCCTATATATAGATTTTCTTCATCACTACATATACCCCACGGCGAACCACTGTACTGGCTTAGATCTATTTCCACAATTTGTTGTGTCGCTATCTCATATTTTAGTACTTTTTTATCATAAGTACATACACCGTATACACTACCATTGACTAATGTATATTGATGTGCATATCCTGCGTAGATTGTTTCTGTAACCCCTGTGTTTTTGTCTTTCTTTACAATTCTATTAGTATCTGTAAATATGTACGCTTCCCCTATATCTATTATGTTTATGCTGTCTATACTGTTGTGTATGGAAAGTATATCTTTGTGTTTGCTTTCTATTATGTCAAGTTGTTTTAGCACCTGGTTGCTTAGCTCTATAGCTGCGTTTCCATCACATTTGTGTATTATTTGAGAATTCTCATCTATTATTACTTGATTGACTGATGTTATTTCTATTGTAGATGATCCATGCCCATCTATGTCCCAGTATTCTTTATATGTGTTGCTGCCCACTACGTACTCAACTATGTAGTATATGCCTTCTTTATCATGTAAAGCATTGCTTGTGGGCGCTAAGTATAAGTCTCCTATTATTCTACCTTCAACAAAGTTTATTATTACAGGTATGTTGTATACTTTTTTTCTTTCCCCATTTTCTTCATACTCAAATGTCGTGTTTGGTGTTATTTTTAGATACCCCGTTAGACTTCTGCCATCAGGACTTACTATTTTTGAATTGTCTGTCGTGATTTTTATCATATTTTACCTCCTACGTTTTTTTATGATATATATTGCTAAAAATTAAATGTTTAGGATATAAAATGTTAGTTAATAAAGTTGGGACAGAGGACTTCATATTTCCTAAGCTTAAAAGCTTCAAAAGGAGTCTGTCCCCCGTCCCTAATGTCCCCATTGGTTGATTAGGCTTTAAAGCCTCTGTCAAACAGGAGATTGGATTTAGGGACAATTTTAAATCTTTTAATGGAGGTATCTTATGTTTGACACTTTTATTGGCATCGACGTCTCTAAAGACAAGTTTAATTTCGCTATCATTGATGAAAACCTTAAACCTATCCAAGATGGCTCTCTTTCTATGGATTTGAACGGTTTTCAACAGCTCCTTAACATTATCAAGAAATTTAATAACCCTATCGTTGCTCTCGAATCTACTGGCCCTTATCACATTAATATCCTCTCTTTCCTATCCGCTAATTCTATTAAAACCGCTATCATTAACCCTTCCCTCATCAAACGCTTCTCTTCCTCTATATCACTTAGAAATACTAAAACTGATGTCATAGATGCACTTGTTATCGCTAAGTTTATCGCTAAAAATAAAGAAAATGCCCACCATTTCACTCAATATAATATCAATGATATCACCGCCCTTGCCAAACTTAGAGAACATATCTCCCAGGAAATTGCCAAAATTAAAACTTCTCTTAAACAACACCTCTCTGTCGTCTTCCCTGAATTTCTCATCGAGTTTAACCCCTTCTCTGATACCGCTCTCCATATCCTTAAACTCTTCCCTACCACTGAATTGATTAGAAAAGCAGGTGTTGATAAGATTAAACAGTCTCTCCAAAATATGGACTCTAAACATAAAGCTCACATAGACCCTAAACATCTTTATGATATGGCTCTTAATTCTATCGGTCAATCTTCTAATATCTGGGCTAATATCGTAAGACATGATATCGAAATGCTTTCCTTCCTTAACCAAAAACTTGATAATATCACCAATGACTTTATTGATAAAATTAATCAATTTAAAAAGGAGGATATGGAAATACTCTCTTCTATTAAAGGCATTAGTAATATCACTTCCGCTCACTTCCTCTCTGAAATTAAAGATATCAGTAGATTCCAAAATAGTAATAAACTCTCCGCCTATGCGGGAATTGACCCATCTATTAAACAATCGGGAAGTAGTATTAATTCCAAAGGTAAAATCTCTAAAAAAGGTGTTAAATCTCTTAGAAGAACTATCTATCTTATGTCTATGGGTATTATGAAATTTAATCATTACTTTAGAAACTATTACCTCAAAAAAAGAAAGCAAGGTATGCCTCATAGAAAGGCTATGATCGCCCTTTGTAATAAACTCCTTAGAGTAATTTTCGCTCTGCTTACTAAAAAACAACATTTTATCGAACCCACTACTCCTTAAAATTTATAGTTGACTCCTTTTATTTTTTTTCTATAAGTATTTCTGTGCCAGTTCCTATGCCATTGCCAGCACTATGGACGAATTTTAATGATGTAACATTGACTATTTGCACCGTATATAAATAATCAAGTTTGATAAACTGATAATAATTTGCAAATATTTGTACGTTATCTGTTATATGAAACTTACCGCTTACATACCCGTCAAAAGTTTCTATTTCTCCTCTAATAAATGTATTTTTACCTGCTACAAGACCACATGTAATATACGCATTGTTTCTATCATCTCCAGCTAAAGCATATCCCCATCTTCGCTGTATGAGCAGATTTCTATAGTTTGTCTGTGTCTCATCATTATTAATAAACATGGATAGTTCTCCATTAATCAGGTTTTTGAGCTTTATTGTTATTAGATATTTTTTATGGTTGTTGATATCTAAATTGTTAATATTTATATTGTCTGTCGCTGTTTGTATTGTTTCTTGATATATTGTTTTGTTATCTATATATGGTTTGACTATCTGAAAATTTGTCCCATCGTATACTACCGTGACTATTTCTCCCGCAAGGATGTCTCCTGGTTGTAAATCCTGAACTACATTTTTTTTGATACTAACAGGATTAAGATTCCCGATTTTTAATGTTGCTGGACCTGTATTGGTGTTGGACGCTTTAAAATATATCGGCATACCTGTTATGAGTGTTGAAAGTTCTGGTGTAAGAGAAATTTGATATGAATTTATAGTGCCAGTATCTACCGCATATGCCAGTGCTCCATGTCCATCTTCATCTAATCCTGTATGATAATGATTATTAACTGCGTTCAGAAATTCTGCAGTAACTACTGTACCCATTATTCCCTGTGAGGGATTACCATTTATGAAGTTTGTTTTTGCCATGTTTTAGCCTCCTATATATATGTATTGCACGTATGTATGTGCAGGCTTTAGATCATTGATTATTTTTTCTATTTCTTCATTTTCTTTGAAATATAATAGTCTTTCTCCCGCACAGGACTCACCCGCTCGAAAGTAATATGTCTCTTGATTATGTATGTATACTCTGAATATAAATATAGTTTCATATGCCAAAATTTCACATCCCGCATAATCCCAGCCACACATGAATGGCCGAAGTTCCTGTATTGTGATTGTATATCCATTTTTTTTTGCAAGGTTGATATAGTATTCTTTTCTTAAACTGCCTCGCTCATTCATTTTTGTGATTATCTTTTCTCGAATTGTTTGAATCGTATCTTGTTGATTGACTTCTATATCGTATACACGAATGTAATCTAAAAAGATGTCTGCGGTATCGGGGAATATTTGTTCCTTTAGTTTTTCAACATTATATAATGCTATATCAAGTTGCTTTCCTTCTAATTCGAGATCCTTAAGAAATACACCAGAAAGTTCTATTGGCATTAGTTGTTTTAGTACTTCTTTATGATAATACATTTATTTCTCCTGGACGGATAATCTCATATATCGTTGTTGATATATCGTTTTGAGGATTATCTATTATCACGCTCAAAGCCCCCATATTTACTGCAATATTTATCAATTTAGCACGATAGAGTGCATCACCAGGATATAGGGAATTGATGTATGTTCTTATTTCTTCAGTTAGTTCAGTTATATTTACATTACCTGTTATTTGCATTGATATATTTGTAGTTATTATTGATGGAGCCAGAACCCTTACTATTGAAGCGGTAACAGGCCTTTTATCATATATATATGCTTTTACTGAGTTAATTAGTTCTATGGATGGTATTTCAGAACCAGTTATTGTCTCATCTGCTAAAATTATTACATCAACTGTACCAAGTCCCTGCCCTAAGGGTATACATTTTGCATATTTAACCCCTTCAACTTCCATAGCCCAGTTTTCATAATCATATTTATTACCACCTGCGGGTGGTCTTCTTAAGTATGATAGTAATCTTTCAAGCAATTCTTCATCTGTTTCCCCATATTTTCTTGTAATACCATATAACCAGGCGTGGTGTTCTAAGTTTTCTTTATTTGCTGTATCAGGAAATATCTGTTTGTATATATAATCTTGATATTTATATAATCCCCACAATGCAGATGCTAAACATGCGCTCTTAATAAAAATTAGACTGCCCTGACTTACATCTGATGATGGAAACTGGTTTTTATAGTCCGTTAAAATGTCATTTAATATCTCTTCAAAGCCTTTTAAAAAGCTCATATTACCTCCATGAAGGTGGTAAAATTAACCTGTTCCATATTATTTTCTGCAATAACCTCTATTTTGAGCCTATCTTGTTCTTTTTCTGTATTAATTTGCAGGTTTTTGATGCGTCCTGCTTCAAGCATCCATTTCAGTGCTTCTTCTATATAGTTTTTTGCTATTTTTTCAATATTTGATGTATTTTTTGCTCTCTGTAGCAGATGCAATTTAGAACCGAAATCGGAGTTCAAGAAAAAAGTCCCTTTTGGGATCATGAGTGATAAATATATGTTATTGATAATACTATCCTGTTTTTCGAAGGTCATACTGCCATTTGCTGTGCCAGTTTCAATTTCAATTTTAAAGTCCATTAATTTAAACTCCCTTTACCTGTGTTGTTGAGCATTCATCTAAATTAAGTGGTGTGGTTGGTGGTCCTGAATTGAAGAAACCCGCTGAAACATTACTATGTCTATGATTATCAAATATGGGTTTTAGTCTTTCATCTATGAGCCTTTTAAGTGTGCCATTTCCAAGTGTTATATTTTCACTCATTATTTCTACCGCGGGAGATTGAATGTATACTTTATTTTGCGAGTTAATTGTTAATTGATTTCCTGTTTGTATGTGTATCTCCTTATTTCGTTTTAAATGAATTTTATCGCCCTCATCGGTGTATAATATTACTTCCCCTGCTTCTATTTGCATTCTGTATCTTCTATCATCACTGGCTATCATGATGTAGTGATTGCCTTCTTTCATTATTACACCTTCTGCACCGGGTAGTGGTCTCGAACTAAATCCATAGTGCTGTATATACTCACGATTTGATATAACTTCATCTTTTCTACCAATAGCAGTAAATCTTTTTATAACTCCTTCCACTACTGATTGAATTATTGCCCTGATCATGATATATTCACCTTATGATGATTTTTATATCCTTCTATATTTTTTTTACCAATCCCTGTTTTCAGAAGTCTGTTCCTTTCCAGAATATTACTCCTCAAAAGGAGTTTTCTATTACTCTTGAAGCAAGAAGGGTAAGGGATGTCAAATCTGACTTTTTTATATACAATCTTGGCAAAAAAGAAATTATCATTTATCCAAAAGGATTTAAGGCAAAAAGGTTTATTAAATTTGTAAGAGAAGGAAGGTGTTCTTACACTGAACTTGTCATTCTCAAACCTGTTATAAGAAGTCCTTTTAATAGTAAATTCACTGCTCATTGAACTACTCCGGGATATGATAGTTTTATGGTGGTATATACCCCTTCTTTTGACATAATAAAAGATCTTTGGTATATAAGGTAATCTCCTTCAATTCCAAGTATTTCGTCTTTTACGTGACAAATTTCGTTGATTGTCCAGTTTTTTCCCCTTTGACTATGTCCTTTAACTTTGTAATTTAACTGAAAACCTTTAAATCTCATCTGTTCAAGAAGCATTTTTGCATACAATTGAGGACTTTTTTCATCATTGTTATTGGTTACCACATAGGGTTTGTAAAAGGGGAATGTTTTATCTTCGATAACCGCTTTTGTATTAAATTTTTGCGTATCACTTCCAAAGCTCTCTAATGACTGTTGTTGCCCCAGCACGATTATTTTTGAGTATCTTTCAGTAATATCATTAATCATCTCTCCTGATATGACATTATTATTAACTGGATTTGATTTAAGATTGTAAATATAAAATTCTGGTTGTCCGCCTGTTTTTGGTTTGCCAAATACAAATGTGCCATCGGGCAGACTATAAAACATAAGGGATCTACTCATACTGTAATCTTTTAAAACTTCGAAAATTGTTTTTCCAGGTTCGATATGCAATAGATTGTGTGGTTCATCAAAACTCGCTACTTTTGTCGTTGATTTTTTATTAATTTTTATATTTTCCTGATATATTATCTGTTTACGATTAATATATGGAACTTTTTTAAGCAATCTTTCTGCTAAATCTTTCAATTTCATGTTTTCTACACTGAAAAATTCATCGACATATGTATCTACAAGAAGTCCTAAAAGATCTCTTCCTTCTGCCCGAAGTATTATTTTGTTTTTATCATAACTTTTTGTTATCTTTTCAATAATGCCTACGTGTTCAAGTGAACCATTAACAATAAGCTTACATATTTTCCCCGTAGTAATTTCTATATCAGGATTGACAAATTCAAAGCTGAATGCATCCGCAGGTACATATAAATCAGAATCAATATTATAGGAAAGAAAGTTTTCAATTTTTGCATTATCTACTATTAATTCTACTTTATCTTGCATATATATTTACATCTCCGTGTACGAAATTAGGATTTGGTATATCATTTATTGAAAGGATCCTTTCTGCAAAAGAGTAGGGGAGATTATTTTGCAGGCATATTAAATGCAGTGGCATGGGTCTTGAAATGTTTAATTTTTTTATTTTTTCTCTTTCAAGTTTAATTGTGTTTGTATATTCCAGCAGAACTCTTGCCATTTTTTTCAGAGAAGTATTATTTCTGTTATAATTAATACTTTCCTGTAATTTTTTTCTTACTATATACAATGATTTTTCAATTTCGTTGATGGTGAGAATTGGCTCAATATCATCTTTCTGGAAATTACCAAGAATATCAAAATTCTGTTTTTTTTCTTTCTTTTTTACTTTTTCTCTTTTTTCCTGATCTTCTGCAAATATATATGCAAGAGAAAGTGCCATTCTCTGACTGCCACAGGTTTTGATTTCCTTTGAAAATTTACCAAACTGGCTTGATAGCTCATTTATTGAATTTTCAAAAGATTGCATAAAACGTTCAGGTGCACTGACTAAAGATTGATATGCGGTTGCATATCTTTCTACTACTGTTGAAATGGTAGATATAATTCTTCCCGGTATATTAACCGCATAATCAATCATGCTGATTAATGAATTAGCGGGTAGCATAACCTGATTCATTATCGACTGCATAGAAGATATTGCAGAATCAATACTTTTTATTACTCCTTTTACTGTAGTTGATACTGAAGATATTTGTTCCAGAATACTTTTTGTGGGATCAAGTGACATATTGACTATAGAACTATCTAATTCTTCTAAAAGAGATTCTTTTAATTCTTCTATTAGTTCTTCTTGTCCTTCAATGAATAATTCTTCACAAGTCTCTGCAATTTCTATTTGTGGGATAATTTCTATTTCAGTTCTTAAATTTTCGATGAATGTAATATCTATTTCCGCTGTTCTAATTCTTTCATCATGTCTCACATTAATTGATTCAATTGAACCATATATCAAACCATACTTTGGGTGAATAAATTCAAAAAGGTCCTGTTCTTTGAGCATGTTAATAAAGTAGATATGATTTTCATATTTTTCATTGTAAAAATAGCATCTGAGTTTAATAATTCTTGCCTTTTGTCCTAAATCCTCTAAAAGAACTCCATCACGGTATGGAAATTCGTATTTTGCAATGGATTTTTCAAAGGAATCTTCTATTGTTTCTATGTCTAATTCAAAACCGTTTATCATTCCCTGCTCAATCATTAAAATTCACCCCTTCTGACAGTTGTCGAAACGTTTGTGTTCCCTTTTGAATTTGTAATTACTTTATCATCAACAATATTAATTTCAATCGGGATATTATTCTGTATGTTATTTTCCTGATGTAGAATATCGTATAGCCATTCTCCCAATGAATTAGTTTTTCCACCAGAAAAATAAGAAAAACTTTTATCTATCAGGTAATTAATGCCTGTTCCAATAGCATACCCTGCTGCACCTGCAGCAAGTACCTTACCACCTGCAAGAAGTGGCAATTTCTTTATAACATTAGAAAGACCGCCAGAATTTAAGACCGTGTTTTGTCTTTGAAAATTATCAGGCCAATTAGTGACAAAAACTGGTGTTACCCCTGCGACTGACTCTATAGTTTTTCCCATAGCGATTCCTGTAGAAGTTTTCAATATGCCCTTAATACCACCCAAAGAACTAAATGTCTTTTTGCCAAAATACAAACCTGCAGTCAAAAGCCCAGCTGTAGCCGCTGTTCCTGCACCCAAACCTACAAGCGAACCTTTAGAAGTTAATTCCCCAAGAGTATTTGATTTATTATTTAGGGTACCTATGTATGATATAAAATCATTGGTTTTTTTAATAAGACTTGTAAGCACAGGCAACGCAGGTTGAAAAATATCAGAGATTGTAGATTTAAAATTCCCTTTAAGCGATTCTAACTGCTTTTTAAAACCACTTAACTGATAATTAATCTTTTCCTGTAGACTAACGCCTGTATCCATTGCCTGTATAATATCTTCATATTTAGTTCCCTTTGTATTAATTAGTGCCATTGCTGCCTGTGATCCCAATTCCCCGAAAATCTTATTTAACTTTTGTGCCTTTTCTGCTTCTCCCATTTGTCCAAAAATCTGTCTTAACTTTTCTATGATCTTAGTCGTTTCTATGAGTTTGCCGTTAGCATCTCTGAAAGCAGAATATTTTGTTAGGGTTTGAAAAAACTCACGTATTGCTCTACCTCCCGTTTCTCCCTGAAGCCCTACCTGAGCCATCAGAGCTGATAATGCTGAAAGTTCTTTAGTGCTTCTTCCTAAACTTGCCAGTACTCCAGAGGCATATTTTGCGGAATATATGATATCTGCTAAATCTGCTGTAGATGCAGAACTTGCCCTTGATATTGTATCTGCAAGTTCCATAAATTGCTCTGCTGTTAAATTAAAGGGCGTTGCGATACGAATTAATGCTTTCCCTGCTTCTACTGGATCCACATTTTCATACGTTGCCAGTAAGCTTGCGGCAACCGCAGCACCCGATTTATTTGTAACCTGTTCTACGGTAGCTCCTGCTTTAATAAGTTCCTTTTGTAATGCGACAATTTGTGTCATATCAAAGGGTGTCCAAGATTGTATAGAAAAGGCAGACGATTTAATTTTCAAAAGCTCCTCATTTAGTTGTTTTGCACTTTTTCCACCTGAGAGTAGTTCCACTTTGACCTTGTTTAATTCCGACTCTAAATCTCCCGCTAAAGATACCGCTGGCTTTAGTCCATCAATCATCTGTTTTGTGATTGCTCCCGTAATTAGACCATATTTTAGAAAAGATGTCGTTTTTCTGAAATTCTCACTTACTTCTTTAGATGACTTACTTAGAGTTTCAATATTATTTTTAATTTTATTAATACCTTGACTAACTAAGTCAACTATGCTAATAGATATAGCAAGGTTAGTTATGGACATTTATTTCATCCTCGGTGGTATAATTAGTATTTCTATACTTGCAATTTTAGTAATTCTTACCGCCAAGCTTTTTGACTTCATAATGGATGTTGTATACCTCATTATTTCTTTCTTTTTACATAATAAGTTTTAGTCTTTTTACCAGTTCTTAACTCTGCAAATAATTCTAAAAAGTTCAGTGCTGTCTCTTCTGTCATATTTAGTATTTCACTGTACGAAAATCCTGCTTTCATAAGAACTAAAATCATCTTATTTAATGCTATTTTCCTGGCTTCGAAACGATTTTAGCTTATTTGCTAACTCCTCCTTTGCTGAAAAGAGTATTTTTACATCTTCTTCATATAAATCCAGTAAAAGTTCTGGAGTAATTTTCTCCTTTGGGATATCCCCTAATTTAATAATTTGCGCGCTTAAAAGGATTAATCCTGCATACATATCATTACTGAATTTGGGATGCTCAAAAGCTGTCACGGTATCTCTTACAAGTTGGGGTCTTAATTCAAAATCTTTATGAATTTTTCCATCATATTCTATGCCAATAAGCAAACTACCTTTTTGTGTAATCATACAACCTCCTTAAAATACGGTGAATGGTGAGCGGTGAATGGTGAGTGGTGAGACCCCACACCTCACACCCCATACCCCATACCTCAAACCTATTCAATTCTATTTGTCGCTCCTAATTCAATATTCCTTACGACTTCATTTTCTGCATCATATTTTGTATTGCCGATTTTAAGAACATATACACCCGTATAGGTAATTCTTTTTCCATTCTGCAGATCAATTGTAAGAGTTCCATCCTTTACACTCTTCCAGTCGAATTCCGGGCTTGATTTAGGCACCACGTACTCCACTTCCACACCGTATCTGGGAGTAGTTTCTGCATATCCCGTTTTATTCATTAGTTTAATTTCTTTATGAATCTCGAACTCTTTTTCAGTCACAGTTTTAAAATCATCTATACTTTGACCATTGACTTCTAAAGTAACTCTTGATACATATTCCATATACAACCTCCTATAGTAATAAATCTATTCTTCCAGCAAACACATGTAAGCCGTTGACTACATCTGTTGGGATTTTAGCATTGAGTCTATTAGGATCCTGTAAATCCCTTTCCACAATAAGAGCAGATTTATTTGCATCCACTTCTTCAACGATCTCAAGCTCTTCTAATTTCTTTAAAACATCTAAAAGCTCAGTTTTAACCTTTTCTGGTGTTTTAGCAGACAACTTCTCTCTTGGGAATCTAAGACTGATTCTTTCTCTACATGCTTTTCTTACGTAGTCAAGTGTTCTAATTGTTGTAATATCAAGAAGTGATATATCTTCTATCCCGCTTGCATCTTTAATATATGTTGAAATTGCTCTAACAATTCTCACTCTACCTGCAGTATCCACTTCAAGTGGTGTAACTCCATTATAGAGGCAATTTTCCTGTTCATTTCTTGAGAGCCTATCTGATATCGAAGGTGGATTAATACCTTTCAGTTCAAGAGTATTAAGAGGTCTTGCAGGATCCTCTTCAAAAGCTATTACTCCTGCCATAGCAGATGCAAGCTCATAAGAAATACTTCTTGTGCCACGAAGATATGCACATAACATCCTTCCATGATTAATATTTCCCGCTAAAGTAGTAGCATCTGAAAGCTCACCAGTTAGCGCAAAAATACCAATAGCGCCTCTTTGCTCAAAAGGTGAAGAAACCCTATCAAGGTAGTCACGAAGTATCTGCAGACTATCTAAATAATTGTAGGGCGTAACAATTATATGATAATGTTCAGCAAAAACGATACTAAGTGCAGATGATATATCCGGATCACTTCCAGCACCATTCCAGTAGTTAATTGTTATTGTAATACCAGGAATACTACTTTCATATTCCAAATTCACTTCGTATGCAATACTGCCCGCATTTTTCGCAGTCAATACCACTTTACTTTGTTGTTGTGTATCCACATTTGCTGTACATGGAAGATTAATTTTCTTATTTATTTCAGTAGACAGATTACCCGCCATCGCTATCGCAGTATCACCTTTATTTACATTAAGATCAATCCTTTCCGCTCCAATATAAAACCTGATTACTCCAGATTGTCCCGCTGTCCCACTAAATACAAATTCTGCTTGCGCTTTGCTTGAAGATTGTACATCATCAAGGGCAATACATGTTAAATCCACATAAGGATTAGCATATATCGCAGACTTTGCCATAAGATGTAGCATAGAACCAAATCCAAAATATTCTCCCGCCTGAACATCAGAAAAAATTTCTACTGGTTTTAAAGCGGGATATTGACCCTGTGATGTCTTTTGCCCAATCAATAACACTCTTTGTTTATTTGATGGTAGAGTTCTTACCGCAAGTTTGGTATTAAACTCAAAATATTTACCCGGTTTCCTTATAGAAGATGGTATTTCATCAAAAGATATATTTTTACTTGCCATTTTTTACCTCCTCTTTTTGCTTCTGTTGAAAAATTACTAAAGACCCCTCTTGCACAAGCCTTTGATAGTATATACTTTCTGGAACATCAACAGGATGAGTGTCATCAATATATTCTCGCGGGTTATTTTCTTTAGGACACCTTGTCCCTTTTTTAGCAACTACTTTCATATTACCTCCTTATTCTCTTAATGTTATAATATCCTTTGCATCTTCAACCCCATCTTCTGGTTTAAGATAATATTCAAGACCAATCCTTAGTAAATCTCCATAAATCTCCTCTCTTTTTGGTTTATCAATGATATATGAAGTTTGTATATCTAACTTAAAAATACTAATTTTTTGGATTTTATGCTCTTCTGTTGAGATATTAGTAACCTTTACTAAACGAACAGGTTCAATTTCAAGATTAAAAGAATTATCAGATAAAATACCCGCAACACCTTCAAGAATGTTGAACATATGCATATTCAAATCACTTTCAGAACGATAATTTCTCACCACTATATATATCGCAATATTTAAAATTACTTTATATTTTCCCCGTGTGAGATTTTCAAAATCAATAGAATCCATATCAATAAAAACCGCAGGAAAAGTAAGATTATCTAAACTTTTCCCTGAACTTTCATAGACATTAAACCTTTCTTCTTTTAGTTTCGATAATATTGCATCCAGAATTTCATATAACATTATTAACCCCTTCCAGAAATAGCTCTCTTTCTAAATATCTTCTCACAACAAGACCTTTAAGCCTTTTGCCACCTGCATAGACCCATCTAAGAAACTCATCGCCTGCAGATAATAACTCGCCATTTATAATCTTTCGTCTCAATGTAGAAGCCCTGAAGGCATAAAATCCAATATTGTAGGTGAAAGAAATTACAGCATCAAAACAATATTCGTGCAGTTTTACAGCTTTTAAATTACTTTTAATTAGCCTTTCAAACCTCATTAAATCACTTTTTAAAAGTTCCTCTCCTTCATCCTTTGTAATCCCATTTCCAAATCTTTCCCTTTCCTCAGGCAAAACCACATGACCATATCCAATTGTTGGATACCCTGCAGGACAGAAATAAATCATAGAACTAAACCCCTCAAATTTTTTTATCAATTCAATCCCTCTTTCTGTCATTTAATACCTCTTATCCCAAACCTCAAACCCCATACCTCAAACCTCAAACCCCAAACCCCAAACCTCATACCTCCATTTAACCTCTCACATCTCACGTTTCACATAATCACCCATAACCTATCTTTGAAACACCCTTTTGAAAGCCCTTCCGCCAAACCAGAACATAACAACCGCAGAGACAAATTCACTATCCGCTATAGTCCAGACTTGCAAAAACGCAGTAAGATTACCACCTGAGAGTTTCCACCCCGCATACTTATACATAATCCAGCAGGCAATCACAATATATGTTAGAGTTGGTCTTACTGTCTGGTTGTATAGGGCACCAAGCACCTGAAGAAGATCAACCCAAAAATGCCCAGTAGGTCTCACTTCTGGATCTGCGAATCTATATGCAGATTTATCAAGCTCCAGTGTTGCTATTGCCCTTGCTTCCTGAATACGCAATTCTGTTAGTTCTCTTTGATACATCATCTGCATTTCAAGCATCTTAAGCTCATGCTTCTTATCCTGCCAATCCCTGAAAATTTTAATTCCCTCTGGAATTAGAGAACCGACTAACCCTAAAATTGCTCCGGTAAGCATCATCTAACCTCCTTAAATACGGTGAATGGTGAGTGGTAAATGGTTTAACCCCACACCCCATACCCTATACCCCAAACCCCATACCCCATACCTCAAACCTCATACCCCATACCCCAAACCTCATACCTCATACCCCATACCCAAACACCGCTTCTAACCCTTTTAAACTCTTTTAATTTTTATTTTTTACCCATACCCCTATGTTTTATATACCTCGAAAGAGAAACCTATCTCATAAGGCAAATTTGGAAGTCTGCACAAAAAATAGGCATTTTCATAATTTATCTAAAAAATTTTTGTTAAAAATTCTATCTTCTTCTACTTTATTAGTTATGTAATAACCTGTGCCTGTTTGGCCTGTTTGTGTTGTAATACCAAGTTCAATTGTGCCTTTTCTTATAGCCTCCAGTAGTTTTACCGCATTTTCGTATCTTTTTTGCATACCCTCTGGCATTTCTAATTCAAATCTGCGTGAATAAATATGATATATGGCAATATCAATGGAGATTTTCTGGATAATCTTTGGAACCGGGTTAAGAGGCAGGCTGTACCTACCTCTTAAGTATCCGTCAATAGTGGAGTCTGCGTATGCTATTGCCTCCGATACTATAGTGTTTTCAATCTGACCGGTTCCATTATCATCGGTTAACTCTATCAATGATATATCAGGGATATTCTTTCTTATGTCATCAATACTACAGTACATCTATTACTCCGCTGAATTTTCGTTCTGGATAATCCATCCACCTTTTTGATACTCTTGAATCATTTCAGGATGAACATCCGCTGTTTTAGGCTCAACATCATCGAGTCTGACCATACGTATAAGATTTTTGTTCTTCTCTTGCTTAGCCTCTTGTTTATTTTTCATATCTCATTACCCCAGTAGTAATGCAATATGTTCTTTCTTGGCCGACTTCACACCCCACGCTATCCCAACTTCAAAGGCTATCCTTCTATATTGTCTGTAGATGGCGATCTGGAAATTAAGTCCTGAGACGGGGTCTGTTACAACCGTTACATCGTCAGCAGAATCACCATCTGGTGGCATTGCAGGCACTCTTGTAAGCAAATGAATCGCATTTCTTGAAAAAGCCATATTAGCAGTATAGGAGTTAGAAATTGTAACTGCGGTATTATCTGCAACATCTTTTAGTAAGCCAGGTCCAGCAATCTTAAACGTTCCAGCGGAAAGTGCCTCGACAACTACATACTTATTCGGATCGCTACCGAAAGTAACCACATCGCCCACTACTATTGTTCCTGTTCCTGTATCCACATTTATGGTAGTAGCACCCGCAGTATGTGCTCCATTGGTTAGATATCCTGTTCCAGTTCCCTTAGTATGACTTTTTACCCAGGCAGACTCTCTTATTGCAAGCCCAAAAACATCAAGCAAAATACCACGTCTTAGTGTATCTGTAGAACCCGCTTCATTCGCCTTAGTAAGCTGGGAAAGAGTTCTTAACTTTGCGCCTGCAGTTGTATCAATCACTAACTGTAAATCTGAAAGTGGTGCTCCGTTATCAACAAGAATCTTTCTAATCTGAGCAAGCTCATCTAAATTAGTCCCAAAAGGGGTTGTCCCTGCGGTACCGTAAGCACGAGAAGCGCTATTATAAGTATTGGCTATGTCTATTTCTATTTCATTAACAAGTGTTCTCATCGCCTGAGCAAACTGATTCTGAAGTGTCTGACTATATATATTCCCTGACTGTGTAGCTTTAATTTCTTCTCCTTCCCAGAAGAACGTTACACTCCTTGATTTAGTTATGCTCATACTATCAGAACCTATTGTACTCGCAGATGGATTCGGACCGGTTGCTGAAGGTGTAATATCATTTGCAGAATATGCT
>ENA-ORXB01001535-ORXB01001535.1-sediment-metagenome-genome-assembly--contig:-NODE-1535-length-26141-cov-6.921808_pt1 | contig 26141 bp, 24 predicted proteins | sample MGYA00237863_ERZ511475 | MGnify/ENA primary metagenome ERZ511475 (study PRJEB26305, sample SAMN06343858) | sediment metagenome | isolation source: hot spring sediment | place: Canada: British Columbia... | reverse complement strand
GATCTAAAAACTTATTTAGAAATGAAATTAGATGTAAATAAAATAGAGGAAATAATTAATAAGAAAATATCATTAAAAGAGTATGTAGTGTTTTATGATGTTGGTGTAAAAGAATTGGATGAAATAATAGAATTGAAAGAGTTTATAAAAGAAGGATTTAATATAGAAGAAGCAGAGGCTTGGAAAGAGAATGGTTTTAATTTGGAAGAAGCAGTAGAATGGAAAATAAATAAATTTAATTCAACAGAGGCAAAGGAATGGAGGGAAAACGGATTTAATCCAACAGAAGCAAAAGATTGGAAAATAATTGTGTTTAATTCTAACCAAGCAATAGAATGGAAAAAAAATGGATTTAAACTTAATGAAGCTAAATTTTTTAAAAATAAAGGAATAGATCTAAAAACAGCAAAACAAAAAATATTCACAAGATTATTAATAAAACTACAATCTTTTTTAAAAGATAACTTTTTTAAATAAATTATTCTTTTTTAAAACTAAAAAGGAAAACATATAGTTTTAGGAAAAAATATAATAAAAGAATATAAAATAAATCAAAAAGGGGGAGTAAATTAATGAAAAATATAAATAAAGACGAAATAAAAAGTATAATAGCAACTGACTGTGGATCTACTACAACAAAAGCTATTCTAATAGAAAAACAACCTAACGGAGAATATAGATTAGTAACTCGTGGAGAAGCTCCAACAACTGTAGAAGCCCCTATAGAAGACGTTACCATTGGTGTCCTTAACGCTTTTAAAGAAGTAGAAGAATTAAGAAAAAGAAAAATATTAAACGACTCCAAAACAGATTTAATAAAACCCCATAAAGGAGAAGAAGGAGTAGATTTATATGTTTCTACGTCATCAGCAGGTGGAGGATTACAAATGGTAGTAGCTGGAGTAGTAAGAGAAATGACAACAGAGAGTGCAGAGCGAGCGGCTTTAGGAGGCGGCGCTATAGTCCTAGATTCATTTGCAGTTAATGACGGCAGAAAACCATTCGAAAGAATTGAAAAAATAAGAGAACTAAGACCGGATATAATCTTATTAGCCGGTGGAACTGACGGTGGAACTGTCAAACATGTTGTAGAAATGGCACAAATAATAGCCGCAGCTAAACCTAAACCCCGCTTAGGTATAACTTATAACCTTCCTGTAATATACGCAGGTAATAAATTAGCAAGAGATGAAATAAATAGAATACTCTCTAATGTAGTAGAATTAAAAATAACTGAGAATTTAAGACCAACTTTAGAAGAAGAGAATTTACAACCAACGCGGTTAATAATCCAGGATTTATTTTTAGAGCATGTTATGGCACAAGCTCCTGGATATAAAAAACTAATGGAAATGACAGATGTAGAGATAATGCCAACCCCAGCTGCTGTAGGACTTATTATGCAAAAAATAGCTAAAAAAAATGATATAAATGTAATTGGAGTAGATATAGGTGGAGCTACTACCGACGTATTCTCTGTTATTAAACAGTATGATGAACTCCAAAATATTCAATGGGTATTTAATAGGAGCGTTAGTGCTAATTACGGAATGAGTTATTCCATAGCTCAAGTTTTAAAAGATGCAGGCATTAATAATGTTTTAAAATGGATCCCATTTGAAATAGATATCGTAAAATTAAGGAACGCTATCAAAAATAAAATGATAAGACCTACTACTATCCCATTCTTATTACAAGACTTAATAATAGAACAAGCTATTTGTAGAGAAGCCTTAAGATTATCCTTTGAACAACATCTACAATTAGCCGTAGGATTAAAAGGAGTACAAAAAGAAAGAACTATATCTGATGTATTTAATCAAGCTAAAAAAGAAACAATAATAGATATGATGGAATTAGATATGATAGTGGGTAGTGGGGGAGTATTATCTCATGCTCCAAGAAGAAATCAATCAGCATTAATGATGATAGATGCATTCCAACCAGAAGGTTTCACTTTATTAACAGTAGATAGTATATTTATGATGCCTCATTTAGGGGTTTTATCAGTAGTTCATGAAGAAGCAGCTACCCAGGTTTTTGAAAAGGATTGCTTAGTTTATTTAGGTACTTGTATTGCTCCTGTAGGTTTAGAAAAAGAAGGCATTAAAATCTTAGAAGCTAATATTATTGACTCTCAAAATAAAGAGTATCAAATAACCCTCAATTTTGGAGATATTATTGTTATTCCAATCAATGGAGAAGCTACTGTTAATATTACCTTTCTAAATAAAAAATTTAAACTATATAATGAAAAAGTACCTTTTAGTAAAAAAGTTAGGGGTGGGGTAGTGGGAATAATTTTTGACGGTAGAGGAAGACCTATTTATCTACCTACTGATAATGATAAAAGAAAAGAAAAATTAATCACTTGGTTTAAAGCTTTTAATATGTACCCTGAACTCTAAATTCCTATTGTTATTTATAAAATTTTTTTATTAAAAGGATATTAATTGAGTTATATATAATATTCAATATAGGAGGACTTTTTTATGGATTTTTTTTCTATTAAGGATGAATTATTCAAATTTATTAAAGATACTATTATCTCTGAAATTAGAGAAGATTTCAAAGATTTTAAAAGCCAAGTTACAGGACAATTAGAAGGCTTTAAATTAGCTATTCAATCTCTCAATGATAGAATGAACTCTATTGAAAATAGAATATCTAATATTGAAATAAAAATTTCAAATATTGATAAAAGAATAGATGAAACTAATAAAAGAATTGATGAAAATAGTAAAAGAATTGATGAGAATAGTAAAAGAATGGATGATATTAGTAATAGAATAGACCAAACTAATAAAAGAATTGATGACGTTAGTAATAGAATAGATGAAACAAATAAAAGAATAGATGATACTAACAAAAGGATAGATGATATTAACAAAAGAATAGATGAAACTAATAAAAGAATTGATGATGTTAGTACTAGGATAGACGAAACTAATAAAAGAATAGATGAGTTAAATAGTAAAATGGATACCAGGTTAATTGAAATAGAAAATAAATTTAATGAACTAAATAATAAGATAGATACTAAAATAAATGAATTAAACAATAAGATAGATAATAAATTTAATGAACTAAACAATAAAGTAAATGAATTAAGTAATAAAGTAGATAAAGTAATTTTAGATGTTTCAAGCAAAATAGAAAATATTAAAAAAAGCATAGAAAATATTGAAAAAAGATTAGATTATATATTTGATAAATATGCTGATTTAAGATCTAAAATAGAAGGAGCCATAAGGGATAAAAAGATTATTGAAGATATTTTAATAAGAATAGAAAGATTAGAAAATAAAATGGCTTCTTAAAAATAATAAAAATAAAAAGATAATAAAGTGTTATATTGGTAAAGGAGGTTATAAAAATATGTTCTTACCTATCTGGGATAGACCGTATGAAAAAGATGAAATAAATAAGAAAGAATATGGTACATGGCTAGTTAAATCAGGGTTAGCACAGATGTTAAAAGGCGGAGTTATAATGGATGTAAGTAGTGTAGAGCAAGCAAAGATAGCGGAAGAAGCTGGGGCTGTAGCTGTAATGGCTTTAGAAAAGATTCCTGCTGATATTCGAGCAGCTGGAGGGGTAGCTAGAATGACAGATCCTGAACTAATCTATAAGATTATGGAAGCAGTTACTATCCCTGTTATGGCTAAAGTAAGAATAGGACATTTCGCTGAAGCTCAAATTTTAGAAGCTATTGGTGTAGATTTTATTGACGAAAGTGAAGTACTAACCCCTGCAGATAGTGAAAATCATATTAATAAACATAAATTTAACGTACCTTTTGTTTGTGGTGCAAGAGATTTAGGAGAAGCTCTTAGAAGAATTGCTGAAGGAGCTGTTATGATTAGAACTAAAGGAGAAGCGGGAACTGGAAACGTCATAGAAGCTGTTAAACATATTAGAGCAATTAATAAACAAATAAAAGAACTTCAAAACCTTTCAGAAGATGAATTATATACTAAAGCAAAAGAGTTAGGAGCACCATTAGAATTCGTTAAAATGGTTTCTCAATTGGGGAGATTACCAGTGGTTAATTTTGCAGCAGGGGGTATAGCTACACCTGCTGATGCTTCATTAGTTATGCAACTCGGAGTAGATGGAATTTTCGTAGGTTCTGGGATATTTAAATCATCTAATCCATTAAAAGTAGCTAAAGCAATTGTTAAAGCTACTACTTATTATAATGATCCTTATACTATCTCTAAATACTATAGAGACTTAGGTGAATTAATGAAAGGACAAGATAAAATCCAAGAACTACTTCAAGTAAGAGGAATATAAAAAAATAATTAAAATAAAAACTAAAATATGGGAGGTAATCTATGGAAAACCAAGAAAAAGATTTTAATAAAGAAATAAATGACAATAATAATTTTAAAAATATTCAAAGCAATGATAATCAACAGAAATCTAATAGTGATAATAATTCTATAGTTAATTCTTTAAATAGCTCTACACCTAATTTCTCTAATAATGACAAGTATATTTCTAATAATGACAGATATAATAATGAAAAACCAGAAGTAGGGTTTTTAAAGAAAAAAACAGAAGTAAGGTTTACTAATATAAAGGTTATAGGAGTAGGTGGTGGAGGTTCTAATGCTGTTCATAGATTAGTTAAGGATGGCGTTAAAGGAGTAGATTATATTGCAATAAATACAGATGCGCAAGCCTTATTGAACTTACCTGATGAAGTTATTAAAATTCATATTGGTAAAAATACAACAAAAGGGTTAGGTGCAGGTAGTGATTTAGAGTTAGGTAGGAAAGCTGCAGAAGAAAGCAAAGATGAAATAAGAAAGCTTATAGAAGGTTCAGATATGATATTTATTGCGGCAGGGATGGGAGGAGGCACAGGCACTGGTGCAAGTCCTATTATAGCTTCTTTAGCAAAAGAATTAGGAATCCTTACTATTGCCATTGTTACTAAACCATTCTCTTTTGAAGGAAAAATAAGAAAAATAATAGCTGAAGAAGGAATAACTAATTTAAAACCTAATGTCGATGCTATGATTGTTATACCTAATGACAAACTATTTTCCATAGCAGATGAAGCTACTACTTTATTAGATTCTTTTAAATTAGCAGATAATGTTATAAAACAAGGGGTAGTTGGAATAACTGAAATTATATTAAAGCCTGGATTAATTAATATAGATTTTGCTGATATACAAGCTATTTTAAAAGATTCCGGGAATTGTTGGATGGGTATAGGAGTAGGTAAAGGTGAAAACAAAGCAGAAGATGCTGCTGCTAAAGCAGTTGATAGCCCATTACTTGAAGTAAAAGTAGAAGGTGCTAAAAGAGTATTATTTAATGTTATGGGTGGTTCTGATTTGACTTTAAGTGAAGTTAATAAAGCAGCTAATATAATATACCAATCTGTAGATCCTGATGCTAAAATAATATTCGGTGCTACGATAGATGAAAACCTTAAAAATGAAGTAAAAGTTATATTAATTGCTACTGATTTTGTCGAAAATACTAATATATCTAATATGTTTTCTAATTCTAAAAGCGAATTATTCGGAACTTCTACTGTAAAACAATCTATTAGTTTCAATGTAGATGAAATCCCACCTTTTGCTAGAAGAAGAAAAATCACTTTCACTGAATAAATTCAATACAATCAATTTTAGTAGTGTTATTTTTTAGTGGTATAAAATAGAAAAAGTAGTAAATTAAATTTTGAATTAAAAATTAGAAAATCTATTATTTTTTTTATTTTATTAGAAAAACTTTCTTCAGAGAAAATATAATTAATTATTAATTCATATATACTTTTCTTTAACAAATTATTATTTATAGAATTATCTAATAAATAATCATTATTTTGATTTATAATTTCTTTATATATGTTAAAATAAATACTTGAGTTATATGAGCTCCATATTGGTAAAGCAATAACAAAGAGGATTAAAATAATTAATCTAAAATAATTAGGATCTCTAAATATTATAATAGCTAATTTAAGAGAATATAATGAAATTATACCAATTATTAAAATAAAAATATAATAATAAAAAAAATAAATTAATTTTTCTTTAAAAATAATAAAGAATTTTTTCCAAAATTCTATATCAAAAATAGTTTCCAAAATATTATAATCCAAAATGATTTCTTCTTTTTCAACAAAATGTTTATAAAATGAATTAAGTAAATAATGTACATAATCAATATATAAAATTTTAAAAATTAGATAAAAAACTAAAGAAAATACACCAATAATCCAATATAGAGGATATTTTATAATTTCAGAGATAAAGCTTGGATAACTAAGATAATTTTTTTGGATAAATGGAAATCCAAATAAAATTAAAAAAGAGAGTATAGCAAAAAAATCTGGCCACCTAAAAATATAATATTCAATATTTTTGAAATTATTCCAAAACTCATTTATTTTTTTTATATCATTTTTATCCATATTATATTAATTATGTGGAATTAAATAAAAACCTTTTAAAGAGATTTATATTAAAATAATTTTTATTAGTAATCAAAGTTTTAAGTTAGTTTATTGTATAATTATTATTTAGGTGTTATTGTATATATAATTTCGTCAAATGTATATTTGACGAAATTGTAAATACCTAAACTATATCCCTAAAAATATCAAAATATCAATTTGTTAATCCAGATTAGGAAAAAAAAATTTAATCTATAACTAAAATCTATAAGCAACATAGCATCATAAAATTACAGTAGGAGTTATTATTTTAAAATTATAAAATAAAAATAGGAACCTATGATTTATAGATTCTATTATATACTTCATATTTTAAATTTGGAATCTATTTTAAAATTTGGAATTTATTCCCATAATAGAATTAAAAATTCTCAATTAAATTATACGAGAATTTTTGATAATTATATTATAAAAAGAAGAGAATTAATAAAAACACCAGCTAATAAGAATTTATTAGATTATGTTAATTTATATTTTCAACCTAGAAACCCTATGTTATATAGGGTTATTAAGGAATTTGGAGAAAATAATATAGTTGTTCTTGGAATAGATGGAAATGTTATTTATAAAGATGGGGTTTTTATTACAGATGGAAATGCCGCATCCGCGTATTCTAATTTTTACTCAATTTCTGATATAGATTATTATACTTTAAATAAAATAAAATTAAATACAAAAGCTAAAATTTGGTATAATAATTGGAGAGTTAAAATAGAACTTATGGCAGAATGTTTAGTCCCTGATATAGTTGAAATTTCCTATATAAAAGAAATATACGTCTCCAATTTTTCTACTAAAAATAACTTAAATTACCTAAATTGTAATTTACCTATTATTATCAGTTCTTATTTCTTTTTTAAAGATTAATTTTTTATTTTATTTTTTATTTAGTTTTAAATAATTAAAACTAAAAGGAGGTATGTACAATGCTAGAAAAAAAAGAAACAGCAATTTTTGAAATAGTTAGTGGAGATTTTTTTAGTTATAAAGTTGATATTATGGTTAATTCAGTTAATACTGTTGGAGTTATGGGAAAAGGAATTGCTAAAGAGTTTAAAAATAAATTCCCAAAAATGTTTGAAGATTATAAAAAAGCTTGCTACAAAAATGATATCCATATAAAAGCTTTAATAGAATCAGAATTTATATCTTATAATAAGGAATTAATTTTTCATAAATTTCAAGTAAAAAAAATATTATCTTATAGTCCCCATATATATAAGGAAAAAGATTTTCTAATTTTAAATTTACCTACAAAAATAGATTGGAGATACCCAAGCGATTATGAAATAATTAAAACAGCTTTAAACTGGATAAAAAATAATTTAGATTATCTAAGTAATGTCTTAAATAAGCCTGTAAAAAAAATAATACTACCATTGTTAGGAGCTGGAGCGGGAAAACTAGACCCTATTAAAATAGAAGAATTAATAAAGGAAATTTTAAAAGATACCAACTTATATGTACTTATCTACAAACCTAAAAAAATTAAGCAAAATTAAATTTAAAATAAAATTTTACTACTCCCCTGCTCTTTTTACTATTTTTATATTTTTTTTAGTTATTATAAATATTTATCTAAATATTTTTGGATATCAAATTTATTTTTTAAAGCTTTATCTGACATATATCTAATTTTTCCGAAAATATTTCTTTCTTTAAAAGGTCTATCAAAAGCACCAAAACACCACGATATGCCAGCATATCCATTAGCATCCCTGCCATCTAATAGGTACTTATCATTAAGATAGCATGCAATATCAAAAGCTTGTTTTGGACTTTTAGACCATTCAATTATCTTTTTAGCCCAGTACATCCTCATATAGTTATGCATCTTACCAGTTAATAACATCTCCTTTTGAGCTGCATTCCAATAAATATCATGGGTATTCGCCTCTTCTAAATCTTTTAAATCATATATATATTCCCTTTTATCATTAATATGCTCATATAGAGTATTTTTAGCCCATAATGGTAATCCTTCATATTGATTGTAAAATTCGTTAAATAAAACATAATTTCTTGCTAACTCTCTCCAAATTATAAGTTCATTAAAAAAACTCTTAACATTGTCATCATTTATTTCATAATATTTTAATATTTCCATTACTATTTTAATAGGAGAAATTTGTCCAAAATGTAAGTAAGGACTTAAATTAGAAGTATAATCCTTATCAGGATGACTCCTAAATTCCTTATATCTAAAAAGCTTGTTATTTATAAAATCATTTAATTTTTTATAAGCTTCATCAGAACCACCTATATAATATTTTTCTACTGTACTTAAACTTTTATCTATATTTAATTCATTTAAAATATAACTTACTAATATATTAAAATTATTATTTAAAGAAGGCAATTCAAAAGCATTTTGGTAATTAGGAATTTTAATATCAATAGATTTTATTTTAGGTTCTAATTTAGGTACTTTCTTTAAAAAAATATCTCTTATTTTTTCTAATTTTTGCCTATAAATATAGGCATAAGGTATTAAATTATTAGATATTAATTCAACAGGTACTACAACATCACTTTCTATTTCAAAAGATGCACAATCAAGTAATTCAGAAACTTTTTTTCTCCAGATTCTTTGAGTTCTAAGATAGTTTTTATCAAAAACTATTAAAGCAGCATCTTTAGATAAATTTAATGTACCATTTACAAAAGTATCCTTAACTATCAAAAATTTTACTCCCCTACTCTCTATTTCATATTTAGTCTTTACTATACCTTCTAACATAAATTTATAATATCTTATATTAGAATATTTAAACTTATCAGTTACAAAAAAAATAACCAGTAAAGGTTTTTTTAAAATATTTGATTGATATATAGAAAATTCTAGGGCATGATTATAATCTTCTCTTTGGCTAGCCTCCATTACATAAATAATAAACTTTTTATTAATATTTATTTCTTTGTTATTTAGTTTTTTTATTCTATATTCTAAAAAATCCAACATCATTAGTATTTTTGTATCATTCTTTATATTTCATTTTTTATATTTTTTTTACATTTTTTATTATATTTATAGTTTCCTTTATTTTCTCCTTTTTAAATAACAAAAGAATTAAAATAAATAAAAAGGATTTTTAAAATTTAAGTAAAAATAAAAAGTAGATTAATATGAATAATTTTATTTTTAAGGTAAATGAAATTCCCCCAATAGAAAAAATAATAGAATTATATACTGATTCAGGTTTAAATAGACCTATAATTGATTACAATAGAATAAAGAAAATGTACCTAAATTCTAATTTAATTATAAGTGTTTGGGATGGAGATAATTTAATAGCAATAGCAAGAGCTTTAACAGATTTTTGTTATGCTTGCTACTTAGCAGATTTAGCTGTCAAAAAAAGATATCAAAAAAAAGGAATAGGAAGAAAATTAATAAAGCTAATTTTAAAAGAAATCCTGAAGAAACTTCTTTAATTTTATTAGCTGCAACAAATACAATAGAATACTACCCTAAATTAGGTTTTTCCAAAATTGAAAATGGATTCATTATAAAAAGAAAAAAATAAAAAAAATAGAAATTTAAAGGAGATAAATTTATGATAAAAAAAATCCTGAATTTTAAAAATATAAATAGTTTTATTATTTATTTTTCTATTTTTAATATATTATTTATATTTACAATTTTTTCAAAAGATCACAATAATAATAATTTCATACAAAAAAAAATTAATAATCCTAAGGAAATGTTAAAAAATATATCTGAAATTAATAATAAATTTTGCTTTAATTTATATTTTGAATTATTAGATAATAATAAAGAAAAAAATATTTTTTATTCTCCTTATAGTTTATTAAATGTTCTTTTAGTAGTATATGAGGGCTCAAAAGGAAATACAGCTAACCAAATATTGAAAGTACTTTATTTACCCAAAGATACTCAAAATATTAAAATAGAATCAAAAGAATTATATAAATATTTTAATAAAAACCAAGAAAGCTATATTTTAAAGGTAGTAAATGCTTTATGGATTCAAAAAAATTACCCTATCCTTAAAAACTATATAGAAAATGCCAAAATTTATTATAATTCAGAAGTAAAAAATCTTGATTTCTATAAATCAGAAGAAGCTAGAAATGAAATTAATAACTACATTTATAAACATACAGAAGAAAAAATAAAAGATTTTCTACCAAAAGGATCTATTAACTATCTAACAAGAATTGTTATAACCAACGCTATATATTTTAAAGGTACTTGGATATATGAGTTTGATAAATCTTTAACAGCAAAAGATATGTTTTATGTAAAAAAAGGTAAAACAGTCGAGATTTCTATGATGCATAAACAAAAAGTAAAATTAAACTATTTAAAAATTAATGAGCTTGAAATTATAGAATTGCCATATAAAGGAAATAATTTATCAATGATAATAATTCTACCAAATGAAAACATAGATATTAATGAATTATTGCAAAAGTTAAGTTATAAAGATATAATTAATTTTATAAATAAACTAAAGCAAGAGGAGTTAGACGAAGTAATTATTCCCAAATTTAAACTTGAAACCTCATATGATTTAAAAGAATATCTATTAAAAATGGGGGTAAAAGATGCTTTTAATGAATCATTAGCTAACTTTTCAGGAATAACTAAAAAAGAGAAACTCTATATAACAGGGGTATTTCATAAAGCATTTATAGAAGTAAATGAAGAAGGAACTGAAGCAGCAGCCGCTACTGGAGCTATATTAGGAACTACATCAATTAAAGAAAATCAAAAGATATTTAAAGCTAATAGGCCATTTTTATTTCTTATTAAAGCTAAAGATTCTAATTTAATCTTGTTTATAGGTAAAATTTCTAATCCTACTGAAAACTAAAAAGATTATATAAACATTACTATACTAATTCATTATAAATTTTAAGTTTTATCAAAGTATGTCAAATTAACTTTTTTTATAGTTTTATATGATTTAAAGTTAAGTATATTCCTTTATAACAAAAGCCAAGGAAATAGCAATTGCATCGGTAATATCATCTATTAGTTTTTCTTGGATATTAAAGAACTGTTTTATTTTTTGGGCTATATCTTGTTTTGTAGCTTTTCCATTGCTAGTTATTATAGATTTAACTTGAGTTGGAGTTAAATAATCTACAAAAACATTATTTAAAACACAAGCTAAAGTTATAACCCCAACAGCTTGGCTAACTTCCATAGCAGTTTTAGCATTTAGATTAAAATATAACCTTTCTATGATAACTTTTTTAGGCTTATATTTTTTTAAAAGTTTAATAAATTCCTTATAAATTTGTTTTAATCTTAAGTGATGCTCAGTTTCAGTAATATTTAATAACCCAAAAGAAATTAACTTAATTTTGGAATTTTGAGAAAGATTTTTAGACTTACCTTTATAAATACTTAAAATAGAATAGCCTACTCGCGTAGTTCCTGCATCTATACCTATTATTACTTCTTCCTTTTTTATTAAAGATAAAACCACTTTTAGTAAAAGAATATAATTTTATAAAATTCTATAATTTTATTAAGTTATTAATACTAGCAAAAGTAAAAGCAGATAAGGTTTTAGTATCAGTTATTTCATGATTTAATATCATTTTTTTTATTTCATTTATAGAGAAGAATTTTATTTCATTTATTTCTTGAAAATCAATTTGTTTTAAAGAAATATTATCTAAAGATTCTAAAAAATAATAGAAAATATGGATAACTTCATTAGAAAAAGCAGGAGTAGTGTAAATATATCCTAAGTATTTTATATTTTTTTCATCAATAGTTATTCCAGTTTCTTCAAATGCTTCCCGTTTTATAGTTTCAATTAAATTAGTATCCTCTTTATCAATTTTACCTGCAGGGATTTCCCATAAGAATTTTTTTACAGCTTTCCTAAATTGCTTTACCAAACAGATTTTTTCATCATTTTCATCATTTTTATCTTTAAAATGTATAATAATAGCACATGCTCCTGGATGCTCTACTAGTTCATAACCGTCTTCTTTTTTCAATTTTAATAAATTCCCTTCAAATATATACACTCTTAACCTCCTAAAAAAACGGTAAAATTTTATTTTGTAAGTTTAATTTTTAAGTTTAATTTAAAAATTAATTTAATTTAATTTAATTTAATTATTTATTGAGGCTTTGCTTTAGCTCTTGATAAGCATGTTTAACTTCCTCAATAGAAGCTTCATCTTCTAAAGTAGTAGTATCTCCTAATTCTTTACCTAATAATACTGCTTTTAATAATCTTCTCATAATTTTTCCACTTCTAGTTTTAGGTAATTTATCAACTATAAATATTTTATCAATAATAACAACAGGCCCCATTACATCTCTAACTGTTTGTTTTATCTCATTATGTATATTTACATTGTCTTTTAAATGATTAAATTCCTGTTTAAGAACAACAAATGCATTAATAACTTCTCCCTTGATTTCATCAGGTACTCCAACTACTGCAGCTTCTGCTACTTTATGATTCTCTAAAATAGCACTTTCTACTTCAAAAGTTCCGATTCTATGTCCTGCTATTTTTATAACTTCATCTGCTCTACCTAATAATTGAATATATCCATTTTCATCTTTAATAGCATAATCTCCAGGGCAATACCAGCCTTTAAATTTAGACCAATAAATTTGATTATATTTTTCTTCATCATTTAGAATAGTTTTCATTAATCCTGGCCAAGGTTTCTTTATTACTAAAAATCCCTTTTCGTTTGCATTTAAACTACTACCGTTTTCATCAACTACATCTACTACTACCCCAGGAAAAGGTAAGGAAGCAAACCCAGGCTTTAATGGAATTATCCCCATAAACGGAGCAATCATAAAACCTCCAGTTTCTGTTTGCCACCAAGTATCTATTATAGGACATACACTATTTCCAATGTTCTCAAAATACCAAACCCAAACCTCAGGATTTATTGGCTCCCCTACACTACCTAATACCCTCAAGCTACTTAAATTGTGTTTTTTAATATATTCTAAAGGGTATCTCATAAACATTCTTAATGCAGTAGGAGATGTATAAAACTCTGTAATTTTATATTTTTCTATTAATGCCCACCATTTAGAAGGATCAGGATAATCCGGAGCACCTTCATAAATAAAACTACTAACTCCTAAAGTAAGTGGTGCATAAACTACATAGGAATGCCCCGTAATCCAACCTATATCAGCTGTACACCACCAAATACTATCATACCCCAAATTAAATCCCCATTTTAAAGTATTAGCTACATAAACTAAGTACCCCCCAGTAGAATGAACTATCCCCTTAGGCTTACCAGTTGTACCAGAAGTATATAACACAAATAATGGATCATTAGATTCTACAATAACTGGCTCTATATAATTATATCCATCCAAATTATCTATAACTATATACTTAGAATCTAAATTATCTATTTTATAATCTTTTTTTCTATCAAAAAGTATAACATTTTTTATATCTTTATATTCATTAATAATAAAGTCAATATTGCTTTTAAGATCAATTATTTTTCCTTTTCTATAAGTATGAGTAGTAGTAATAATATATTTAGCTTTACTATCAATAATTCTGTCTAATATGGAGTTTTTAGAGAATCCTGAAAAGACTACATTATGTATAGCACCCAACCTAGCTACAGCTAACATCGAAACTATTGCTTCTATATTTAACGGCATATAAATTAAAATAACATCCCCTTTATTAACCCCTAAATCTTTTAATCTCGTTGCTAAATTATTGACCATTAAATATAATTGATAATAACTAACACTTTTTGTTTCTCCTAATTCATTTTCATAATAATAAGCTATTTTATCTTTATTGAAATTATTAATAACATGTTGATCTAAACAAACATAGGAAGCATTTAATAATCCTCCAATGAACCATTTATGAAAATTACCATTACTTTCTAAAACTTTATCCCATTTTTTAAACCAAGGTAAAATATTAGCTTGTATAGACCAAAAATCTTCTGAATTTTCTATACTAAATTGATAAAATTGTAAATATTTATTTAAATAAGGATAATAAAACTCTTTCATAATTATTTTACCTCTCTTATTTTTTATTTTAATTTATATAATTTTAATATAATATTACTCATTATTTTTTAGATTTTTTGTTATATTTTCAATTTTATCGATTTTATCAATTTTAGATATAATTTCAACTAAGGAAGTTGGAATAGGTAAAACTATAATAGAACCTTTATTTTGAGATATTTCAGTTAATACTTGTAATAATCTTAATTGGATAGTTACAGGTTGAGTAGCCATTAAAGTAGCAGCTTCTGTTAATTTTTGAGCTGCTTGATATTCACCTTCAGCGTGTATAATTTTAGCTCTTCTTTCCCTTTCAGCTTCTGCTTGCTTTGCCATAGCTCTTTGCATTGCTTCTGGTAATTCTATATCTTTTATTTCAACTAAAGTTATTTTAATTCCCCATTTTTGAGTAGTTTCATCAACTATTTCCCTTATTTTTAAATTTATTTTTTCTCTATGTTGTAATATTTCATCTAATTCAGATTGTCCAACAACGTTCCTTAAAGTAGTTTGTGCTAATTGAAAAGTAGCGCTAACATAATCCTGGATTTTTAAAAAAGCATCTTCAGGTTTAATTACTTGAAAATAAACTACTGCACTAACCTTTATAGTTATATTATCAGCAGTTATAACCTCCTGAGAAGGTAAATTTAATGGTACTTCTCTTATATCTATTAATACAATTCTATCTATTATTGGTATTAAAATAACAAGCCCTGGTTCCACTACCCTATTAAACCTACCTAATCTTAAAATAATTCCCCTCTCATATTGATTAACTATTTTTATAATACTCGTTATTAAAGGTAATATAAAAGCAAAAAAGATAATTATCAGAAAAAATAATATCGATAAAATACCTGTCATAATAAAATACCTCCGTTAAATTTTTATTTTATATTATAATTAATATTATTTTTCTTCATCTTCTATTATATCATTTTTTTTCATATATGGATCTGATATATCGATATTAAAAAGCATAACAGCTTTTCTGTAATAATATAAAGCACTTTTTAAATCACCTTTTAACTCATAAATTCTTGCTAATTTTATGTAATTATCTAAAGTAGGCTTTTTAATAATCTCTTTTTCTAATTTTTGTTGTTCTTCGTAAGTAGCATAAGTCGAATTAAAAATATTATTAGTTTTAGGATATATAATTTTTAGGGCTTCTTTATAAGATGCAATTGCTAAAGAAATCTTATTTAAAGTATTTCTACTTTCTCCTAACATAAACCAACTAGATAAACTGCTACTATTATAACTGATATATTGTAATAAATATTTTTCCGCCTTATCAAATTCCTTTAAAATAAAACTTATATATCCTGCATAAAAATAAGCTTCAGGTATAAGTTTTCCATAACTTTTAGTAGATAATAAGAAATATTCTCTAGAGTATAGGTAATTTTCTTGTTCTAAATAATTTTTAGCTTTTTTATAAGCTCCAAGAGAAGTATATTTTAATTGAATATCATATTTATAAGTGTGTTTAGCAAAAGCTATTAACTTAATAAATTCAGATACATAATTATCGTCATATGAAACTCTTATTAAATGTTGTCCAGGAGAAATCTCAGCTCTTAATGGAGTATTACCTATAAAAACATTATCAACATACACTGAACAATTGGAAGGCACAGTATTTATAATAAGAACAGCTTTTAGTTTATTATCATTATAATCTTCTTGATTTTCTTCATTAACTTGATTAGAATACACTACATTTTTTATAAAATAAATTAATATAAAAAAAACAAAAACCAATAATTTAAAAATTACTTTCCTTTCTTTGTTTTTATTTTTTATCATGAAGTTCTTGAATATATTATTTTTTGTTTTAAATAAATAAGAATTCTACTTTTTATTTTTATTTATTTTTATTATCTCTATTGTAAAGTATTTCAATATTAGCATTTTTTCGTAATTTTTGAATATATTCATTAGATTTTTGCTGAGCTAATATTTCTTGTAATTTAGGTTTAACATCTTGATAGGATTGTAATACGTTTATATATTTAACAATGTAATATAACTTTTGGCCTTTATAATCTATTTCAATAGGTCCAATAATTTCTCCTTTTTTGGGAGCTTTAAATATTGCTTCATCTAGAGCCTTAAAAGTAGGGGATGCATTAGAAATATCATTTTTTAAAAGAAAACCTGCATACCCTTTTGTATCTTTAGTTAATGGATCTTGAGAATATGTTTCTGATAATTTTTCAAATGAAGCCCCTTTTTTCAAATTATCTAATATAGAATTAGCTAACTCTTTATCTGGAACCATTATAAAAGAAACTTCTACCATAGGTAATGAGCTCTTTATATTATCATAAAACACTTTTAATTCATCTTCCGTTAATTCAGAAATAACTAGCTTTCTTAATAGTAAATCTAATTTAACTTTTTCTTTATAATCATCAAAACTAACATTTCTTGCTTTTAATTGATCTTTTAATTTCTCAATACCCCCCATATTTAAAGCTACTTTATATATTTCTTCTTGAATATCTTTTTCACTTACAGTTATATTTTTTTTCTTAGCTTCTTGTAAAACTAGTACCTGGTTTATTAAATTTTGTAAAGTTTCATAACCATATTGCTTATTTAATTCTTCATTTAATTGATCTTGAGTAATATTTTCATTATTCACTTTCGCTACTATTTTATTATTATTTTGATTACATGAAGAAAAAAATAAAGCAATAATTATACTTGTAATTATAAAAACTTTTAATAGCATTATTTTATTTTTTAATTCATTATTCTTTAATTCTTTTTTATACATTATTAAACTCCTTTTTTATTGTTTTTTATTATTGTTATTTTACTATTTTTATAATAATAGATAAATTAAAATTGAATGCACTCTTTAATTTAATTAAGTTTTAATTTAAAATAATAAAAATAGAATTAAACGTAATTTTTTTCTCTGATGTAGAATAATTTTTTTCTTCTAGGTTTTCTAAGAGGCTTTTTAACAAATTCAACTTTTTCAACTAAAGGACTATTGATTTTATAAGTTTTTTCTACTCCAACCCCTTGTACTACTTTTCTAACAGTAAAATACCTATCATCTTTTGGTCCGTGAATTTCTATAACAATCCCTTCGAAAACTTGGGTTCTTGATTTATCTCCTTCTTTTATTTTTTGATAAACTTTAACAGTATCACCTACCTTAAAATTTATCTCTTTAGTTTCCGGTAAATAAGATTTATAAACTCCCTTTAATATTTTTTTTCTATCTTTTACTTTTAAAGTTATCATTTTAATCAACTCCTTAAATTATTTTACATAATTTTATTATTTTTTATGTAATAACTAACTTTATATTTTTATATTTTTACATTTTCTACTTTAACCCTTTTTATTCATAAATTTTATAATATATTTAATTTTAGTTCCAATATATTAGAATCATTTAAAAGTATTTTTATACTTTGCTTTTGAATATTTAATATTTTAATTTTATTTTGGTTGATTATTATGGTTTGATTTTCTTTTAAGAAATATTCTTTTTCATCCATAGCTAAAACGCCGTATTTTTCATTATTTATAAAAATAGTTCCCTTATAAATTATATTTAAAGTAGGAATATCATTGTTATTAATATTACTTTCAAAACTTTGATTATAAATATTATCCTTAGTAATTAATTCTAATTTTTTTAATTCTGTTAATTCCTTTTGTTTTTCTTGGTATTTTATTTGCTTTTCTAATTCTATTTGTTCTTTAATTTTATTTAAATAATACTTCTCATTAAAAAACTTTAAATTAAAAGAATAATTATTTATAACTTCAATATTAGGAGGTAAATATAAATTAATTAAAGTTAGATTAACTAATAGATTATTTTGTTCTTCATTAAGTGTTATATCTAAAGCATTTATTTTTAAAAAATCTTGGTTTTTATAAATATAATCTAAAATATTTAATAAATTTTCTTCATTTGATAATACTAAATTAATAGTTATATTGTTATCTAAATTTTTTACTTGATTTATTTCAGCTAAATTATATCTTCTTATAAAAGTTAATAATTTCTCATAATTTGAATTATTAATTTCCTTAGGTAATTCAATTTTATTATTACTTAAAATCCTTATTTCTTCTTGTATTTTTATTTTTTCTTTTTGTATAGATATCAATTGCTTTCTTTTAATATTATAAATAAAGTAAAACCAACTAAAAGCTAAAAGTATTAAGATAATTATAATTAAAAATAATTCTCTTCTTTTCATAATTTTATTTACCTTATTATTTTACTTTTATTTCAATAGTATTATCAATTATTTCTGTTTGATTTTCATTATCAATTGTTATTATCCGTTTATTGCTTTGAATATTTGAAATTATAGCAACATCTTTTAAACTTTCTTTTAAAGAATTCTGGAAAGCTAAAGCTTGATCATAATTAAAACACACAAACTTTAAAAAAAATACCCCATTATTATAAGAAATAGAGTTAAAATAAATTTCTTTTAATACATTTTTATCAATATTATTTATTTTGTAAATAATTAAAAAAGCTTTTTCTTTATAGCTATCATTTTTAGTACTATTTGATAAAATATTCGTTTTTAATGAATTATAAGTGCTATTTAAATTAGCTAAAATAATTTTTTCTGCATTATACCTTTTATTAACTCCTGCATAAATAATAAACGATAATAAAATTAATAATACCACATAAGCTACTAAGAATTTATTAAAAATTTCTTTATTTTCTTCTATATTAACTTTTTCTTCCAATTCATCTTTATTTAGATTAATAGAAAAATTTTTATAATTTAGTATCTTTTCATATAAAGGATAGTGATTATCTTGTTTTAGAACAAAAGATAAATTCCCTAAACTTCTTTTTAATAAATCTAATAAGGAAAGCTCTTGATAATCAGCATTAGCAAATAAATATATACCTTCTATGTTTAATTTTGTTTGGGCTTGAAATGAAGAAATAATTCTATATATTTCATTTACTATCTTATTAGCTTGTAAATCATTAATATCTATTTTAAAGCTATCTATATTATAAGGTAGAATACTAAAAAAGAAATAACCTGTCTTTTCAAAAGAAGAAATAGATAAATAATACCGACTTAAATTTAAAACTATATAATTGGGTTTATCAAAATTATATACTTCTTTTATTGCAAAACTGTGAGGTAAAATATATTTTATACTTACTTTTAATCTATTAAAATATTGTAAAAAATTATCTAAATTTTCTCGCTTTATCCCAATAAAATATAACTTAGAACCAATTATATTTATACTATTATAAGTCAAATTTGGACTAACGGGTAGATTTTTATATAAGTTTGATTTAATAGCTTTGTAAGATTTTAACTCAACTGGAATGTTTAAAGCTTTGGTTATTAAAAAACTATCAGGAACTAGGATAATTAATTCCTTTGTCTTTTTTAATAAATCTATATTTATTTTAGTAATATCATCAAATCTTTCTTCTCTTAAAATCCCAGCTTTATAATAAACTAAATTGAATTCCCTATTATTCAATATATCTATTATCATTTTTATTTTTTTATTCTTTAAAATAAACAATAGAAGCGTAAGAAACTATAGAATCCATTAATTTATCCTCATATCTTTTATAATCAATCAATTTTGAATTAATCTTAAAATCATTTATTATAGATAACTTATTTAAAATAAGAGCTAATAATGTGTTAGTAAATATCCCATCAATCCTTGACATATTTTCAAAATAAAATAAATCATTTACTTTTAAATTTAACAACAAATTAATGTATTTTTCATCATAAATTTTAGGATCAAAAGATTTTTGATCCCCAAATTTTTTACCAACATGACTTAAATCTATACTTGATATAAAAATAGTTTTTTTATAATCAATCTCATTTATAAAAGAATCTATAATTTTATTAAATAATTCAATATTTCCATATGATATTATCATTGGCACTATTTTTATTTCAGTATTTATTTTACCTTGATCAATTAGCTTTTTTTCTAATAATTTTATATATGGAATTTGGGATTCTATAGAATGTTCTGATCTATAAATTAATATATCTTCAAATAAATCAAAATAATTATCTTTAAGAATATCCTTTAAATTATAGTTTATTTTTTCAATTAGATTTTTATTAGTTTTTAAAATTCCAAAGGGAGTTTCAAAATCCAAAGGAAAAATAGATATCGGATTCTTATGATAATAATGACTAACCCCTAAAATAAATATATTCTCTATCTCTCTATCATTTTTTATTATATTATCTAATAATAATTTATATGATTTAAAATAAGTATCCTTTGCAACTTTTAAGTCCATATGAGGAACAATTAAACAAATTATATCATTGGAAAAATTAATACCATTTGAATTATCTATAGCAATATTAAATAGGAAATCTTCGGCTTTAAGTGAATCTTCAGGATAACTTATTCCTATCAGACTCCCTCTTAAAATTCCTTTTTGTTTTAAATTTTGAACTTCTTTTTCATAGGCTTTAATAAAATCTTCATTTAATAATAACAAATTATCTTCAAAAAACTTTATCAAATTGTAAAGCTCGCTGTCTGTAGGGATTATTCCAGTATATTTAAATATAATAGATTTAATGTCATTAAAAGAATTTTTACCGTCTAATAAAGATAAAACTAAAACTACTATAGAATTAACAATAAAATCAGGAGATATTCTATAAGGATCAGTAATTAAAAATAAATCCTGCCCATTTAAATTAATTGGCCTTATATCTAAATATCTCGCTTTTAATTTATTTCCACTATTTAATTCGTTATTAAAGTAGCTATCCTGTTTATTTATAAGATCCATTTTGTTTTATTATTATTATTATTTCATTTTCACTATTGAAAAATTTCTTTGATTATTCTCTTATTATTTTTCTTTATTTTATTTCTTAACCCTTTTTTAAATAAATAAGATAAAAAATTACAAATTAAAACATAATTTTCTAAATTCACAAAAAGAACAAACTGATAAATCATCTACTACTGGAAAATATTCATATATTTTTTTTATATCATTATCATTAATATCAGTGTGATTTTTTAATTCCAAATAAGCTTCTTTTATTTTATTCTTTATTTCGTTATAACTATTAAAAATAAATTCAATAAAATCTTGAATATCATTTATACTTATAACTTGCTCCTCTAATTCTGGAAATAAATAAACAATAATATTTTTTATATTAAATTCATTGTAAATATTACTATAATAAAGTGTATATAATTTAAATTGATTTAAATCTAAATCTTCTTTTTTATGGGTTTTCCAATCGTAAATAAAAATCTGCTTCTCTTTTTCATTAATTATTACAAAATCCGGATTTAAAAGTATTTTTATATTCCCATTTTCTATTTTTAAATTATACTCAATTATATTATACTTTTTATTAACATTGTCTTTATTTTTTATTTCTCCTATAGAATCTATCCAAAGAATATGAAAATTCTTTAAAGCCTTAAGAATATTATCATTAAAATATTGATAAAAATTAACCAAAGCAGTTAAAGACATTTCATATAAATTTTCTAACTCCTTATTAGTTATAGAATAATCATAAAAAAATTCCCAAATATAATTATTTTTATATAAGTTAATAAAATTAGCATCAAAAAGATTACCAAAATTATTACATGTAATTTTTTTAGAGTTATTAATATTATTCCAGAATTGAATTTTGAATTTATTTTTTATTTCTTCAAAATCTATTGAATTATTATTAATGAAATTATTGATAATAATTTTAATAAAAAGATGGACTAAATCTCCTTGGAAATGCTTTAAAAATTTTATTTTTTTTAAAAAACTAACTAAAACCTTTTCTTCCTTTAAAACAAAAAAATCTAGATATTTAAATAAGAATTTTCTATTACAATTTTTAAAGATTTTATGTTTATATAAAGACCATTTTAAAGCATTTTCTATCCCAATTCTTATATTTTTTATTCTTTTTGAATCCATAAAAACAAACTAATAGTTATTATAAACTATATCTAATATTTGTTCTTCTAAAATTTTAGCATCATAAGTATATGGTCCATTATATAATATAGCAAAAGATAAATATTTATTAGAATTAGTTTTAATGAATCCTACTAAAGCTGATACGTCATTTAATGTTCCTGTTTTAGCTTTAATAGTTTTTGGCATATTTTTTCTACTGCTTAAAGTTCCTTCTAAATAGCCAGGTAATGTATATTCTATATACTTAAATAACCCATTCTTTACAGAATAACTAAGGAGCTTAGCAAACATAAAAGGAGAAACCCTATTTTTTCTCGATAATCCACAACCATCATCTATCACAATATTATAAAAACCTAAATCCCTATAATATTCTTGTAAATTAATGTCATACTTATATTTTAATAAATAATAAATACTTTGAGAAACATAATTATCACTCCAATAATTCTGATATCTTAAAGCATTTAATAGTGTTTCAGTTAAATAAGTATTCATTAGTTTTAAATTTCCTTTTTTATTATATAAAGGGATAACAGGCACATTTATAGATAAATCCTTTAAAATTTTGCTAAAGACTAACTTATTATATTCAAAAGGATCTTCATAAATATACCAATACGCATTATCAACAAATGAAGATTTATTAATAAGAGAATAAGGATTTAACCCTAAATTAGGGAACACCATAATATTTTCATTTTGTTTTATTATTTTTATCATATTTTGATTAAAAGAAAAAGGAATAACATAAGGAGCAAAAGGCTCACCTTTGTAAATCTCCCAAGATTCCGGAAATATCGGTATAGATTTTTCCTTACTAATAGAATAATCTATACAAAATTTACCATTAATAGATTTTATATTATAACTATCTAAAGTCTCTTTTACACAATTAAATAAAAAATCATAAGGATCATATATAATCTCTTCAATTAAAGTAGGATTAAAATCAGCATTAACTATTATATTGCCGTTTAATACTCCATTTTCTATATCTCCATCTGTATAGAATTTTAACTCAAAAAAATAGAATGGAGATAAATTAGATAAAGCGCAGTACGTTGTGAGCAATTTTATAGAAGAAGCTGGAATGAATAAACTACTAGCGTTTTTTTCATATACTACCCTATCTTTATCATAAATATCTATAAAAATAATCCCAATCTTCCCTGTTTTCAATAAAGATAACTTAGAATCTATTTTATTCTTTAATGTTAAATCATAAGCTAATACTATTTTAATACTTACTAAAATAACTAAAATAGTAAAAATAAAAAATACTAACTTAAAACTTATATCTACTCTTAACTTATTTTTTAATAAATACTTATTAATTTTTCTCAACATTTATTATTTTTAGATATTACTGATGAATTTATATTATATAATTTAACTAAAAAATTTTGAATTCCTTTTAGGGAGTTAAGATACCTAAAAACCTTCCTAATAATTAAAATAGTTTTTTTAAAATTTATTTTTTTAGGTTTATTTTTAGGATTTTAACTATTTTATTTATTTTTTAATATTTTCCTTATATCCCTTACCTCACATGCTTACATTTGTTACTTTTTCTAAGATAACTTTTTAAAAATGTTTTTTTTTCATTATCTATTATCCTCTTAAGTTATTAGTAATTCATATTCAAAATTAACTAAATTTTTACTTATCTTATCAAACTCTATCCCTACTAAATATATCTTTTGGTAATTTAAATATTTCTTAAAGTATTCTTTTTCTTTAATTTGTTTTAATGCTTTCCCTTTTTCCTCTTCTTTCTCTAGTACCTTAAACTCTATTATATATACTACTTTTTTATCCACCATTACACTCATATCTATCCGCCCTTTTGATGTATTATCTTCTATTATCACATCTAATCCCGTTGTATATAACATACTATATACCGATATTACATAACTATATTCTTCTTTTAAATACATATAACTTATTGCACTTATTAATATCTCTATTTGTTCCTTTAATTCTTCTATTCTTTCTGTTTTTAATATCTCTATTATTTTTTCTGCTATTACATTTACTTTTGATTTCTGTTTTACTAAATTATACAATATATCTCTATTAAATGATACTCTTACTTCTTTATTCGGAAATCCTAATTCAAACAATATCCCATTTTCACTTACCTTATAATCTCTTATTGTTAAATATCCACTTTGAAACATTATCGCTTCTATTTCTATCTCTTCTACGTCAAATTTATTTAATAAACTCTCATCTGCTTTTATCCCTTCTAATTCCACTACATTATACTCCTTCTGTTTTATTAACTTTATTAAAAAACTTGGCGTTCCTGTTTCATACCAATAATTCCTTATCTCCTTCTTATCTAAATATAACAACACATCAAATGGATTATACACTTTATTAGCTAAAAAGTTATATCCGTTATACCATTCTTTTATCTCTTCTAAATTTACATCTTTTAGATACTCTTTAAAATAATATTCTAATTCTTGTTGAGTATATCCGCATATATCCCCATATCTCTTATCTAATGATATATCTTTTAACTGATTTAATCCACTAAACAGTGATACTTTTGCAAATTTACTTACTCCCGTTACTAATACAAACTTTATATATTTATCTAATCCTTTTAATACTGAATAGAAACTCTTTAATGTTTTTCTTACTTCTTCTGCTTGTTTTTTTTCTTCTATTAAATCTAATATCGGTTTGTCATATTCATCTATTATTACTACTACTTGCTTTTTATACTTTTTGTTTAATTCTATTATTAATTTTTTAAAATTTCCTGGGATATCTTTTTCTTTATTCATTTCTATTTCATGCTTTGTGTAATTCAATTCTAATTCTTCTTTCATTCTTTCATATATCTCTGTATGTTCTTTTATATCTACTGAAAAATCTATTTTAATAACTGGATATATTTGATTCCAATCCCATTTATCTTCTATGTATAATCCTTTGAATAATTCCCTTTGACCTTCATGTAAATATTCTATTGTAGATAATAACAGCGATTTCCCAAAGCGCCTCGGCCTACTTAAAAATATATATTTTGAACTACTTAACAACTCATATATATACCTCGTCTTATCTACATATATATAATTATTTGTTATTAACTCCTTAAAATCACTTATTCCAATTGGTAATTTCTTCATTTAACCTTACCCCCTAATTATCTCATATTCAAAATTAGCTAAATTTTTATTTATTTTATCAAACTCTATTCCTAGTAAATATATTTTTTCATAATTTAAATATTTTTTAAAGTATTCTTTTTCTTTAATTTGTTTTAAAGCTTTTCCTTTTTCTTTTTCATTCTCTAACACCTTAAACTCTATTATATATACTATTTTTTTATCTACTACTATTGTTAAATCTATCCTCCCTTTTGATGTATTGTCTTCTATTATTACATTATATCCCGTTGCATATATTAATCCATATATCGCTGCTGCATATACATATTCATTCTTTAATACTTCATAACTTATTGAATTTATAAACACTTCTACTTGCTTTTTTATTTCTTCCAGATTCTCTTTTATTAATGCTAATTCTAATGGTTTTGTTATATATTGTTTATAATCTCTTGTTATATAAAACAATAACTCATTGTTAAATGCTTCTCTTACTTCTCTATTTGGATAATCTAATGT
>ENA-ORXB01001533-ORXB01001533.1-sediment-metagenome-genome-assembly--contig:-NODE-1533-length-26217-cov-4.342578_pt1 | contig 26217 bp, 23 predicted proteins | sample MGYA00237863_ERZ511475 | MGnify/ENA primary metagenome ERZ511475 (study PRJEB26305, sample SAMN06343858) | sediment metagenome | isolation source: hot spring sediment | place: Canada: British Columbia... | reverse complement strand
CAAGAAGGGCCTCACCGCTTACCGGCGCACCCAGATCGGCTTCGTCTTCCAGTTCTTCAACCTCATACCCACCTTGACCGCGCTGGAGAACGTGGAGTTCGCCATGGAGCTGGTGGCCGAGAACACACGGGAGAGATGCATGCAGGCCCTGGAGGCGGTGGGACTCGGGGACAGGGCCAACCACTTCCCCAGCCAGCTCTCCGGGGGCGAGCAGCAGCGGGTGGCCATAGCCCGCGCCATGAGCAAGGACCCCCCCATCCTGCTTTGCGACGAGCCCACCGGCGAGCTGGATTACGAGACGGGAAAGAACGTCCTCAAGCTGATGCAGGATATCAACCGCGAGAAAGGGCAGACCATCATCCTGGTCACCCACAACTCGGCCATCGCGGAGATGGCCGACCGCGCGGTGCGGCTGCACAGCGGCGAGGTGGCGGATATCGTCGAGATCGCCCACCCCAAGTCCGCCGAGGAACTGGTGTGGTGAGGCGGGCGGTGTCTTGAGCATGCGAAACGGGAAACGAGGGAGGCGAGCCCCGGCCGCTGCCACCATATTGGCCATGAGCGTGATGGTTCTGTTCTTTTCGGGGTGCGGCGGGGGAGGCCGTGAGTTACGGGTGAATCCGGAGGGCGTCGCCCCCGAAGAGGCCGTGAGGGCCGAGGTTGTCGGCCCGCCCCCGCCGGGTTGCCTTTATCATGCCGTTTATCCCGGCGGGGTGAGCGGCGAGGAGGACGATATAACGCCCGCCGACCTTTCCTCCTATGAGGAAAGCGTGGGCAAGCACGCCGCCTGGGTTTATTTCTCCCATAACTGGTACAAGGGGCGCGACTTCCCCCTGGAGACGGCGACCTGGATCAGGGAGATGGGAAGCGTGCCCTACATCCGCCTCATGCTGCGCAGCAGCCCCGCCCTCGGCGTGGCCGAACCCCTCTTCACCCTGGAGCGTATCTCCGCGGGGCAGTTCGACGAGGACCTGCGCGCCTGGGCGCGTGCCGCCAGGGATTTCGGCTCGCCGCTGATCGCCGAATACGGAACGGAGGCCAACGGGGAGTGGTTTCCCTGGAACGGGAAGTGGAACGGGGGGGAGGCCGGACCCGGCCTCTTCAAGGAGGCCTACCGCCGCATCATTAGCCTGGCGAGGGAAGAGGGGGCGCGCAACATCATCTGGGTGTTCCACGCCAACAACCACGATATCCCCGACCAGCCCTGGAACCGACTGGAAAACTACTATCCGGGGGACGAGTGGATAGACTGGATCGGCGTAAGCGTCTACGGCGCCTTGAGGCCCTCGGACAGCGAGGTGGAGCGCTTCCGCGAGGCCATGGACGAGGTTTACCCCCGCCTGGCCGCCTTGAGTCCGCAAAAGCCCATCGTGTTGCTGGAGTTCGGGGTGACCTCCGGCAACCCGCGCGTCGATCAGGCCGACTGGGCCGGGAAGGCGCTGGAAGATATAACCAGTTTGCGCTGGCCGGGGCTGATCGGCTTTTCTTGGTGGAACGAGAGGTGGCAGAACGACGGCGACCGGGCCCACGACACCAACATGCGCGTCCAGGACAACCCGGCCCTGAGGGAGGTTTTCAGGAAATACGTGGGCGGACGGGACAACGTGCGCGGCGAGGCGTCCCTCCGCGAACCATGAGGCGCGGGGCCTAAAGCCGCGGCCGGAATAGGCGGGGCCGGAATGGCGTTACAGGGTTTCTAAAAGATCGAGAAGGCCCTCGACTCCCTGCACGGTGATGTCCGCCACCGCCTCCAGCTCCACGGGGGTTTCCGGTGAGAGCACGGCCACGGCCACGCCGTCGAATCCGCCCTCGCGCATGAGGCGGCGCAGCCCGCGGAAGGCGTCGACATCGGTGAGGTCGTCCCCGGCATAGAGGGCCCGCTTCAGTTTCCAACCCCGCGCCAAGTGGATGAGGGCGGTCCCCTTGTCGATGTCCACCGGGGCGCGCAGCTCCACCACCATGCGGCCCGACAGCACCTTCAACCCCAAGGTGTCGGCGAGCCCTTCCGCCAGGCTCACCACCCTGGCCTCCTCGGCGGGGGCCTGCCGGTAGTGCAAGGAGAGGGTGAGCATCTTGTCCTCCAGGACCACGCCCGGGAGCTCGGACAGAGCGGCTTTCAGCGCGCGGCGGGCTTTTTCCAGGGTGGGGAGATGGGGGAGCATCTCGGGGTCGACGCGCGACTCGCCCTCCTCCATCCATTCCATGCCGTGCACCCCCACGTAATGGGTGTGCGGCAGCCCCACCAGTGCGGCCACGTCCGCGGCCCTCCTCCCGGACATGACGCAGAGGGGATAGCGGCGGGAGAGCCCGGGAAGCAGCACGGCGGCGCGGGGATGCAGCCTGGCGCCGCCGGGGGCAGGGGCCACCTCGCTTATGGTGCCGTCGAAGTCGAGGAAGATGCCGGAGTGGCGGGGGTCATCCCGGAAGGCGCGTTGCCAGTCGCCGGGAGCGCTCATAGGGAACCTCTCCGTGTGGGGGAAGGCGCCGCCTTGCGTCGGCGCAACCGGAAGCCCACCGTCTCCTTCAGGTGTTCGCCGGCCAGGACGTGATTGGGATTTAATTCCAGCATGATGCGGGCCGCCTCCGCCCCAAGCTTGCTTTGGATGATGGCGGAGGCGGCGGAGAGGTCCGGGCTTCTGCCCCAGGGCTTGTGGGCGTCCGAGGCCACCAGTTTGGCCACTCCCTCTTTGAGCAAGGCGTGCGCGAAACGTTGCGCCGTCTTGCCGTAAATTCCCTCCAGGCTTCCCGCGTTCACCTGCATCTCTATGCCGCGATCCGCCATCTCCCCGACCATGGTGGGGTGCTTGGCCAGGTAGCGGTTGCGCTCGGGATGGGCGAGAATGGGGGTCAAGCCGCTGAGCTGGATCTGGAAAAGAATGTCATTGGTGGCCACGGGGATGTCGAAGAGGGGCAGGTCCACGAGCATGAACTTTCCGGAGCTTCCCAGGCCCAGCTCGTCCAGGGCCCCGTTCTCCTTGGCCAGGTTGAAAAGGCCGGCGTTCAGGCGCACTTCGACCCCCCGAACCAGGGTCAGGGGAATGCCCCGCTCGCGCAGCAGGCGGGCATGCTCCTCCACGGCCGAGGCGATCTCCTCCACCTCGGCGCTCCGGCTTTCGAGGTCGTAGTGGGGCGTGGCGGCCATCACCGAAGTGCCGCCGCGTACGGCTATTTGCGCCATCTCCAGGAATTCCGCCTCGCTGGAGGCGCCGTCGTCAAAACCCGGCAGGATATGGGAATGGAGATCGACGAAGGGCAAACCCTACCTCCTGAGGTTCTGGCGGTACCACTCCACGGTAAGGGGTATGCCTTTTTCCAGGGGAGTGCGCGGCCCCCAGCCCAAGACCTCCTGCGCCTTTTCCGTCGTCAGGGCGATATGGTCGAGCTCGCCCTGGCGAGGGGGAGCGTACTCGGGATCGCCCTCGAATTCCAGGAGGTCCGCCAGGTGCCGGTAGAGCTCGTTCACCGAGGTCTGGATGCCGGTTCCGATGTTTACGAATTCCCCTTCCCCCCGTTGCAGCGCCGCCATGTAGGCCTCGACGACGTCCTCCACGTAAACGAAGTCCCGGGTCTGCTCCCCGTTCCCGTAGATGACGGGGGTCTCCCCGGCCAGCATCTTGCCGATGAAGATGGCCACCACCCCCGCTTCGCCGAAGGCGTTCTGGCGAGGCCCGTAAACGTTGCCCAGGGCCAGGGTGCAGCAGGAAATGCCATGGGCCCTTTCGTAGTAGCGGATATACTCCTCGGCCACGTTCTTGCTTACCCCATAGGGGGAATCGGGGAGGCGGGGGGTGTTCTCGCTGACCGGGAGGGAAGTCGGCTCGCCGTAAACGCATCCCCCGGAGCTGGTGTTGATGAAGCGGGGCACGCCGTTATCCGCCGCCAATTGGATAATGTTCAAGGTGCCCAGGATGTTCACGTCCGCGTCCAGGATGGGGTTCTTCACCGATACCCTTACGTCGGCCTGGGCCGCCAGGTGAATCACCGCGTCCTGTTCCTTTCCCTTGAAGGCCGCCGCCACGGCGTCGTCGCGGATGTCCATGTGTAGGAAAGTGAAACGGTTTTCCTTAGCCGCATCTTTCACGTTGTAGAGGTTATCGAGTTTGCCGGTGGAGAGATTGTCCACCACGGTCACCGTGTGACCTCCCGCCAGCAAGGCGTCTACGATATTGGAGCCGATAAAACCCGCCCCTCCCGTCACCACGATGCGCAATTGTTTCACCCCCAAAACACGCACGCATGCCTGCAATTCCTAAAGCTTGCCTATGGCTTTAACAGCATTATAAATGGTTGACCCCCCCGGCGTCTTACCTGACGCTTAGAGGCTGGCCTCCAGGCGGCGTGACCTCCTCGGCACGCTCCCACTTGAAGGAGCCCGCTATGGCCATGAAAAGGGGGCGCACGTCCTTATATTCCGCCGCCGGCGCGCGCCCCAGAAAGGTGAACAGGTAGTCGTCGGCCACTATGTAATAGAGAAGGAAGCGGGTCTCTTCACCCAAGACATTGGCGTTGAACTCGCAGTAGAAGGCGGGAAGGGCGCCGACCTTGCCGGATACCAGAAAGTCCGCCGCTCCGCCGTTTTCCGCTTCCTCCGTTTCCGGTTCGCCTGGCGGTGAGCCCGCCCGACTATCCGAGGTGCCGGCGCCGCTCGCGCCCGGCTGCGCCCCGCCGAAGGAAAGTATGCGTTTTTCCGCGTCGTCGGACAAAAACTCACTGATGCCCTCCAGCCCTCCGATGGTGACCACCGGGTCGAGCTGATAGGCCTTGAGCTCCAGCCTCTTCCGCGAGCTGAACCATATGGCCAGGGACGCCAGCTCGCCCTGCCCCGGGCTATCTTCATCCATGGTCCAATTGTCCGGGTAGGAAAGGCTGAACCCGATCTCCGGGTTGAAGTATTCCTTGGTGTTTTCCTCCACGGCCTGCTTCTTGCCCTCCTCTTTCTTCTCGCCCCAGGCCACCAGGTAGACGAGGTAAGCGGCGCCGGCAAGCAGGGCGATGGAGAGGATGAGGATCAAGGTGATGACCATGTAGAACAGAGGGCTGCGATGGCGGGGAAGGGTGAATTCCCCCTCCCCCCCTTTCTTGAAGAAGCTCTCCAGGAGCCCTTCCTGTGAGAGGGGGGATCCGCAGATGCCGCAGAACTTGGCCCGGTTGGGCTGGTAACTCCCGCATTCGGGACAGATCAATTGTCGGACCTCCCTGGCTCTTTTTCTCTATCATATCTTCCGGAAATCCCGCAGTCATCCCGTCTTTCGGCGGCCTCCGGCCTTCACCGCCTCACGCGTGCCGCCCCGCCCCCGGCAATAAGGGCCCGGCCCACAGGTCTTTTCCCAAAGATAGACGCAAATTCCCGCCCCCGGGTTCACCCGCGGGGCCTGAGCCGTGCCGGACTCCCCGCCTCTCCGCCCCGAATGGGCATTATTGCCGGGAGAAGCGTTGGAGCGGGAAGCGGGTTCGCCGCTCGCGGTTTGCGCGCCGCCGACGGAGGTCAGCGTGGGAAGTTGAAGTAGGTGGCGCGTTCCACCGCCACCGGCCCTCCCGCCTCCACCATTACCGAAAATTCCGTCGAGCTCATGCCGGGAATGGAGTTGACCAGGACCGAACTGCGGCTATGCGCCGCCGCCGTCAGGGGGTAATTGATCTTCTGGCCCGAGGGAAGGCAGAAGGTCAGGAGCACGGGCACCGTTTTGTCGCCGTCGTTCATGACCAGCATATAGACGTCGAAAAAGTTGGAGGTGTACCCTTCCGCCAGGTAATGCCTTTTGGCCGCTTCGACGCAGCCGGTGTTCACGCTGCCTCCGGGGCAGTACGGGTAGTCGAAATACATGGCCCGCTCCGCCACCACCGGCAGGTCGGAGCGCAGCCGCACCGAGACGTCGGTGGACTCAAGTCCCGGGATGTCGTCCACGTGCACGGTCATGCGGCTGGTGGCGTTCACGGGAAAAGCGTGGGTGCGCACGCTCCCGTCGGGGAGCATGAAGTCGAAGTTCACCGTGGTCGCCTCATCCTGGGGGTTGAGGACCAGGATGTACTCATCGAAGCCGCCCCCGGTGTATCCCTCGGCGAAAAGCCAACTCGAGGAGGGCTGGTTGACGCCGCGGGCGACGTCCCCGCCGGCGATGGGGGCGGGCGGCGCCTGGAAGGGGCCGGGGATGATGGAAAGCGGGGTGCCGTCCGGGGCCCAGTAATAGGGGATATGCGCCTGGGTGGGGTTGAGGCGCACGCAGCCGTTGGAGGCGGGGTGCCCCAGGCCGGAGTAATCTCCCTGCACGCCGTTATATGTCGGCCAGGCGTGGATGGCGTAATCCTCGAAGAAGCCCATCCAGTAGTAACACACGCACCCCGGGTACTTGGGAACGGGGTGGGCGTAGTCATGGTAGAGGATGCGGAACTCCCCCGTGGGGGTGGGCGTCTTGGGCACTCCGGTGGAGACCAGGAGAACGAAAACCACCTGCCCGTTCTCCATGCAGTACAGTTTCTGCTCCGCCAGCGAGATGACCATGCTCTTGCGGGGTTTCACCGCCGCCTCGACACGCTGCGCGGACGGGGTGGCCGAGGCCTGCCGCGAAAAGTCACTTTCCCTTCCCTCGCCGTCAACGGCGGTCACCACGTAATAATAGGTGACCCCGTCGATCAGGTCCGTGTCCACGTAGGAGAGGTAGTTCACCTCGGCGTCGGTGGAATGCTTTCCCACGTAGGCATAGGGTCCCCCCGGCCGCTCCGACCTGTAAACGCGGTAGGCGGCGATGCCCGGGGTGGGACTCTCGGTCCACTGCAGGTCGATTTTTCCGCCCGTGTCGTCCGGCCGGTCGCCCGCGCGGAGTTCCTGAGGCGGGAGCGGTTTTTCCCTGGCCGCGGCCGCTACGGGAGCAAAGCAAGCCAGGACGACCGGGACGACCAGGAGCGCGAAACATACCTTCAGGAGCGGAAGCCTTTCCCGTTTCTTCAACGCTGACATGGTGCCAACAAACCTCGATGGCTCGAAAACGCAAAGTTTCAGTGGTTAATTATGGGCAACCGGAAAGGTCTTGGCAAGGTTTTGTGTCATTATGTCATTACGTCCCGTGTCATTACGGTGCCTTAAACTTGAAAGCAGGCGGTTTGAGCTTGGAGGCCGCGTGAGCGCCAATGCCGGCTGGGGGTCGCTGCGACGGCCGCGGAGGAGCGCCGTGCGCGTATTAAGATGGTCGGAAAATATGCCGATTTAGATAGCGTAAATTGCATAGCAGAAAAATGGCGTTCCCGGGAAGGCACGCAGGGGGAAACGGGCGAGGAAGAAAGCGCCGTCCTTCTTTTTGCATAACCGGGAAAGCGCCATGCGTGCCGAAGAGGCTGAGGAAGCTCACGAGTAAGAAGTTGAGGTATTGATTTGGCAAGGGTTGGGAAGTTCATCGTCAGGGATTCCGATATCGACAGGGTAAAACTGGAATTAATTACCTTCTTCAAGGATAATCCCGGAACGGTTGACAGCGCGGAGAAGATCAGCCTGCGCCTGGGGCGCTCCAAGGAAGAGGTGCAGGAGGCGCTGGAACAGCTTGCCACGCACGGCATATGTTATAAGGTGCCCTCGCGCCCGGAGCCCATCTACATGTATTATCCCTCCGCGCAGATCCTCAAGCGCATCTCGGAGCTGGCCCCCAATATGGACTACAATACCCAGCTGCAGCTGGTGAACAGGCTCCTGGCCCGCCGGCCATCGGAGTAACCTTCGGGATAAATTCGGAATAAAACTCGCCTGTCCCGCGCATAATCCTTTCATAAGAGGCAAGGCCCGCCGGCCCTTTTCCCGGCCCCATCCCGGCGAGGCGATGCGCCGGTCCGTGAGCCCGGGTGAGGACAGCGACGGGGTTGGGGGTATAATCGCTTTATGGGTGAGGGGAAACTCTTCTTGGTGGGAACGCCGATAGGCAACCTGGAGGACATTACCTTGCGGGCCCTCCGCGTCCTCCGGGAAGCGGACGTAATAGCGGCCGAGGATACCAGGCGGTCACGCAAATTGCTGTCGCATTACGATATCCATACCCCGCTGACCAGCTATCACGGCCATAACGAGAAGGAGAAGGCGGCGGCCCTGGCCCGTGAGGTGGCGAGGGGCAAGAAAGTGGCCCTGGTGAGCGACGCCGGCATGCCCGGGGTGTCGGATCCGGGATTCCGCGTGGTGGCGGAATGCGCCCGGCAGGGGCTGAAGGTGGAAGTGGTGCCGGGCCCCAGCTCGCTTACGGCATCCCTGGCCCTCTGCGGTTTGCCCCTTGGACGTTTCCGTTACGAGGGATTCCTGCCCCGCAAGCGCGGCGAGAGGCGTTCGCGCCTGGCCCGCCTCCTGGAGGAGGGCGAGGCCTTTGTATTTTACGAGGCCCCCCACCGCCTGCTGGATACCCTCGCGGACCTCGCCGAGCTGGCCCCTGAGCGCGAGATGGTGCTGGTGCGGGAGATGACCAAGGTGCATGAGGAGGCCGTGCGCGGGAAAGGGCGGGAGATACTGGCCGCTTCCGCGGCCGCTGGTCCACGCGGGGAGTGCGTGGTGGTGGTGGCGCCGGCGGGGGAGGCTGAACCGCCGCCCCTGGCGGCGATGCTGGAGGAAGTGGCCGCGCTGCGTGAGGAGGGGACGTCCGTCCGCGACGCGGTGAAGGCGGTGGCGCAGAAATGGCGGGTATCGCAACGCGAGGTGTACAACGCCTGGCTGGAAAGGAAGTGAGAAGCGGCGGCGCCGGCGGGAGAAGAGCCGTTATTGCAAGGGACGTGCTTTAAAAGAATCGGGGAGCCGCGGCTGTTGGGGCCGCTTGCCCCATTTACCTATCTTTTCTTTTCCCATGAGCGCATTTCCGACTGCGAGGATTGGAGGTCCAACTGGGGGCAGTTTCGGACATGCCTCTCGGGATCCTCCTCTTCCGCGCCGTGTCGTGAAACGGTGCCGTTCTCGGAAAAGCGCGGCCGCTTCAGGCGGGGAAAGGATCGGGGAGCTTCAGGTCCTTAAGGGCGATGCCTTTGAGCTCCGCCACCTTCTCCGCCACCAGCACCAGCTTCTCGGGGGAGTTGGGCTTGCCGCGGAAGGGGTGGGGGGTGAGGAAGGGGCAGTCGGTCTCGATGATCAGCCGCTCCAGGGGCAGCTCCTTAACCAGCTCCTGCAGTTGCCGGGCGTTGCTGAAGGTCACCGGCCCTGCCACGGACAGGTACCCCCCCATGTCCATGACCGCGCGCGCCATGGGGAGGTCCCCGGAAAAGCAGTGCATCACCAGCAGGCCGTCGAAGGGGGCGTATTCCTCCAAGATGCGCATGGTCTCGCGGTGGGCCTCGCGATCGTGCACCACCGCCGGCAAGCTCATCTCCCGCGCCAGCTCCAATAGGGAGCGGAAGGCCCTTTCCTGGTCCGCACGGGGCGAGCGGTCGCGGTAGAAGTCGAGGCCGGTTTCGCCGATGCCCACCACGCGGGGGTCGTCGGCCATGCGGCGCAGCTCTCGCAGGGAGGCGCGGTCAAGCCGGGAGGAGTCGTGGGGGTGTATGCCCACCACCGCGCGCACTCCGGGGAAAGCGTGGGCGTACTCCAGGGCGCGCCGGCTGGAGTGGAGGTCGATTCCCACCGTGACCACGCCGGTGACGCCGGCCTCGCGTGCCCTCTCCAAGGCCTCGCCGACGTCTTCCTCGAGCAAGTCGAGGTGAGCGTGGGTATCGATAAGGTTCATGCCGCTTCCTCCGTCACTCTCGCGGGGTCCGGCTCCGCCTTTGAGGATAGGGAACCGGGAACTTCGAGATCACTTGGCCTTCTCGATGCGCGGGAAGAGAGGGTCTCCTTTGCTCACCGTCTGGCCCGCGGGGAAAAGGCCCCACGCGCCGTCGCCGGGGAGATGATGATCATGGATGGAATCGGCGTATCCCAGTCTTTCCCAGATGCCCTCCCCCGTGCGGGGCATGAAGGGCAGGACCAGCAACGCCGCCAGGCGCACCGCCTCCACCTGATTGTAAAGCACCGTGTCCAGGCGTCCGTAGAGGGAAGGGTCCTTGGCCAGGTCCCATGCCGCCGTCTCGTCCACGTAGCGGTTTACCACCCCGAGGTAGTTCCAGACCGACTGCAGGGCCTCGTTGAAGGCCAGCTTTTCCATGCACTCCTCCACCTCCTCGAAGGCCCGGGAGGCGCTCTCCTTCAGGGCGGCGTCGGCGTCCCCTTCCTCCCCGGGGGGCGGAACGGCGCCGGAACGGTACCTCTGCACCATGGCCAGTACGCGGCTGACCATGTTGCCCAGCACGTTGGCCAGCTCGGAGTTGTAACGTCCCAGGAGATTATCCTGGGAGAAATTGCCGTCGTAGCCGAAGGAGAACTCGCGCAGGAAGTAATAACGGTAGGCGTCCACCCCGAATTCCTCCACCAGCTCCTGGGGGCTGATGACGTTTCCCTTGGACTTGGACATCTTTTCCCCCTCCACGGTCAGCCACCCGTGGGCGAAGATGCGGCGGGGGAGGGGAAGGTCGGCGGCCATGAGCATGGCGGGCCAGATCACGGCGTGGAAGCGCAGTATCTCCTTGCCTATGAGGTGGAGGTCGGCGGGCCAGACGCTCTCGAAGCGCGCCTGGTCGATGCCGTAGTCTATGGCGCTGATGTAGTTGAGCAAGGCGTCGAACCATACGTACATCACCTGGCTTTCGTCGAAGGGCAGGGGGATGCCCCAGGTGAGGGTCTTGCGGCTGATGCTCTGGTCGGTAAGCCCCTGCTTGATGAAGCTCACTACCTCGTTGCGCCTTATCTCCGGCTGGATGAAATTGGGATTCTCCTCGATATGCCGGAGCAAGCGCTCGGCGTAGGAGGAAAGGCGGAAGAAGTAGTTCTCCTCCCGCACCAGCTCCACTTCCCGGCCGCACTGCGGACATTTCCCGTCCACGAGCTGCGAGGGCAGCCAGAAGGATTCGTCCGGGACGCAGTACCATCCCTCGTAGGTGTCCAGGTAGATATCCCCCTGGTCGTACAGCTGCTGTATGAAATTGCGGGCGACCTGGCCGTGTTTGGCGGAGGTAGTGCGGATGAAGTCGTCGTTGCTGATGTTCAGGAGCTTCCAGGTGTCGGTGAAATGCACCACCATGCGGTCGGCCCACTCCTGAGGCGAGACGTTGTTGCGCTCGGCGGCACGGGCCACATGCTGGCCGTGCTCGTCCGTCCCGGTGAGAAAAAATACCGGCTCGCCTTTCAGGCGGTGGTAGCGGGCCAGGGCGTCGGCGGCGACGGTAGTGTAGGCGGTTCCGATGTGGGGAAGGTCATTGACATAGTAGATAGGCGTTGTGATGTAATAGGTTTTGTCCATATTTTCCTTTCCAGGCAAAAAAATGTAAGACAATTGTTGACACTACTCGCGCCATATACATATAATTATATACCTGGATTGTCAAGGAAAAAGCAGCGCCCGTATTATTACCATCGGGCCGGCAAATCTGAAAGGGTGGGCGAGATATGAAAGCTACCGGTATTGTCAGGAAGATCGACGAGCTGGGAAGGATCGTCATTCCCATGGAGCTCCGGCGCACACTGGACATAAAGGAGCGCGATCCCATCGAGATCTTTGTCGATGGCGAGAAGATCGTTCTGGTGAAGTATGCGCCCGGCTGCATTTTCTGCAGCAGCCCGGATAAGCTCCGCACTTACAAGGGCAGCCGAATCTGCCAGAAGTGCATAAACGAGCTCAAGCGCAAGTAGCTGAAGGGCTTGCGGCCGGGGAAGGGTAAGGCGAGGGACGCAACCCTTTCCGGATAAATAGGCCCAAGCGAGAAAGATAAGTTTCGTGCAGGCACGGAAAGCGTGCCTGCATTTTTCTTTGCGCCTTCTTTGCGCCGCCGCCGGTCAGGAGTTCATGCAAGTTGGGACATCAGAAGGTTAAACAACTCCAGCAACTCCCGGCAGGACAGCTCCTCCGCTCTACTGGAGGGGGAAAACCCCGCGCTCTTGAGGGCCTCTTCCGCCGCACGGCGCTCGCAATAGGGGGCGCGTCCCCCTCCCAGGGCGTTGACGAGCATCTTCCTTCTCGCGGAGAAGGCGGCGTCCAGGAAGCGGAAAAAAGCCTCCACCTCAGGATAGGCCAGAGGGGTCTCCTTTTTTCTGATGCCGAGTATGCACGATTCCACGCGGGGGGGTGGGAAAAATACCGTGGGGGGAACATAGGCCACACGGGAGACCTCCGCCAGAAACTCCATCTTCACCGACACGCCGCCGTAAGCGGGATGCCCCGGCGTCGCCAGATAGCGGTCGGCCAGCTCCCGCTGCACGGTGACGGTCATGCTTTCGGCCTGGGGCAGCTCCCGCAGCAGAAGGAGGATAAAAGGAGTGGCGACGTTGTAGGGGAGGTTGGAGACCACCTTCACCCTTTCCCCTTCCCGGAAAAAGCTCTTCAGGTCAAGGCGCATGGCGTCCCCGTGCACCAACTCCAGGTTGTTCCTCCCCCGCAGGGTTTCGCCCAGGATGCCTACCAGGCGGGCGTCCATCTCTACCGCCACCACCCTCTCCACGCGGGCGCACAGTTCCTCGGTCAGGGTTCCTATGCCCGGTCCGATCTCCAGGGCGGTGTCCCCCGGCTGGAGGTCGGCGGAGGCGAGCAGGCGCCCTAGGACGTTGCCGTCCACCAGGAAGTGCTGGCCCAGCGATCTGGTGAGGCGTATGCCGTGCCTCTCCAGAAGTTCCGCCACCACGCCGGGTCTGGCAAGCTTTCCCATTTCCGCTCCCCAAGTTCCGAGACTGCTGCGACATCTCTATATTAAGCGCATTTCGGCGCGAGCGGGCAATGAGCGGCAACAAGCCTCCTTCCTTGCGGCCTGCCGTGCGGCTGTGGTTTCCCTTGGCCATGGGCCCGAGCGGCGAGCCGCGCCCCTTTTCTTGGCCTCGTTTACCTTGCGGGAAAATGATGCTCCGGCGGGCATATTTACCGGAGGAGATTGCGCGCCCAGGACGCGCGGGAATTCCGCGGCGGTTTGATGTTAAGATGAAAGCGGTGCGCGGTGACGGAACGAGGGGAGACGAGAGTGCTGAATAGAATGCAGGATAAAGTAAGCCTGGAAGCTCCCGCCAAGATCAACCTCTACCTGGAAGTGGGGCCATTGCGTCCCGACGGGTATCATGCCGTGCGCACGGTCATGCAGACGGTGGAGCTGTGCGACGTGGTGGAGGTGGGGTTGGCGGGGAAGGGAAAAGGCATGGATCTTGAGGTGGAGGGCGACGCCCCCACGGGAGAGGATAACCTTTGCCTGCGGGCGGCCGCCGCCTACGCGGAGGCCGTGAGCAAGCCTTTGTCCTTAAGGATCAAGCTTAGCAAGCGCATACCTTCATCCGCGGGCCTGGGCGGAGGCAGCTCGGACGCGGCGGCGGTGTTGCGCGCCCTCGATTTCCTGCTGGGGGAGGCCTTGGGAGGCAAGGAATTGATGCGCCTGGCCGCCTCCATAGGCTCCGATGTGCCCTTTTTCCTGGTCGGGGGAACCGCCCTGGCCGAGGGCAGAGGGGAAAGGATAACCCCGCTGGCGCAGGCTCCCCCTCTTCCCGTAATCCTGGCCAACCCGGGCAAAGAGCTCTCCACGGCCGAGGTTTACCGTCGCTTTGACCTGGCCGCCAGGGAAAATCCGCCTCCGGGAGGCCTGCAGGCGCTCACGGAATCGCTTCCCACGGGGGATATCGGCCGCATAGCCGCTCTGCTGTTCAACTCTTTGCAGGGAGCGGCAATGGACATGGAGCCGGGAATCGCGTCGCTGCTGGATCGGGGAAGGCGGGCCGGCGCCAAAGGGGCGCTGGTGAGCGGCAGCGGGCCGACGGTTTTTCTCCTCGCGAGCGACGACGGTGGCGCGGCGGAGCTGGAGGCGAGCTTGAAAAACGCCGCTCCCCTGGTGGTGAGGACCAGGTTCCGAAGTTCCGGGGTCAGCCTCCGGCAGGCCTAGAAAGGCGGCGTGCCGCCAAGCCTTTATGCAAGCGGCTGTGGCGATGCGGCAGCCGGAAGACGCTCGGGTTGCGTAACGGGGAGGGAAAATAAAAAAATCTTAGAAATTTAGTTATGCAAGCTTGAAAACATGAGAGGGAGAGAATATTATAGGTAAATGTAAATAAGTTCCTGAAGGGTTCGCCGACTATTCTGGGGGGGACACAAGCCGTGGAGATAACGAGAGTTACCGTCCGTGAAATAGATATGAACATGGTCAAGGGTATCGCCAGCATCATCTTGGACGACTGTTTCGTGGTACACGATCTAAGGGTTGTGGACGGTGACCGGGGTTACTTCGTGGCTATGCCCTCTCGAAAACTTCCCAACGGGGATTTCAAGGACATCGCGCATCCGCTTAATTCGGAAACCCGCGAGAAAATTCAAGAGGCGGTTCTCAGAGAGTTCTTCAAGTTAAAGAAGGGCCAAGGCGAAAAGCCCCAGGGGGATGAGGATCTATAAGGCGTTTTTTCTCTGGGGCGTGGCCAAGCGGTAAGGCAGCGGCCTTTGGAGCCGCCATCGTAGGTTCGAATCCTACCGCCCCAGCCAGAGCGAGAAGGGCCAAGCGCCCTTTTTTTATGGGGGTCATTTTTATGGAGGTCTTGATTTTTTCAGGAATCCCTTGTGGATTTGCAGCGCTGTATTATAATAGCAGATCATTTTTGTGGGGGTCTTGATTTTTCCAGCAATCGGGGTCGGGTCTTGATTTTTGCGTTTCACGTTCTCGAAGGGATTCAGGACCTGTTCGCGCCTATGCTAGTATGCTGCTAAGGCGATCTCTTTACCTAGGGAATGGATAAAATCAAGACCTGACTCCATGGCGGCGGTTGGGTTGTATAATAATGCCGTCCGTATGCCGTCCGGGAAAAGGAGGGCGAAGTTGAGCCGAGTCGCTCTGGTTCTAGCGGCGGGCGAGGGCACGCGCATGAAATCGAGCAAACCCAAGGTGATGCACAAGGTTTGCGGAAAGCCCATGATCTCCTGGGTCTTGGATGCCCTGGAAAAAGTGGGAAAAGAAGGGCATCTGGACCGCATCCTGGTGGTAGTGGGACATGGCGCCGACGAGGTGCGACAGGAAGTGGGAGAAAGGGCGACCTGCATAGCGCAGGAAGAGCGCAAGGGAACCGGGCATGCGGTGATGGTGGCCGCCCCCAGCATCTCGGAGGAGGAAGTGCTCATTCTCACCGGCGATTCCCCCCTTATCACTCCCGGAACCCTCATCCAACTTTGCGAACTGCACCGCTCCGAGAAAGCGACGGCTACCGTGCTCGGCACTGTCCTGACCGATCCCACCGGCTATGGGAGAATTCTCAGGGATAACCGGGGCGACCTGGCAGGCATAGTGGAGGAGACGGAGGCCGACGAGGAGCAGAAGAAGATCGGGGAGGTGAACACCTCCACCTACGTTTTCCGGTGGGAAGCCCTGAAGGCGGCGCTGAAGGGCTTGAGCCCCGACAACAGGAAGGGAGAGTATTTTCTCACCGATACCTTGAAGCTTCTGGTGCAGGAAGGTAAACGGGTAATCGTTCACCTCACTCCCGACTACCGCGAGGTGCTGGGGGTGAACACGCGAGAGCACCTTGCGTACGCCGAGGCCCTCATGCGGGAGAGGATTAACCGGCGCTGGATGGAAGAGGGCGTGACCATGCAGGACCCCTCCACGGTGTATATCGACGGGGAGGTCAGAATAGGCAGGGACACGGTGTTGCGCCCTCTGGTCATGCTGGAGGGGGCCACGGTGGTGGGAGAGGGTTGCCTTATCGGTCCCGGGGCGAGGATCGTCGATTCCCGCCTGGGCGACGGGGTGACGGTGGAGCAGGCCACCATCCGGGAATGTGAGCTGGAGGACGGGGTGAACGTGGGACCTTACGCCAGCCTGCGCCCCGGCAGCCGTCTGCGCTCTGGCTCCAAGGCGGGAACTTTCGTGGAGATAAAGAAGACGGTGGTGGGCAAGGGGAGCAAGGTGCCCCACCTCAGCTACATGGGCGACGCGGAGATCGGCGAAGACGTCAATATCGGCGCGGGCAGTATTACCTGTAATTACGATGGAGTGGAGAAGCACCGCACGGTGATCGAGGACCAGGCTTTCATCGGCAGCGACACCATGTTCGTGGCCCCGGTGCGTGTGGGCAAGGGGGCGGTGACCGGTGCCGGCTCCACCATCAGTAAGGACGTTCCGCCGGGTGCACTGGGGGTGGAGCGCAGCCAGCAGAAAAACGTCCCGGATTGGAAGGGGCGAAAGAAATCGCAAGGCAAGAGCGAGAAAAAAAGCAAGGAGGAGGGGCCTTGAAAGAGGTAACAAGGAAAAAGCTCATGATCTTCAGCGGTAGGTCCTATCCGGATCTGGGAAGGCAGATAGCGGGCCACCTCGGCATAGGCCTGGGCAAGGTGGACTTGCGGGAGTTCAGCAACGGGGAGCTCTACGTGCGTTACGAGGAAAGCGTGCGCGGAGCGGACGTCTTCGTCATCCAGACTTGCTCCGAGCCCATCAACCGTAACATCATGGAGCTCTTGCTGATGATAGACGCCCTCAACAGGGCTTCCGCCAAGCGCATCTCGGCCGTCATTCCCTATTACGGCTATTCGCGGCAGGACAAGAAAACTCTGGCCAGGGAGCCCATAAGCGCTCGGCTGTTCGCCGATCTCGTCACCGTGGCCGGAGCGGATCGCATCCTTACCATGGACCTTCACGCCGGCCAGATCCAGGGATTCTTTTCGGGACCCATGGATCATTTGACCGCCGTTCCCCTGCTGGCCTCCTATATCTCCCGCCAGTCGTTCCAGGAACTGGTAATAGTATCCCCCGACGCCGGCAGGGTGAAGATGGCCAAAAAGTACTCCGACCACCTGGGAGTGCCCATGGCCATCCTGCACAAGCGGCGCCCCTCGCACAACCAGGCGGAGGTCCTCCACGTCATCGGCGAGGTGGAGGGCAAGACGGCGGTGCTGGTGGACGACATGATCGATACCGCCGGCACCATGGTCGCCTCCTCCAAGGCCTTGATGGAGCAGGGCGCCAGGGAAGTGTACGCGTGCGCCACGCACGGCGTCTTCTCCGGCGAGGCCAAAAGCCGCCTGGACGAAAGCCCCTTGAAGAAGGTTGTAGTGACCGACACCCTGCCCATACCGGAGGAGAGGCGGAGCAGCAAGGTGGAAGTGCTTTCCATCGCCGCCATTTTCGCCAACACCATAGCCAGCGTCTTCAAGGACGAGTCGGTGAGCGAACTCTTCGGAGGCGACAACCAACCCTAGGACTTTGCGGCGGACGCCTGCTCGGTCAGGCCTACTCGGTCAGGGAAAGATAGAGCCGTTCCGCTTCCGATTCCAGCTCGTGGAGGCGGTCTCTCTGCTCCTCGATAGCGGCGGCAACCGTATCCAGCCTGTTCAGCTCGGGCATCAACAGGGCGGGGTTGGACAGGAAGGACTGGTATTCCATAAGGGATTGGGAAAGCCGTATCAGGTCGGAATATGAGGACATAAGCTCCCGGTTCAAATTCACGAGTTCCAGCAGCTTTTCCGCGTAGGGAGCGAATTTCTTCCCCCCCTCGTTTTGCAGCTTGCGGCATTTGTCCTCGCAGGCCTGAAAGGCGGAGGTGGAGGCGTCGAGCAGGTTGCGAGCGTCTTCGGCGAGCTCACGTCCTTGTTTGCCCATACTTTCCAGTTGGGAGGAGCGGAGCAGTTTCTCCATTCGGGCCGGAAATTCCTGCACACCCACCAGCACCGCCCGGGCGCTGATGTAGCTGGAACGCGCCTCCTGGGCGTATCGCCGGGACTTGCCGGCGCATCCGGCCGCGCCCAGGAACGCAACCAGGCATGCCGAGACGATAAGGAGGTTCCTTAAGGGTCTCGCGCCGGTTCTCACAGATCGTGCTCCCGGTAGTACCTGTCGGATTCGGCCGCGGCCGCGGCTCCCTCTTCCATGAGGGCGGACACCTTGGAGGTCAGGCGATCTATTTCCTCCACGTAATAGGAGAGTTGGTCCTGGCTCTGGGCCATGGGGAGGACATCGAGCATATCCGATACCGCCTTGAGCAGCTCGCGGTTCGCCGCCATGGCCTCCAGCTCTTTTTCCACCGCCTGGAGGGCGAGGCGGGCGTATTGGGCATATTCTCCGGCGTTTTCCATGCCGCTCACCTCGAGCAAAAGGTCGCGCGCCTCCGTATAGCGGGATTCCAGCTCGTCCACGTCGATGAGGGCCATTTCCGCCAGGGATTTTCCCTCGGTTATGGTGTCCTCCACCGCCGAGAAGCGCGTTCCGAGGGTATTGAAACGATTGTCCAGGTTCACGAGATCCTCGAGGAGTTGCCTCGATCCCTCGATAATCGCCATGGCCTCTCGCACGCGCTCTCTTGCCTTGTCGTTTTTTCCTCCCAGGCAGCCGGACAACGAAGCGACTGCCGACAGCATGAGCGCGGCCGTCACCAAGATCGCCGTTATCTTCGCCGAGGTGCTCATGATATCTTTCCTTCCATGGCCATAGACCCTTTTCCTCCCCCTTTGGTTCCGATCGCGCTTTAGCGGTGGGTGGGCATGCCGTCCCGCTTAAGCGGCGGCGTCAGTTGTAGAGATTCATGGCTTTTTCCAGTCCCTTCGTGACCACCGCCTCGGCCGCGGAAGCGGCCCTCTCGCACCAGGAAAGAAATTCCTCCAGCTCCGCCCCCTTCATCTCGGCGAGCACGTACTTGGCGGGATCCATGCCCTGCGGCGGCCGGCCCACTCCCACCCGGATGCGGATAAAATCCCTCGTTCCCAGGGCCTCAATAACGGACTCGAGCCCCAAGTGCCCTGCCGAGGAGCCGCCTTTCCTTACCCTTATGACGCCCGGCTTGAGGTCTATATCGTCGTGTATCACCAGCACGCCTTGGGGGCTGACGGCGAACTTCCTTTTCAGCTTGCGCACCGCCTTGCCGCTCAGGTTCATGAAGGTGAGGGGGCGGGCGAGGATCAGCTCCTCGCCTTCCAGGTTGGTTTGCGCAAGCTCGTAGCCTCTCTTGGTCTTGAAGGCGACCCGATGTCTTCGCGCCAGCTCCTCCAGCGCCCAGAAGCCGGCGTTATGGCGGGTCCTGCGGTAATGCTCTCCCGGGTTTCCCAGGCCTAGGATAAGGTGCATATTGTTCCCCTACGAAAAAGGGGCGGACGTGCCGCCCCGCAACGGCGATTTCGCCCCATGGCCTTTATTCGGATTCCTCCCCGGCGGAGGTCTCTTCCTCCCCCGCTTCCTTTGCTTCCTCTTCCACCGTGGCCGCTACCTCGGCCGCCGCTTCCTCCTCGGCGGCCTCCTCCTCCGCTATGGCCACGGCTTCCCTGACGCGCTTCGGGGTGATGGCCACCACGATCTCCTCGGGGTTGTTGAGATAACGGACGCCCTCGATGGCGGGCAGGTCACATATGCGCAGGTTTTCCTTCAGTTGCAGGTGAGAGATGTCCACGTCGATGACTTCCGGGAGATCCTTGGGCAGGCACTGCACGGTCACCTCGTAGAGGTAATGCTGCAGAATGCCCCCCGCCTTGACTCCCTTGGGCTCGCCCAGGAAGTTAAGGGAAACCTCCGCGCTCAGTTCCTCGTCGCCCCTCACCCTCTGAAAATCGACGTGCAGGATCTCGTCCCTCAGGGGATGGCGTTGCAGTTCCTTTACCAGCACGGTGTGCTTGCCGTCCTCGTCTCCTTCCACTTTAAGGGAGAGCAACCCGTGAAGGCCTCTCTCGCGCCGGAGCAGGGCGTGGAAGGATTTCTTCTCGATGGCCAGAGGCAGGGCTTCGAACCCATGGCCGTAGAGCACGGCGGGGATCATACCCCGGCGCCTCAGCCTTTTTGCCGCCTGCTTGCCCTTCTCCTCGCGCCTTACGGCCGCCAGTTCCGATTGCATTTCCGCGTCACCTTTTCCTTCTTTATCCTCCCCGCGCACCGGCGGGTCCAACTAGACAATTATAGGTAAAGGACATCCGTGCCGCAACTGCTTCGGAGACCGGGCGTAGTACCTTAGTTCCCGGATCGAGCCTTTGGAAGATCAACCCTTTCCCTTTGTCCGATTTGCTTGTTTTGCAAGGATGACAGGGCGCTCTCTCAATCTATTTCAACCCCGAAAGCGCCTACCGAAACCATACGGCATCTCTCTTAAGGAGGGGAGGAAGGGGATGGTGGGAAGGGCCGCCGGCTTACGGCAATTCATGGCTTGTCCGGACCGCCATGCCGGGCCTGGCCTTTGCGCTAGAATAAAAGGGAGGCCTGGGTGATTTGCGCCGAGGCCGTTTGGTCGTTGGCGCCATGGAAGAAGTTGCAAGAGAGAGCGTAAGGGAGAGAGCGTAAGGGACGTGGACATCCTGCGCGAGCTGGTGGAGATCATAGGGGAAAAAATGGGCCCCCTGCCGGAGGAGGCGAGGGAGGAAGGGTCCCGCCTGGCGGTAAAGGCCGAGGTGGAGACACACCCCTTCATCATCGCCCGTCTTTTCCGAGAGGTCGAGGGACCCCTTCTGGTCGTGGCCCCGGGCCGCACGTTCCTGGAGGAGCTGCAGGCGACGCTCACGGCGCTCCTGGGCGAAGGAGCGGTGCGGCCTCTTCCTTTAAGGGAGCTGGTCATAGCCGGGGAAAGGGGAGAGGATCCGGAGGCAGTGGCCTTGCGCGCCAGGGCTCTCAAGTCGCTGCGTGACGGAGAGCACGTGGCGGTGCTCTGCGAGGCCCGGGTTCTCACCCAGCTTTTCCCAAGCGGTCGGAAAAGTCTCAAGCCCCTGCGCTTCAAGGTGGGAGGCGAGATGGACCTTCCCGCCGTGGCGGAGCGCCTGGCGCAAATGGGGTACCGCAGGGAGTACCTGGTGGAGGGAGCGGGGCAGTTCGCGGTGCGCGGCGGCATAGTTGATGTTTTCGACCCCGTATGGCCCAGGCCGGTGCGGGTGGAATTCTACGGCGACCGCGTGGAGAGGATACGCCATTTCGACCCCGTCGATCAGCGTTCCACGCAGTCGCGCCGGGAGGTGGAGGTGTATCCGGTGGCCTTGCCCGATGAGGCGGAGAAGGAAAAGCTCCTGGATTTCCTGCCCCGGGGCGCCGCCCTCGTTTCTCTGCAGCCGCTGCTGATAAAGGAGAAGATGCGAGCCTCGGGAGAAGAGGAGGGACTGGCGCGGCAAGCCGGCGAGAGGGGGCTTTGCCTGCTGGAGCTGGACCCCATGGCTTCCCATCCATGGGTGTCCGTGAACACCGCGGGAGCGGTGGAGTACCGAGGCCGGGTGGAGCGGTTCCTTTCCGACCTCCGGGAAATGCTGTCGGAAGGTTGGAGTGCGGCCGTCCTGGTGGAGGTAGAGGGAAGGAAGGAGCGTTTGCGGGAAGCCATGGTGGAGGCGGGCCTGTCCGTGGCCCTGGAGGGCCCTTTGAGGACGGGGGTCGCCGTGATACTGCGCGCCGCCTGGCCCAGGGGCTTCAGGATGCCGGACAGCCGATTGGCGGTGTTTGCACAGGGGGACATTTTCGGCGGCCTGCGCATGCGACCGGCCCCGGCGGGGGTTCCCTCCGGCCGGCCGGTGGAGGGTTGGTGGGATCTCGAGGAGGGCGACTACGTGGTGCACGTCAACCATGGCATCGCTCATTACGGCGGCCTGGTGGAACGCGAGGTGGACGGGGCGGTGCGCGAATACCTCCTGTTGCGCTACGGCGGCGGGGACTCGCTCTACGTTCCCACCGACCGCATCGACCTGGTGCACCGCTACGTGGGGGCGGAGAAGCCGGTTGTCCACCGCCTTTCCAGCCACCACTGGCGCAAGGCGACGCGGCGCGCCCGCTCCTCGGTCAAGGAAATGGCTGTAGACCTTCTCGCGCTCTACGCGGACCGCATGGCGGGGGAAGGACACGCCTTCGCTCCCGACGATCCCTGGCAGAGGGAACTGGAGAACTCCTTCCCCTTCATGGAGACTCCGGACCAGGAGAGGGCCATCCTGGAGGTCAAACGGGACATGGAGAAGCCGGTTCCCATGGACCGGCTGGTTTACGGGGACGTCGGTTACGGCAAGACGGAGGTGGCGGTGCGCGCCGCCTTCAAGGCGGTGATGGACGGCAAACAGGTGGCGGTGCTGGTGCCCACCACCGTGCTGGCCCTGCAACATTACCGCACCTTCTCCGAGCGCTTCGCCTCCTTCCCCGTGCGGCTGGAGACCTTATCCCGCTTCCACGGCGCCAAGGAGAGGAGGGAAGTTCTGGAAGGCCTGGCCTCCGGCGAGGTGGACGTGGTCATAGGCACTCACCGCCTATTGCAGGAGGACGTGCGCCTGGCCAACCTGGGGCTGGTTATCGTGGACGAGGAGCACCGCTTCGGGGTGGCCCAGAAGGAACGCCTCAAGGCCCTGCGGCGTAACGTTGACGTGCTCACCCTGAGCGCCACCCCCATTCCGCGCACCCTGCAGATGTCCCTTTCCGGCATCCGGGACATGAGCGTCATCGACACCCCTATAGAGGACCGCTACGCGGTGATCACTTCCGTGGGACCTTACGATGAGCGGCTGGTGCGCGAGGCCATCATAAGGGAGCTGCGAAGGGAAGGCCAGGTCTTCTACGTGCATAACCGGGTAAAGACCATAGAGAGGGCGGCCCGTCACCTCAGGGAGCTGGTGCCGGAGGCGCGGGTGGCGGTGGGCCACGGGCAGATGAAGGAGAGCAAGCTGGAGGCGGTGATGGAGGATTTCATCGCCCGCCGCAGCGACGTGTTGGTGTGCACCACCATCGTGGAGTCGGGCCTGGACATCCCCAACGTGAACACCCTCATCGTAGACGGGGCGGAGAACCTTGGGCTTTCGCAGCTCTACCACCTGCGGGGCAGGATCGGCAGGAGCAACCGTCAGGCCTACGCCTTTTTCCTCTTCCGCGAAGGGAAGCTCCTGGGCGACGGGGCTCTGCAGCGGCTCAAGGTGATACGCGATTTCTCCGAGTTGGGGTCGGGTCTTAGGGTGGCCATGAAGGATCTGGAAATCAGGGGGGCGGGCAACTTGCTCGGGCCGGAGCAGCACGGCCACGTGGAGGCGGTGGGTTTCGAGCTCTACTGCCGCATGCTGGCGGAGGCGGTGGACGAGCTGCGCGGCGTTAGCCGGCCGCGCGCCTCGGAGGTCACCATCGATCTGCCGCTGCGGGCCATGATAGGTCGAGAGTACGTTTCACGCACCTCGCGGCGGGTGGAGATATACCGCCGCCTGGCGGAGGCGGGGAGCGAGGAGGGGATCACGGCGCTGGCCGAGGAAGTGCGCGACCGTTACGGGCCGCTTCTCCCGGAAGTCGAAAATCTCTTCGAAGTGGCGAAACTGCGGCTCTCCTGCATAGCCCTGGGGGTGAGGGAGGTGGGCCACGAGAAGGACGCCGTGGTCCTGCGCCTGGGGACGGAAGGCGCGCCAAGGGCCTCGCTTTTGGTCGCGGAGGCCGGCGGGCCGGCCTATCCCTGGGGAGAGGTCCGCTACCGCAAATCTCTCCAGGAAGTGATGCTCGCCTTCCCCCGGGGAAGCTGGACGCGGCAGGGAAGGGAAAACCTGGAAGCCATAAGGAAGCTGCTGGGTGCTATACTGACCGCAGGCCCTGGGTCGCGGGCATAGAGCAGATGGCAGGGCAGGCGCTTGCGGCGGGCTTCGCGGCACGGCGGTGTTGTATGGTAAGAAGTGCCGGTATTCTTGCGGGAAGGGGTATGAAAAGCGTGGGTGGAGGAAATGGCTGAAGGGGAACCCCTGGTGCACGTGCTCGGCCTGGGGCCCGGCCCGAGCGGGTTGCTGACCGTGGAAACGGTGGAGCTGCTGGAGCGTGCCCCCGAGGTTCTGGTGCGCACGGCGCGTCACCCCTGTGTCGGGGACCTGCGGGCCAGGGGGGTCGCCGTCCGCCCTTTGGACCATCTCTACGAGGAAAAGCATGACCTGGAGGAGGTCTACCAGGCCATGGTCCGGGAAGTGGTGCAAGAGGCTCGCAAGCGAGGAGAGGTCTATTACGCCACCCCCGGCATGCCCTTGCTGGCGGAGAGGACGGTACAGCTCCTGCTGCGGGAAGAGGTGGAGGTGCGCCTGCACAACGCGGTGAGCTTCCTCGACGCCGTCTTCGCCGCTCTGCGCCTGGACGCCGTGGAGGGGATGCTTCTCCTGGACGGCGAGCGCCTGGTGGAGAGGGGCTACGGGGTGCTGGACCCCAGGGTGAGCACACTCATTGCCCAGGTGGATTCCCGGCTCAAGGCCGGCGAGGTCAAGTTGACCTTGCTGGAGGTCTATCCTCCTCGGCACCCCGTGAGGGTGGTGCGCGGCGCGGGCACGCAGGGGGAAGGGGTGGAGGAAATACCCCTGGAGGAATTGGACAGGAAGGAACGTTTCGACCACCTCACCACCATCCACGTTCCGGCCATGAGCGAGGCCGAGGTCTTCGATTTCCAGCGCCTGCTGGAGGTGGTGGCCCGCCTAAGAGGGCCGGGCGGGTGCCCTTGGGACCGCAAGCAGACCCACGAGTCGCTGGCACGCCACATGGTGGAGGAGGCGCACGAGGCGGTGGACGCCATCCACAACGCGGACTGGGAGCACCTCTCCGAGGAGTTGGGTGACCTGCTTCTGCAGGTGGCGCTGCACGCCCAGCTGGGTTCGGAGGAAGGAAGCTTCGATATCCGGGATACCCTGCGCCTGATCATCGAGAAGCTGGTGCGCCGCCATCCCCACGTTTTCGGGGGGGCTGAGCTGGCCACGGCGGAGGAAGTCATCGCCAAGTGGGAGCGCATCAAGGCGGATGAAAGGGGCAAGCCCTCGGTGATGGACGGCGTGGCCGAAGGCCTGCCGGCGCTGATCTACGCCTTCAAGCTGCAGTCGCGCGCGGCGCGCGTGGGTTTCGACTGGGAAAACCGCGAGGATGTGCTGCCCAAGCTCGGGGAGGAGCTGGAGGAGCTGGAGGAGACTCTGCGCTCCGGGCAAGGCGATGCGGAGGAGGAGCTGGGCGACCTTCTCTTCACCTTGGTAAACGTAAGCCGCCATTACCGCGTGGACCCGGAGGTGGCCTTGCGGAGGTCGGCGCGCAAGTTCGCGCGCCGCTTCCGGCGCATGGAGGAGCGCTGCCGGGAGGAAAACCTGCGCCTGGAGGATCTGTCCTTGGAGGAGCTGGACCGCCTCTGGGAGGAAGCGAAATGACCCGCCGAATCCGGCCCGCTTAAGGCCGTGGGGGTCCACGCCTTATGTCTCGTGCCGAGGACGTTTTATCGCCTGGGGTCGTTCCGTCAGGAGCTTCCTGGCATTAAATGGCAATAGGCCGTAGGAGGCGAAGGCGGGGGACCGGCGTCTGGCCGGCCTCGAGGCGGCGGGCTTGGGAATAGCGGAGCGGGGAGTCTTGCGCCCGTTGCCGGCATTTGTTGAAATGGTCATGGGGGTTTGGAGGTAGGGGGAAATGATCCGCCGCTTCCGTTGATGAGGGGAAGTCAAATGCCGTCAATTATGTCATTGAGGAATAGAATCGTCTACCCGGGATTGCTAGTCATGGCTTTGGCCGTCATGTTGCCGCAGGGAAGCCGTCCGGCGGTGGCGCTGCAGGAGTCCTACGTCTTCGAAGGATCGGGATGGGGCCACGGCGTGGGCATGAGCCAGTGGGGCGCCTACGGCATGGCCAAACAGGGGTTCAACTACCGGGAGATACTTAGCTATTATTACCGGGGCACCAAGGTTAGCGCCTGGTCCTGCCCGGCGGAGATAAGGGTAGGCCTGCTGGAAGGCCAGTCGTCCATAGAGCTGGCCCCGCAGAGCGGCTCCTTCACCTTCTACACCTCGGACGGGGATGTCCCGGGCGGGGTCATGGCCCCGGGGGGCACCTGGACGGTGGAGCTATGCCGTTATCAAGGGTACTCTCGGACCCATGCTAACACGTCCGGCGCGCGTCGACAACCCCGTCGCTCCCTGTGCTCCACGGTGCCGGCCGTCCTTACCCGGCCCGGGCCTACAGCACCTTCACGAGCCTGGGGTTCGGCGTCAACCCGGGGATGCGGCCGCGCTTGGCCACCGGGCGCCCCGCGACCACCTTGAGGTCCATGGTCATGTCGATGGGCCGGGCCCTGGAGATGTAGGACCCCACCCCGAAGGCGTCCGCCCCCGCCTCACTGAGGACCCGGATGCGGTCGGGGTCGAGGCCGCCCGAGACGAGGATCCTCACGTGGGAGAAACCCTCCTGGTCGAGGCGGGCCCTGACCTCCCTCACCAGGCTCGGCGTGACGCCCCCTCGCTCTCCTGGCGTGTCGAGGCGGATACCGTGCAGCCGTTCGCCGAGGGCGCGGGCCACCCGGAGGGCCTCCTCGGCCTCGTCGTGGAAGGTGTC
>ENA-ORXB01001530-ORXB01001530.1-sediment-metagenome-genome-assembly--contig:-NODE-1530-length-26302-cov-4.392297_pt1 | contig 26302 bp, 26 predicted proteins | sample MGYA00237863_ERZ511475 | MGnify/ENA primary metagenome ERZ511475 (study PRJEB26305, sample SAMN06343858) | sediment metagenome | isolation source: hot spring sediment | place: Canada: British Columbia... | reverse complement strand
AGCGGCTACGATATCGAGCTGACGCGGGCCGTTTCGGCGGCGGTGTCTATCCCCGTGATCGCCTCAGGCGGCGCGGGCACGATGGCGCACTTTGCCGAGGTTCTCACCGCCGGCGGTGCCGATGCCGCCCTCGCCGCCAGCCTGTTCCACTTTGGCGAGCTCTCGATCCCGGAGCTCAAGGCCTATCTCGCAGCGCGGGGCATTCCCGTCCGCCTGTGACCCGACCCGCCCGCCGCGACAGAGCGATGCCGGAGGTAGCAGACAGAGTGAACGGGACCGACCAGGAGCTGACCGCAGAACCGCAGGAGCTGACCTGGGGCCAGAGCGGCCTGATACCGGTCGTCGTGCAGAGCGCCGAAGACGATCGCGTGCTGATGCTCGCCTACGCGGACCGGCAGGCGCTCAAACGCACCCTGGAGACGGGTCTGGCCCACTTCTACAGCCGCAGCCGCCAGCGGCTGTGGTGCAAGGGCGAGACCTCCGGTCACTATCTGCACGTGCTGGAGGTCCGGGCAGATTGCGACGGCGACACCCTGCTCTATCGCGTGCGACCGGAGGGGCCGGCCTGCCACACCGGCCGGGTGAGCTGCTTCTTCCGCAGCGTGCGCGCCGCGCGCGCGTCCGAGGGCGAAGGCGGGCCACCCTCCGGCGGGCCGAACGCGCCCCCCGGCGCGTCGGGCCACATCATCGACCGCCTCGACGCCGTGATTGCCGACCGGCAGGCCAACCCAAAGCCCGGCTCCTACACCTGCAAGCTCCTCGAGGGCGGCACGCCCCTATCGGCCCGCAAGCTGGGCGAGGAGGCGGTCGAAGCCACCGTCGCCGCCCTGTCTGAGGACAACGCGCGCCTCGCCGAAGAGGCCGCCGATGTGGTCTATCATCTCCTCGTGCTGCTCGCCAGCCGCGGCCTGCGCTGGTCGGATGTAGCCAGGGTCCTCGAGGCGCGGGCGCGGTAGCTGCACTCTCATACCAGTCCCCGTTTTGCACTGAACACAGCTTTCAGTAAACTACAAGCACCATCAGGACAGACGCCGTCACGCCGGTGTGCGGACCAAGGAGGAACGGGGTGAAGTCACTCTGTGTCATTGGCGCCGGGTATGTCGGCCTGGTGACAGGTACCTGCTTTGCTGACCTGGGCAACCGCGTGATCTGCCTCGACATCGATGAGGAGAGGATCGCCAAGCTCAGGAGCGGTGTCCTGCCCATCTACGAGCCGGGTCTGGAGGAGCTCGTCCGCCGCAACGCCGCCCGGGGACGGCTGAGCTTCACCACCAGCTACAGGGAAGGCCTTGCCGAGGCCGAGTTCGTGTTTATCGCTGTCGACACGCCCTCCGGCCTCGAGGGCGAGGCGGACCTGCGCTCGGTGCGGGCCGCCGCGCGCTCCATTGCCGAGGTCATGGACCATCCCATGATCATCGTCAACAAAAGCACCGTCCCCATCGGCACGGGCGACTGGGTGGCCGAGATTATCAACCGCCACCGCCACGACGGGGTCGACTTTTGGGTGGTCTCCAACCCCGAGTTCCTGCGCGAGGGCTCGGCGGTCAGCGACTTTCTGAACCCCGACCGCATCGTGCTCGGCTCGCTCAACCGCGAGGCGGCCGAAAAAGTGGCCCAGCTCTATCTGCCCCTGCGGGCCCCCATCATCGTCACCGACCTGCGCACGGCCGAGATGATCAAGTACGCCTCCAACGCCTTCCTCGCCAGCCGCATCTCCTTCATCAACGAGATTGCCGCCATCTGCGAGCGCCTCGGTGCCGACGTGAAAGAGGTAGCGGCAGGCATGGGCTACGACAAGCGTATCGGCCCCAGTTTTCTAGACGCGGGCCTCGGCTTTGGCGGGAGCTGTTTCCCCAAGGATGTGCGCGCCCTCGCCCACATGGCCGCCGTCCACGGCTGTCACCCGCAGCTGCTGCGCGCCGTCCTCGAGATCAACGCCGACCAACGACGCTCGCTGGTGCAAAAGCTGCGCGACCTGCTCGGCAAGCTGGACGAGCAGACGATCGGCGTCCTCGGCCTGGCCTTCAAGCCCAATACCGACGATATGCGCGAGGCCCCGGCCGTGGAGCTGATCCATCTGCTGCAGCACGAGGGAGCGCGCATCAAGGCCTACGACCCGGTCGCCATGGAAAACGCGCGGCGCATCCTCAGCGATGTGACGCTCTGCCAGGATGCCTACGAGGTGGCCGAGGATGCCGACGCCCTCGTCATCGCCACCGAGTGGAACGAGTTCAAGCACCTCGACCTGCCGCGCATCCGCAAGGCCATGCGTCGGCCCATTGTGGTCGACGGTCGGAATATCTACGAGCCGGAGCGCATGGCCGCGCTCGGCTTTATCTATCGTGGCGTCGGGCGGGGATATCTTCAGCCCCAGACGGCGCCGGCCGTGCCGGGCCATCTGAGCGGCTCGTGATGGCGCGAACAGGGCGTGCCGGCAAGGGCGTGACATGATCAGCGTAGGTGTAGACATCATCGAGATCAGCCGCATCGCTGCCGCGCTGGAGCGCTGGGGCGAGCGGTTCCTGCGCCACGTCTACACGGAGGACGAGGTGGCGTTCTGCGGCAGCCGCGTACCCGAGCTCGCCGCCCGCTTTGCCGCCAAGGAGGCGATCGCCAAAGCACTGGGCACCGGACTCGCCGGCATCTACTGGCGCGAGATGGAGGTACTCCCCGATGGCCGCGGCAAGCCGCTCGTGCGCCTGTATGGCCACGCTGCCGATCGCGCCCGGGCGCTGGGGCTGGCCGAGTTCGCCATCAGCCTCTCTCACTCGGACGACTATGCGGTTGCCATGGTCGTAGCCATGGGGTAGCTGCGGCTCCCTCAAGCTTCCTGGCTGGATGGAGTAGAGCGTGGAGTTTCTGCTCGTAATCGTGTTGCTTGGGGTCTTTGTCGGACCGTCGGCCTACAGGCTCTACGAGCGGTACAAGAAGAGCCGCCGGGGTGAGACGGTCCCCGAGCGGACCGGTCCCTCCTACTCCCGCCGCCTGCTCGGCATGCTTGGGCCGGTCTTCTTGCTGGCGATCTTCCTGCTGCTCCTGGGCATTGGGCTGTACCTGCTCACCCGGTGATCCTCCCACTGCTGCAGAGTTCGGCGGTGAGCCGTCGGCCAGCGTTAGCCCCCGCGGCGCGTTCCTGGCCGTGACATAACCCTGGCGAATACGGTCAACCCCTCACCCCCCAAAAGGCTCTGGACGGGGCGCCCCGCCTGTGCTATGCTGTCAGTAGAGATACAGGCCAACCCGGCCGCCCGCCCCACCGGGCGGCAGAGACTGGAGGGCGGTGATCAGGCGATGGGTGCACGGCTGGATCCGGAGCTGCGGAGCCGCCTCCGCAGGGAACCCGACGCATCAGTACGCCTCATCGTGGGCGTGAAAGGGGACCTGGACGCCCTGGCGAAGGAAGCGGCGCGGTCCGGCGCAGTCGTGCACCGGCGGCTCTCACTGATCCATGCCCTGGCCATCGGCGCAACCGGCCGGCAGGCCCTTGCCCTCGCCCGAGCGCCCTGGGTGGAGTGGATCGAAGAGGACCGTAAAGTGCGTCTCCTTGATCAGCGCACCGGAGGGGAATGAGCCGGCGTAGGAGGCGAGGGATGGCATCCCGCAGCAAACTGTGGCCCGGCCTGTCTGTGTCATCGCTCGCAGGTGAGGATGCGGGGCTGAACGTCATCGTCCGCTACCGGCCGAGTGCCGTGCCCACCGCCCCTGCACTCGCCATTGAAGGCGTCTCGCTCCGCCGACATTACCGGGTCTTTCCCATGGCGGCCATGCGCATTACCGCGGCGGGCCTCAGGCGCCTGGAAGCGGACCCGACCATCGAGTACATCTGGCCTGACCTCCCGGTCCGCGCCTTCCTCGACAAGGCCACGCCGGCTTTCCAGGCGCCGGAGGTGTGGGCGCTCGGCTACACCGGAGAGGGCGTCCGCGTGGCCATCCTCGACACCGGCATCGACGGCAACCACCCCGACCTCGCCGACAGGGTCGCCGCCAGCACGGACCTGACCGGCGAGGGTCCGCACGACGGGCACGGCCACGGCACCCACGTCGCCGGCATTGTGGCCGGCACCGGCGCCGCAAGCGGCGGCCGCTACAAAGGCGTCGCCCCCGGCGCCCGCCTCTACGCCGCCAAGGTGCTCGGCGCGGACGGCGGCGGGTTGACCAGCACCGTCATCGCCGGGCTGGAATGGGCTGTGGAGCAGGGGGTGCAGGTCGTGAACCTTTCCCTCGGCAGCACAGGCAGCTCCGATGGAACCGATGCGCTTTCGGTCGCCTGCGATACCGTCGTAGGGCGCGGCATCGTCGTCTGCGTCGCCGCGGGAAACGAGGGGCCCGGCGAGTATACCATCGGCTCGCCCGGAGCCGCCCGGCAGCCGATCACCGTGGGCGCCTGCACTTTGGATGGGCAGGTTGCCGACTTTTCCTCCCGCGGCCCGACTGCTGACGGACGGGTCAAACCCGATATCGTCCTCCCGGGCGTCAGCATCACCTCCTGCCGCGCCGCGGGCACCCAGATGGGCGCGGTCGTCGATGCCTACTACACGACTGCCTCGGGCACGAGCATGGCCACCCCCATGGCCTCCGGGCTGGTCGCCCTGCTGCTCGAGGCCTTCCCCGGCCTGCGGCCGCCCGAGGTAAAGGAGCGCCTCAAGCGCACCGCCGTCGACCTCGGCTTCAGCCCTTACGCCCAGGGTGCCGGCCGGGCCGACGCACTCCGCGCCTACCAGAATGAGGGAGGACCCGAGCTGCCCCCGCCAGAGCCGCCGCCTCCGCCTCCCCAGCGGCCCGGCTGCCTGCCCGGCCTGGCGACGCTGTGGCGCAGGGTGCGCCCGTAGGGCAGCCGGCACACGAGGGACCTGCCGGTAGCATTCTTGGCCAGCCGAGCTTCTCTGAGGGCGCCCTAGCTCAGCGCCCGGGCCAGACGCTCCCGCGCACCCGACTTTGTCAGCGCGAGCACACGGTCGCCCGGACGGAGCTCCACATTCCCCCTCGGGATAACGAGCCCGTCCTCGCGGGCGATGGCCACAAGGATCACATCCTCGGGCAGGTCCAGGTCGCGCACGGCGCGGCCGGCCGCTTTCGATTCAGGGCGGATGATGTTTTCCACCAGAGCAGTATCACCCCGGTGCAGCCTGAGAAGGACGGCCATCTCCAGCGTCGTCATCTCCTCGCGCATCAGGCTTGCCATGATGTGCGCGCCGGAGATGCAGACGTCGACCCCCATCTCGCTCGTGAAGAGCCACTCGTTCTTGGGGTTGTTCACTCGCCCGACCGTGCGACGCACCCGAAACTCTTGCTTGGCCAGCAGGCACACGACCAGGTTATCCTCGTCGTGGCCCGTCACCGCGGCCACAACATCGGCTTTGCGCACTCCGGCCTGCTCGAGCACCGACGGCTCGCATCCGTCACCGACCACGATGTTGGCCTCGGGGATCTCTTTTCGCAGGCGGGCGACAAGCTCCTCGCGCTCCTCGACCACGGTGACGCGCTGCCCTTCCTTCAGCAGCATGCGCGCGAGGTCCGAGCCGGTAAGGCCGCCTCCGACGATCAGCACGTGCATGCTCCCCTCCTCAGCCCAGGTGCATCATCTCGGACAGGCGGCCCATGGCCGTGGCCAGCACGGAAAGATGCAGAGTATCGCCCATCTGCAACACGGTCCCCAGGGTTGGCAGTGTGGCCCGGCCGCCGCGGACCAATGCGACTACATTGACCTCACCGGGGATGACCAGCTCATTCACCCGGTGTCCCGCGAGGTGGGCGTTGACCTCGACCTCGATCACGCTCACCTCGCCATTGCCCACCGTCAAGAGCGTCGTGACGCCCGGGTGGCAGAGGAGCTCAGCAATGCGGGTCGCGCCCCACTCGGTCGGCGAGATGGTCTGTATGCCCAGCCGCCGATAGATCTCTGCCCGGCGCGGGTCATAGATGCGGGTGACCACTTTGGGCACGCGAAACACCTGACGCGCGATCCGGGCGGATACGACGTTGGTGTTGTCGCCGTTGGTCACGGAGGCGAACCCATCGGCCCGCTCGATCCCGGCAGCGATCAGCACATCCCGGTCAAAGCCGACGCCCTCGATCTTTTTTCCTCTAAAGTTGGGGCTCAGCCGCCGAAAGGCCGCCGGGTCGCGATCGATGATGGCTACCTCATGCCCCTGCAGGGACAGGCGATTGGCCAGCTGCGCGCCTACCCTGCCGCAGCCAACGATGACAAATCGCATTTCCGTGCCCCTTTCGTGACTTGCCGACGGGCGGCTGCACGCCGAAGCAGCAGCTTCCGACCCTCCTCCGCAGCCAGCAGAGTAGGCGTGATGGTGAAGAGGAAGAGCCAGTCCACAAGCTGCAGCGGCGCGGTACCAAAGACGGCCTGCAGCGGCCGCAGATAGTCGATGGCGGCGATCAGCGCCAGCTCGGTGCAGATTCCCAACAGGATCAGCCGGTTGCTGAACAGACCCAGCTTGAGGGCCGGCACCCGCTCAGACCGACAGGCGAAGACATTGGCGATCTGTCCGGGTATGATGGAGCTGAGCGTGGCCGCAGTAGCCGTCGCATACAGGAGCGGTGCCTCGGCAGGCCCCGGCAGTGGCATGATCCTGCCAAAGTAGCCGCGCGTCCAGTAGACCCAGTAGAAGGCCAGCATGGCAAAGATGCCCTCGAACATGCCCAGCCAGAGATAGGCGCGCGCGAGCAGCTTCAGGTCGATAAGGTGCGTCTTGATGCTCCGCGGCGGCCCGTCCATGACCCCCGGCTCAGGCAGGTCGGCGCCAAGCCCGAGGGCGGGGACCATGTCCGTACCCAGGTCGACCGCCAGAATCTGCATCACCGTGAGCGGCAGCGGGATGCGCCCGCCGCTGAACACGAAAGCGATGAACGGCAGGGCTTCCGGCACATTGCTGGAAAAGATGTACGTGGTGAACTTCTTTATGTTGCTGTAGACGGCGCGGCCTTCCTCAATCGCACTGACTATAGAGGCAAAGTTGTCGTCGGTCAAGATCATATCGGCCGCTTCTTTGGCCACGTCCGTGCCTGAGAGGCCCATGGCCACGCCGATATCAGCGCGCTTGAGCGCCGGGGCATCGTTGACGCCATCACCGGTGACGGCGACGATCTCGCCCAGGTCCTTCAGCGCCGAGACGACCCGCAGCTTGTGCTCCGGAGAGACGCGGGCAAAGATGACCTCCTCGCCGCTTTTGAGCAAGGCAAGGAGCTCTGCCTGCGGCATCTGCTCCAGCTCGGCGCCGGTGATGATCCGCCCTTTCTCGCCTCGTAGGATGCCCACGCGCCGGGCGATCGACTTGGCGGTCAGCCCATAGTCGCCCGTGATCATGATGATGCGCACGTGCGCCCGATGGCACAGCTCCACCGCCCTCGCGACCTCCGGCCGGGGCGGGTCCATCATGGCCACGAGGCCCAGGAAGGTGAGTTGCTGCTCGACCGTCTCAACATCGCAGGGCACGCCCGGCCCATAGCCGGGGTAGGCTCGCTCGGCCACGGCGAGCACCCGGAGGGCCTGCCGGGCATAGCGGTCGTTGGCGGCGAGGATCCGTCGGCGCATCGTCTCGTCCAGCGGCTGCAACTCTCCGTTGATCCGGATGGCCGTGCAGAGCCCGAGCACCTCGCCCGGTGCCCCTTTGACATAGGCAACACAGCTCTCCTCGCGCTCGTTGATCGTCGTCATCCGCTTGCGGCGCGAGTCGAAGGGCAGCTCAAAGCGCCGCGGCTGCCGCGAGGCCAGTTCCTCCGGCTCCAGCCCGTACTTGGCTGCCGCCACCAGCAACGCGGCCTCGGTCGGATCCCCCAGCACCGACCAGCGGGCGCTCGTGCCGTTCGGCGGGAGCAGACGCGCGTTGTTGCACAGCGCCGCCGCGGTGAGAAGCGCCGAGACGTCCGAGTTGCTCCGCGGTGCGAGCGGCCGCCGGTGCTCCTCGACATGGCCTTTCGGCTCGTAGCCCGTTCCGGTGACCTCGAACTCGCGGCCACCCGCCCACAGCCGACGCACCGTCATCTCGTTCTGCGTCAGGGTGCCGGTCTTGTCGGTGCAGATCACGGTCGTGCAGCCGAGGGTCTCGACCGCCGACAGCCTCTTGACCAGGGCATGGCGTTTGGCCATGCGCTGGACGCCCATGGCCAGCGCCAGGGTCACCGTAGGCAGCAGCCCCTCGGGCACAAACGCCACGATGATGCCCACGCCAAAGATAAACGCCTCGGCCGTCCTCATGCCCGCAATGAAGGTCGCGAGCAGGAAGAACAGCACCCCCAGGCTGACGGCGCTCATCGTGATCCATCGCACCGTCCGCTTGATCTCGGCCTGAATGGGGCTCTGCTCCTCCTGGATGGTCTGGGTGAGATTGGCGATGCGGCCAAACTCGGTGTTCATGCCCGTAGCAATGACCACCGCGCGGCCGTTTCCGGTAGCCACGGTCGTTCCGGCGAACACCAGGTTGGCGATCTCGGGGCGACTGAGGTCAGTCTGCAGCACCGCCTCCGCCGTGCGCCGCACGGGGGTAGACTCGCCCGTGAGAGTCGAGTTGTTGGTCCTTAGCTCGAACTCTTCCACCACGCGGGCATCGGCCGAGATGTGGTCGCCCTCCGCAAGCAGCACCACGTCACCCGGCACGAGCTCGCTCGCGAGTATCCGCTGTTCCTCGCCCCCACGGATCACCCGCGCATAGCTCGGCAAGAGCTTCTTGAGTGCCTCGGTCGCGCGCTCGGCCCGGTATTCCTGCCAGAAGCTAAACACCGCATTGATGAGGATGACGGCAAAGATAGCCACCCCCAGCTGCGGCATGTCGGCCACAAAGGCCATCGCGCCCGCCACCCACAGCAGTATGGCCATCAGATGCGTGAGGTTTGCCAGAAACTTGAGGATCAGAGGCGTCCTCTTCGGCTCACGCAGTTCATTGGGGCCGTAGCGGGCCAGCCTGGCCCGGGCTTCCTCGGGGCTCAGACCCTCGGGCGAGCTACCAAGAGCGGCATAGACTTCATCTGGAGACAGGGATTCGATCCTACTTGACATATTGAGCTCCTTGAGAGACAACGCCGCTGATTCTCGCCAAAATCGCTCGCTTGTCAAGAGCACCGTCGCGGGGACCTTGCGAGGGGCCTTCGGCCAAGACGGGAGGGGACCTCTCCGTATGCGTCGTCCCGCGTCGTTCGCACTGTGCGAGGCGGCGCTCGGCGCACTGTCATCCAATGCCTCAGGGGCGCCGCCTGTGCTGCCGATGTGGGGCGATCGGCTCACGAGGTTGCGGCAACTCCCACCCAAAGCGAAGCGCCGCAAAGCGGAGGGCGAAAGATACGGCGACGGTGATGGCTGTCGCTGGCACCAGCGTAACTCCGGCCTCCGCCAGACCGGCGTACAGCACGCTGGCCAATCCGGCCGTGCCCATGTACCAGTCGCCACGCACCAGCGCCTGAGCCGTGACGCCGCTCGCGGCGTCGACCAGGCTCCGTCCCAGTGTGGCGTCGACGATGCCTAGGAGCACGGCACTCAGGAACCCAACGCCACTGGCCAGGCCCTTCTCCGTGCCGGAGACGGCGTACCAGGGCAGCGCGAAAGCAATGAAGAACTGAAGGGCACCATCGAGGAACTCTTCCGCTGCCCTATGGGTGACGAGCACAGCCAGCACACCCGCCGCGATCGCCACGAGCAGGTAGAGCGGATTGGTGAGTGCGACAGGGACCTGGTTGAGCAGGATGTCCCGCAGCGTTCCCCCGGCCAGCCCACCGATGACCGCCAGGATCACGATCCCTGCATCGGTATAGTCTTTATAGTGGGTGGGGCTGCGGGCCAGAAGCGCCCCGAAGAGTGAGTTGGTCGCGACGGCGATGAGGTCGACGATGAGGAAGGGGGTCATAGGCAATGGCGTTCCTCCGCCGGGTGTCAGGAAGGTGGCCAGGGGACTTGAGGGGCCTCTACCTCCCGCGTCAGCGCAAGCAGCACCCTGTCGTAGCGAGCACGGAAGCCGGCAAAGTCCTGCCAGGCCCGATCACGGTCTGCCTTGAGCGGCACCCCCGCTGCCAGAAGGTGCTCAAAGGCAGCATCGTAGGCCGCGCGTGTGACGCTGATCTGGTCGATGGACACAGGTTCACTCGCATGGGGCACACCCGCGGCTGCCCCTATGTGCTGCAGCGCGCCCATCCCCACCCCAAGCGTTATGTCGACGGCCGGGCCTGCCGGCCCGTCTACAGTCGAGGCAACCAGGGCAGCAGCGTCGACAATGGCCCCAGCCGTGGTCACCCACGAGAGCCCGGGGCGAAAAGAGCGGAAATACACGAGAATGGTCAGCGAGGAGTGAGTCTCATCCAGGTCGCTCAGCCACGTCTCCCAGCTCGACCACACGTCCGCATCTCGCCCGAGCTGCCCCGTTCGCTGCAGCCATTCCACTATGGCCGTTGGCGAGGGCACGGGACCTACCCGAGCAGCCAGCCACGACACCATGTGCTCCCGTTGCGTGACCACAGTGTAGAACTCGGGCATGAACGTGATCAGGAGTGCGACGATCCCCAGACCGACCCCACCTTCGGCTATGGACGTCACCTTGCCGATATCTGTTTCCGCGACGACCGATCCCAGCGTGCTCAGCGACATCCCGCTGACCACAAACGCCCGGAACAACGAGCCGGCTTCGATGGCCCAGAAGATCCCCGTGAACCCGGCGATCACAAAGACAAACCACGTCGCGATCAGGACGATCACGATCACCGGTGCCTCGTAGACCAGGGCGTGGTCGCGCGGCCCGTAAGCGCGAGTGCCGCTGAGGCCAAGCCTGAAAAGGCCATGCACCACGCGCGTCACCAGGGTGGCCAGCCAGTCCTGCCGGTGCCGGACCAGGAGGCTGACGCGGATGATGGAGAGGAAGAAGGCGACGACGGCCGCCAGTCCGACCGCGCAGGCAAGAACCCGCAGCACTATCATGCCCATCAGGTCGGCAGCGGCACCGCGCCATGGCCGCCAGGCCGCATGAGGTCCTGTGACACACCTCCGGCCCCTGTACTCTGCTGACCACTGCAAAACTCATAGCGCATAGCAGGTACGCCCACTACCGGCCCTCCTGCCTGCCGAACAGGCTCTCGGCAAGCCGCTCGTTGTGCCTGGGAGCGAGACTCTTCTTTGCGGTTAGGAACGCCCAGGTCGTGATGACAAAGGCGGACGTCAGGATGGGGATGCCAGCAGGGCTGAGGGCCGTGAAGAGTCCCGCCGCGACCACGGCTGCGACTATGGCGGCGAACGCAGCAAGGACAGTCGTCCGCCAGCCAACGGTGTAGAACACCGAGCCGATGGCGATCGCCGTCAGCACCGAGTTGTATCCATAAAGGCCCTGCTTTAGCCGCGATGGGTCCGCGCCGAAGGCCAGCGCCGTCGACAGGCCCAGCAGCGACCCCAGGATCGCCATGGAGCCCGAGATGGGAGAGTTGACGAATATCCCTACCAGGAAGATCACGCCGGTGTACAGGTTGTTGATAAAGTACACCTGCGACACGCCACGGAAGAAAGCGTCGCCAAAGCTCAGCGCGTTCAGCTCAGGAGACACGGCCCGGAAGGCCGTCGGCAGCGCCGGGGGGCCCAGAGAGCCAAGCCGGCCTACCAGCCCAAAGCTGTAGCTTGCCAGCAGCAGGAACCAGGTTGTCACCACAAAGGGCCCGGTCAGGGGCGCCGCACCCCAGGTCTCAAGGACCGCCGTCAGAGCCAGAGTGACGATCACCGAGGCCAGGGCTCCCAGCACGATGTAGCCGGCCAGGACGCCATCCCATCTCAAAAAAGTCGGGAGCGCCACCCCGACCAGCGCGGCGTTAAAGCCAAACAGCCCCTTGCGGATGGATGCATCGTCGAGGTCCAGCAGCAGAGCCGTCCAGGTAGCCGCAAACAGGGCGATCAGAAACCCCCAGAGGACAGGAAGCGTGTCGCTCGCGACGGCGCCGTAAGCGATGCCCGCGGCGAACAGCAAGCCGGTCAGCGGGTTGTTCTGGAAAAAGACCTGCCCGGCGCCGCGGAAGTATATGTCGAGGAAGCGTGCGACGACGTTTCGCGCGGCGATGCGATTCCACGGCTCAAGATAGGCGGGGTCTGTCATGGGATGCTCCCTCCGATGCAGTCTTTACCCCTCGGCGATGGCTCCGGTCAGTAGTAGGGCCGCCTGAAAGGAGCGTCAACCCCCAGCACCACCCTTCGCACGAGCGTCACAAACTCGTACAGCCGGCCGAGCACCACATGTGACTCGGGGCCCAGCACCTTGTACAGTATCCCCGCATTGCGGGGCAGGCGGCCGGCGGCCGCTGCACAGGTGCTTCCGGCACTGCAGGCGGGAGTGACCTCACGCAGCACCCGTTCGGTCAGCGGTGGCTCTGCCAGCAGCAGGATGTTCCCCAAGACGTCGAACTCCTGCATTACCCCAGGCTGTCGTGGATCGCTCTTCCACGGCTCGATGACGAGCTTTTCCACAAAGAGCTCCGCCCCATCGGGCCGCGCGGCCCGCACGAGGGACGAGTAGAGATCATACTGGAAGACCTCGCCGCCCTTGTGCTTTCGCCCCGGCATGAGCACCTCGGAGTACAGCAGGGTAGCCGTCGGGGCGAGGACGATCTGCGTCTCACTGTAGAAACGGCTGTGCTTCGAGGGGATCACGATGTCCGGGACATACTCCAGGTACGCTCCCTCCGCCAGCTCGATGCGCTGCATCTGGGCGGCAAAGTTCGCATTCATCTCCTGGATCCAGGTCGCAGCCTGGGTCGTGACGTGCGCCTGCGCCGCAGGACCGAGGCGGAGCTCGATGGCATGACGATCTCCCTGCACCATGCCCCCGCTCACCATGATCAGGTACACGCAGGCCATGGCCGGCATCGCTGGCTCCCAGTACAGCGCCTTGTGCGCCGTCAGCGGCGCGCGGCAATAGCTGCTCGCCACGATGGTACGATCAACGCGACGCTCGAACTCGACCACAGCGAACCCGCTTTTGCCCACATAGCCGCTCGGCAGCTGGCGGGGCTCATCCTGATACGGTTGCAGCTCCCGGATCAGCCTGTAATCCATCGTCATGCCGTATCCCCGGCGCCTGCATTCAGGCCAAAGAGCACCCCTTCCTTGATGGCCTGCACCAGCTCCGGTATCCCCTCGCCGGTCTTGCAGTTGGTAAAAACTGTGGGCTTGTCCCGGCGCATGAGAGCCGCGTCGCGGCGCATGACCTCAAGGCTGGCGCCCACATAGGGCGCTAGGTCGGTCTTGTTGATCACGAGTATGTCCGACTGGGTGATGCCAGGACCATTCTTGCGCGGTATTTTGTCCCCGGCGGCCACGTCGATGACGTAGATGAAGTAATCGACCAGAGCGGGACTGAAGGTGAGGGTCAGATTATCGCCCCCGCTCTCGATGAGCACGACGTCCGTATCCGGGAAGTGAGCCTCCATCTCCTCGACGGCTGCCAGGTTCATGCTGGGGTCCTCGCGCACTGCGGTGTGCGGGCAGGCACCCGTCTCGACGCCGAGGATCCGGTCCTCCATCAGGATGCCCTTCAGGGCGCGCTGGACGTGCTTGGCATCCTCTGTCGTGACGACATCATTGGTGATGACGAGCACCTTGAGCCCCATGCTGAGCAAGATGGGGGTGATCGCCTCGATGAGCGCCGTTTTGCCGGACCCCACGGGCCCGCCGATGCCAATCCGCGTGATCTTTTTCATTGCATGCTCCAATGTGTCGTTATGTCGTCAGCTCATGAAGAGCCGTACATGTGCACCGACGTGAGCCGCAGCCAGGATGTCCATCATCGGCGCAAAGCTTGCCATATCGTCCAGAGAGCAGGCTGAGTAGCGCTCATAGTCGGCGTCGGCGGCAGCGTTCACCTCATACAGGATCGACTGCGCCTCCGTGTAGGTGATCCGCATCAGTCGCAGAGCCGCGCTGAGCATCATCGCCGCAGCTCCATACTGGTGCACGGCGAACGCGTCATGCTCCGGAAGCCCGTGGGCCGCAAAAACGAGACCCAGCGACACCGGATAGCAGCCCGGCGTCGCTCTCTCATTGATCCTGGCCAGCCACGCCGCCACGGTCGGTATCTGCGTCACCTGGGCGGCCACCTCGGTGAGCTTCCTCCCCATGCGTACGCTCATGGTCCGTGCCTCCTCCGCGAGCTTGCGGCTGTAGAGGGCATGGTCGGCGTACGTCGCTCGCGTCAGGTCGCGCTGCCGGCCAGCCCTGTGAGCCTCAAGCAGAGCGATACCGTCGGTCGCCGCGGCCCGGGCACAGGCAGTCCGAACAAAGGCTCGCAGCCCCGCCGCATCCCGCACGTGCCCCTCGTGCACGGCGGACTCCAACCCGTTGGAGAAGGTGAACCCTCCGACCGGGAAGATCGAGTCGCCGAACTGCAGAACGCGCATCGTGTCGACGATGGACATCGCCGGTCACCCGCTGTGAGCGTGGCTGTAGTCTTGCCCGTGGCTGTGCAAGTGCACCGGCTGATCCGGGTTGCCGAACAGTCGGCGCTGCTCATGGGGGGCCAGGTACGGTATCACCTCTGCACCAGGCACAAAGCGGTAGGTGACCCCCTCAAGACGGTGGGTCTTCATCACCGAGGCCATCACTGCACGGTCGACCGTCAGCGGGACGAAGAGCTGAGAGCCTTTGACCACGGCCGGCCAGTGCTGGTTGCCGATCGCGTGCCCGAGCTCTATGCACGTGCGGACCAAGAGCTCCAAAGGCTGTGCCATGTCGACCTCTACGACCATGACCTCGCTCAGCCGGACCCGGGCGACCACCGCAAAGGAGCGCTCCGGCTCCCACAGCAGCACATCGCCATCCTGCACGTGCGCGCCCCGGTCCAGGGATATGGCAATCTCCATGCCGGCCAGGGTCTTCTTACGCAGGCGGTTCTTCTGGGCTTCCCACTGATCGAGGCTGAGCCAGTCGACGTTTGCCGTCGCGAGACGGGCTTCCCAGGTCGGTTGCCTGATGTTGCCCAGCACCGCTTCAACGATCTGCATCGCGTCGCTCTCCTCATAATGCTGCAAAGCTGAGGCAACCAGGGCGAGGCCATCCCCTGATAGGCATTCGGCGGGGACGCGTGAGAGGCCGTCCCACGCGTCCCCGCGGTGTCGGAAGCTCCCTAGCTGAAGAAGTAACGCTGGCTCAGCGAGAGTGTCTCCACAGCGGGCACCGTCGCCGGCCTCCCGTTCACGGTTACATCATAGGTCTCGGGGTTGATCTCGATATCCGGCATGGCGTCGTTCCGCACCATGTGCTTCTTGGTGAGCGTGCGCGTGTTCTTCACGGGGACTATGCGGCGCTGTAGGCCGAGCTTGCTCGCAATGCCCGCCTCGTAGGCAGCCTTGGACACGAAGGTGACGCACGTCTCGGGCAGGGCCATGCCGTAGGCACCGAACTGCGGGCGATAGTAGACGGGCTCGGGCGTCGGGATCGAAGCGTTCGGGTCGCCCATGGGGAACCAGTTGATCATCCCGCCCTTGACCACCGCAAAGGGCTTGGCGCCAAAGAACGCCGGCTTCCACAGCACGATGTCCGCCAGCTTACCTACCTCGAGGGACCCGATCAGGTGCGACATGCCGTTGGTGATGGCCGGGTTGATGGTCAGCTTGGCGACATAGCGTAGCACGCGAAAGTTGTCGTTGCCGGCGGCCTTGTCCTCGGGCAGTGGGCCGACCACCTTCTTCATCTTATCCGCAGTCTGGATCAGCCTCACCCAGTTCTCCCCGCAGCGCCCCATGGCCTGCGCGTCGCTCGAGTACATGGAGAGGGCGCCGATGTCATGCAACACGTCCTCGGCGGCCATAGTCTCCGGGCGCACGCGGCTGTGGGCAAAGGCGACGTCCGTCGGCACGTTCGGGTTGAGGTGGTGCGTGACCATGATCATGGGGAACGCCTCGGCAACGCTGTTGGCCGTGAACGGACGCGTGGGGTTCGTGGAGCTCGGCAGGACGTTCGGGTACGAGGCGATCCTCATGATGTCCGGCACGTGACCGCCGCCGCATCCCTCCGTATGGTAGGTGTGGATGGTGCGCCCGTCGATTGCCGCGATGGTGTTCTCGACGTAGCCGGACTCGTTCAGGGAGTCGGTGTGGATGCAGACCTGGACGTCATACTCATCGGCAACATCCAGGCTCGTCCGGATCACCTCCGGGGTGCAGCCCCAGTCCTCATGGTCCTTCAGGCCGCAGGCGCCGGCCAGGATCTGCTCTACCAGTGGGCCCTTGTCCGACGAGTTCCCCTTCCCCAGGACGCCCCAGTTGATCGGCAGTTGCTCGGCCGCCTGCAGCATGCGGGCAATGTTCCAGGGGCCAGGGGTGCAGGTCGTCGCTCGGGTGCCGTCAGCCGGGCCGGTACCCCCGCCGACAAAGGTGGTGATGCCGTTGCTGATGGCCGCGTACACCTGCTGCGGCGAAATCATGTGAACGTGGGGGTCGAAGCCACCGGGGGTCGCGATGAGCCCCTCGCCCGCGAGAGCCTCGGTGCCCGGGCCGATGGTCATCGTGGGCGACACCCCGGCCATGGTGCTCGGGTTGCCCGCCTTGCCGATCCCCACGATCATCCCATCGCGGATGCCGATGTCCGCCTTGATGACCCCTAGCACAGGGTCTACGATGGTGGCGTTCGTGATCACCAGATCAAGGGCGCCATGCTCGTTGGTAAGCTCCGGGTTGGAGCCCATACCATCGCGCAGGGTCTTGCCACCGCCGAATACGGCCTCGTCGCCGTGAGTGATGAGGTCCCGCTCAATCTCGATGTACAGGTCGGTGTCGGCAAGCCGGATCTTGTCCCCGACGGTCGGGCCGTACTGCTTGGCATAGTCTTCTCTCGAGATTTGGACCATGTGTCTCACTCCTCTGCTCAATCTTCGCCTTGTCCCACGAGGTTGAGTTGGTCCAGCAACGATCCGCCGGGTATCGGGCTGGTGTCAGGCCGGGACGGGCTCAGGCACTGCCTCCGGCACTTCCTCCGGCTTGACCTCCAGGGGCGTGGTGCTCCTGTACCCGAGCTGCCTGGCGCGCTCAAAGGCCTCGACCATGCTGCGGCGCGAGCCAACCCACGCGTTGGTGAGGCCGTTGAACCCGTGGGCCCGCCGCTTCCCACCGTAGGGGACCAGGGTTACCTCCTTCTCATCGCCTGGCTCGAAGCGGACGGCCGACCCGGACGGAATGGCCAGGTGCCACCCGAACGCGGCGGGACGGTCGAACTCCAGGTGCCGGTTGGCCTCAAAGAAGTGGAAGTGTGATCCGACCTGGATCGGGCGGTCGCCGGTGTTCTTCACCTTTAGCGTGATCGTCTTCCTTCCTTCATAGAGCTGGACCGGCTCGTCTCTCAGCACGTACCCTCCAACCGGTGTCTCCATCGGTCTAGCCTCCTTTCTCGGCCTGCTGTCACTGGATAGGGTTGTTGACGCTCACCAGCTTGGTCCCGTCGGGGAAGACGGCCTCCACATCGATCCTGTCGATCATCTCGGGCACGCCTTCCATCACGTCGTTCCTGGTGAGCACCTTCTGCGCTTCCTTCTGCAGGTCCTCGACCTTCTTGCCTTCCCGGGCACCCTCCAGGATGGCCGCAGAGATGACCGCCACCGACTCGGGGTGATTCAGCTTGATCCCCCGCGCCTTGCGGCCATTGGCGATCTGGGCTACCTGGTAGATGACGAGCTTGTCCATCTCGCGCGGTGTCAGTCGCACGGCCACACCTCCTGCCATTCACGCTTTGTTGTGTCGGGAGCAAACCCGACTCCACGATAGTCGGGGTAGACCAAATGGACGGGTAGCAAAAAACGTACCATAGATGCGAGGGAGGAAAGTGCTTGCGCAGCCACGAGCGCCACATGCGTCGCGGGTCCGCCTCGGGTGTGGCTGTGCTGCGGCGTCGGGAAGGCTCGGGGCTTTCCGACTCCGAGTTTGAGGAGATCCTGCGCGAACAGGGCCTCAGCCCGCCGGCTGCATCTGGCGCCGCAGCAGGTCCGCCATGACGTGCGCCTGGCTCACCGAGGCGTCGACCCCCATCTCCGGCGTGAAGAGCCACTCGTTCTTGGGGTTGTTGATGCGGGCGAGGGTACGCCTCACGCCAAACTCTTGCCGCGCCAGGATGCAGACCACCAGGTTGTCCTCATCCTCGCCGGTGGCAGCGACGACCGCATCCACCCGGCGTATCCCTGCCTCCTCCAGGACGGCAGGGTCGTCTCCATCTCCGACCACCAGGCGAACGGCCGGCAGGGCTTCCCTGAACCTTTCCGCGGCCGCATCGTTTTTCTCCACCACGGTCACATTCTGCCCTTCCGAAACAAGCTGACCCGCCAGAAAGGTGCCGGTCAGCCCCCCCCCGACGATCAGAACATTCATGCTCACTCTCCTACGGCAGACGCAGCATCTCCTCGAGGCGCGGTATCGACAGGGTATCGATCGCCACGTAGATCAGGTCCCCCGTGCGGAACCGGGTCCCCGGGGTTGGGACAACGGCGCGTCCGTCTCGCACGAGGCCGGCGACCACCATCTCCCCCGGGATCGTCAGCTCCTCGACCCGGTGGCCACTGACATGCTCGGTCGCAGAGACCTCCAGCACCTTGACCTCCCCGTGGCCGAGCGAGAGCTGCGTGGTGAGCCCGGGATGAAGCAGTATCTCTGCGATGCGACCGGCTCCCCAATCGGTCGGCGAGATGGTCTGAATGCCCAGCCGCCGGTAGATCTCGGCGCGCAGCGGATCGTAGATGCGGGTCACGACCTTTGGCACGCGAAAGATCTGCCGGGCGATGCGCGCCGAGACGATATTGGTGTTATCCCCATTGGTGACGGAGGCAAAGCCATCCGCCATTTCGATCCCTGCCCGGACGAGCACGTCCCGGTCAAAGCCTACCCCTTCGATGGCCTGGCCTCTGAAGGTGCGACTCAGACGCCGAAAGGCGGCCGGATTCCTGTCGATGACGGCAACATCGTGCCCCTCCAACGAGAGCTGGTTGCTGAGACGTGCTCCGACCCGCCCACAGCCGACGATGACAAACCTCATGGTTCCTCCTCCTGCCCGGCGCAACCTGCCCGCGCTACCGCGACGTGCCGCCGGCGGGCCGACTGGTGCGTCGCACGATCCACTTGCGCAGCTCCTCTAGCAAGAACAGCGCCGCCGGCACGGGGAGGAGCAGCAGCCAGTAGCGGGGCGCAAACGGCTCCGTGCCAAAGATCCGCTGCAGCGGAGGCAGGTAGACCAGGGCCAGGATGATCACAATCTCTGCGAGAATGCCCAGGTTCACATACCGGTTGGAGAAAAGGCCCACGCTGAAGGTGCTGCTCCGCTCCGTTCGCACGGCAGACCGTTGCCGATCTGGGCGGCCACGATTGCCGCCAACGTAATCGTCGTCGCCGCCCGGTACAGCACGCCAACCTGCTCCTCGCCGGGCAGAGGAGCAAAGCGGCAACAGAACCCGTTCGTCCAGTAGAAGAGGAAGAATGCTCCCATGCCAAAGAGCGCCTCCAGCGGACCAAGCCACGCCCAGGAGCGCAGCAGCACCTGTCGGTCGATCAGGTGCGCTTTCTGGCTGCGCGGCGGCCGCTGCATGACGCCGGGCTCGGGTGCCTCAAGACCCAGGCCGAGCGCCGGCAGCATGTCGGTGCCCAGGTCTACGGCCAGCACCTGCAGGACCGTCAGCGCCAGCGGAATGGCGCCCCCGCTGAGCACGAAAAGGATGAACGGGACCGCTTCGGCCACGTTCGAGGTAAAGATGTAGGTAATGAACTTTTTCACGTCGGCGTATACCCCGCGGCCTTCCTCGATGGCGTTCACGATGGAGGCAAAGTTGTCGTCGGTGAGGATCATCACCGCCGCCTCTTTGGCCACGTCGGTGCCGGTGATGCCCATGGCGATACCGATATCGGCGCGCTTCAGGGCGGGGGCATCGTTGACTCCATCACCTGTCACCGCCACGATCTCGCCCAGGTCTTTGAGCGCCGAGACCACGCGTAGCTTGTGCTCCGGGGTGACCCGGGCAAAGATGACCTCTTCGGAGCGCAAGGCCTCCCGTAGCTCCTCATCCGACATGGCATCCATGGCTGCCCCCGTGATGATGCGTGGTTCGGGGCCGCGGACGATGCCCACGCGCCGGGCGATGGCCTCGGCCGTCAGACCATAGTCGCCGGTGATCATGATGATGCGGACGCCGGCCTCCTGCGCACGCCTCACGGCTTCCGCGACCTCTGGCCTCGGCGGATCGTACATGGCCACGAGTCCGAGAAAGGTCAGGTCGTTCTCGACCGTCTCTACGGTAAAGCAGCCCGTATCCGGACCCAGGTCACGGCAGGCAACCGCCAGCACCCGCAGCCCGCTACTGGCATACTCGTCGTTCTTGGCCATGATACGTGCCCGCCATCGCTCATCGAGCGGCTCGATGCGGCCGTTCACGGCAATCCGCGAGCTGACGGCGAGCACTTCGCTCGGTGCCCCCTTGACGTGCGCCCGCCGCGTGCCGTTGACCTGGTTGACCGTGCTCATCCGCTTCCGTACCGACTCGAAGGGAAGCTCGCAGACGCGAGGTTCGGTCGTGTTCAGCTCCTCCGCAGGCAGGCCATACTCCGTTGCCGCAACCACCAGGGCCCCTTCGGTCGGGTCGCCGAGGACACTCCAGCGAGGCCGTGCAGGGTCCGGGGGAACCAGCCGGGCGTTGGAGGCAAGCTCGGCCGCCGCCAGCAGCCCGGCGAGATCGGGGTCCGCTCGGGGCGGGATCACCTGGCTATCCCGCCGGAACTCGCCGGTCGGCTCGTAGCCCCGGCCGGCAACGTGCACCTCCTCGGTGGGCAGCCAGATCTCCCGCACGGTCATCTCGTTCTGCGTCAGCGTGCCGGTCTTGTCGGTGCAGATGACCGTAGTGGAGCCGAGGGTCTCGACCGCGGAGAGCTTCTTTATCAGGGCGTGCCGCCGCGCCATGCGCTGCACACCGACGGCGAGAGAGAGGGTGACGAGAGGGAGCATCCCCTCGGGGACAAAGGCCACCACGATGCCCACCGCAAAGATGAAGGCATCCAGCAGGGTCGTCCCGGTGAGCGCCGTGGCCAGAGCGAAGAAGATAACCCCAACGCTCACCGCGGCGATCGAGATCACCCGGATCGCTCGACCAACCTCAACCTGGAGCGGGCTCTGCGCCGCCTCCACCGTCTGCGTCAGCTCGGCGATCTGGCCAAAGGCCGTGCTCATCCCGGTCGCAAGGACCACGGCTCGGCCGGTGCCCGTTGCGACAGTAGTCCCAGCGAACACAAGGTTCGGCTGTTCGACGTAGGCGACGTCCTCGCGGATGGAAGGCTCTGCCGTGCGCCGCACCGGAAGGGCCTCGCCCGTCAGGGCCGAGTTGTTGGTGCGCAACTCGAACTCTTCGACGAGGCGGGCATCCGCCGAGATCGCATCACCTTCGCCGAGGACGAGGACGTCGCCGGGCACTAGCTCCTCCGCCAGGATGCGCCGCTCCTCGCCATCGCGGATCACCCGGGCGTAGGTAGGGAGCAGGGCGCGCAGCGCCTCCACGGCCCGCTCCGCCTTGTACTCCTGCCAGAAGCTAAAGCCCGCGTTGATAAAGATGACGGCCAGGATGGCCACGCCCAGCTCCGGCAGCCGCGCAATGAAGGCCAACGCACTGGCCGCCCACAGCAAGAGAGCCATGAGGTGTGTAAAGTTGGCCAGGAGCTTGACAATCAGCGGGGTCTTGCGCTCTTCCCTGAGGAGGTTGGGGCCATACCGCCGCAGCCGTTCCTCCGCCTCGGCCGCACTCAGGCCGGAGGGAGAGCTGCCCAGCGCCTCATACACCTCCTCGGGAGGCAACGTGGAGATGCGTGATGCCTCACGCTCTACCTCAGCAGTCACCTGTGGCGGCGCAGTCGCTGCCATTCCCATCCCTGCAGGCGGTTTCTATCCCTGACTCTGCAGGAGGCAGCAAGATGTGGGCCAGGGGTCTATGGCTGCAGAAGCACCCGCTCGTCGCCAACGCGCCGGGTGATGCGCTCGCGGTCCAGGTACTCGAGGAAGGCCTGGGCGTACTTGCGGCTTGTGCTGAAGAGGTCGCGCACGGTCGCGATCGTCACCGGCTGGCCCCGGCGGAGCCGGTCTATGACCGCAATGAGCATGCGCTCATAGGTCTCGGGAAGGAGGAGGACGCTATCGCTCAGGCGCATGAGCCGTCCCTGCTCGACCAGGGCGGCCAGCACCTCGGGGCCGACCTCAGACTCGGCCTCGCTGACGCTTGGAGGGCTGAAAGGCTCGCGGCGAAACCTTGCCAGCAGCGCCTCGACGAGGCGCTCTTGCTCCGGTGTAAAGCGCGGCTTGTATCCCGGCAGGCTGACTACTGCCTCCGTCGCCGACACCACCCCTTCGGCGACCGCGCGCTGCACGACTTCGGCGTAGACCCGGGCCTCGAGCCCAAGGCGGCTCTTCAGCTCCTCCCGGGGCATCCCGCCACGTAGCGGGTGCTGGCGGTGATAGGCTTCGAGCAGCGACCGCAGCCGCGAGGAGAGCGACTCCCACTGTCCCCGGCTCACCAGCGTCCCTGCCGGTCTCTCCGGCACCAGGGGCAGGACTTCGCCACGGCTCTTGAGGTCCTCCAGCGCCTTGCCGGCGATCTCGGGCGGGAGGCCCGCCTGCTGAAGCAACGCCTGCTCCTGGATGGGACCTGCACGGTCCAGAGCCTGGATCAGGATGTCCTCCGGGGTGCCATGGGCGAGCGTCTCCAGGCGCCTGATGACCTCGGCCCGGAAACGCCTGTATCGTGCCACCGGCTTCGGATCGACCACAGAGCCCCCACCCAGCGTCGCACTCGGTGACGGCTGCCGGATGATGAAGCGATCCTGAGCCGCCACCACGACCGGCTGGTCCGTCTCGATCTGCGCCCAGGCCAGCGCCCCGGGCTCCAGAGCTTGCACGTCCAGCAGGCGAATACGAGCGGGCGTCTGGCTCGCGCCCACAAAGAGGTCGATCGTGGCATTGTGCTGTAGCGGCTGCGCCGCATGGGGCAGAAGCCTGACCTGGGCGTCGAAGCGCTGCGTTGGCGAATAGCAGCCGGGCGTGGTCACCACATCGCCGCGCTTGAGGTCGCTTACCTGCACCCCGACGAGGTTGGCGGCCGCCCGGCTACCCGGCAGGGCGACCTCAACCTTCTGGCGGTGCGTCTGCAGCCCGCGGATACGGGCGCCGAGGCCCTGCGGCAGGATCGTCACATCCTGGCCGACTCGCAGCACACCGTCGGTGAGCGTGCCGGTGACTACCGTACCAAAGCCGGTCATGGTGAACACGCGGTCGATGCCGAGCCGGGGGCGACCCCGATCCGGGCGAGGCGGGGCGCTATCGAGTGCCTGGCGCAGCGCCGTAACGAGCTCCGAAAGGCCCTCCCCCGTCCGCGCCGAGACCGGCACGATCGGCGCCTGTGCCAGGCTGGTGGCAGCCAGGTACTCCAGAATCTCTTCGCGGACCAGGTCGAGCCACTCCGGATCATCGACGAGGTCGATCTTGGTGAGCGCGACAACCCCGCTCCGCACCTGCAGCAGGTCGAGGATGTCCACATGCTCGCGGGTCTGCGGCATGACCCCCTCATCTGCAGCCACGACGAGCAACGCCGCGTCGATGCCGCCAACCCCCGCCAGCATGTTCTTGATGAAATCCTCGTGGCCCGGCACGTCGATGATGCTGATCGACTCGCCGTCGGGCAGCGTCAGCCACGCGAAGCCGAGATCGATCGTCATCTCGCGCTCGCGCTCTTCCTTCAGCCGATCGGGGTTGATGCCCGTGAGAGCCGTGACCAGGCTGGACTTGCCATGGTCAACGTGCCCCGCCGTGCCCACAACCCGCACAGCGTCTACCTCCTACCGTGCCCGCCCTTGGCCCTGCTGCATGGCGCACACCGCTCGTTCCCGGGTCCCTGGCGTCGAAGACCTAATCCGCCGAGGCCTCCCGGCGATTCCTCATGGCCTCCAGGGGCTTCATCTGTGTCTGCGCCTTCTCGGCCGTGGCCTTGACGAGGTCCAGTTGTCGCTGCAGGTACTCCAGCTCAAAGCGCCACAAGTCCAGACCGACGGCGCGAGCTGCGGCGGCCTCCTCCGCCAGGGCCGTGCGCAGACCCTCTAGCCCTTGTTGTATCAACGCCCTGGCCGCTTCCAGGTCCTCGATCCGGGCCGTAATTGCCTCGTCGGTCTTGCGCTGCTCGTTCCAGCGATACTCCCACTGCGCCAGGTAGCGGGTCCAGCGCTTCTCGTTCTCGCCCTGCCACTCCCGCAGCTCCCGACGCTGCTTCTCCGTCGCCAGCTCGAGCGCCTGCCGCGCCTCTTCCTGCGCGACCCTCAGCTCCTTGGCCAGGTCCTGGATCGACGCCAGCGCCTTCTTGGTGCGCTCGTGCTGCTCCGCGAACAGGCGCAGTTGATTGGCCCACGTCTCCTGGTCGCGGGTAATGCTCTCGGTAATGGTTGACCACTCCCGTATCTGCCGCTCGACCCGCTGCTCGCTGCGGCGTTGGCCCTCCAGCAACTCGTTCTGAACCCGCTGCATGTCAGCCCGGAACGCCTGAAGCTGTGCCGCCCGCTCGGCGCTGCCCTGCGCCCACCGCTCCAGGTACTGGAAGCGAGCCGCATAGGATTCGATCTGCGTGCGAATGCTGTCGACGGCCTGCTGCAGGCTATCCATCCGGCCCAGCTCGCGCTTGTGCTCCTCCGCGTCCATGCGCTGCTGGTCCGCCCGGCGCAGCAACTCCTTCTCCACCGCCTCAAGGCGCTGCCGCAGGGCGCCCATCATCTCGTTCTGGCGCTGCAACTCGGTCGCATGGACGGTCACCCTGTCGTCGAGGGTCGAGAGAACCTCCACCCGCTTGGCGAGCTCAAGCTGCGCCTTGACCTCGGCCTCTCGCTCCACCTGGCGCGCCTGCAGCAACTGCTGGTCATGTCGCCGGAGCTCATCTCGCACGTCCTGGACAACAGCTGCCAGCTCGGTCTTGAGCTGCTGGATGGCCTGATCCACCTGCGTCATGCGGCCGACGTCCGACTGCAGCCGGGTCAGCCGCCCCAGCAGGTCCTCGTAGCGCTTGCGCTGATCGGCGAGCTCGATAGCCTGCTTCTGCAGAAGGTCGTGCAGGTCTGCGACCTGGGCCTTGGTCCCGCGCTGCTCCTCATCGAGCCAGGCGAGCATCTGGGCCACCTGGGAAGGGTCCATTCTGGCCTCTTCTCCTTAGCTAGGCGCGGCAACGGTAGACGGACAGCAAACCACGTTCTGCCTCTGGGCTGGTTGAGCGATGGGTATGGTGGAAGAGGGCGGGGTCGGGCGCTGTGCCGCGATTATAGATGCAAAGGGCCGGTTTGACAAGAGAGCTCTGGGGGCAGATTCCTTAGCCGAGCCGTCCGGTCGCGAGCCCCGATCGAGCGCCGCCTGATACTTCCACCCTACGGGAGAATCTTCACCGGCGTGCCGATGTCGGCCCACTCGTACAGGCGCTGGGCATTGGGCGTGTCGAGGATGATGCATCCGAAGGAGACGGGCCGCCCGAGGAACCCCGCCCACAGAATCTGGCCGTCCTTGAGAATGGGCAAGGCGTGGATGCCGTTCTCCGAGCCTCCCGCCCAGTAGATGCCCAGCCAGTAGGGCATGCGCAGGCCCCACACCGACGACCACGCCTCGGGGAGCTTGTCGAGCACCTGATAGTCGCCGGGTCGCGTTGGGCGTCCCGGCTCCCCCGTCGAGCAGACCCAGTCGAAGAGCAGCGCCTCGTTCTCGTAGGCACGCAGCCGCTGGTTGGTGATGCTGATCTCGATGCGCTTGCGCGGCCTCGGCGTCGGGGTCGGGGTCGGCGGCGTCAGGATGCGGGTAATCTCCTCCAGCCTTGCCTGCACCTGCTCGTCGCCCGGCCGGATGGCCGCAGCGTGGGCGTAGGCAAGTCGGGCAGCCTCCAGCTTCTGGGCGCTGTCAAAGGCCTGTGCCTCGTGCAGGTAGGCGGAGTAGAGCAACTCGGCAACGTCGCGAAAGTCCGGAGCCACCTCATACACGGGCCGCAGGCTATCAATGGCCTCGGCCCACTTCCCGGCCTCAGTGGCCGCCCGCCCATCCCGGTATCCGATCGCGATCCGCCGCGCCATCTGCAGGTCGGTGTCGTTGGCGTAGAGGCGAATGGCGGCATCATAGTGGGCGATCGCCTCGTCCAGCCGGCCCTCGTTGGCCAGCTGCAGCCCCAGGCGGAGATGGGCCACGGCCGACTGCTGGCGCACGCCCTCATCCTCGGGGGTCAGCTCGCGCATGCGCTCCAGCAGGGGGAAGATCGGAAGAGCACACGTCTGAACTCCAGTCACATGTCAATCTCGTATGCCGTCTTCTGCTTGAAAAAAA
>ENA-ORXB01001519-ORXB01001519.1-sediment-metagenome-genome-assembly--contig:-NODE-1519-length-26508-cov-4.729030_pt1 | contig 26508 bp, 24 predicted proteins | sample MGYA00237863_ERZ511475 | MGnify/ENA primary metagenome ERZ511475 (study PRJEB26305, sample SAMN06343858) | sediment metagenome | isolation source: hot spring sediment | place: Canada: British Columbia... | reverse complement strand
GGGCAGAAGGTTGTTTAGGAAAGCGATGGTCTGCGGGCTGTTGGCGATGCCCGCGATGGCCGAGACATTCAGGTTGGGGATCAGGGTCCCGGTGAGCCAGGGGGTGAGATCGGAGATCAAGGTGTTCACCGTGGAGGGGGTGATCCCTCCCATAAGGTCGGCTATCCAGGCCCCGTTGCCGTTTACGATGCCCGCCAGGGCGGAGGCGTTCAAGGCGGGCAGAAGGTTGTTTAGGAAAGCGATGGTCTGCGGGCTGTTGGCGATGCCCGCGATGGCCGAGACATTCAGGTTGGAAATAACCCCCACCATCCAGGAGGAATTGTTGTTAATAATGCTGGCAATAGTCGTGGGGGACAGCGCTCCCACGAAATCGGTCATGAAGGCGGCGTTGGAATCCAGGATGGAGCCCAGTTGTTTCCCGTCCAAGTGGCCGATCAGGGACTGCAGCCAGGGAGCGTTGGCGCTCACCGCCCCGGCGATCATGGAGGGGCTGACCTCTCCCATCAAGGCGGTGACGAAATCGGCGTTGGCGTTAATGGACCCCGCGATGGCTGATGGACTGAGATAACCGATCAAGGCGGTGGTGAATTTCTGATTGTTGATGATGGAAGCGATGAAGGATGGATTGAGCATCCCCGCTACCTCATACATCAGATCCTCGTTCTCGTTAAGAACACCGGCGATTACCGCCGGATCGAGATAGGACAGCACGTCGCTCAGGAAACGACCGTTGGCATTGATCGCCAAAGCCAGCACCTTAGCGTCCAATCTCTTCATCAAGGCGGTAACGAAAGCCCCGTTGGAGTTGACCACCATGGCCACCACCGACGGGTCCAGCTTTCCGGTCACGCTTACCAGCAATTGGCCGTTACCGTTGACGGCGCGTGCGATCATATCCGGATCCAACAATCCGACCAGGCGGGTCACGAAACCCGAATTTTTGTTCACGACGCCGGCAATAACCGATGGGTCAAGCGCGCCCACCACTTTGGTGGCGAGATCGCCGACGTGGTTGACGATATAGGCGACGGCGTTGGGGTTAAGATAGTTCACCAACTCCACCGCGAAATCGGTGTTGTTGTTAACGATATCCGCCAGCACCCGGGGGTCGAGCTCAGAAAGCACGTTGGTTATGAATTCCTGGTTCTCGTTGATCACCGTGGCCAGGATCTCAGGGTCGAGATAATGCACCAGCTCGATTATGAATTTCTGGTTCTTGTTCACCGCATCGGCGATAATCTTCGGGTCCAGGAGGGCGAAAACCTCGACCAGGGTCCGGGGGCTTTCATTGAAGGCCCTGGCGATATCCGGAGGGTTAAGGGTGCTGATGAAGTTTTCCAGCACATCCTTGGAATTGAATATTTTACCAAGTAATGGACCAAAGGGGCTTCTGGAAGGAAGGGTCATGATGGCGCCGAAGGCTATCAACACCACCAGGAGAACGATAACGATAATGTTGATGACCTTTTGCGTGCTTCCGTTTATCAGCATAAACATCGCCCCCTAATCTTTGCGTTCACGCCTTCCAAAATCGTGCCAACATACATTTCCTTCCGGCAGAGTTAAAGCACATTCCGACCGTGTGCTTGCCATCACCGGCAAGGCATTAGTGAAACGGCTGTACGACGGCACAGAATAAATCAGGGTGAGGGAATGGAATCCTACAGACCTCGGGATGCCTTTAAGGGGAAAGGCGTTTATGCCCTTCCGACCACGACGTTTGCTAAACGATAAAGCCACCTCGTTGCTTTCCATTTTTTGTCTCCTTATACGGGCGGCTAAACGCGTTTATCCGCCAGCCCTCATCGCCTCAATGCTTTTGCCTGCTCATAGCGCCAGCTATTAAATTTATCGAAATTTCCACCTGGAAACTGAACAAACATGTTAAGTTATTCTCGAATTTTTACCACAATGTAACACCAACGCAACATTACCGTAACAGCGACAGCGCTGGGCTTTTGCAGCCTTTCCGGCCTCACAGATCCACCTCATCGCGTTATCTTTTACACGTCTCCCGCAACACACATCACGGAGCAAGTACATATGGAACGACGCGATCCAAAACCAATCCAAAACATACAAAAGTAGCGTGCCTGTTCGTGATGGAGACGAAAGAGCGCCCCCGGCTAAGGGGCGCCGGAAACGCCATCTTCAGTAAGGCATCAAATGGGAGGAGCGACATTTATGGGCTTGTTGATATCGGTGATGTCGATGATCACTCGCGTATTTCCGTAGCCTATCCCCTCGGCTATCAATTTATTCTTAATCAAGGCTTGATATCTAACTTTATAAGATTTGTCCTTGTCTATCCAAACGTCCACCGTTGCCCCCTGGTTGGCGGAAAGCTCGGCCGCCGGGATATTGGGAAAAGCGATACTCACGTTCTGTGGTTGCAGCTCGAAAGTCAGGTGGTACGCCTCAACGCCGTTGACCGTCTCCAGCCCGAGGTTCTCCTGCGAAGAGGCCAGAGATGGAAGGTTGCTCAACTCCCCTATCTGCTGGGTGGCAGTCTCCTCGATGCCGATGGTCGCCGGGCTCTCGGTCCAAGTGCCGCTTCCCATGACCTTGCTGTACTGCTTTCCGTCCACGAGTATGTACTCGCTGAACTCCTGCCCGAAGAGAATCCTCTGGACATGGCCGTTCTTGCCGCTTACATCGATGAGGGTGGTTTCCACCAGGCCGCTACCGAATTTTGTGTCTTGATAGTAGATATTTATCACGTAGTGCTTGGAGGTTATATTTTTCTCCGCGTCAAGCGACTTCTGCCACAACTCGCTTATGCTAGGTGTGCCCCCGCATCCCGGCAACACCGCTAGAATGGTGACGGCCAGCGATACGGCCAAGGCAATTGCCACCCAGCAATTGCAGCCGAATTTCTCTTTTTTCCTCCCTGCTTTCATCTTTCCAATCCTTTCCCTATCGACTTCACGGCAATCGCGCATCTTCAACTCTGCTGCAACCAGTCTCTTCCGCCAGGCCGCTCTATCTCACTAGCGACCCAGTTATGAAGATCGGTCGGTTTGCGTCCGACCTAAATCCCCTTTGGTTAAAGACCGGTCCTTAAATCAATCCTCAAAACAATACAGCTTGCGATTGCCGGTCGCTACCAACACGTACCTTCCGGTCATGCAAAAGGTCCCCGCAAGCGCCTCACGTACCTCTAAGTCCAGAGTGGGTGTCCCCGCTTCCGCCGACAGGGCCCGCAAATGGCCTACCGCCATCAAGTAAAGGTTTTCGTTGCTGGCAATGGCCACGGAACGCTCCGGCGACTCACCACAGCGGGCCTTCCACAGGAGGTCGCCTGTCCTGGCATCAAGCGATAGGGCTTCACATCCCTCCCCGGCAAGGCCGCGTGCCGCCAGGAGCTGGCTTCCCCTCACCGCCGCATTGGAGATAAGATTGGGGCTTGGTGAATATTGCCACATAACCTTACCGCTCTGAGCATCGCAGCAGAAGACCACGAACTCGGTGGCCAAAAAGACCTTACCGCTGTCGGCGGAAGGCATGGCGACCGGAATGCCCTTGGAACGAAAAGTCCAGTTCAACTTGCCGCTGGCGGCATCAAGGGCAAAGAGGTCACCCTGGAAGGAAACGCCGAAGACCTGGCCTTCCAGCAGGCAGGGAGAAAACTCCACCGCGCTTCCGGCATCGAAATCCCATTTCCTGGAGCCGTCCCGTGAAGACACGCAGTAGAGATGCCCATCGGAGGAGCCGAAATAGATCCGGTCTCCGACGGGTATGGGGGTGGACAGTACGGCCCCGCCTACCTCCACCTCCCAATTAAGGCTCCCACTAGGTCCTACCTCCAACACCTTACCGTCGATGGTGCCCAGCAATACACCTCGTTCGTATACCGCCGGCATGGAGGAGATGCCGCTTTTGGCGTCATACAGCCATATGGGCTTGCCGGTCTCCAAGTCAAGGCTGTACAGGAAACCGTTCTCGCAGCACACGAAGACGCGACCCCCGGCTACGGCAGCAGGTCCTGAAGGTAGAGCCTCGAGGCGGGTACTCCATTTTTCCTTCAACGGCCCCTTGGGTGCAAGCGGCAGGTAGGAGGTGTGAGACGGACCCCCGCCGGGCATTGCCCAGCTCTCGTCGTTTAAGGTTATTCGCTTTTCCGACGGCCAGAACAGCAGCACCAGCAACACGGAAACCGCCACGGCCAGTGCCAGGAAGGCTACCAAGAAAGGTATCTGACGTTTCCTTAAAGCCAACGCTTTTCTCCCATCCCGGCGATGCTACGGAGATATTGATACATAGATATCCATATCCCGAAAACGCGCTTGCAGTCAATTAAGGCCTCTACGGCCTCGTATGGCGAAGCAAATGGTCAACGTTGGGGCCCTATTTGATGTTCAGATGGGTGGGGTGATAATGATGGGTTCGTTTATCCTGCTTATGTTCAACACGCACCTTATATCTCCCTTACCGATTTTTTCGGGGATAAAGACGTTGCGAATGTTAATCTCGCAGCGGATTAGGTAATAGTTTTCGCTGTCGATCCACACGTCCCAGCTACCACCGGTATTTTCCGAATAATCATAAGATTGCTGGCCTCCCAAAAGTTGACCGGCGAATAAATCCATTATGTCTTGGGGGGAAAGGGTTAAGAAATAATGCTCCGTCCTCCTCCCGCCGATCATCTCCGTGCCCCTGTGCTCGCTCGAATCCGCCACGGATGGCAGTTCAAGGAAAGTGGAAATATACTCGCCAGCCTTATCTCCTGCGGGGGTCGCTTGACTCTCTATACAAGTGCCCTTGCTCACGTCCTTCTCGTATATTTTGTCGCCGACGCGCACTAGCTCGTAATACACCACTTTGTCGAAAAGAAGGCGCTTTTCATGAAAATCCGTGCCGTTGTAATCGATGATGATGCCTTCCACCGGCCCGCTGCCGTAGGCGGTGTTCATGTAGTAAATCGAGTTCTCCATATGCAAGGATTTAATCTCCTGGTCGGCTTCTTTTACCCGCGCCCATACCTCATCGATATCCTTAAATGTCGCTTTTTCTCCCCCGCCGCATCCAACAGCGAAGAAAACTAGGAGCATGGAACCGTATAAGGCCGCGACCAGCCCTATTCCCCGCCGAATACGCCTGTAATGCATCTTTTTTCGTCCCCTTTACGAATGACGGCTACAAATGACGGCGGCTTTCACCGACCTGCCCTTTTTTATCACAGGAAAGAGCCTCTTTTCAAATGACGTCCTTGAGCGGCACATAGTTCCAGTCACTATATATATTAAATTAATTATGTTGACATTCTTTATCATGTTAATTATTATATATATATCAACTGTAGGAGGTGACCATGGAGGCAGTCTCGGTGGCCATAGCCGTACAAAGCGGTGAAGCGGTATCGCACCTCATTGATATGGTCGAGAACCATCCGCTCCTGGAATTCTGCGGGGCGGCGCGTTCCCTCCCCGACCTGTTGCGGCTCCTGGATAGGTTTAAACCCATGGTCCTTCTGATTTCCACTTCCATGATGGAGGATCTGGAAAAAGCCGCCCATGCCGGAGCGGAGCGCGCCTTGAGCGCCCCTATATCTTTCGTGTTGCCATGCCCGGACATAAGCTGGGGGGAGAAAGACCTGGCCAGGGCGTTCCGCTTGCCCCTGCGCTATTGCGGATTCATCGACCGCGAAGAGCTCAGCGCCGAAAGCCTGTACAGGCAAATAATAGGGAAAGTGGACTTATTTTTCCCTCACGGCTCATCACGCAACGCGCCCACCCGCGCAAACGGTCATGACCGTCCTTCCACCGGCATCATCGTTATCGCCGGCACCAAAGGCGGCGTTGGAGGCACCCTGGTGTCTTGTACTTTCGCCGCAACCTTGGCCCGCGCCGGGCGGCGAGTTCTCTTGATGGACATGGACAGCGACCTTTCCCAGCTTCTGCACCTCAAACCAAAGGACGAGGGTAAGACGGCCTTGGACCTCTACCCCATGGCCGAGGAGATATCCTGGGATCTGGTACGCATTTCCATCCACCGTCACAAGGCAGGCTTCTACATCCTGCCGTATGGCCTCAGGACGGATGACCGGGGAGTGGAGCCGGGAAGCGCGCCGGAGGCTTTTCTGCGCAACCTTTCTTTCCTTTTCGACGTCCTTGTCGTTGACATGCCAAGGCCTCTTGGAAAGAACTGCTTTTCCCTTCTCCACCACTCGCCTATACTCCTCCTGGTTACTCTTCCGGATGCCCTATCCGCCAACTGCGCCCGCTTCACCGCCACCGCGCTGCGCAGATGCGGGCTGGACCTGCGCCGCTTTTATCTGGTCATCAACCGCCACGGCTCAAATCATGTTCTGAGGCCGCAAGAGCTGGCCCGGGCGGTAGGAGTGGAGCTTCTGGCCTGCCTGCCAGAAGACCTCCGTTGCGGCATGGACTTCGCCGAGCTCGGCACGGTGCCCCCCGCCGACTCGCCACTGGGAAGATTGACGGCGGAGATGGCCGCCTCGCTCGGTTTCGAGGTCGGCCCCCTCCCCAAGCCCGTCGGCCTGCGCCGGCTCGCGCAGCTACGAAGGCAGGCCTTCCCGTATTCTCTGCCCGGTGAACCGTCATGAGAGACATGTACGCGAAATTGAAATCCAAGATCAAAGAGCGCCTCCCAACCACTGAAGGCATATTGCCCGGCTCCGGCGACCCGAGCACCGGCAGAAGGGCCGTGCTCCAGGCCGCTCGGGAGATCATATGGGAGGAGGGTTTGGTGATCAGCTCCTCGCAAATGCAGGAAATGCTGGACAGGCTGCTGGACGATATCTTCGGTCTGGGGCCGCTGGAGCCTCTCCTCCGTGACGAGGAGATCACCGAGATCATGGTCAACGGCCCCGACCGGGTTTTCGTGGAGCGGGAAGGGTGCATTCACCCCAGTCCGGTCACCCTGGAAGGAGAGGACGAGATCTACCGTATTATCGACCGCATCATAGGCCCCTTGGGGTTGCATGTCGATGAGGCATCGCCCTTCGTGGACGCCAGGCTTCCGGGCGGTTCCCGGGTGAACATCGTTTTACCCCCTCTATCCCTTTTGGGGCCGGTCATCACCATCCGCAAGTTCCGCTCCCAGCCCTATACCTTGGAGGAGCTGGTCGCTTCCCAAACCCTATCCGAAGACGAGGCCTCCTTTCTTTCCCGTGAGGTTCGGAAAAAGAAGAACCTGCTCATCAGTGGGGGAGCGGGCACCGGTAAGACCACGCTTTTGAACGCCCTGTCCTCTTTTATAGGGAAAGGGGAACGCATCATCACCCTTGAGGACGCCGCCGAACTCCGACTGCAGCAGCCGCACGTCATCCCGCTGGAAACCCGTCCACCCAACCTGGAGGGCCGGGGGGAGATAACCCTCCGGGACCTGTTGCGCAACGCCCTTAGGATGCGCCCCGACCGCATCATCATCGGCGAGGTGAGGGGCGCCGAAACGCTGGATTTGCTGCAGGCTTTGAATACCGGCCACCGCGGCTCCCTCACCACCGTGCACGCCAACTCCCCCTTCGACGCTCTATCGCGCCTGGAAACCATGGCCATGACCGCCGGCGTGGGGTTGCCCTCCCAAGCTATAAGGGAACAGATAATCCAGGCCGTGGACATTCTGGTGCACATGGAAAGGGACGCTCTGGGGAAGCGGCGGGTGGGAGAGATCTCGATCATGGACCGGGGAAGCAACGGCGTTTTCCGCCTCCTACCTTTTCCCAGCCACGACGATTCTTCACGCCCGGTGAAAAGCAATCGTGTTTCCCTCCATCCTTTCCAGGCCCTGGCCGAATCCCCGCAAGGAGGTGAAGCCGCCTTTCCGGCAAGAAAAACATGCCCGAGTTAACCTCCTTCCTAACAGTAACCCTCCTCGCCGCCAGCGTTGCTTTCCTGCTGGCCCGCCGATACGCGCTCCGCCGGGAAAGGGTGGCGACCATGCTCTCCGGTGATACGAAGAACGGCAGAAACCCCTCTCGACCGTTTGCGGAAAAACTACGCCATCTTGTCGCAAGCTTGCCGCCGCGGCAGGCCCGCGTCCTCGCTTGGGGGGCACTGGCCGCCACGGCCTTCGCCCTTACCCGCAATCCGGTTATCGCCCTGCTCGCCTGGCCGGCAGCCCGCACCGCCCGAAGAATCTTGATATCCCACCGGCGCAAGAAATCGCTCGCCAGAAAGGAGGAACAGGTTCTTGAGCTCATCGACTCTTTGAGCCAGTCCCTTCGCTCCGGCCTTTCCCTGCAGCTTTCCCTGGAGGTGGGTCTGGAAGACGTAGGGGAGGAGATTCGCGGGGATATCCTCGACGTGCTCAAGGAACTGCGCCTGGGAAGCAGTCTTGAGGAGGCCCTTTCCAAGGCGGCGGATTGCTCTCCCCTTCCCTCCCTGAAGCTTACCTACACGGTCCTCGGTCTGCTGCACGGCAAAGGCGGGGACCTCCCCCGCATCCTGGAGCGTGTGCGTAAGAGAGTAGCCGAGGGATTGGAAGCTCGCCGGGAAGCGCAGGTCCTCACTTCTCAAAGCCGCGCCTCAGGCTATCTCGTCGCGTCGCTCCCCGCCGTTTTCCTCGGCCTGCAAGCCATTTTGAACCCGCGCTCCCTGAGCCCTCTCCTATACACGCGGAGCGGAAACATGATCGCGGTAACGGCCATCGCCCTGAACGCGGCGGCGCTTTTCCTCATCCGTCGTATCGTCAGCCCGGAGGTCTGAATGGACGCCTTTTCTCCCACCTTCCTATTCCTTTCCATATGGTTTCTTTTTATGCATATCCACCTGCACTCCGTCCGGCGCGCCTCGGCTCTCTCTTCGGCGGGATTGGCGAAGGCGGGCGGAGAAACGCCATCCCTACGCAAACGTCTTCCTTCTTCCATAAAAAACCTGCTTTCCCGCTTGGGGGAAGCGTTGCCTTCCCGAGCGGGAAAGGGTCTGGAAGAATGGCTGGCAGAAGAAGGTGATGGGGTTTCTCCCGCTTACTTCCAGGGTCTTCGCTGCGCAAGCGCACTGGTCGCAGCCTTACCGGCTTTGCCTCTGGGCAAGTTTTCCCTGCCCCTCACCCCTGCTCTCCTCGTCCTGGGGTACAACCTCCCCGTGTTCCTGCTCAAGAGAAAAAGCCGCCTTCGCCGGGGGCGTATCGCCCGTGACCTTCCAGAGGTGGTGGACCTGATGTCCGTCCTCTGCTATTCCGGTGAAAGCCTGGCGCGAGCCCTGCAATACTCCACCAAGGCCTGCGTCCATCCCCACTCGCGGCGAGAATTGGAGTCTATTCTCGACCGCATCAAGCTGGGGGAGAGCACCGCCGAAGCCCTGCGCCACGCCTCCGGGCACCCCTGTAGGGAGCTGCGCCGTCTAAGCCGCACCCTTCTCAGGGCCGAGGAACACGGGGCGCCAGTGGCGGAAATTCTGGAGGGGCTGGCATCCGAATTCAGGTCCGGGCGCCGGGCGAAAGAGCGCCTACGAGCTTCCCGGGCTTCCGTGCTCGTCCTTTTCCCGCTGGTATTCCTGATTCTGCCCTCATTTCTTCTGCTTACCGTTGGGGGCATGATCCTGGGCTACGCCCTCTAGCAAAAGAAAAGGAGGTGAAAAGCATGCGCCATCTTCGCGAGGTACTCACCGAGGAGGACGCGCAGACCACCGCGGAATACGCCCTGGTCATCCTGGGTGCGGCTGCGGTGGCCGGCGCGCTCATCGCCTGGGCCGGAGGAACCGACGTCATCAAGAGCTTCTTTAACAAAATATTCCAACAACTGATGGGCTCTCTGGGTTAGGCCGCCGTTTGGGGAGGTTCTTCCATGTGCTTGGTTCACGTCGTGTCTCTGTGGCTTTTCACCGCGGCAGCGGCCTACACCGACTTCCGCCACCGTAAGGTGCCCAACCGGCTCCTGCTATGCGCCGGTGTCGTCGCCGCCATTCTGAGCGCATGTCGCGGATGGGCCTCTATACGGGGAAGTCTGGCGGGTATGTCCCTGGGGTTGCTGTTGTTGCTGCCGGCTTTCTTACTGGGCATGGTGGGAGGCGGAGACGTGAAGTCCCTGGCGGTCGCGGGTATTTTCACCGGTCCCCACCTGCTGTGGGTTTCTTTCCTGCGCGGCGCGGCCATCGGAGGTTTTGCGGGCCTGACCATCCTGGCCGCCCGCCGCTTTCGATCTCCGGCAGGGGGAAAACAAGAAAGCGGCGAAGCCGCCGCATGGACCCTTCCGTACGCGGGCATATTCCTGCTTTGTATCGCCGTTTCCGCCCTTTTGGGCCCCTTGGGAGGTCACCCGCAGCCGCTATAATGGACGCATGTCGAATGGAAGTGAAACCGCCACCGTTGGGGGGACGTACGTTGACGTCATTCTGGACGCGCCCTCCCGCCAACTGGACCGTCCGTTTACCTATGTGGTCCCGCCGCACCTGGAGGAGAAGACGGAGATCGGTAGCGTGGTGCTGGTCCCTTTCCTCAACACCCTCCATGTCGGTTACGTGATTCGTTTTCGCGAGCAACCCGATCTACCGCGCATCCGGCCCATAGACGCCGTGGTGGATGAGCCCCCGTTATTCGACGCGCAAACGGTGGAACTATGCACCTGGATGGCACGCCATTACCTCAGCTCCATTTCACAGGCACTACGCCTCATCGTTCCGCCGGGGCGAGCCCGCCGCGTGATCCAGCTGGTCGAGCTGGTCGAGAGCGGGGAGGAGACGCTGCGCAAGTTATCTCCCAGGGCGGATCTGCAGCGCGAGCTGGTCCGCACGCTGGCGGCCGGAGGCGGTTCCGCCTCGCTGCCGGAGTTGAGATCGGCCCTCAACGGTCGCCCCATCTCTTCCGCCCTCAGGGCATTGGAAAAACGTGGCTTTATCGCGAGAAGGTTCGTCCTGGCCCAACCACGAGCCTCTCGCATCAAGGTGCGGATGGTGGAGATAACCGCGCATGGAAAGAAAGCCCTCGCGGAGGACAAGGAAATGGACAAGCGCTCACCGGCGCGCCGACGCCTGCTGCGAAGCCTGTTGGATTACGGCGGCAAGATGACCGCCCACGAGCTCCAACGCCGCAGCGACATCTCCAGTCAGACCCTCAAGTCCGCCCTGGAATTAGGCTTGGTGCGCACCTGGGACGAGGAGAGATTGCGGGATCCTTTCGCCGGGCGCAGCTTCCCGTACATGGAGCCCCACCGGCTCAACCCCCAACAGGAGGCTTGTTTGAAAGCCATCGTGGAAGGCATGGAAAGGGGCGGAGGTGAAATCTTCCTCCTGCACGGCATCACCGGCAGCGGGAAGACGGAGATTTACCTCCACGCCATCAACCACGCTCTCAGCAAAGGCCGCACCGCCATTGTCCTGGTTCCCGAGATCGCCCTGACCCCCCAGATGATCCAAAGATTCAAGGGCAGGCTGGGGGAAGAGGTGGCGGTGCTGCATTCCCGGCTGGGGCTGGGGGAACGTTACGACCAGTGGAGGGGTATACGCGAAGGGAGATATCGGGTGGTGGTCGGAGCACGCTCCGCTCTCTTCGCCCCGCTTCCCCACCTGGGCTTACTGATCATCGACGAGGAACACGAAAACTCCTATAAGGAAGGGTCCGCACCCCGTTATCTCGCCGCCGACGTGGCCGCAAAAAAAGCCCAGATACACGGCGCCGTTCTGGTGCTGGGAAGCGCCACCCCCCGGCTGGAGACGCAATTCGCCGCCGAGCAGGGCCGTTTTCGCTATCTTGAGCTGCCCAAACGCATTGACAACCGCCCCCTTCCCTTGGCCGAGGTGGTGGACATGCGGGAGATGAGCTCGCCCGGCGAAAGAACCATTCTTTCGCCCCAACTGGTCAACGCTCTCGCCGGGGTCTACAAAGCGGGGGAGCAAGCGGTGCTGTTTCTCAACCGCCGCGGTTTCGCCCCCACCCTACAATGCCATCGCTGCGGGCACATCTTCAAATGCCCGAATTGCTCCGTAGGCCTCTGCTATCACTCCAAAGACCCTCACCTGCTATGCCATCACTGCAACTGGCGACTGCCGCCCCCTTTCACCTGCCCGCAATGCGGCAACCAACAACACCGCTACGCGGGAGTAGGCACGGAACGGGTCGAGGCGGAGCTAAAGCGCCTGCTTCCTTCCTTGCGCTGCGTCCGCATGGACGCGGACACCACCCGCCGTAAGGACGCCCACTGGGATTTACTGGAATATTTCAAGGCGGGAAAAGCCCAGGTGCTCCTGGGAACCCAGATGATAGCCAAGGGTCTGGATATTCCCAATGTGACTCTGGTGGGCGTGATCAACGCGGACACTTCGTTGAGCCTACCCGACTTCAGGGCAGGTGAGCGAACCTTCCAGCTTCTGACCCAGGTAAGCGGGAGGGCGGGTAGAGGCCGCCGTCCCGGCAGGGTGATAATACAGAGCCACTGCCCGGAACATTACGCCGTGCAGGCCGCCGTGGCGGGAGACGCACGGACCTTCTACGAGCAGGAGATTTCCTTTCGCCGGGAAGCCAACTACCCCCCTTTTTGCCGCCTCGCCAACCTGGTAATAACCTCCAGCGAAGAAGAGCAAGCACGCTCCGCCGCTGAGGGCATGGGAGAAATCCTGCGCGAAACCATAAAGCCCGGGTTGGGAGAATTGCTGGGTCCCGCGCCGGCGCCGTTGTCTCGCCTCAAGGGCAAGTTCCGCTACCACCTAACCATAAAGTCCCGCTCCCTGCATAAGTTGTCCGTCGAGCTGGAGGATTCTCTCCTGCGATTCGAGTCCTTCCGGGCTTCCTATTGCCGTCGACATAAAGTGGCCAAGGAAGACCTAGCCTTGAGCGTCGACGTCGACCCCGTGACCCTGCTCTAGGCGCGCGCCACCTGGGGATCTTTCCCACCGGGGCCCTTGCCGCCTGCTTGCGCGGCTCACCCTTTTACGCATTCACGAAAAGAGGAGCGCAGTCGCAGGCAAGCGCCTATTTCCATCTCCTGAAGGGTCGAGAAAGACTTTCGCGCCTACCTGGTTTGAGAGTTGTTTCTTTGGGTAAAACATTAATGAGGAAGCTTGCGTCGCTTGGCATCTTCCTCTGCCCGGAGTTCCTTGAAGGAGGGATCGCATATGGCGAACCGCAAACTCACCCGCAGCGAGGCCGGCCGCAAGGGGGGGAAGACGACCCTGAAAAAGTACGGCACTGAGTTCTATCAAAAAATCGGGCAAAAAGGAGGGCGCAAGGGCGGCCAAACCACCAAGAAACGATACGGCACCAAATTCTATCAGGAAATAGGGAGAAAAGGCGGGCTCAAGTAAGGGAAAAGCCTAAAATAAACGACAAAGAACATCAAACCCCCTTGTTTGCTTACTATGCTATAATACGCCCAGTGCACGCAGCTCCAATCTCAACCTAGGCGGGGAAGTTTTCGTTTTGAACCCCGCTGTGTCAGCGAGGAGGTTCCCTTGCTCAGCAGCGTTGACGTCCACAACTACCTTCAAACCGCCAATATTCCGCACGAGCTGAGAAGGATGCCGGAGCCGGCCCGCACCGCGCTCCGCGCTGCCGTGGTGCTGGGACTGAAGCCGCACCAGTTGGTCAAATGCGTTCTCTTCTTCGCGGACGGCAAGCCGGTGATGGTGCTCGTCCCTGGGGACAGCATGGTGGACTACGGCAAGCTGAGGGCCGAGTCGGGCGCATCGCGCCTGCGCCTGGCAAGCGCAGACGAAGTGCGCCAACTCACGGGTTACCTCATAGGGTGTACCCCACCCGTGGCTATCAAGACGGAAATGCCCAAGCTCATAGACCTCCACGCTCTGCGCGAAGACGTGGTCTACACGGGCGGGGGGGAACCCGACATGATCCTGAAAATCCGCTCCTATGACCTGGTGCGGGCATCCGACGCCGAGGTGGTGGACGTCATCCGCTGAGCCCACGAGAAGGAGGCGTGAAATAACCGCAGCCAGATTCCTGTTCACCATACTCCTGGGTTTCGCTTCCGGTTTCACCTCCGGCGCCTTCGGCATAGGCGGCGGAAGCATAACCACCCCCGCCATAAGGTTGCTGCTCTCAGAGCCGACGGGCATTGCCCTGGGCACTCCCCTGCCCATCGTCTTTCCCTCGGCTCTGGTGGGAGGGTTCAATTACTGGCGATCGGGAAAGATTAGCTCCCGGGTATTTGTATATTGCTCCCTTTTCGGGGTAATAGGGACTGCTACGGGCTCTTACCTGACCTCCTTCATCAACACCAGGTACATCATGATACTGACCGCCCTGGTCATCTTCTACCTCGCCTATCGCACCTTCAATACGGCCATGGGAAAAGAGCCATACGGGATCCTCGAGGCGCAAGGCGCGGTCGCCAAAGCGGAGGTTTGGAAACTGGCCCTGATAGGCATAATCGCAGGGTTCTTTTCAGGGTTTCTGGGCCTTGGTGGGGGCGTCATCCTCATCCCCGCCTTCTTCTTCCTCCTGCACATGGAGATCAAGGAATGCCTGGGGACCTCTCTGGTGGTCATCGCCGCCCTATCCGTTCCCGGAACCATTGTTCACTCCAGGCTGGGACACGTGGATTGGCTGATCGCCCTGGCCATGACCATAGGGGTGATGCCCGGCGCCTATGTGGGGTCTTTCTTCACCTTGCGCTCCCGCAACCGGCGCGTACTTTTCCTCTTTTCTCTCCTGCTCTTTGCCATCGGTATAATATTCTTGATTAAAGAGATACGAGGTCTTCTCTAGAGCGGGAAGGAAGTGATTTTTATTATCAGCCCTGTACCCAGTTTGTACTTGAGAGCAGAGTGGTCATCAATCTCACAGCGGGAAGGAAGTGATTTATATTATCAGCCCTGTACCCCTTGGCGATAATCACCCCAAGGTGGCTCGCGCCGATTTCTCCATGCTCAAGGCCTTTTGGCCTGAAGTAAGGGGGGGCTATTTCTTCAGGCACCGCCGAGCTTTCCTGGATTTGATGCGCCGGCAGGGGTGGAAGATCTTCTATATTTCGGACAGCCCCCTCTCCAGGCCACCTTTCATCCTGGTCGGGAACTGGAGAGATCATACAAACATCACAGCCCTGTGGCATATAAGGGCGGAGAGCAACGATAGGAGATGCCTGGTGGAAGCGGCTGTGGAGTCTTGCCTCACGGAAGGCGTGGAAAAGGTGATCACCAAGCTGTTGAGCGAGCATGAAGCGCAAGAATTCGAGCCCTGGGGTTTCGAGGTCGCCTTTAAGGTCAATTTACTTGAAAGAAACCTTTACGCGAACCTTCCTTCTCGAACCGGAAAGGACGGCCTGGAGATAGTGCCCTTCAGGAAAAGAGCGCTGCAGGAGGTGCTGGAGATCGATGCCTCGGCCTTCGACGATTTCTGGAGACTAGACGCCTTCACCCTTAAAGCCATCGCCTCGTCCAACCTCTATAACATTTTCCTCCTGGCGAGAAGCGGAACGGAAATAATAGGATACGCCATTGCCGGCACCGATGGTTACATCGCCTATCTGCAACGGCTGGGGGTGCAACCGAGCCACCAGGGAAAAGGCGTGGGGGAGGAATTGGTGGCGAGCATACTTCAGGACCTCCGCCGCCTGGGGGCGACCACGGTGATGGTTAACACCCAAGAAGATAACCTCCCTGCCCTCTCCCTCTACCGCTCCATGGGTTTCAGAGAGACAGCAGGTCAGCGCTTCATCATGCAGCGCACGGCTCAAGACCGCGATCGGGGAACGACATGATCCGCCTTCTGAAAACCGCCTTCATGTCGATTTTTTTTCTTGCCCTGGTGTTCTCGCCCGCCGCGATGCGCAGGGCATTCGCGCAGGAGGAAACGGCATGGGTTTCCGCATCCATGAAATCCTATTACCACCTACCCGGTGAGCGGGCATATCTCCATCTCGAACTTGCTCTCCCCGAAACCCTGAAGAACAAGGCCGTTGATATTGACCTCCTCATCTATTCTTCCGCCACCACCAGATCTTACCTTGCCACCTTCAACGAAGGGACGCGTCGCTACCCCATCATAAGGCGTACCCTGGAAACTATTCCCGCCGGTGGAGAATGGAGCGGCCGCGAGTACGAGTTGGACCCTCAGGCATTGGGCTTTCGTACGGGGGTTTATCCCTTCGAGATAAGGCTCAGCCAAGGGGGGAAAACGCTGGCCTCCGACCACAATTACCTGGTGGTAATGGATCCCTCCGCCGGTTATCCCCTGAACCTTTGCCTGCTTTTCAACCTTTGCTTCCCTCCCGCATACGACGCACAGGGAAACAGCCTGGACGGCAGCCTGGCCTCGGCCTGCTCCTCCGCGCCCTCGGAAAACGGCTTTCTGTACGCTCTGGCAAGCGCACTCAAACAAGCTCCTGAGGTGTCCTCAAGTATGGTCATACCTTACACCACCTACCAGGATATGGTATTTATGAGCGGTTTTCCCGAAAAGGGTGACGCCCAACAGGGAGCAGCCAGGATTCTGCAGCTTCTCAAGGAGATGGGCGAGAGCGGGCAAATTGACATCCTGGCAACCACTTATTCCCATGCAGACGCGGACTACCTGTCCTCGCTGGGCTGGGAGGATGAGGCGTCCGCGCAGATGAGCAAGGGGCAGGAGGGGGCCACGGAAATGGGCGCTAAGGGAAGGGGCTTCATTCCCCCCTTTTTCCGCTTGAGCGACAGCCTGCTTCAGAGGCTGGCCCAATTCGGAAGCGAGTTCACGGTGGTGGGCGAGGAAGCGGTGCAGTGGAGCGAGGCGGGGCAAAAGATAATGGAGGGGACGACTCTCTCCCAGCCGGTAAAGTTCACCAGCAATGACGGCCATACCTTAAAGGCTTTTGTGCGCGACGCCTCGCTCTTCCATTACTTAGAGAAACCTACCAGCCAAGACGCAGCACATATGGTGCAGTACATAATGGCCGATCTGGCCGTTCTTCAAAGGGAGAAGCCGTACGCAGTGCGTTCATGCGTTCTTGCCTTTCCGCCCTCTTTTGTCCCCAGCCGGGAATTCCTGGAAGAGATGATCAAGTCCGTAAAAAGCTGCCCTTGGTTGAAGGTGCGAACGCTTACCGATCTAAACGCGGGCCAGTTCTCCATAGAAGGGGTGACCTTGCCTGCTCCCACCTATGACGTAACGCTCTCGTCTTACAGCCAAAAGCTGGGCGAGCTGCGCAGGGACGCGCAGGCTTTCTCCCAAGCCCTTATGGAAGGCAATCCCCTGCGGGAAGAATTGGCAAATTATATCCTCATCGCCGAAAATCACCGTTTCATGGAAGAGATCGACGCTACGGCGGGCCAGAAATACCTGGACAGCATCAGGGCCGTTTTGCAGGGCGAGACATCCAGCATCAGGATCGAACGCAAGCGCTCGGTGACCTTATCCAGCACGCAGGGAAATTTGGCCGTGGACATCACCAGCGGGCTCGACTATCCCATCGAGGCTACCCTTCGCCTGGAGAACGCCAGCCTTTCCTTTCCGGACGGAAATTTTAAGAAAGTGATCGTCGAGCCGAGGGAAAACAGGTTTGTCTTCTCCGTTATCACCCATCGAAAGGGTTCCTTCAAGGTGGACATCTCCCTGGAAGCGAACGGCCTGTTGATTGACGGCACCTCCACCACCCTGAACACCTCCATCATAAATACCCTGGCCATTGTTCTCCTCATAGCCTTGTCTTTCCTGGCCGTAGTGGTCGCATCCCTGAAGCGCTTGTCTCGAAAGCTGCGCGGCGGAAAGCACTCCAAGACAAGGAAGGGCCGATGAGAGAGGATATGGAAGCTCCCTTAAGGGACGAACCCGCCGCCTTCGCCAGAAACGCCTCCATAATGGCCGTAGGCACGGCTCTCAGCCGTATTACCGGCTTCCTTCGCTACGCGTCCCTGGCCTACGTGCTGGGCCTCACCCTGCGCTTCGGCGAAACCAACCTGCCCAGCACCTACAGCCTAGCCAACTCCATGCCCAACATGGTCTATGACCTGGTCATGGGGGGGATAATCGCCTCGCTGTTCATCCCCGTCTTCGTGGAATATCTCAGCACGCGTGACCGTGAGGAAGCATGGTATGTGGCCAGTTCGGTTACCAATATCTCCCTTATTGTGCTGGGTCTGATAACCATCCTGGGAATAATAGGAAGTCCCCTTATTATCCGCCTCATGACCGCCTTCGGCTCCTACTCCGCGGGGGACGTGACCACACAAGTGGTGAGGGACCAGGCATCCTTTTTCTTGCGTTTCTTCATGCCCCAGATAATCTTCTACGGCCTGAGCGCTATTCTCGGCGGCCTCTTGAACTCGCACCGCCATTTCACCGCTCCCGCTTTCGCGCCCATCGCCAACAACCTGGTGGTCATAGGCACGGTGATCGTTTTCTACCTCCTGCCGGGACCGCGCGACAACACGACGCACTTGGTGGTTCTGGGCCTTGGTACCACCCTCGGGGTGGTGGCGCAAGCGCTGGTGCAGGTTCCCATGCTGTGGCGTATCGGGGTGCGCTACTCGCCGGTCCTTGATCTCAAACACCCCGCTATCCGCAAGATCGGAAGACTGGCCATACCGCTTTTCGCTTACATCCTGCTCTGGCAGGTGGGCACGTGGTTCGTCTTCGCCCTGGCAATCCAGGTGGACGGCGGCGTGCCTTCCTATCAATACGCCCAGATGTTCTTCCAGCTTCCCTACGGCATATTCGCCGTGTCCATCATCACCGCTATCTTCCCAGCCATGAGCGAACACGCCGCATTACGCCGATGGGCCAAGTTCAAGAACACTTTGAGCACGGGCATCCGTTCCACCATCTTGATCATCGTGCCCTGCTGCGTGATCTACTTGACTCTGAGCAAGCCGATAATCCGTTTCCTCCTCCAACACGGCTTCTTCAAGGCGGGGGATACGGAGCTCTTGTCGGAGGTGCTTTTCTTCATGGCCTTGGGCTTGATACCCTACTCTATCGATATGCTGCTGACCAAAACCTTTTATTCCATGCAGGATACCCGCACCCCCATGATCATCAACTGCTTCGTGGTGGCCATCAACATAACGGCCAACCTGATCTTCTTTAAGCTGATAGGGGTGAAGGGGTTGGCACTCGGTTTCGCCGTCGCTTACCTCTTCTCCATGCTCATCGACGGCACCGTGTTACGTATCCGCCTGGGGCGCATAGGGGGCCGGCGCATGCTTTCCACCGCCTCAAAAACGCTGGCCGCAGCCGCGGTGATGGCCGTGGTCATCTACGCCTCCAGGTTCATGATCGAAGAGCTCTTCCCCATTGCCGGTTTATGGAAGGAGTTGCTGGATATGATACTCCCCTTGGCGGAAGGCCTGGCGGTATTCTTTTTCGTCGCCCACGCCATGAACATGGAAGAGTTGCCCCTGCTGGCGAGGACCATGTCCGGTTACCTGGGAAGATTACACCCCTCCGGCAAGGCCGGTTAATAAGAAACGGCGCGCCTCGCGCCTGATTGACCGTGATCTCCGCATCCCGAACGGTTTCCGGGCGCTAAAGGAACCCGCGCCGGGCCGTCGAAGAAAGTTAATGTCATGGGAAGAGAGCGCATAAAGGGTATTTTGCAACGCCAGGAAGGCCAGATCGCGTCCTGGATTTTTTCCATTCTCATCGCCGCCGTGCTGGTCGGGTTTCTAATCACCCAGGCGGGGCCGGTAATCGCCAATCATATATCCCTTCGCGGCACCGCCAATGAGATCGCGGACTACGCCGCCGATGCCTACCGCAGCTCCAGGGGCGACCTGGCTCAGGTCGAGAAAAAGGTGCGGGATTACCTCAAGGACAAGGACGTGCGTCTTGCCGGGCAGATCACCGTGCAGGAGGATGAAAAAGGTAAGGCGGAAGTGATATGCGTGCCGGTGAGAAAAATCGTAAACACTTTCCTCTTCAAGAACATAAGCTACCTGGCTTCCTACACCGAAGCCCAGGCGGTAGGCAAGGCGAACATTTATTGACCCATATCATTCTTGAACGACGCGAGGGGGCCATCATGGACACAAGCCGCCGCGACCAAATATTTTCAAAAAGATAAGCCGGGAAGCTCGCAGCGGGATATGCGTAAAGGCGTTTTTCTTTGTTGGATTCGGACAGCATTGGCGAAAGGCGGCCATTTCAAGCATAAGCGCTTTTTCCGCGGCATAAAAGGTTGCCCCTTCCGAAGCAGCGATTTTTCATGCCAGGTTAATCTCCCAAAAGTGCGGGTTGAGTGAAGATGTTCGATGCGGCGCCGTTCAGAAAAGAGCATGCAGTTAAGGTATCGCTAAACTGTCGAAAGCGGATGTCGGTCGGATTACCCACATTTTATGGTGAAAAGCTTCAAGCGAAACAGGCTCGAGGTTATCTTCCGCCTTCCGTAAGGCTTGCCCGGAAAAGGGCCGCGAGCACGTGGAGCGGGGCAAGGCCGCCTAGAAAGCTTCGCCCATAGCTGGATTAGCCTTTATCTCCAAAGGCCTGATCATGACTATGTGGCTGCGGTTGACGTCGATGAAGTCTGCCGTGAAAAGCTCGTTCCCGGTATGAATGTCATAGACCACCACATCGGTTAGGGCAAAAAAGGACTGCGTCTCCCTCGACTGCATGATGTCCGTTAAACGGGCTCCCGCGAAAACATGAAGATCGGCCTGGATGCGATGAACGTTGGTAAACAGTTCTACCCGTATCTTTTCCTTCTTTGCGTGCATGACAAACCTCCAGCCTGACCAGCTTCAAAGGGCTCCGGCCCTCCCCGTCTCTTCCCGTTAAATATAACATACAATGAAGTTTGATCCTCAAAATCTCCCACCAAGCCGAACTCCATCCATCATTCCATTTTAAGGCAACTGCGGGTATATATTATCATCCTTCTTTGCCATGCATGCTTTCACCTATTCCCCCCGACGGTCCGCCGCCCCGAAAGACGCGGTGCAGGACATGGGAACAGGCCAGCTCCGCGGCGGTCATCAGCGCGGCCGCCGCCGCTCTGGTCCAGGATAACCCGCCTTCCTCTTTCTCCCAAATAAGATAAATTAGCAGCAGGTTCAGGGACCAGAAAGTCCCAAGGATACAAATCATCAACCATAATTGGCCTATACGGAACAGAGGATCCGGCCGGAAAAGATATAGAGCGGCGGCCGCCCCCCCGGCCATGCCCACGGCAAACAGGTCACTGACACGGCATGCCACCTTCGAGGCTTTTCCCGCCCCGAAGACGGACTGGTTGATGAGTGCGGCCACCGGGAGGGCAAGGCCTGACCCGGCGGCGAAACCGCTTAGGAAGCGCAAGGTATTGCCGCTTTCCCGCAAGCCCAGATAACTGGTCAGGCCGTCCCAGCCGAAAAAAACCAGGCCGCATAGAGCCAGAGCCATTAATGGCCAAGGAGGCATGCCTCCCCTATCCCGGCCCCGCAGCAGGGAAAGCAGGATCAAGAGGGTAAAAAAAGCGGTGAAGAGGCCGGTATCCCGGGCACATACGAAAAGGGCGCGGTCCCCGAAACGCAACAGGCTCTCGCCGTGTTGATGGCAGATGGAGAAACCCAGCTGCCACAGCCACCAGTCCCACCAGCTCACTTCGCCCCCTAATAACGCGGCAGCGCGCGCATGTCCCGAACGAAGAGGTATAGGGTAAGCGCCCCTACACCCAGAAAGCAGAAGGCGCCATAGAAGGTGGAGCTTTCATATCCCGGGAGCACGTTCGGCGCCAGTGACCACAGCAAAAACCAAACGCCCAGCGGCAGGTAGAAGGAGGCGATGAGCAGGGTAATATTGCGCCTTTTAGTGGCTATGAAAAAAGCCGGGCAGGCCACGGCGCAAAGCATGACCAGCAAAAGGACTAGAAACCAGTGGAATTTACCCGTTCCTGCAAGGTAGAGCAGACAAACGGACAAGCCCGCCAGTCCGACAACCGCCAGTGACACTAGGGCGATGACTATAAAAATGGTGTGGCTCCTGAGCAATAGAGGCTCGCGCCCCGCCTTATGAAGGTAGAGGCAATGATTGCACAGGTATTTAACGCCATTTTCCAAGCTCTCCGGCTGCATATCACGACCGCAACCACCGCATTTAACCATATCCAAAAGGTAAACTCTGGTCCGCTCGCGGTCAACCCACAAGACCAGGAGCAAACGTAAGCCTATCAAGGCCAGGAACCCAAGAATAACTCCGGAGCGGAACCGCCCTATCGCGAGCTAATCGCCCTGAGGGCGGTTTCCCTTCCCCACATGAGGAAATACTTAACCGCAACGGCGCCTATGGAGCGCGCCCGACGACCGGTTGGACACGTGAAAGCAATTCCTGCCATATAGCGTCCCGTTCGTCGAACTCCACCCGGATGGCCTGCTGCGGGCAGACCATGGCGCATCTGCCGCAGCCCTTGCACAGATGGTCATCGATATAAGCCCGGCCTTCACGCAGGGAGGAGGCCGCCACGAAGCACGCTTCTACGCAGGTCCCGCACCCCAGGCACTTGTCCGTGACCGTTACCTTAACCGCCTCCAGCCTCTTGATTCCCCTTTTCAGGTGCTGGGGGACCTTTCGCATGTCCGTCCTCACCAGGCAGCAGCAGTCACAACAGAAGCACACTACCAGGAAATTGCGGAAATCGTGCAAGACTCCCATGGCCGTGGCGTCCATCCACAGCCGGCCGATCATGCCCGTGAGCCCTAAGGCGGCCATCTTCTCCATGTGTTCCAGGCATTCTTCGACACTCGCCTGATGGCCCAGGGAAGGGTGCAGGCGCGAGGCCGCCTCTCCCAAAAAAAGGCAACCCATGTCCTGAGGATAGTTGCGGCAACCCTCTCTCTGGCGGCAGATACAACCATTGTAGATGAAGCGGTGTGAAGAGGCCTTGATCAGCTCGGCCAGGGCCAGGCGAGGGATGGCGGTATCCTGCGGGGTGGGGATATCCTCGCTTACCGGTACGAAGGTGACCTGAAAAACCTTCTCGTTCACCACCGGCTTGAAAAGCCACCTGAAAGGGGCATAACGGCTTATCCTCTTCACCAAATGAGTGAACGGCCAGAGTGAAAGGAAGAGGTTCACCACGCGCTTGCTATAGCCCAAAAGCCCTCTCCTCCTTTGCGCCTTCTCATGGTCAAGGTCCCGGCTTAAGAACATTATTCACCGTCCGCGACGCGCGGGCAAATGGACGGGCTCGACACAAGGTATTTATTCGTTTCGCCCACCATTTCAAGGGAGGAAGCTGTATAATAAATTACTGTTGAAAACCGGGAAGGGGACCGGCGAAGGAAAGTATCTCTTTCGGTCGGGGTGTGGCGCAGTTTGGTCAGCGCGCGGCGTTCGGGACGCCGAGGTCGGAGGTTCAAATCCTCTCACCCCGACCATTCTTATCGCCTCGGCAAAGGGGCAAAACGAAACCGCTCATCTGCCCCAGGCGTCGCTTTGTGCGGGCCGATTGAGAATTCCCTTGTTTGAAAGACTGAAGGATCACATGGTCAACTCGCATTTTAGATTCCTCTCCCGCAAATGTGGGCAGGGAAAAGCCACATTTAAACCGCGGCAAGGTCTCCCTCCTTCACGAAGGGAATAAGGGGGCCTTATAACGAGTGTTGATCTATGGCGCTAATCGACGCACGCGCCTTTCACCATGATAGAGATTGTTTGCGTGGCGGTAGGTTGATGGGAAAAGCTGGTTAAATGCGCTTTTGGCTTGATTCATCAGCTATTCCCCTTTATCCCCGGGCGACGTGAAAATATAATGGAGAAAACCTTCGGGGAGATGATGATTATGCCGGCCGCGCTTGAGGGCATTCGCGTGCTTGACCTCTCGCAGCTATTCCCCGGCCCTTATTGCACCATGATCCTCGCCGATTTGGGCGCCGAGGTCATAAAGGTGGAGCCGGTGGGAGTAGGGGATTTCGCCCGCCTTTTCGGTTTCTTCTTCCAACAGGTCAACCGCAACAAGAAGAGCATCGCCCTCAACCTGAAGTCCCAACGGGCTCGCGAAATACTGCAAAGGCTGGCGCGAAGCGCCGACGTGCTGGTGGAGGGCTTCCGACCCGGAACCACCGCCAGACTCGGCGTTGATTATCCTACCCTGAAGGCTTCCAACTCGCGACTGGTGTATTGCTCCATATCCGGCTTCGGTCAGGAGGGGCCCTATCGCGACCGGCCCGGGCATGACATCAACTACCTCTCCATGGGGGGCGCCCTCGGCCTCACCCGTGACCGGGAGGGCAAGCCGGTGAAGCTGGGGATAGAGGTTGTCGATATTACCTCCGGCCTCAACGCGGCCATTGCCGTGCTGGCCGCGCTGCTGGCGCGGGAGAGAAGCGGCGAGGGGCAGTATATCGACATCTCCATGCTAGATTGTGCCCTGTCGCTGATCCCCATGGAAGCGGGGTACTACCTGGAAACGGGTGAAGTCCTCGCCAACCCCGCTCTAGACATCCTGCCCCACTATGGAATCTTCGAAACCGCGGACCGGGAATACCTGGTTCTGGGCATCGTGCACGAGGACCACTTCTGGGAGGAGCTCTGCGACGCCCTGGAGATGGCAGAGGCCAGGGATCTCGACGCCGCGCAAAGGATCATGCGCCGGGACGAGCTGGAAGCGCGGCTCCAGGGCATTTTCGCCACCCGCAGCCTGTCGGAATGGTTGGAGAGGCTCTCCGGATACGATATCCCTTATTCCAGGCTCAACAGCGTGGGCGAGGCCCTCGAGGACCCGCATCTGCGGCAGCGAGGAACGGTCGTCGAACTCCCGGGAGGTGAGGGTACCCGCCGTTACCTCGGCAGCCCTATACGCCTTTCAGAGACACCGCCAAACTGCCGCACGCCTGGCCCTGAGCTGGGAGAACACACCCAGGAGCTCCTGGAGGGGTTGGGTTTGAGCGGCGAGGAAATACGGGTGTTGAGGGAAGCGGGGGCCATCGAGTAGAATCATATAAATTGTAGCCCGTGACGAGGGAAATCTAAGGGGGATACGGTGGCATGATCAAGATCCTGGGAATCGCCGGCAGCCCTCGAGACAACGGAAACACCTCCCTTCTTCTGGACGAAGCCATGAGGGGCGCCAAGGAGGCGGGAGCCACCACCAACAAGATAATCATATGCAAGAGGGATATATATCCCTGCCTAGGCTGCGACGACTGTCGCAAGACCGGCGAGTGCTGTCTGGATGACGGCATGGACCGCATCTACAACCTCACTACCTCCAGCCTGGGCATTATCCTGGCCGCACCCATCTACTTTAATTCCCTAAACGCCCAGACCAAGGCGTTCATCGACCGCCACCAGTGCATATGGGCCCGCAAAACCCTGTTGGGGGAGGAGGTTACCGACCCCCGCACCCGGCACGCCAGGCGGGGTCTTTTTCTTTCTACGGCGGGAGCGGACGACCATCGCGTTTTCGACGGCGCCCTGCGGGTCATGGACATCTTCTTCGACGTCCTGGACATTAAATATTACGAGCGCCTGCTCTTCTTCCGCATAGAAAAGAAAGGCGCCATAAAGGAACATCCCACGGCGCTGCAGAACGCCCGCTCCGCAGGTGAGCACCTGGTCATCGAGATCGCCCGCAGTTTGGGAGAGCAACTGGACTGACCCGCGAAGCCAGGTATTTATGCCGATCCGTGAAGTTCCTCCCCGTTCTTTCCTTCGGCCGGCAACAAGGGTAAACTTAGACCCATAATTACATGTTATCTATCCTATTAGGAGGCCTTATAGTGACCGAGAAGGTGAGGCTGACTCTCCTCTCCACCAAATCGGGGTGAGCGGCCAAGGTGGGTCCGGGAGACCTGGAAAAGGTGCTGAGGATGCTTCCTCTGGGGGAGGAAGGACGCCGCATACTGGTGGGCTTGGACACGCCCGATGACGCCGCTGTTTTCATCCTCGACGAGGAAACGGCGCTGGTGCATACGGTCGATTTCTTCACCCCTATCGTCGACGATCCTTACCGTTTCGGGCAGATCGCCGCCGCCAACGCCTTGAGCGACATCTACGCTATGGGGGGGATCCCGCTGACGGCGATGAACATCGTATGTTTCCCTTGCTCGCTGGGGATGGATATCTTGGCCCGAATACTGGAGGGAGGCTTGAGCAAGGTTGAAGAATCCGGCGCCGCACTGGTGGGAGGCCACAGCGTGGACGATGAGGAGCCGAAGTTCGGGCTGGCGGTCACGGGGAGGGTGAATCCGGAGCGCGTGCTCACCTGCCTGGGGGCGCAGCCGGGCGACCTCCTCGTCCTCACCAAACCTCTGGGCACGGGAATACTTTCCACCGCCCTCAAGGGCGACTTCATACGCGAGGAAGAAATGGAGGAGGCCATACATGGCATGGCCAACCTCAACGCCGCGGCTTCCCGGGCCGCGGTGATGGCGGGCGCGCACGCCTGTACGGACGTCACGGGGTTCGGGCTGGCGGGGCACCTCCTGAACATGCTCCCCGACCAAGGCCTGGCCTGCGAACTTTACGCCTCGCGGCTGCCCCTTTATCCGGGAGTCCGGGAAATGGCCGCCATGGGGATGATACCCGCGGGGGCATACAAGAACCGTGATTTCGTGAGGGACAAAGTGGCCATTGCGGAAGGAGTGGACGAGATAGGGGTAGACATCCTTTACGATCCCCAAACCTCCGGCGGCCTTCTTCTGGCCCTCCCCCCGGAGGGGCTTAGGGTCTTCACGCAGCAACTGGAGGAGGACGAGGCATGCTTCCACA
>ENA-ORXB01001517-ORXB01001517.1-sediment-metagenome-genome-assembly--contig:-NODE-1517-length-26541-cov-6.632104_pt1 | contig 26541 bp, 28 predicted proteins | sample MGYA00237863_ERZ511475 | MGnify/ENA primary metagenome ERZ511475 (study PRJEB26305, sample SAMN06343858) | sediment metagenome | isolation source: hot spring sediment | place: Canada: British Columbia... | reverse complement strand
ACACCTTTGCCGACCCCGTGCTGATGGCCCAGACCGGCCAGGTGGTGCGGGGGATTCTGGAAAGGCTGCTGCGCTAGTTCCCTTCAGGGCATCCAGTTCCCACCGCATACAATTACTGCTACCCGCTCGGGTAGGTCGTAGCTCATCAGGGCCGGCCCCAAAGCCAGCCCGGCGGTGGGCTCCACCACCTGTTTGAGCCGTTGCATCATCAGGCGCTGGGCTTCCAAGGTAACCTCGTCCGGCACCGTCACAATGCGATCCACATGGCGCTGCATGACCGGAAAGGTCTTCTCGCCAACCACCAGGGTGCGCACCCCATCGGCCACGGTTCTGGGGGCCTGCACCAGCTTCACGCGCGCCCCCATCTGGAGGCTCTGCTGGGCATCGTTGGCGGTTTCGGGCTCCACCCCAATCACCTCACACGCGGGCCGCAGGCTCTTGATAACTGTGGCGATGCCCGAGATGAGCCCGCCCCCGCCCACCGCGACCAGGACGGCGTCCAGATCGGGCACCTGCTGCAAGAGTTCCAGGGCCTGGGTGCCCTGGCCTGCCATCACCCGCAAGTCGTCGAAAGGGTGGATGAGCGCATAGCCCGTCTCCTCGGCCAGTGCGCGCACCACCTGCTCGCGATTCTCTACCGTCACCCCCTGGTCGTAGACCTCGGCACCGTAGGCCCGGGTGGCCGCTTTTTTGGTGGGGGAGGCGTCCTCGGGCATCACCACCAGGGCTGGCGCCCCGATCACCTGGGCCGCATAGGCCACCCCCTGGGCGTGGTTGCCCGACGAGACCGCAATCAGGCCTCGGGGGTTTTGTAGCTGGAGGGCTGCGTTCAGGGCACCCCGGGCCTTGAAGCTGCCGGTTTTTTGCAGGTGCTCGGCTTTGAAAAAAAACCGGCGGCCCAGAAGCTTATCCAGCCCCTGGCTGGTGAATACCGGGGTGCGGTGGATGTAGGGGGCGATGCGCTGGGCCGCGTGTTGGATATCTTGCAGGGTTAGCACAGCCCCATGCTAACAGGAGTCTGCGTAACGCCCGGGGCCTGCGTAACGCTCAGGGCGTGCCTTGGCTAAAGGGGGTCTGTTCTACAGTGGTTGCATGCGGATACTTGCCGAGGCGATCTACGAACTCGAGCCTGGCTTTGTGCTGGTTGGCCAGACCCTCGCCTTGCGTGAATTGCTCAAAATCTGGATTCACCGGCACCATATGGGCTTCGACCTATACGTAACCAGCATTGTAGAAGCCGAAGAGGAAACCTTTCCAGAACGGATGCGCAACACCATCGGGCGGGGTCTGGCCTCCAGCGCGGAGGTGCTGGAGGCCTTGCACTGCCTCGAGGATATATACCCGGTGGCCTTCCATGTGCTAAAAAACCTGCCCGTTGGTGTGCGCAAGGCCACGCCGGAGCTTTTGGCGCTGCTCGAGGAGCAGGTGGTTCGCGTGGCCCGGAGCACCACCACCGGCGAGTTTGGCCCCGACGATCCCCCCGCCCAGGTGGTAAAGCTCAAGGCGGTCTGCGCCCTGGACGACTACGCCTCCGACGACGATGTCTCGGGTCTGGTGCTCACCGACCCTTGACCGGAGACGGGCCGTGGCCCACAATGCCCCTGATGGAAGGGGTGCGGCTGGCGGTCAAAACCCTGGGATGCAAGGTTAATCAGGTCGAATCGGACGTCCTGGTGGGGCTCTTAAAGCCCTTGCAGCCGGTGGTGGTGCCCCTCGAGGTGGGGGCCGATCTGGTGGTTATTAACACCTGTGCCGTCACTACCTCTGCCGAGGCCGATGCCCGCAAAGAGGTGCGCCGGGCCCGCCGGGCCAACCCCGCGGCCTTCATCGTGGTGACCGGCTGTTACGCCGAGCTGGCCCCCGACCAACTGGCCGAGCTGGGGGCCGACGTGGTGCTGCCCAACAGCCGCAAAGCCGAGCTGCCCGGGGTGATCTTGCAGCGCTTTGGCCTGCCCGCTGACCCCATCACCACCCCGCCCAACGAGTTCTGGGGGGCCGGGGAGCGGGGCCTGCTGAACAACTATGTGCGGGCCTTCCTCAAGGTGCAGGACGGCTGCAACGCAGGGTGCGCCTACTGCATCATCCCCCGTCTGCGCGGGCGCGAACGCCACCGCGGGCACCGCGATGCGCTTGCGGAAGCCGGGGCTCTGCTGGAAGCGGGTGTGCAGGAAATTGTGCTGACCGGGGTGCGGCTGGGTTCCTACAAGGGCCACCCCCGCGGGATTGCCGGCCTGGTAGAGGAACTTGCTCTGATGGGGGCCAAGGTGCGCCTGTCCTCCATCGAGCCCGAGGACACTGGGGACGAACTCTTGAGGGTAATGCAGCGCTTTGCCCCCCAGGTGCGCCCCCACCTGCACCTGAGCCTGCAAACGGGTTCGGGGCGGCTGCTGGCCCTGATGGGCCGCCGCTACGATAAAAACTACTACCGCGAACTGGTGCAGAAAGCCTACGACTGGATACCCGGCTTTGCCCTCACCACCGATGTGATTGCGGGCCTCCCCACCGAGACCGAAGCCGAACACCAGGAAACCCTGTCCTTCCTGGAGGAGGTACGGCCCAGCCGCGTGCACGTCTTCACCTACACCCCACGCCCTAAGACCCGCGCGGCCTCCCTGCCACAGGTGCCCATCGAAGTCCGCAAGCGCCGCAACAAAGAGCTCCAGGCCCTGGCGGCCCGCCTGGCCGAGGCGCGGGTGCGGCCCAAGCTGGGCGGTATGGTGGAGGTGTTGGTCGAAAGCTTTCGCGGGGGCAAGGCCTACGGGCATACCCCGGACTACTACGAGGTCGAGTTCACCGGACAGGCCCGCATCGGCCAGACCGCCTGGGTGCGCGTGGAGGCCATCGAGGGCTACACCCTGCGGGGTGCGCTCGAGGCCATCAAGCAAGAACCGGCCCGCTACCTGCTGCCTGTGGTATAGGCTCTAAGCCTTGCGGCGCCGCTCCACCAGCCAGCGGATGCTGAAGCCCAGGCAGATGAACACCGTGGCAAACTGGGCCATGGCGGCCACGGGGCGCTCCACCGTGCCACCCCCCAGGAGGGTGATGAAGTCGGGGATGCCGCGCAGCGACCCCAGCAGGCCCAGCAGCGAGAGCCCCAGCGCGATGTTCATGGCCAGGTTTTTTTGGCTGGGGGTTTTGTCGGCCCAGATGCCCATCAAGGCAATCAAAAGGCCCAGAATTCCTGGAATCAGCGCGGTAGGGGTGAGTTTGGAGCCCATGACCGCCAGGGTAGAGACCAGTATTAGAAAAACGCCCGTCCAGAGGGCCCTTGCTGGTAGCGATCCCATAGACTTACCTCCCTACTATTTTGCCAGGCCCGGCTTTCGAAGCGTTATAGTCTAAGCGGTATGGAGAACCCCACGGTGTTTGGCAAAATCATCCGCCGTGAGCTGCCGGCGGACATCGTGTACGAAGACGACGAGTTCATCGCCTTTAAGGACATCCGCCCGCGCTCGAAGGTGCATATTCTGGTCTGCCCCAAAGAGTACATCCCCACCCTGGCCGACTACCCCGACACCCCGGAGGGCGCGCTCAAGCTGGGCAAGCTGATGTTGACGGCCAACCGCATCGCCAAGCAGATGGGCCTCGAGGGCTACTTCATCCGCATTCATGTAGGGGAGAAAGGCGGGCAGGAGGTCTTTCACGTCCACGTACACCTGCGCTCGGATGCCTAGCACCCGCGGCCTTGCTATTTCTTCAGCTCCACGCGGTCAATTACCTCGTTGCTCTCGTTGTAGGCCGTGATTAGCAGCCGCTCGATGCTGGCTTCCAGGATCAGGTAGTTGGGGCTTTTCAGCCGAACCTTACTTTGTGGCTGTATGGCTCGAAAGTCGCGCAGCCAGGCCCCGCCCCCGCCGGCAACGATGTGCACGATGCCCCGGGCCTCGAGCCGCTCGTAGCTGTGCTCGTGCCCGGCCAGCACCAGCGGCACGCGGTACTGGATGAGTAGGGGCTCGATGGACTGCCGCAGGCTGCGGGCCCCCCCATGAAACCCCGAGGAGTAGAGGGGGCGGTGCAGGGCCACGATCTTCCAGGGGGCCTGGGAGGCTTTGAGGGCGGCTTCCAGCCAGCGGCGCTGGGCCTGGCTGAAATGCTCCGAGTAGACCACGAAGACCTCGAGGTTTTCCAGCCGGAAAGTGTAGTAGGGCCCTTCGACCCTGAACAGCTCGAGCTGCTTAGCCAGGGTGGGCACATCGTGGTTGCCAAATGCGGGATATATGCGTACTGGAGGAAGCTCACTCAGATAGCGCTGAACCGGTTCGCCTCGAGGATAAAAGTTATCTCCCACTGTTAGCAGGGCCTCGAAAGGCTTTTGCCGATGCTGCTCGTATATGGCTCCTGCAACAAGGGGGCGGTGCGGGGTCTCGGCCCCCCAGTCGCCCAGCACAGCCAGCCGCTGGGCCAGCCCCGGCAGGCCCAGGGCCAGCCCAAAGAAAAGAACCAGCAGGCGCCTCATGCCTTGGGCGGCTCTCCCTGGCGGGTGAGCTGCGATTCTTTAATGCCGGCTTGCTCGAGCACCTGCTCGGCAATCAGGATGGGGGCCCCGGCGCGGATGGCCAGGGCCATGCCGTCGGAAGGGCGGCAGTCGATCTCATACTCCAGGCCGCGCTGTTCCAGTATGAGACGGCCGTAGAAAGTACCTTCTTTCAGTTCGGCGATCTCAAGGCGCAGCACCTTTACCCCTAGCAGCTCGAGGGTGTTGTGGAACAGGTCGGGGCCCAGCGGACGCGGCGGTTTCTCGCCCGAGAGGTGCACCATGATGTTCTGGGTTTCCAAGGCCCCGATCACCACCGGCAGGAGCAGATTGTTCTCGGCCCTGAGCATCACGATCAGGTTGCCATTTCCCGGATCTACCCCCATACCTTCGATACGCGCGGGTACCATACTTTGAGTATACGCAGCCCCCCGGGGGCATGTGTGCCATAAGTCATGTGCTTGCCAATCTTGCAGAACCCTATAAACTATGACCGTGAAAACCTATGCGGTGGAAGTAGCCGGGGTTCGTCGTGAGCTGCCGGTGGTACAGGTAGGCCCCGATGTGGCGGTGGCCTTATTCAACATGCTGGGCGATACCGAGGTGGTGGAGGAGGCAGCCGCAGCCCTGGCCAAGCGGATGCCAGCCGAGATCGAAACCCTGGTCACCCCGGAGGTTAAGGCCGTACCCCTGGCCCATGCCCTCTCGCGCCTGACCGGGAAGCCTTATGTGGTGGCCCGCAAAACCGAGAAGCCCTACATGATTAACCCCGTATCGCGCACGGTGATTTCTATTACCACCGGCAAGCCCCAGCTTCTGGTGCTGGATGGAACCGATGTGCCCCTCATCAAGGGCAAAAAGGTGGCCATCGTGGACGATGTGGTCTCGACAGGGAGCACGCTCAAGGGGCTTTCCGATCTCATTACCGATGTGGGCGGGCAGGTAGCGGCTGTGCTGGCCGTGTTTACCGAGGGCTCCCCCCGTGAAGACGTGATCGCCCTGGGGCATCTGCCGCTCTTCAAACCGGATTGAACGAATGCCCGAACCGCGGGGTAATAGGGTCGCTCTCCCAACCCCGTGATTCCTGGAGCCAGACGACCTTCGTATACGGCTATTCACCCGTATACTCATGGTGTTCGAATAGGCTAAGTCCTCGGTGCAACAAGGGAGTGTAACTATGGAAACCTACCCCATCACAATAGGCAAAATCACCCGTCACGTACCGGTGGTTGAGACCCTGCCGGGCGTGCACATCCCGTTGGTCGAGATCATGGGCGATGTGGAGCTGGTGCAGGCCGCTGCCGAGGGGCTGGTCAAGCACCTGCCCCCCGAGACCGATGCCCTGCTGACCCTCGAGACCTCCCCCATCGTGCTGGCCCATACCATGAGCGCCCTCTGCGGCAAGCCCTATGTGGTGGTGCGCCGTAAGCGCCGCCCCTACATGCAAGACCCCATTATCCAGGAGGTGGAGTCGCTGACCCTGGGCGTAACCGAGACCCTCTGGCTGGACAGCCGCATGGCCGAAAAGCTGATGGGCCAGAATGTGGCCCTGGTCTTCGACGTGGTCTCCTCGGGGGGCACCATGAACGCGCTCGAGAAGGTGGCCAAGAAGGCCGGGGCCAACGTGGTGGCCCGCCTGGCTGCTTTCCACCAGGGCAACAGCAAGCTGCCCATCACCTTCCTCTCGGAGATCCCCATCCTGCAAACCGCTTAGCGCAAACCACCTGCCCCAGGCCGGCGGTTGCGGGTCTGGGGCTTGCTGTTGGTGGAGTAGCCGTTCTTCAACTACCACCGCGCTTCTGCTGGGCAAACAGCCACTGGATGAACTCGAGCTCCCGGTACACCCGGTTCCAGACATCGTGCTTTTCGCTGGGGTACTCGGTGAAACGGGCCCGGGTGTTGCCGGCCTTGGCTAGAGCATCGGCCAGCGCCCTCGAGAAGCTCACCGGCACCACTTCGTCCGCGGCGCCGTGAAAGTTCCAGATGGGCACCTTGCCCAGCCGTTGCCAGACCATAAAGGGGTCGGCGGCCCCGCAGATGGGGGCGATGGCGGCAAAGCGCCGGGGGTACAGGCAGCCCAGATTCCAACTGCCGTAGCCCCCCATCGAGAGGCCGGTCAGGTAGACCCGCCGGGGGTTGGTTTTGTGCTGTTGCTCCACTTGGTTCAGCAATTCGTAGGCCTGCGCCAGGGGCTCCCCGGCCCACTGCTGCCCCTTGGGGCACTGAGGCATCAGCACCACGGCGGGCCAGCGCTGGAGGTTCTCTTGAATGGCCGGGCCAATGCCCACCGTGCTCTGCTTCCGGCCGTCGCTACCCCGCTCACCGGAGCCGTGCAGGAACAAAATCAGGGGCCAGCCACCTTTGGGGGGCTTTCCTTCGGGTAGATAAAGGGCGTAGGGGAGCTGCGATTTGGGTTTGTGGTAGGTAAAAAGGGCCATGCCCCGACTATAACGCAGTTGCTAGACAGGGCCGCCCGGGTGAACGTATTGCTGTGCTGCTATACCAGCACCGGCTCCTCGTAGACCCCGTATACCGCTCGGAGTTCGTCCATCATCTCGCCCAGGGTGCAGTAGGCCAGGGCGCAGTCCACGAAGTAGGGCATGGTGTTGCGCCCTTCTTTGGCGGCCTGCCGCAGCGCCGCCAGGGCCTGCTGTACGGCCTGGGGGTCGCGCTCGCGCCGTACCCGGGCCAGCCGCTCGGCCTGCACGCGCTCTACCTCGGGGTCAATGAGCTGGATGGGCACCTGGAGGCCCTCGTCCTGGAAGGCATTGACCCCCACGATAATCCGCTCGCCCCGCTCCACTTCCTGCTGGAAGCGGTAGCTGGCGTCGGCGATCTCGCGCAGGAAGTAGCCCTCCTCAATGGCCCGCACCACCCCGCCCATGCGCCGGATCTCCTCGATGATCTGCATGGCCTGGGTCTCCATCTGGTCGGTGAGCCACTCCACGTAGTAGCTGCCCCCCAGCGGGTCGGCGGTATGGGTCACGCCCGACTCGTAGGCGATAATCTGCTGGGTGCGCAGGGCGATCTTGGCCGATTCCTCGGTGGGGAGCGCCAGGGCCTCGTCGTAGGCGTCGGTGTGCAGGCTGTTGGTGCCGCCCAGCACGGCGGCCAGGGCCTGAATGGCTACCCGTGCGATGTTGATGAGGGGCTGCTGGGCGGTAAGCGAGACCCCAGCGGTCTGGGCGTGGGTGCGCAGCATCCAGCTCTGGGGGTTTTTGGCCCCATAGCGATGCCGCATTTCTTTAGCCCAGATGCGCCGGGCAGCCCGGAACTTGCAAATTTCCTCGAAGAAGTCGTTGTGGGCGTTGAAGAAAAACGAGATGCGGGGAGCGAACTCGTCAACGTCCAGCCCGCGTTTGAGAGCCCACTCCACATATTCAAAGCCGTCGGCCAGGGTGTAGGCCAGCTCCTGTACGGCGGTGGAGCCGGCCTCGCGGATGTGGTAGCCCGAGACCGAGATGAAGTTCCACTTGGGCACGTTGCGGGGCCCCCACTCGAAGGTGTCAATGACCAGCTTGGTAGAGGGTTCGGGCGGGAAGATGAACTCTTTCTGGGCGATAAATTCCTTCAGGATGTCGTTCTGGATGGTGCCGCCCAGCTTGTTCCAGTCGTAGCCTTTTTTCTTGGCGGCAGCCAGGTACATGGCCCAGATGGCGTTGGCGGGCGAGTTGATGGTCATGGAGGTGGTGACCTCCTCGAGGTTGATCCCCTCGAAGAGAATCTCCATGTCGGCCAGGCTGCTCACCGCCACCCCGCACTTGCCCACCTCGCCCCTGGAAAGCGGATGGTCGGAGTCGTAGCCCATCAGGGTGGGCAGGTCGAAGGCGGTGGAAAGCCCGTTCTGCCCGGCGGCCAGGAGCTTCTTGAAGCGCTCGTTGGTCTGCTCGGCGGTTCCAAACCCAGCAAACATCCGCATGGTCCAGAGGCGGCTCCTGTACATCGAGCCGTACACCCCCCGGGTGTAGGGATACTCGCCGGGGTAGCCCAGCTTTTCGGCGTAGTCGAAGTCCTTCAGGTCTTCCGGGGTATAGAGCGGCTCGGGGGCGATGTCCGAGAGGGTTTTATGGGCCACTTTGCGCTCGGGCATCTTGGCCAGGGATTTCTGGTAGGTCTCCCGCATCCAGGCGTGCTTGGGTCTGGGCTGTGCCATGCCCCGATTATATAACGGATTTGAGGCAGTAGGAGGATAATCCGTCAGACAATTGAGGCTTCTATCAGGTGCAGCATGGAAGCGAACAAAACGATACCCAGCCCCATTCCTTACCTGCCCTGCGGGCCCACAACTGGCGGAAGTTGTCTATAAGACCCACAACCGCACCGGAAATGGGTTTCATCGTAAAGCGGCCCTTTGGCTGGTCGGATGGGTGTATATGATAAAGGCCAGGTGGCGCTTTGTGCTTCACGGGTAAACCTGTAGAATAAATCGCTATGGCTGGCTTGCTTTCGTTTCGCGGCGAGGATGTGGGTATTGACCTGGGCACCGCCTCGGTGCTGATTTATATGCGTGGCAAAGGCATTGTGCTGCGAGAGCCCTCGGTTATTGCCATGGTCAGCGATACCAAAGAAGTCAAAGCGGTGGGGGCTGAAGCCTACCGGATGCTGGGGCGTACGCCGGGCAATATTGTGGCGGCCCGTCCCCTCAAAGATGGGGTGATTGCCGATTATACCCTGACCGAGCGGATGCTCACCCTGTTTATCAGGAAGGTTTTGCCCCCGCTGCGCTTTTTCCGCCCGCAGGTGATGGTGGGGGTGCCGTCTGGGGTGACCGAGGTGGAACGCCGCGCGGTGGTGCAGGCCATTGTGGAAGCCGGTGCCAAACGGGCCTATCTGATTGATGAACCCCTGGCAGCGGCCATTGGGGCGGGCATTAAGATTGCCGAACCCACCGGCAGCATGGTAGTGGACATTGGGGGCGGCTCCAGCGATATTGCGGTGATCTCGTTGGGTGGGATTGTGCGCTCGACCAGCCTGCGCATTGCCGGTAACGAGTTCGATGATTCCATCATTCGATTCGTCCGTAACAAGTACAGCCTCCTGATCGGGGAGCGCACCGCCGAGGAGCTCAAGATCAAAATTGGCGCTGCCAAGCGGCTCCCTGGGGAGCAGGATGCTGTGGCCGAGGTGCGCGGGCGCGACCTGATTTCCGGCCTGCCCAAGAGCATCGAGGTGACCACCGAGGATGTGGTGGAAGCCCTCAAAGAGCCCCTAGAAAAGATTGTTCAGGGCGTGAAGAGCGTTCTGGAAACCACCCCGCCCGAACTGGTGGCCGACATCATTGACCGGGGCATTTTGCTGACCGGCGGGGGGGCCCTGCTGCGCAACCTGGATCTGCTGCTGCAAGAGGCCACTGGCGTACCGGTGGTGGTGGCCGAAAATGCTGTGGAGGCAGTGGCTCTGGGCACCGGCAAGGCCCTCGACATGCTGCACGTGCTGCGGGATGCCCTGGTTACCTCTGATAACGTGCTAAGGCGGTAATTGGCGATACCCAAATGGGCTATGTTGACCCACCCGCGGCGTGGCTTCAGCAATAGAGGCGCGGGGTTGAGTTGACGAAGTGAAAATTTTAGGCTTGGTATGCTGCTCTCCGAAATTGCCCAGCGCCTAGGGGGCCGCCTCGAGGGCCCCGATACCGAGGTTGTTACTCTAGCCCCGCCCGACCGGGCCAGGCCAGGAGAGCTGGTGGTGGTGCGGGAGGCCCGGTTCTTGCCGGCTGCGCTGCAGGCGGGGGCGGCTTTGCTGCTGGATGAAGCAGCCCCGTGCCCCCCGTCTGTTAGCCGGGTTCGGGTGCCCTCGATACAAAAGACCTGGCCTTTGGTGCTGGCCCTTTTCAACCAGCCTGAAACCTGGGCGGAGGTGGGCGTGCACCCCACCGCCACCCTCGAGGCGGGGGTGGAGGTGGATCCCACTGCTTCGATAGGGGCTTATGTGCTGGTATGCCGGGGGGCCAAGGTGGGGGCGGGCGCGGTGATAGCGCCCTACTGCTATATCGGTGAGCAAGCCGAGATAGGCCCCCGAACGGTGCTCGAGCCCCGGGTGACGCTCTACCCACGCACCCGTGTGGGGGCGGACTGCCACATTGGTGCAGGCACGGTGCTGGGCGCTATTGGATTTGGCTTTCAAGATCAGCAGCGCCTGCCCCATACCGGCCGGGTGGTGCTGGAGGATGGGGTGGAGCTGGGGGCCAATTGCGTGGTACAGCGCAGCGTGGTGGGGGAGACCCGCATTGGTGCGCACAGCAAAATTGGCGACCTCACCGATATCGGCCACAACGTTCAGATCGGAAAAAACGTGGTCATGGTGGGTAGCAGCGCCATCGGCGGCAGTGCGGTGCTGGAGGATGGGGTGCTGATGGGAGGCTGGGTGGTGATCGCCGACCACGTGCGGGTGGGCCAGGGGGCCCGGCTGGCTGGCAGTAGCGCCATCTCCAAGAACGTTCCGGCGGGTGAGACCTGGGCCGGGGGGATTCCGGCGCAGCCGGCCCGCCGGCACTGGCGGCGGCTGGCGATGCTGGACTGGCTGGCTAGCATGGAGCGTACCTTGCGACAACTCCTGCGACGGTCGCGCTGAACTGGAAGCCCTATGACCCTACGTGGAATCGGTCTTCATAGTGGCGAACCCAGCACGGTGCGGTTTCATCCGGCCGAGGGGCCGGTGCGGTTTTGGGTGGGGGGGCTCGAGCTGCGCCCGCTGGCCTCGAGCGTGGTGGATACCGCCCGTTGCACGGTATTGGGTGAGCATAACCTGCGCCTGATGACCGTAGAACACCTGCTGGCCGCCCTCTTTATTCGGGGCATCTGGGAGGGTTTGGTCATCGAGGTGACCGGCCCAGAGATTCCCATCCTGGACGGCAGCGCCCAGGAATGGCTGGCAGCTTTGGAGGACTTTCCGGCCCAGGGCCCCCAGGCGCTGCCGCTGAGCGGTGCTATCCGGGTCGAGGAGGGGCGCAGCAGTGTGCTGGCCCAGCCAGCGGAGCAGTTCGCCCTCACCGCCACCATCCTGTTCCCACACCCCAGAATTGGCTACCAGCAGGTGCAGTGCCCCCCCACGCCGCTGGCGGCGCTGGCCCCGGCCCGCACCTTTGGCTTTCTGCACGAGGTGGAGGCGCTGCGGGCCCGCGGCCTCATCCAGGGGGCTTCCTTGGAGAACGCCCTGGTCTTCAGCGAGCACGGCCCGGTCAATACACCCCGGATGCTGTACGAGCCTGTATACCACAAAGCCCTGGATTTTCTGGGCGACCTGTACCTGGCCGGCAGGCCCTACCGGGGACAGTTTGTGGCCCACCGGGCCTCGCACCGCCTGCACGTGGAGCTGGCCAAGCTGCTACAAAGCTAAGGGCTGGGCGAAGCAGGGTTGGCTGTGTGGCGGGCTCCCGGAGTGAAGTGCTCGGAAATGCTCCTGGGCGGTCGCTCGGCCCCTACTCTGTGACTTTCCTGAGCTTTTTTTAAAGCCCAGCCTGACCAGAAATGTGGTTGTAAACGGGTCTTAAGTGTATCATCCTGCTTGGGACGCAGGGTTTGTGCATCACGTAACGAGGATTTTATGGAGCTAAATGTAGGCGTTGTGGGTGTTGGTGTGATGGGGACGTACCACGCTCAGGTATACGCGGGATTACCAGGGGTTCGTCTGGTGGGGGTGGCCGACCCCGACCCGTTTCGTCAAGCCGCCATCGAGCAGGACCTAGAAGTACCGGCCTTTTCCAGCCCGGAAGAACTGCTGGGCAAGGTGCAGGCGGTTTCGATTGCTTCCCCTACCTCTTTTCACTACGAGCAGGCCCGCATGTTTTTGGAGGCCGGCGTGCATGTGCTTCTGGAGAAGCCCATGACCCGCACCATGCACGAGGCGCGGGAGCTGGTGCGGCTGGCTGAGCAGCGGGGGGTGGTTTTGCAGGTGGGGCATATCGTGCGTTTTTACCGCGCTGTAAACGACCTGATGAGCATGGTCAAAACCCCCTGGGTGCTCGAGGCCCGTCGCATAGGCAACAACCGCCGGATACGTGATATTGGGGTGGTGCTTGACCTGATGATCCACGACCTGGATCTGGTGCTCTTGCTCCTGCGGGAAAAGCCCTTGCGCTACAGCGTGGTGGGCCGGCAGGTGGATGGGCTGGACGAGTTCGCCCAGGCCGTGGTGGATTTTCCCTCGGGGGCCCGGGCCTTGTTTACCGCCAGCCGGATCTCGCCCCAGGCTGAGCGTTCGCTGACCATCACCCAGCCCGGCGAGGTGCTGCGACTGGATTTCAACAGCGAATACACCGAGCTTTCGCTGCACCGCTCGCCGCCCGTGCAGCCCGACCCCGACCGGGTTGAGCCCAACGGGCGCACCCAGGTACAGACCGAGCGCATCGCAATTCACAACGACAACCCCCTGCGGCGCCAGCTCAAGCATTTCGTGGATCGGATTCAGAGGGGGGAGCCCTCGCTGGTGACCCTCGAGGACGACCTGCAGGCCCTCGAGCTGGCCCTGGAGCTTTCCAACGCCCTCCAGCCGGTGATGAGCCGTTGAAACCCCTTTTTCTGCCCCGGCCCTTTAGTATTAAGCCGTGGACATTTACGAGATCCTCAAGTTCCTGCCGCACCGCTACCCGTTCCTGCTGATCGACCGGGTGCTGGAAGCTGACGAAAAGCGTTTTCGGGCCTTGAAGAACGTATCATTCAACGAACCGCATTTTCAAGGCCATTTTCCTGGCTACCCCATCATGCCAGGGGTGTTGTTGATCGAGGCCATGGCCCAGGGTTCGGTGGCGGTGGTGACCAAACAGCCGGAATTCAAGCCGGGCGGGCTGGTGTTTTTGGTGGGGGTGGAGGAGGCCCGCTTTAAGAAGCCGGTGGTTCCGGGTGACACCCTGATTCTGGAAGGGGAGCTGCTGGCCTACCGGCGGGGTTTGGGGAAGGTAAAGGTTGAGGCCAGGGTAGAAGGCGAGTTGCGGGCCGAGGCCACCCTAAGCTTTGTGCTGCGCTCGGATACGGGAGGCGCTGCTTCGTGAGTCAGGTCGCCATACACCCCACTGCGGTGGTTTCCCCTAAAGCCCATCTGGCCCCGGACGTAAAGATTGGCCCGTATGCGGTGATAGAAGGCCCCTGTGAGCTAGGGCCTGGGGTGGAGGTGGGGCCTCACGCGGTCATCCACCCGTATGTGCGGCTGGCCGCCGGGGTTCGGGTGGGGCCCCACGCGGTGCTGGGGGGCCTTCCGCAGGATCTGAGTTTCAAAGGGCAGGAGACCTGGCTCGAGGTCGGGGAAAACACCGTCTTGCGCGAGGGGGTGATCCTGCACCGCTCCACCAAAGAGGAAGCGCCCACCCGGATCGGCGCGGGCTGCTACCTGATGGGCCATGTGCACGTGGGCCACGATGCCCAGGTGGGCAACGGCGTGATTCTGACCCAGAGCGTGGCGCTGGCCGGGCACGTGGAGATTGGCGATTATGCGGTGGTGGGGGGGCTGGCCGGTATCCATCAGTTTGTGCGGGTGGGCAGCCGGGCTATGGTGGGTGGGCTGGCCAAGGTGACCCGGGATGTCCTGCCCTTTAGCCTGGCCGACGGCAGCCCGGCCCTGCACTACCGGCTCAACACGGTGGGGCTGCGCCGGGCGGGTATCCACGGCGAGCGCTACCGGGCCCTCGAGCAGGCCTTCCGGGCGGTGCGTGAGGGTCGCCCCCTCGAGGGCTTACCCGATACCGAAGAGGTACAGACGCTTAAAGCCTTCCTGGCGGGGCCTTCCAGGCGCCGTCTCTCGGGCTTTGTGCGGGGTGAGCCGGACTTTGATGGCTGAAGTCGAACCCAAGATGCTGGATGAAATTCTGCTATTGACCAACGGCCCCGGCGAGCTTTCGACCTGGGTGCCGCCGGTGCTGGCGCGCCTGCGGCGGCAGGTGCCCTGGGCCCGCATCGAGCTCTTCCTGATCCGCGACCAGTTTGCCGCCGGAACCGAGCAGACCAAGGCCGAAGCGCTGCAACTGGACGCCCTCTCGGGCCGCTCGGCGCTTTTGCGTCGGCTGCTGGAGCGCAAGACGGGCCGCCGCGGGCTGGTGCTGTTGCTGGGAGGGGCACCCCGCGACGCGGTGCTGCTGGGCCGGGCCACGGGCTACCCGGCTTTTTCCTATACCTTCGATGCCAGGGCCCATCACCCCGGCTTACGGGCGGTGCTGGTGGACTCCGAGCGCACCCGGGCGGCCATGCAGGCTCGAGGGGTAAACCCGGCCCGCATCGAGGTGGTGGGTAATCTGGTGGTGGACGCCCTCCACGAAGCGCCGGCGGTCGCGGCCCCAGCCGCCGATGTGCTGCTGCTGGCCGGTAGCCGCCCCTTTGCGGCCCGCTACCTGCTGGGGTTCTTGCTGGCGGCAGCCGAACAGATGGCTAAAGCCCGGCCCGACCTGCGCTTTGCCTGGGTGAGGAGCCGCTTGCTGCCGGAAGCGGTGGTGGCCGAGGCGCTGGAGGGTGGGCTGGTGAAGGAGCTGGGCGGGGTGGGGGCCCGCTGGGTGGGGGATCGCCTGCAGACCGCTGGGGGCCTCGAGGTTCTGGTGCTGGATGAGCCCCAGCGCTATGCGGCCATGCGCCGCGCGCAGCTGGCGATTACCATTCCTGGAACCAACACCCTCGAGTTGGCCCTGGCCGGCCTGCCCTCGCTGGTGTTGCTGCCGCTGCACAAGCCGGAGATGCTGCCGTTGGAGGGCCTCTGGCACTGGCTTTTGAGCGGGCCGGGCCTCCGCAGCCTCAAGCAGCGCTTCGTCTGGCGGTTGGCGGCGCGCCTGCCCCACCTGGCCCTGCCCAACCTGTGGCTGAACGAGCGGGTTTTCCCTGAGCTGCGCGGGGTTTTTAGCCCGGCTGAGGTGGCCTCTGCGGGCCTCGAGCTGCTCGAGCCCCAGCGGGCCCGGGACGTCCGGGCCCGGCTAAAGCGCCTGGACGCCCAGCCCGGAGCCGATAAGCTGGTGGAGTATGTGCTGGCCCGCTGCTGAGGCCCAGAGGTGGCTTGGCCCCCGTAGCGGCGGCGCCTTTTGCCCATCCTGCGTTGCCCTATGAACCTGCTTGGCCTGCTACGTCCCTTTTGGCTGCAAATTCTGCTGGCGGCCGGGCTGGCTCTGCTGCCGGCGGCGGCCCAGGCCTGGCTGCCGACCCTGGTGGTCAAGCCGCTGTTTGATCAGGTGCTGTCGGGGCAGTGGGAGCGGCTCGGGGCGGTTTTATGGGCGGGGGCGGGTCTGCTGGCGGTGCTGGTGGTGAGCGGGTACGCGCTCGAGGCCTTTATAGGCTACCTTTCGCTCAAGATTCCGGCGGTCTGGCGGGAGCGGGTGTTCGAGCGGCTGCTGCAAGCCGACCTGATGGCCCTGCCGGCCTCCTCGGGCGGGCTGACCGGGCGGCTGGTGGCCGATCTGAAGGAGCTCGAGGGCTTTTTGTTCTACAGCCTGGGGGGGCTGCTGGTGCAGGGGATCTTGCTCCTGGCTTTGCTATTCCAGCTTTTGCTGCACTACGCCCAGCTCACCCTGTACCTGCTGCTGGTGCTGCCCCTCATGGCCTTGCTGCTGGGCTGGCTTGGGGCCTGGGTGACCCGCTACAGCCGGCGAACCCAGGCCGCTATGGAGCGCCTGGCGGCTCGCATGGCCGAGGGGTTCGGGCGGCTGGAACTGATCCGGGCCCTGGACTTGCAGGCCTTTGCGCGGGCGCGCTTCCGGCACAGCAACCAGCAGCAGTACCGGCTGGGTCGCACCCGCGCCCTGATCGCGGCCCTCAACCTGCCCCTGGGCCAGCTCGCCACCACGCTGCTGCTGGGCCTGCTGCTGGCCCTGGGGGTGGGGGCGGTGCAGCGCGGGCAGATGACCCCCGGTGACCTGACTGCCTTCCTCACCCTGCTGGGGCTGGCGGTGACCCCCCTGCAGCTTCTGAGCCGGATCGGCGCTGGGTTTGCCCAGGCCGAGGGGGCCGCGGCCCGCCTGGTGGAGCTGCTCGAGCTGCCCCCGGCCCCGGCCATGGGGCGGCTCCGACCCCAGACCCTGGCGGGGGGCCTCGAGCTCTGCGAACTTAGCTTCGCCTACCCCGGCAGCCCAGCCACCCTGCAAAACCTCAACCTGCGCATCGCGCCGGGCTCCTTCACCGCCATTGTGGGCCCTTCGGGGGCGGGCAAGAGTACCCTGCTGCGCTTGCTGCTGGGCCTGTACCGCCCGAGCGCAGGGCAGGTCTTGCTGGATGGGCGCGAGCTACACAGCTACGAGGCAGGGTGGTTGCGGGCCCGCATGGCCTGGGTGCCGCAAGAACCCCTGCTGTTCGCTGGAACCGTACAGGAAAACCTGGCCGCGCTGGCCCCCGGCGCCCGCCCGGAAGCCATGCAGCAAGCCCTGGATACCGTGGGCCTGGGCCGGGAAATTGGTCTGCAAACCCCGCTCGAGGACGACGGGGGCGGGCTTTCGGTGGGGCAGCGGCAGCGCCTGGCCATTGCGGCGGCCCTGCTGCGGGAGGCCAAAATTCTGTTGCTCGACGAGATTACCAGCGCCCTCGACCGCACCAGCGAGGGGCAGGTGATGGCCGCCCTCGAGGCCGCCCGCCCGGGCCGCACGGTGATCGTGGTGGCGCACCGCCTCTCCACCGTGCAGCACGCCGATCAGATCGTGGTGATGGAAAAGGGCCGGATCGTGCAGGTGGGCAGCCACGCCGAGCTGATGGGTTCGCCCGGCCTCTACGCGGATTTCTGGAGAAGTTGATGACCGAAAGGATGGACGCTATGCAGGAATACCTGAAAAAAGCTCGAGGGGGCCGGGTGGTGCAGACCCCCTTTCTGGAGGCCCTTGCGCTGGAGGAACTCCGCCGGCAGGCCCAGCAGGAGGGGCTTCGCCTCGAGACCTTTGGGGGGTTGCCCATGGCCTCGAGGCAGGTGGCGGTGCTCTTCCCCGATCACATCCCTGCGGTATCCGACCCCACCACGGTGGTCTTTCTGGCCTTTGAGGGTGACCTCGAGGCCCTGGAAGACAGGCTGCGCGCGCTGCTGGAGCCGGGCCTGCTGGGGGATCTCGAGGAGACCCAGGAAGGCTTCCTGCTGGTCACCCTCCCCAAAGGCCTCAAAACCCTGCAAGAAGCCGGCTTTCAGGCCAAAGAGGTTGCGCCCGAGCAGTTGCCCAGAACCCGCGAGCGCACCCGCAGCGTGGTGGTGCCCAGCCTGCGGGTGGACGTGGTGGGGGCCAAGGGTTTTGGGGTCTCGCGCACCTACTTTGCCCAGGGGGTCAAGGCCGGTAAGGTCAAACTCCGGGGCAAGACCGCCTCAGCCAAGGACGAGGTAACCGAGGGCGACCACCTGCTGGCCGAAGGGCTGGGCAGCCTGGTGGTGAAAAAGGTGCTGGGCCAGACCAAGCGGGGCAATGTGAAGCTGGAGCTCGAGGTGCACCGATAAGTTTTACACCAGCCTTTCTTTCAGCCAGGCCGCGATATCGTCGGAGATCTGCTGGGCCAGCGGATCCAGGAGCATATCGTGCTGGCTTTGGTAGACCCGGTACCCCTTGTGGGGGCCCCCTATCAGGGCAAAATAGCGCCGCACCGCGGCTTCCGGCACGGTGTCGTCGTGGGCGGCCTCGAGCACCAGCGCCGGGGCCCGCACCCTGGGCAAAAGCTCGGGCACCCGTCGCTGGAGCGCAATTAACTGCACCAGGGCCACGGTAGGAAAGTTGGGGTAGTTGGGGCTCCGCGCCCGCCGCCGGGCCTCTTCGGCGGGATCGGTGCTATGGCCCCAGGGTTTGACATGGTGCAGCAGCGGGGCCAGGTAGGCCAGACGGTTCTTGAAGCCCAGCGCCGGGGCCAGGGCCACCAGGGCGGCGGTCTTGTGCTCGGCGGCCAGCCAGCCGGCCAGCAGCCCCCCCATCGAGAGGCCCACCACCGCCCTGGGCTCGGGGAGCGCTAGATAGGCTTCTCGAGCGGTCTGGAGCCAGTCCAGCCAGCGCACACCGCGCAGGTCTTCGGGCCGGGTGCCGTGGCCGGGTAGGGTGGGCTGGGCCACAGTAAACCCGGCCTTGCGCAGGGTTTCGGGGAGCGGCCCCATGGTCAGGGTGGGGTGCGAGGTAAAGCCGTGCAAAACCAGAACGTTCGACATGGGCCAGCCCCAGCTTACCGCAGCGCGGTTTACTCCACCACCAGCACCCGAAAATCGTTGAGGTTGTGGGCGGTCTCGCCGGTGATGAGCAAATCCCCCAGGGCCTGGAAGAACCCGTGCGCGTTGTTGTCGTGCAGCAGGGCCTTGGGGTCGAGGCCCAACCGCTGGGCTTTGTTCCAGGTGTCGGGCGCCAGGATGGCGCCCGCCGCGGGGGTGTTGCCGTCAATGCCATCGGAGTCGGCGGCCAGGGCCCAGACCCCATCCTGGCCCAGGTAAAAGCCCAGCCAGCCCAGAAACTCCTGGTTGCGCCCCCCCCGGCCCGACCCGCGCACCGTGACGCTGGCCTCGCCCCCCGAGAGCAGCACCACCGGGGGGCAGAAGGGCTGCCCGTGGGCGCGGATGCTCTGCACCAGGTTGGCGTGGAAGCGGGCCAGCTCGCGGGCCTCGCCCTGGAAGCGGTCGGAGAGGATGACGGCCGGGTAGCCCTGGGCCTGCCAGAAGCGCTGGGCGGCCTCGAGCAGAGCCTGGTTGCTCCCAATCAACCGGTTTTCTACCCGCTGGAAGAGGGCCTCGCCTGGCTTGGGCGACTCGGGCAGGGCGCCCTTTGCGCCTTGCTCCAGGTGGGAGCGCACCTCGGGGAAGTCCAGGCCGTACTTGTCGAGCACCGCCAGGGCCTGGGCGAAGGTGGTCTCGTCGGGCACGGTGGGGCCCGAGGCGATCACCGAGAGGTCGTCGCCGGGCACGTCCGATAGGTACAGGGCCCGGATGCGGGCGGGGGTGGCCGCGGCCAGCCGCCCCCCCTTGACTTCGGAAATGTGTTTTCGCACCGCGTTAATCTCCTGAATGTCGGCCCCCGAGCGCAGTAGGGCCTGGGTCAGGGCTTGTTTGGTGGAGAGAGCTACTCCCCAGGGTGCGCACAAAAGTGCGCTGCCGCCCCCGGAGACCAGAACGAGCAGAAGATCACTGGCCTGTAAACGCGAGACGGCCTGGAGAATGGTTCGTGCAGCCCGCACGCTCTGCTCGTCGGGCACGGGGTGGCGGGCCGGTATGATCTGACCGCGTTCCACTTGCGGCCAGGCCCGGCCCGCCTCGGCCTTGGGCACGGCTATAAAGGGCGCCTCTGGAAACCGCTCCCGGGCCGCGGCCAGCATGCTCATGGCCGCTTTCCCCACCGAAACGATCAGCGCCGGGGCTTCCTGGGGGAGGTGCTGGGCGGTGAGATGGGCCGGGTGGGTTTGTTCTAAAGCTTGCCGAAAACTGGCGGTGAGCAGCGCGCGCATAGGCCTCTATCCGGGCTGGGCTTTAGCGACCTGGAAGGATGGGGCTTTGGGTATAGGCCCGGTCCAGCAGCTCGAGGGTGTGCAGCACCGGAATCTCCCGGCCCAACTTGCGCAGGTGGGTTTGGATCTGGGTAAAGCAGCCGATGTTGCCGGTGACCACCAGCTCGGCCCCGGTGGCCAGGATGTGGCGGGCTTTGCGCTCGCCCAGGGCGGCGGCGATCTCGGGCTGCTCGAGGTTGTAGGTACCCGCCGAGCCACAGCACAGCTCGCCTTCGGGAATCTCGAGGAGCTCGAGGCCCGGAATGCTTTTGAGCAGTTGGCGCGGTTCGGCCCGCACCTGCTGGGCGTGGGCCAGGTGGCAGGCGTCGTGGTAGGCCACCTTGAGGGGCCGCTCCAGCGGGGGTACGGCTTTCAGGCCCAGCTCGACCAGGAAAACCGAGACGTCCTTGACCTTGGCGGCCAGTTGGTGGGCCTGGGCCTGCTCAGGCTCCCCGTGGAAGAGCAGGGGGTACTCTTTGAGGCCCGAGCCACAGCCAGCGGCGTTGGTGAGGATGGCGTCGTACTCACCGGCAAAGGCGCTGAGGTTGGTGCGGGCGAAGTGCAGGGCCCGCGCACGCTCGCCGGTGTGCATGGCCAGTGCGCCGCAGCAGCCCTGGCCTTTGGGAATGACCACCTCCACCCCGTTGCGGGCCAGCACCCGCAGGGTGGCGTGGTTGAAGTTGGGCTGCAGCACCTGCTGGGCGCAGCCGGCCAGAAAGGCCACTCGAGCCCGCCGTTCCCCCTCGGCGGGAACCAGCTCGGGCAGGGGCTCGAGCCTGGGCAGCGCCGCGGGCAGCAGCTCGAGCGGGGCTTGCAGCAGGGGGGGCAGCAACGGCTTGACCGGCTTGCCAAGCTGGCCCAGCGCGGCGGCAGCGCGGAAGCGCGCGGGGTAGGGGAGGGTCTCCTGAATACCCATGCGGAAGAGCTTCTGGAAAGGGGAGCGGTGGCGCTGGGGCTCGCTCCAGCCCCGGTAGGTGGTGATGAGCTCGCCGTAGGGCACCCCGCTGGGGCAGGCCGTCACGCAGCCCTGGCAGCCCAGGCACTTATCCAGGTAGGGCTGGGCTTCCTCCATGCTCAGGTTGCCCTCCAGCACCTCTTTCATCAGAAAAATCCGCCCCCTGGGCGAGTCCATCTCCTCGCCCAGCACCTGGTAGGTGGGGCAGGCCGGCAGGCAGAAGCCACAGTGCACGCAGGCCTCGATGGCGTGGGCCATAATTTCGCCCTGGGGGCCGAGCTTTTCGACGTCAATGTTGTGCTGCATAGGGTTTCCTGGGGTTACTGGGGTAGAGCAGGGCTGAACCGGCCTTGAGGGTCGAGGGCGGCGGCCACCCGCTGACCAAAGACCTGCTCCAAGTCTATTCCAATCTGGGGGCGCGCGGTGTGGCCCCTCAGAACCAGCCCGGCCAGGCCCTGGGCCTTCAGCAGGGCCTCCAGGCGGGCCAGCTCATCGTTCCAGGCCAGGTACAGCAGATGCCCCGCGCCCATGTACCGGCGGGGGGTGCTGCCCAGGGCCTGTTCCAGGGTGGGGATGCGCCGGGCGGTGAGGGCTACCTTAACCAGATAACCCGCGCCCAGCTCGAGCCGGTTCAGGTCGCGCCAGTATTGGGTCTCGGCCTCGCCTTGCAGGAGGTCGCCAGCCCTGCCCACAAAGGCTATGAGCCGCTCCAGCCGGGCCGGGAGGGCTTCGGGCAGGCCCCCCAGGCGCAGGGTCAGGGTGGCGGGGGGCTCGAGGTCGAGGGCATAAAGTTCGATGGGCGAGCCCGCCAGCCGGTAGAGGATCTCGAGCGCCGCTTCCAGCTTGGGGAAGGCCAGCCGCAGGGTGGCGGTGGCTTTGGGGTAGGGGAACACCTTGAAGGCCAGCTCGGTGAGGAGGCCCAGCCGCCCCAGGCTGCCCACCATCAGCTTGGGCAGGTCGAAGCCGGCGGCGTTCTTGACCACCTTGCCACCTGCCCGCACCAGTTGGCCCGTGCCGTCCACGAACTGCACCCCCAGGATGAAGTCGCGCACCCCCCCATAGCGCTGCCGCATGGGGCCGGAAAGCCCCGCCGCCACCGTGCCCCCCAGGGTGGCCCCCTGTTCCACCAGGGGCGGGTCGAAGGGCAGGTACTGCCCGTGCTGAGCTAAAAGCCGCTCCACCTCGGCCAGGGGGGTTCCGGCCCGGGCTACCAGCACGTACTCGCCGGGGTCGTACTCGAGCACCCCCGAGAGGCCGCGCATCTCCAGAACGATCTGGTCTTCGGTTGGCGTGGAAAGCGCCGGTTTGCTGCCGCCGCCCCTGGCCCGCACCCGGCTGTGGGCTTGGACGGCTTCCTGTACCTCGGTGGGGCTGGTGGGGTAGAGCACGCGCATGGCAGCCTACTCCCTGGAAATAACCCCAGCCCGCTCCAGGGGGTGGGGCCCGGCCTGGTGCAGCGCCGGGGCTTCGCCGCCGGGGAACATCTTGCCGCGGTTGGAAAGCTCGAGGGGATCGAGGGCCAATCGGATGCGCCGCATGGCGGCCAGGTCGGCCTCGGAGAACATCTCGGGCATGTAGGCTTTTTTCTCCATGCCCACCCCGTGCTCGCCGGTGATGGAGCCGCCCAGGGCCACGCACAGGCGCAGGATCTCCCCCGCCAGCTCCTCGGCCCGCTCGAACTCCCCGGCCTCCCGCCCGTTGTAAAGAATCAGGGGGTGCAGGTTGCCATCCCCGGCGTGGAAGACGTTGGCGACCCGCAGGCCATACCGCGCGGAGAGCCGCTCGATCTCGGCCAGGGCCTGGCCCAGCCGGGAGCGGGGAACCACCCCGTCCTGCACGATGTAGTCGGGCGAGAGCCGCCCCACCGCCGAGAAGGCGGCCTTGCGCCCTTTCCAGATTTTCAGGCGCTCCTCGGCGCTCTGGGCCACCCGCACCTCGTAGGCCCCCGAGCGCCGGATGACTTCGTCCAGGTAGCGGGCCTCGGCCTCCACCTGGGGGGTTTCGCCCTCGAGCTCCACGATCAACAGGGCCCGGGCCTCCCTTGGATAACCGGCTTTGACCGCGGCCTCAGCGGCTTCAATCGCCAGCGAGTCCATAATCTCCATCGCGCCGGGCAAAAGCCCGGAGGCCACCACCGCGGCCACCGCGTCGCCGGCTTTCTCCAGCGAGTCGTAGGCGGCCAGCACGGTGTGATAGATCTCGGGTTTGGGCAAAAGGCGCAGGGTGATCTCGGTGGCGATGCCCAGCAGCCCCTCGCTACCCACGAACAAGCCCAGCCAGTCGGGGCCGGTGTTTTCCAGGCTCTCGCTGCCCAGCACCACGGTCTCGCCGTCGGGCAGCACCACTTTGGCCGCCAGCACGTGGTTGGAGGTCATGCCGTACTTGAGGCAGTGGGCCCCGCCCGAGTTAAAGGCCAGGTTCCCCCCAATGGTCGAGACCGGCTGGGAAGAGGGGTCAGGGGCGTAGTAGAGGCCATAGGGGGCGGCGGCATTCGAGACCTGTAAGTTGATAAAGCCGGGCTGCACCACGGCAATGCGCTCCTGGGGCTCGAGCCGCAGGAGTTTGTTCATGCGGTTGAGCCCAATGACCAGGCCCCCCTCAATGGGCAGCGAGCCCCCCGAAAGGCTGGTGCCGGAGCCGCGGGCCACATAGGGCACCTGATGCTTGGCACACCAGCGCACCGCGGCCACCACCTCTTCATGGGTTTCGGGTAGCACTACCGCCAGCGGTCGGGCCCGGAAGGCCGTGAGCGCATCGGATTCGTATGGCGCCAACTCGCCGGGTTTGTGCAGCAGGCGCGTAGGGGGAAAGAGTCTGGCCAACTCGTCTAGAGGAATCATGGTTTCAATCCTCACTCGAGCTATTGCCGAGTGCAACCCCCAGGGAGAGGCCTGGTTTAAGACCAAGCTAGGTCGTTTCAATCCTCACTCGAGCTCTCGCCCGAGTGCAACCTTCCTCACCTTTGAGGGCCTGGACGGCTCCGGCAAGTTTCAATCCTCACTCGAGCTCTCGCCCGAGTGCAACCCCCTGGGTTTTGGCACCTGCTTGGGGTTCGCGCATTTTACCAGATATGCGAGACTAATTTGTTAGCGCAGCGCAAACGGATTGAAGCGGGTATTGCGGTCGTAATAATCCTCGTTTTCAGCGCGCTTCAAGAAGCCCACCACGGCATAGGTAATGGGCGTGAACAGTACCTCTATACCAACTTTAAAGATGTAGTTCGAAACGAACACTGTCCAGAGCAGGTTGTTGTCCCAGATGCCATAGAAGGCTATCAGCAGGAAAATAGCGGTATCCAGGCCCTGCCCTACCAGGGTAGACCCGATGGTGCGCAGGGCTAAAAAGCGTCCCTGGGTAGCCACCTTGAGCCGGGCCAGAATGTAGCTGTTGGCAAACTCACCCACCCAGTAGGCCACCAGACTAGCCAGCACGATGCGGGGTACCAGGCCCAGGATGGTAGAGAAGGCTTCCGCCGATTTTTGACTGAACTCGTCGGTGGGTGCGGGTAATGCGCTAACCAGGCCAAAGGTGAGGGCGGAGAGTAGTAATAGGAAGAAACCAGTCCAGATCACCCGGCGGCTTCTTTTGTAGCCGTAAACTTCGGTGAGCACATCGCCAAAGATGTAGGCCAGGGGGAACAACAGGGTACCGCCGTCAAAGGTAAAAGGGCCAAAAAGCACCACTTTGGTCGAGGCGATGTTGGAGACCACCAACACCACCACAAACAGCGCGGTAATTAAGTCGAGGTAGCGGTAAGTTTTCATAGCAGGATGGTGTGCGCTACAGCAGCGCGTCAAATTGGGCCAATGCAGAGCTGGCCCCGCAACGACCTATTTTAGGCCTGAGAGGTGATGAAGGGTAGGTTGCGGTCGAACTGGCTTCGGTCGAGGCCGTAGCCGTATACGAAAGCATCTTCGATCTCAAAGCCCAGGTAGTGGATGGGTACCTCAATCTGGCGTCGGGAGGGTTTGGAGAGCAGGGCGGCAATTTTGAGCGAGGCGGGCTGGCGGGCTTCCAGCATCCGCAGCAGGTAGTTAATGGTGATGCCGGTATCCACAATGTCCTCAACCACAATTACGTGCCGCCCCGCAATCGGAAGGCGCAGGTCTTTTATGAGCTCCACCTCGCCGCTGGTTTTCTGGCTGTTGCCATACGAAGAAACCGCCAGGAAGTCCATGGTTAGGGGCATATCAATAGCCCGCACCAGGTCGGCCATAAAGATGAACGCGCCGTTTAGAACGCAAATTAGATGGGGTTCTTGGCCCTGGTAGTCAAGCCTTATTTGTTCGCCCAGCTCGCGTATGCGCTTGGCGATCTGTGCTTCCCCGATTTGTACCTTGCCGTTGCCGGGTCGAAAGACGTTCACTGCTAGATTCTACGGTACTCTTTTGAGGCCGTGTACCGGTTTTGGCCTTGGGTGTGGGGGTGGGCTTCTGGGCCTGGGTTTTGGGCCTGGGTAGCTGGGCGCTGGTGTACAGCAGCTTAATTTCGTCTGGGGTGAGGTAGCGCCACTCGCCCGCCTCGAGCTCACCCAGCTCTATGGGGCCCATGGCCAGCCGCACCAACCTTTCCACTGGATACCCCACCTTGTTCAGCATCCGGCGCACCTCGCGCTTGCGCCCTTCAGTTAGTACCAGCTTGACCCCATTCCTGGTCGGATGGGCCTCGAGGGCCTGGGCCAGCCCATCCCCCAGCACGACCCCCTGCACCAATTGCTGACAGGCTTTCTCACTGACCCGGCCGTTTTTGCACCAGGCCCGGTAGAGCTTGGGCACCTGGTTGCGGGGATGGGTAAGATGCTGGGTCAGATGGCCGTCGTTGGTTAGCAGCAACAGGCCCTCGGTGTCCTTGTCCAGCCGTCCCACCGCATGCAGGCCGGGGTGCTTGGGAACCAGCTCGTAGACGATTTTTTCGGCGTGTTCGTCCTCGTGGGTGGTGGTGTAGCCCTTGGGTTTGTGCAGGGCAATCACCACCTTTTTTTGCGGCATTCGCACCCGCTCACCATCCAGCCGTACGATGTCGCCGGGTTGAACGACCGCTCCAATGCTGGCGACCTGCTCGTTGATGGTGACCCTTCCCGCACGGATCAGGTCTTCGGCTTTGCGGCGGCTGGCAATGCCGGCGCGGGCTAAAAATTGCTGTAGGCGCATACCCACCATAGTATTACTGGCCGGGCTAGAGTGTGCTGGTTTTTATATGGGAGACTTCTTCTGGAAGCGTGGAGGGCGTTTTTCGCGCAGCGAGCGCAGCCCTTCCTGGGCATCGGGGCCCAGAAAACCCATAAACTCGAGGGCCAGCGAGGTGTCGAAGTTGGGGCCCATCATGCGTAGCCAGTTGTTGAGGGCGTACTTGGTGAAGCGGATGGCTGAAGGGGCCCCCTGGGTAAGCCGGGTTGCAATTCTGAGCGCCTCGCTATAGACCTGGCTATCCTCCACGCAACGCGAGACCAGCCCAATGCGCTCGGCCTCCTCCCCGGTGAGCGGTTCGTTCAACAGCAGGTGGTACTTGGCCTTGCTCATACCGCACATCAAAGGCCAGACCATCACCGAGTGATCGCCGGCTGCCACCCCCAGCCGCACATGCCCGTCCACGATGCGGGCGGTTTTTCCGGCCACGCTGATATCGGCCAGCAGCGCCACGGCCAGCCCGGCCCCCACCGCCGGCCCCTCGATGGCCGACACGATGGGCTTGGCGCAGTTCACCACCCCATACACCAGGTCGCGGGCCTCCTT
>ENA-ORXB01001514-ORXB01001514.1-sediment-metagenome-genome-assembly--contig:-NODE-1514-length-26597-cov-4.222813_pt1 | contig 26597 bp, 21 predicted proteins | sample MGYA00237863_ERZ511475 | MGnify/ENA primary metagenome ERZ511475 (study PRJEB26305, sample SAMN06343858) | sediment metagenome | isolation source: hot spring sediment | place: Canada: British Columbia... | reverse complement strand
GCCGATCGCGTGATTTTAACCTCGGACAATCCACGCACCGAAGCCCCAGAACGCATCCTGCAGCAGATTCTGGACGGTATTCCCCCCGAATCGCGCCATAAAGTGGTCGCGGTGGAGCCTGATCGGCGCGCCGCTATTGCCCTTGCCCTGCAGGAAGCCGTTGCGGGTGAAATCATTCTGTTGGCAGGCAAAGGGCATGAGGAGTACCAGATTATTGGCAGCACAAAAATCCCGTTTAGTGACCGCCAAACGGTGCTGGAGCTTTTCGGTTCTGCTTATTCGGGCCGTTCAACAGGAGAGATGCGCGTATGAGACCGCTGAAGCTACGCGAGGTTGTGGAGGCGTTACACGGGACACTGCCTCCATTGCTGACTGGTGAGGAGCTAGTGCGAGGTGTCACCACCGACAGTCGCGTGGTGGAGCCGGGCGACCTGTTCTTTGCGCTGCGCGGTGAGCGCACGGATGGGCATCAGTATTTGCAGGAGGTGTTTGCGAAGGGCGCGGTTGCTGCCGTGGTGGAGTACTTGCCTATTGGGGCGGAAGGCTTTCCGCTGCTGCGCGTACCATCGACGCTGCAGGCGCTGGGCATGCTGGCACATTATTATCGGATGCGCATGCCCAATCTTATTGTGGTAGGCATCACGGGTAGCACAGGCAAGACGACGACGCGGGCGATGGTGGCCGCTGCTCTTGAAGCGGGCTTTGCGGGCGCGGTGCACAGCAGTGCGGGTAATTTCAACACGGAGATTGGCGTGCCGCTTACTTTGTTTGGGTTGGAGCCGTTTCATCGCGTGCTGGTGCAGGAGATGGCGATGCGCGGGCGCGGGCAAATTGCCTACCTTGCCGAGATGGCTCGTCCGCGAGTCGGGGTCATCACGCAAATCGGCTGGTCTCACATCGAGATGCTGGGCAGCCGTCAGGCGATTGCCGAGGCGAAAAGCGAACTGCTCAAGGCGCTGCCTGCGGATGGAGTGGCTATTCTGCCGCGTGATGACCGTTACTATGAGTTTCTGCGCTCACAGGCTCCCTGCGCTGTGCTGACCTTTGGGCGCAACCCCGACTCGGACGCCTGCCTGGTACAGACACGGCTTGCCCCTGACAGCACTGCAGGGCGGATCCGCCTGAAAAGTACCCTTTTCCAGCGGCCTGACCCGCTGGAGGTGGAGCTGGAACTGCCCTATTTGGGCGAGCATTTGCTGATGAACGCGATGATTGCGCTGCTGGTGGCTGTTGCGCTGGGCGTTGACCCTCATCGGGCGGCACGCGCGATTGAAAGGGTGTCGCTGCCAGAGATGCGCATGACAATCCAGCCTCAGCCCGGCGGCTGGACGCTCATTAACGACGCTTATAATGCAAACCCCGACTCGATGCGCGCTGCTCTGCAAGTGCTGCTTTATCAGGCACCTGCCCAGCGACGGATTGCCATTCTCGGCGACATGAAGGAGCTTGGTACGTACAGCATGCGCCTGCACTGGCAGCTGGGGCGATGGCTTGCCACTCAGCCGCTCGACTACCTGATTCTGGTGGGAACCGATGTGCTATGGACGGCGGCTGCCGCCAGGGAGGGCGGATTTCCACCCCAGCGCGTGCTTCATTTTGAGAACCCGCTCAGTGCAGGCGAATGGCTCTGGCGCAATGTGCAGAAAGGCGACTGGGTGCTGCTCAAAGGCTCTCGCGCGATTGGTCTCGAACGGATTATGGGTGTGAAGGTGTGATGGAGGTGCTCGTTCCCGCGTTGGTGGCGATTGTCGTGGGTAAGCCCGTGATTAGGGCGCTGGCGCGGCTCAATATCCGCCAGACCATCTATGCCTACGCGCCTGAGACCCATCGCGCCAAAGAGGGCACACCCACCATGGGCGGGTTCATCATGCTGCTGGCGGTCGCTGGCGGGTTGATCGCTCTGGTGATCGTGTCCAATGCGCCTGCCTTCTCTGCACTGTTTCTTATACGCCCTCTGCCGCTTGCTTCGCATATCATGCCCATGCTGGGACTGTTTGGGGCTGTGCTGCTCTTCGCCCTGCTGGGCTTTGTGGATGACTATCTGGTGCGTCGCTGGCTGGGTCGGCGCGGACTGGAATGGAAAATTAAATTGTTGCTGCAATTGTTTGCCGTGAGCGTTGCACTCTACGCTTTTATCGATGTGCCTGTCCAGCTGGTGCGTGACTCTGCCCAGAACCTGCTCGCCGTGCGCGATGTCACCCTCGGCACTCCTTACTGGCTGCTTGCCCTGGTGTGGGTGGTTGGTTGGGTAAACGCCTTTAATCTGACCGATGGGCTGGACGGGCTGGCGGCGGGTCTGAGTGTGATTGCGTTCGGGGTGTTGGCGGCAATCTGTCGGGATGCGCTGGTGGTTGTCACGGCACTGCTCTGGTGCGGGGCAGCCCTGGGCTACCTGTGGTGGAACTTCCATCCCGCGCGCGTATTTATGGGTGACACCGGTTCTATGGCGCTGGGCGCAACCTTCGGACTGGTTACTTGGCGGGAGATCACGCTTGTCGCGTTGGCGCCCTCCCCAACAACACCCATCCAGCAGGCAATGATTTTCACGCTGGTCGGTTTGGTCTTTGCGGTGGAGATTATCTCAGTTGTGATTCAACTGAGCGCGGTCAAATTGTTGAAGCGGCGCCTGTTTCGTGCCACGCCGATTCACCATCACTTCGAACTGCTCGGGTGGGGTGAGAACCATATTGTGGGGCGATTCTGGCTTGTGGGTGCACTGGCAGGATTAACCGCATATACCCTGTCTGGAGGGCTGCGATGAACTGGCAAGGGAAACGGGTCGCAGTGGTTGGTGCGGGGCGCAGCGGCTTGGATGCCGCGTGTGCCCTCCACCGGCTCGGCGCCCAGGTAACCTTGTATGACCGCGCGGAGGATACCCCCTTCACCCCTACTCTTTCCCCAGAGGGGAGAGGGAGTAGGGGTGGCATCCCACTTATCACGGGGCGGGATATGCCAAACTGGGATGGGCTGGAGCTTGTGATTGTCAGTCCTGCTGTGCGTCCGGAGCATTCCCTTTTTGCGGAGGCGCGTGCGCGTGGGGTGCCTGTTTGGAGTGAGATTGAGTTGGGTTATCGTTTGGCGCGTGCTCCGATTATCGCTATCACGGGTACGAATGTTAAGACCACTACTGCCGTTCTGGTTCATCATCTGCTTCTGCAAGCGGGGATACAAGCGCACCTGTGTGGGAATGTTGCGGGCACAGGAGCGGAACAGACACTTACGGCTGCTGCGCTGATGGCCCAGCCGCACGAGTGGATTGTCGCGGAAGTAAGTTCTTTTCAGTTGCAGAATGTGGATGCGTTTCGTCCTCACATTGCGGTTATAACGACCATCACCCCTGACCACTTGGACTGGCATGGTTCGTTCGAAGCCTACGCGCGTGCCAAAGGGCGATTGCTGCACAACCTGCAACCTGAAGACTGGGCGGTGTTGAATGGTTCGGATGCAGGTATTCAGCAGTTATTGGGTTGGTTGCGGGAGGATGGCTGTGTTGGATTGAGGAATGTGGAGGGTTCGGGTCATCTTGTGCTAAGGTTGCCCTCTCTTGCGGGGTTTGCTGCGGGGCGTTTTTTCCCCTTCATTTTTCAGTACTCGCCGCTTGCCGCTCGTTTGTCTATTCAGGTTGCGCGTTTGGTGGGGTGCAGTGAGGGTGCGGTTCGGGAGGGGCTGGAGACATTTCGTGGTGTGCCGCATCGTATGGAGTTGGTGGCAGAGGTTGGGGGTGTGCGTTTTATCAACAACTCGATGTGCACGAATGCCGCCGCGCTCGAGCATTCGCTGCGCATTGTGTCCAAGCCGTGTATCGTGATTGCTGGGGGTGTGGACAAGAATAATTCTGTCGATGCCCTGGCGGACGCCATTCGCCTTTATTGTCGTGCGGCGTTGCTGATTGGTCGTGATGGCGAGCGGATTGGGGCGAGTCTTGACGCGAGAGGTTATTCCTCGTGGCGTTATGCAGGCACGCTGGAGGACGCCGTGAAGCAGGCGTTTGAGTGGGCTATGCCGGGGGAGACGGTTCTTCTTGCGCCTGGTTGTGCCAGTTTTGATCAGTTCAGCAGTTTTATTGAGCGTGGTGAACGGTTTCGGACGTTGGTGCGTGGTTTGTTGAAGAGGGAGTTGAGGGGGGCGGATGTTTCGTATGGTGAGGAGGATGGGAGATGAGGGGTGTTGAGCAGAGGTCGTTGGGTTGTTGGTTTTTGGCGGATGGGGCGAGGGAGGCGCGGCGCGTGGTGAAGCCTCGTCGGGCAGATTGGACAGATTTGGCACGGCGGACAAGTTCTGTTCGCTATGTGGTTGTGCCTATGATGCTGCTCTGCCTGATGGGGATGGTTTTTTTATATAGCGTGAGTATTGGCGCGATTTTTAAGGCATCTGCGCCTCCTTCGTCTTTGTTGGAGCCGTTGCGTCCGTTTATTCAGCAAGTGTGCTGGGTGGTGCTGGGTCTTGGGATGATGGTGGTGCTTTCGCGGGTGCCGTCGCGCTTTTATCAGGCGAGCGCATGGGCCTGGCTCATGCTGTTGAGTTTTGTGCTAATTGCTCTCTGGATGGTGCCGGGTCTGGGTGTGGAGCGCAATGGGGCGGTGCGATGGATTGAGTTTGGGGTGCCGTTGCTGGGTCGTGTAGGCGTTCAACCTTCTGAGTTTTTCAAGTTGGCGACGCTGCTTTACTTTGCCGCGCTGTATGGCTCGGTTTCTGGTCGGTTGGGTTGGGGCAAGGGTAGCTACTGTTTGATTGCGCTTTGGTTGCTTGGGCTTGTAGCGATTGAGCGTCAGCCTGATTTTGGCACGATGGTCCTTGTGTTTGTGCTGGGGGTAGGGGTGAGTTTTCTGGGTGGTGCCAGCCTGTTCAAGATTGCCGCTTTAGGGGCGTTTGCCCTGTTGGGATTTGGCGCGTGGATTGTTCTGCCCCATCTGACAGGGGTGGACCAGTCCAAGACGGGCTATCGCATGGAGCGCATTCGTGCGATGCTGGATCCGTGGGCGTATGAAGAGGGTCGGGGCTATCAGATGGTGCGGGCCCAGATTGCGGTGGGCAGTGGGGGGCTTGCCCGCCTTGCTATTGGCGAAGGGCGTGAAAAGCGGTACCTGCCTGCTGCGGAAAGCGATTACATTTTCGCCACGATAGCGGAGGAGACGGGCTTTGTGGGGTGTATGTTGTGTATCGGGCTGTTCGCTTGGCTCATCCGCTCACTTCTACGGTTGTCGTATGAAGCGCCGACTCGGTTTGGACGGCTTTTTGCGGGTGGTCTTGCGCTCTGGATTGGGCTGCAGGCGTTGATTAATATTGGGATGGCGATTGGGCTGCTGCCGACGGTGGGGGTGCCGCTGCCCTTTATCAGTGCGGGTGGCTCGTCGTTGCTCAGTTTGATGGCGGGGATAGGCATTGCGCTGGCCATTTCGAGGGAGACACGATGAGGGTGGTGCTGGCAGGCGGGGTCACGGGCGGTCATCTGTTTCCTGCGCTTTGCGTGGGTGAAGCGTTGAAGCGTGTTGGCGCTCAGCTGCTGTATTTGGGGGCGCGTCATGGGCTGGAGGCGCGTCTGAGCTTGCCCTTCGATGCCCTGCTACTCGATATGAACGGTCTGCGCCCCGCCGCACGCCGCGCATGGCGTCTGCCGTTCGCCCTCTGGCGTGCCGTATGGGAAGCCAAGGATGCTCTGCAACAGTTCAACGCCGAGCTACTCTTCTGCACTGGTGGCTATTCGTCGGTGCCGGTGGCGCTGGCAATGCGCACCTTGCGCAAGCCGATTGTTCTGCTGGAGCCGGACGCATTTCCTGGACGTGCCAATCGCTGGCTGGCGCGGTTCGCTTCTCGGATCTGCGTGAACTTCGAGGAAGCAGTGGCGTATCTCCCGCGCGGGAGCCAGACCGTCCGCACGGGACTCCCTGTTCGGCATAGTGTCTGTCGGGTGAATATCTCTCCGGAGGAGGCGCGTATCCATTTCGGGCTGCGACCTGACCTGTTCACCGTGCTTGTAGTGGGCGGCAGTCAGGGTGCCCAGCCACTGAACGAGGTGGTGCTGAGCACCGTACAGCATATTCCCGCTGGTGAAATGCAGTGGCTGCACCTTACAGGCGAGGCACACTACGAGATGGTACGCGCAACAGCGGATCGTCTTGCGCTGAATGGAAACTATTGCCCGTTGCCTTTTCTGGAGGCGGAACGGATGGGGCTGGCGTATCGGGCAGCCGATGTGGTTGTTGCGCGCGGCGGTGCCAGTACCATCACCGAACTGGCGCTGAATGGATTACCCGCGATTCTGGTGCCTTATCCTTACGCGGCAGGAGGACATCAGCGGTATAATTGTCAGGCGATGGTGCAACGGGGAGCCGCTTGGATGATGGAGCAGACTGAGCTTTCACCTGAACGGCTTGCACGGGCGTTGATGACCCTGCGCGACTGCCCCCAACGGCGTCTGGAGATGAGTCGATGCGCCCGTGAATGGGCAATTCCCGACGCGACCGAGCGCGTGCTTCAAGTGATTCGGTCCCTTCTGCCCAGTGGGTTCGATGGAACCGTCTCGTCGTGCTAAGGAGGTATTGTGATGCAATCTCCCACGGGCATTCCGCTGACCACAGGGCGTGAACCCAGCTTGCAGGACCGCTTCCATCTAATCGGAATTGGAGGCGCAGGGATGTCCGCACTGGCTCGCTGGCTTGCCGCACTGGGCGCCACCGTAAGTGGTTCTGATTTGGTCGAGTCGCCCGTCCTATCAGAGCTGCGCACGCGCGGTATTCGCGCCTATGCTCCCCATGACCCAACCCAGATGGGCGATCCCACATGGGTGGTCGTATCCGATGCGGTGCATCCTGACAATCCTGAAGTGATTGAGGCGGTGCGGCGTGGCTTGCCCCTCTGGCGACGCTCGCAACTGATGGGTTGGCTGCTGAAGCCTTACCGGGTGATTGCGGTGAGTGGTACGCACGGGAAGACCACGACCACCGCGATGCTCGCCACAATTCTGGAGGAGGCAGGCTATGATCCCCTGGTGCTGCTTGGTGGCGACATGCCCGCCGCACAAGCCCCATGGGCAGGCAATATTCGGCTGGGCAAGGGTGAATGGGCCATAGTGGAGGCGTGCGAGGCGTATGAGGCGTTCCTTGACCTGGAGCCAGAGATTGCGCTCGTCACGAATATAGACCCCGACCATCTGGACTATCACGGCACCTTTGAACGGCTACAGGAGAGTTTTCTGCGCTTTTGCCAGCGTGTTCGCCCTGGTGGGCACAGGGTCTGTTGTGGCGACAATCGGGGCGTGCAGGAGCTGTGCCAGCGGCTCCATGCGCGCGGTTCGCATGCGCGCCCGCCGCTGCTTTATGGCTTGGGTGAGCACAGTGACCTGCGTGCCGAGATTCTGCAGCGCCTCCCCAACGGCACCGATTTTCAGCTCCTACCTAATCCGATGGTTCCCTCTTCCCTCTGGGGAGAGGGTCAGGGTGAGGGGCCAATGCCACCAGTCTTTCACCTGCCTCTGCCAGGCGATCACAATGTGCAAAACGCGCTGGGGGCGATTGCCGTCGCCTTGCTGCTTGGCATTCCTATCAAGGTGCAACAGCTTGCCCTGGCACGATTTGCTGGGGTGAAGCGTCGGCAGGAACTTATCGGTGAGGCAGCAGGAATCACCCTCATAGACGACTATGCCCATCACCCTGTCGAGATTGAGGCGACCATTGCCGCGCTGCGCCAGCGATTTCCGAACCGCCGACTGGTCATTCTCTATCAGCCCCATCTCTACAGCCGCACGCGCGACCAACTAAAAGGGTTAATTCACAGTTTGCGTGCGGCGGATCTGGTGGTTATCACCGATATCTACCCCGCCCGAGAGAAACCGATACCTGGCGTCAGTGCGTCGCTGATTGCGGATGGCTTGCTGGAGAGTGAACCGCCCTTCGAATCGCCACCCACCCTCTATGTGCCCATCAAGGAGCAGATTCCCCATCGCCTGCTGCCTCATCTGTTGCCCGGCGATGTGGTGGTCACGATGGGTGCAGGCGATATCGACAAAATTGCACCTTTGCTGCTGCGGCGGCTGGAGGTGCGCGGGCAGGTGCGCCAGCTGCGCATCGCCGTGCTGATGGGAGGCGACTCGCCCGAACGCGATGTGTCACTGCTGTCGGGCATGCGTGTGCTGCAGGCACTGGACCCCGAACGCTTTATCGGCATCCCTGTGGACCCTGCCCTGATGCACAGCAAAGAGGGTGTATGGGGACTGCTCGACCTATTGCAGAACGAGCGCCCCGACCTTGCCTTCATCGCACTGCACGGGCGACACGGGGAGGACGGCGCAATCCAAGGGCTGCTGGAGATGCTCGGTATCCCCTACACTGGCTCCGGTATTCTGCCCAGCGCACTCGCGATGAACAAATATGCCGCCAAAATCATTCTGCAATCGGTTGGGCTGACCGTGCCGCCGGGCATCCTGGTTCATCAAGGCGAGCTGTCGGACGGACTGGACCCGCTTGACCTGCCTGGGCTGTCCCGCCTGAAGCTGCCTCTGATTGTCAAGCCCAACGAGGGCGGCTCCACACTGGGCACCACGCGCGTGTGGGAATGGGCACAGCTACCCCGCGCCCTGCGCAAAGCCTTCGCCTATGATGAACGCGCCCTGATCGAGGAGTTGATCGAAGGCGTGGAAGTTTCCGTGCCGGTGCTGGGCACGCGCGAGCCGCGTGCGCTGCCCCCAGTGGAGATCGTGCCGCGCACCGGGTTCTACGGCTTTCAGGCAAAATATACGCCCGGCATGACCGACGAAATTGTGCCTGCTCGCCTACCCAACGAAATGCTCGAATGGTTGATGGCAACTGCTTTGCGAGCGCATCTCGCGCTCGGCTGCCGCAGCATGAGCCGTGTGGACATCATCCTGCACGGTTCGACGCCGTTCGTGCTGGAGGTAAACACGGTTCCCGGCTTGACCCCCACCTCCCTGCTTCCGCGCAGCGCAGAGGCAGCGGGTATCTCCTTTCCCCAGCTCATTAACCGCATCATCGAGGACGCCCTGGAGGGCTGGCAATGAGAAGGCAGACGCGCCGCACATCACGCCCCCCTCATGCTCCCCCTGTGCTGATCGTTGGTTCGGTCAGACAGGGCGAACCAGCACGCCCAGCCAGGCGAGTGCGCACCCCCAAGCGCCGTTCATCACTCCTTGTCCGGCATGCCGCACGCATCGAGCAATGGCTCTGGCTGCTCGCAGGCGCGTTGCTAATGCTTAGCATCTGGACATCACCGCGCATGCAACCGCGCCAGCTGATCGTGAATGGCGTACCACCCGCTGCCCAACCGGTCATTGAGAGGCATCTGCGTCAGCTCTGGGAGAGGCAACCGTACAGCGTGCGGCTCGGCGTCCGCGCTCTCGAAAACGAGCTGACACGCTTTCCATGGATCGCGCAGGTGGCAGTGCGCCCCCAACTGCCTGCTCAACTTCAGATCGATGTGCAGCCTCGTGAGGCATTCGTGGAGGTACGCGCGACAACTTCGTACCGCACCCAGCTCCAACCCCAGCGAATCTTCATCGACCCGGCAGGAATCGTGTTCCAGTCGCCGAATCCCCCTGACAGAGCACCTGGTGGGGTAATCTTTTTAGGGAGTGCCGCCATGCCACCAGAAGGCGTCCTGAAAGAGGGTTCGCCTCTCTGGCGTGCGTTCGAACTGTTACGGACATTAAGTAAGCACGGGCGTCTTGCGCAATATGTCCGAACCGTCCGAATCGAGCCTGAAGGTGAGCTGCAGCTCACCTGTCAGGCGGTGGGGGGTGCGACAATGCAGTTTCGGCTGGGGGATGCGACGCCTTATCAGCAGCAGGCGCAGATGATCCATCTGCTGCTGACCAACTTACCGGCGCAACATGCCCAATGGGAATATGTTGATCTGAAAAGCCCCTTCTACCCAGCGGTCAAGCCGCTGTCCAAAGGGGCAGAAGAGAACAGGGGCCAAACACCATGACAGCGGAAAGTAAGCGTGCACAGTGGTTGATCTTTTTTATCATCTGGCTGGTTGTGGGGGCACTGCTCGGCGTTGCGCTCAAGGCGCAGTTCCGCCTGCATACCGCCGAGCTGCCCAGCACCCGCCTGCCCGAACTGGCGCGTGCCTATGTGCAGGAAAAGCGCACCGTGCAGGCGATGGAAAACGAAATTCGTCAACTGCGGCAAAAAACCACGGAACTGGAAAACGCACTCGCCACCGGCACCAAGCAAACCAAGGTGCTGAACGATAGCCTGCAAGCCGCGAAAATGCTTGCTGGGCTGGTCGAGGTCGAGGGGCCAGGCATTGAACTCATCCTGCGTGACAGTGAACGGCGTCCCACTTTCGGCTCCCCCGAATCGCAGTTGATGGAGCTCTACATTATTCATGATTACGACCTGCTGCGTGTGGTAAACGAGCTGCGTCAGGCGGGTGCAGAAGCCATCGCGATTAATGGACAGCGGTTGGTCGCCACCAGCGCGATTCGCTGCGTAGGGCCGGTCATCTATGTGAACGACATCAAAATGGCATCGCCGTTTGTGATCCATGCGATTGGTGACCCGAACACATTGATGGGTGCACTCAAGACGCCGGGCGGCGTGCTATCGGATATTATCGATGTGGACTCTAAGATGGTGGAGCTCCATGCACGCGACAAGGTGCGGATTCCTGCCTACACAGGTTCCACCCAATTCCGCTTTGCCAAGCCGGTGCCTTCGGAGGAGGTTGCAAAGTGATTGCGATAGGGATGCTTGGGCTGTTGCTGGGGCTGTTGCTGGCCTATCTCGTGCTGGATATTCCGATTCCAGCGGAGTGGGCGTCGTATCTGTCGCTGGCGGCGCTGGCAGGTCTGGACACCGCGTTCGGAGGCTGGCGTGCCGCGCTCGAAGGGCGCTTCCACCCCGATGTCTTCGTGTCGGGATTCGTGGTGAATGCGCTGCTTGCCTCGTTGCTGGCCTATCTGGGTGACCGTATGGGCGTGGACCTGTTCCTCGCGGCGGTCGTCACCCTTGGCGGACGGATGTTCCTCAATCTTTCCATCATCCGTCGCTACTATCTCAATCAATGGTCATTAAGAAGGACACGCGGATGAACCCGATTGTCGCGCTCGATATCGGCACAACGAAGGTCTGCTGCCTTATCGCCCGCCCAATGGCGGACGGTATAACGCAGATCGTCGGCTATGGCGTGGCTCCCTGTCGCGGGCTGCGCCAGGCAATGGTTGTCGATATCGACGAGACCGTTGCCGCCATCGAGCATGCCGTGCAGAACGCGCAATCGATGGCGGATATCCCAGTCCATCAGGCAATTGTGGGCGTGACGGGCGCCCATATTGAAACCATCCAGCGTCGCGCCGAAATCGTGATCACCCGCCCCGACCGCGAAATCACCCAAGAGGATATCGAGCGCCTCCGTTTCCAGATCCAGCAAGTGGCTCTGCCACCAGACCGCGAGCTGCTCCACATCCTGATCCGCTCCTATATTGTGGACGGGCAGCGTGGGATCGCGAATCCTGTCGGCATGAGCGCCACCCATTTACAGGCGGAGGCACTCCTTGTAACAGGAGGGCTGACCTTCCTGCAGAATATTCGACGGTGTGTGGAACGGGCGGGATTACACCCGCAGAGGCTGGTGCTGGAGCCTTACGCCTCTGGACAGGCGGTGCTGACCCCTGAAGAGCGGGAAGTGGGTGTCGCTCTGCTCGATATTGGGGGAGGCACCACGGATATTGCTCTCTTTCTCGAGGGCAGTCTTGCCTTCACCACCTCGCTGCCGTTCGGGGGCAACCATGTGTCGCGGGATGTATACTTAATGTTTCGCGTCGCCTCGCCCGAAGAGGCGGAGCGCGTGAAGCGGGAGTACGGATGTGCCTTAGCGGAACGCGTGCCCGATGACGAACTGGTCAGCTATCAAGAGATGGGCACCTTCCAGCAGCGGCGCGTGCCCCGCCGTCTTTTAACCGAAGTGATCGAGGAGCGGATGCGCGAAATCTTCGAGCTGGCTTATGGTGAGATTCAGCGATCGGGGCTGGCGTCCCGCTTAGCGGCGGGTGTGGTGCTGACCGGCGGCGGCGCCTGCCTCCCTTGCACAGCCGAGCTGGGGCGGCAAGTGTTTGGGGCGCTCCCTGTGCGCATCGGCATCCCGACCATTCATATGCATGCTGCAGGCGATGGGGAAATCGGAATGGCACACACTATTCAGCAACCCGCTTTCGCTACTGCCGTTGGACTGCTTCTTATCGGGGCACAGGAACGCACGCTCCACCCCGATGAAGGAGCGCCTCAACGCCTGTGGAAATGGTTGGTGCAACGGTTCAAACGCATGTTCAAACGGTGAGAGCAAGACACCAATCGGGCGCGAGCGGCGAACGAGCACGGCTCGGACGCCGCTCTCCCCAAAAAGGAGTACCACCATGGCAAAGGATAGCACGAAAACGAGCCAGACAAGGAGCGAAGAAATGGAGCTAAGGCAAGCTTGCATCAAGGTCGCCGGGGTCGGCGGGGGCGGCAGCAACGCCGTCAACCGCATGATTGAGGTAGGCATCCAGGGCGTGGAGTTCATCGCAATGAACACTGATGCGCAGGTGCTGAACCTCTCGCGCGCGCCTTACAAACTGCAACTGGGTCCAAGCGTCACGCGCGGGCTGGGGGCAGGAGGCAACCCGGAAGTGGGGCGCAAAGCCGCGGAGGAGAGCTGCACCAATATCCGTCACGCCCTCGAAGGGGCCGATCTCGTCTTCATCACGGCGGGCTTGGGCGGGGGCACGGGCACCGGCGCCGCGCCCATCATTGCCGAGATCGCCCGCGAACTCGACGCGCTCACCATCGCCGTCGTTACCAAACCGTTCCGCTTCGAAGGACCCCGCCGTGCCAAGGTCGCCGATGCAGGCGCCGAGCAGCTCCGCGAGCATGTGGACGCAATGATCGTCATTCAGAACAGCCGCCTGGTAGACATTTCCGATCGCACCACCACGATGTCCGAAGCCTTCCGCCTCGCTGATGATGTTCTGCGTAGTGGTGTGCAGGGCATCTCCGACATTATTCAGAAACCTGGCGTGGTCAATGTCGACTTTGCCGATGTACGGACCATCTTCAAGGACGCGGGCACCGCAATGATGGGGCTGGGCAAAGGCACCGGCGAACATCGCGTGCTACAGGCAATGCAGAACGCCATGACCAGCCGACTGCTCGAAGCCTCCATCGACGGCGCCAAGCGTATCCTGGTCAATATCACCACGCCACCTGATGTGGGCTTGCACGAGATCGAAGAAGCGATGAACCTGCTGTACGAGCGAGCCGACCACGAAGATGCCAACATTGTCTGGGGCTGGGTGATTGACGAAACCAGCAGCGATGTGGTCTATGTGACCCTGCTGGTCACGGGCTTCCCCGAGACGCCGCCCGAACAGGCGGTGGTGCAGGTCGAGCGCAAGGAGGAACCCGCCCCCACAATTATTGTGCCCTCTATCGGGCGCTCCCCTGCTCGTCCCCCCGTATCGCCCGCGGCGCCCCCACTGAACAGCACCAGCTCTGAGCGTAAACCTGACCCGGAAGATTACGAACTCCCCGCTTTCCTGCGTCGACGCGATATTCAGCCATGAGAAGCAACGGGTGCGACGGAGCATCCGCCGTCGCACCCATCCCGGTGCCCATAATCTTCCCAACTTCCGTGGAAGCTGCGGTGTCTTCTCGCGCGGTACGGCACTACTCATACCGCAAGGCAACGATTGGGTCCAGATTAGCCGCCCGCCAAGCGGGGTACAGCCCAAACACCAGCCCCACTGATGCCGAGAACAGGAACGCCCCAATCGCCGCCCACAGTGGAAAATAGAAACTCAATCCGTTCTCGCCAAAGGCATCGGAACGCTTCGTGAGCCATTCGATCCCCTCACCGAAGCCCCAGCCGAGCGCCATGCCAATCAGCCCACCAATTGTCGCCAGCGTCGCCGATTCAATTAGAAACTGAAGTAGAATCTGCTCCCTGCGTGCGCCAACCGCTTTGCGAAGCCCAATTTCGCGCGTGCGTTCTGTAACGGAGACCAACATAATGTTCATAATGCCGATGCCGCCCACTAACAGCGCAAGCCCGGCGATACCGCCCAGCAACAAGCCAAACAGTGAGATGACGCGCGTAATCGCCTGCAAAATGCTTTCCAGCGTGTCCACGCGAAAATCGGGCTGATTATTGTGCAGGCGCATTAGCGTTTCCCAGATGGCGTCCATCGCGGCGGCGGTCTGCTCCCGCGAATTGGGCATGGCGAAAATCACCGAAAGGTGCTCGTCCCCTGACCAGCGACGCAGCGCGGCATACAGGGGCAGATAGACTGCATTATCCTGATCCTCGCCGAAGGCGCGCCCGCGCTTTTTCAGCACGCCCACCACACGCACCTGGGTACCGTCCAGCAAGATTTCCTGCCCGACTGGGTCATTTTTGCCGAACAGTTTCCGCGCTGTTTCATAGCCCAGCACAGCGAGCTTCTCGCCCGCTTCAATCTCGTGGGGTTCAAAAAAGCGTCCCTGTGCAATCTCCAACGCGCGAGCGGTCAGGTAGCCATCGGCAACACCCGATACGGTCGCCCGCACCTTCTCGCCCTGATAGACAATCTCCTTCTCGCCCAACTCGCGTTCCGCCGTCACGACCCGCAGGGTGTCCAGCGAACGGATGGCGTTGAGGTCCTGCAAGGTTAACCCCTCTACTGTGCCGCCGCGTTCCTCGCGCCGCAGGCGTTCGGAAGGGTCGTACGCCACAATGATCACATCGGAACCCAGTTTTTCGAACTCCTCAATTACGCTGGTGCGGGCGCCCTCGATCAGCGCAACCATCACCACGACCGCCATCACGCCGATAATCACGCCCAGCATGGTGAGGAAAGAGCGTAGCTTATGCGCCCGCAGTGTATCCAGCGCAACCCGAATCGCTTCAAACAGCCCCATTAGCGTCCACGCTCCTCTTCGCGTCCTTAGCGAAGCTCGAACTGGCGTCTGGCGGGTCCAGAAAAAGGCGGCTTTGCGACCTGCTCTCCTTCCTGCACCCCTTCGAGAATCTCGGCATGGCTGGCGTTGCGCAATCCCACCTTAACGAGCGCCTTTTCATGTTTCGGCTTGCCCTGCGCATCGCGGGCGTTCGGGTTGAGTTTCAGCACATAGTAGCGGTTGCCCTCCCTGCCCAGCGCTTCGAGAGGCAGCAGGAGCGCGTTTTTCCGAACAGCGGTCAGGATTCGGCAGCGGGCTGTCATGCCGGGGCGCAGCGCGGCATCGCTTTGCTGCAGATAGACCTCCACGGCGAATTTGACCACCCCCAGCGTGGTAGAAAGAGACGAGCCGCCAGCGGGTTGCTGCGCAGCAGGCGCGATACGCTTGACCACGCCGTGGAAGGTGCGTTCCGGCAGGGCGCCCACCTTGACCTCCACTGGCATTCCCACGCGCACTTTGGCGACATCCAGCTCGTTCAGGTTCAGCTTCACGCGCATCTGCGAGAGGTCTGCCACCTGCAGGATGGGGGTGCCTTCGCCAAAGCCTGTCGTGCCCGACATGACCAGCTCGCCCACCTCGCGGTAGCGGCGCGTGACGATGCCGTCAATCGGGCTGCGTACATCGGTTTCGGCGAGCTGAATAAGCCAGTTGCGCAGCTGGCTCGAAGCCTGCCTCTCGGCAGCTTGCGCCTGTTTCAGCTCCAGCTGACGCATTTCTATTTCACGCAGGCGGGTGCGGGCATTCTCCAGATCGGTGAGCGCGGCTTCATACGCTTTCCGCTTAATCTCGTCCTGGACCGCGTTGGCGCGGGCGCGTTCCAGCTCCGCACGCGCCGATTCGAGATTCGCCTTCGCAGTATCCCGCTCGATGCGCTGCTGTTCGGCTAACTGTTGCTGACGCTGGCGTGCCGACTGGAGCTGGCTCTGTGCGAGGGTGAGTGCGGTCTGGGCAGCCTCCCCTTGCTGGCGCGACACATATCCCTTTTCGAGCAGGGCGCGCATGCGCTCGTAGTGGCGCTGGGCCTCTTGCAGGCGGGCTTCTGCATCACGCACCGCGTTCTCCGCATCCACGCGCTCCTGGGGGTGTTTCACCTGTTCGAGCAGGCGGAGGTTCTCCTGCGCGTTCTGATAGGCGGTTTCGGCGGCGCGGATCGCTGCCTGCGTGATGACCGGTTGCGCTTTCAGCTCGAACACGAGCTGTTCAACGCGCAACTCCGCCTGACGCAGCTGCAGCCGCGTCTCTTTCGCCTGAATCTCGAGGGCGATTCGGGCGCGTTCGGTGCTGGCTTTTGCCGATTCGACCTGCGCGCTGCCTTGCTCCACCTGCTGCTGCACCTCGCGCGGGTCGATTCGCGCCAGCAGCTGCCCTTTGCGCACCGGGTCGCCTTCGTCCACATAGAGGGCGGCAAGCCGTCCCGACACACGCGATTTGATTTCTACGGTGCGCACCGGCTCTATCGCGCCCGATTCGGTGACATCCACGGTCAGGATGCCCCGTTTGACCGTGTAGAGCCGCTCATTCGAATCGCCCGCTTTTGCGGCGGTGCCGCGCAGTGCCCAGAAAACGCCCCCAGCGATTAATATCACGCCAAGAGCGATCCCACATCCGACCAGTCCCCTTCGCATTGCGGTGCACTCTGTGCGTCATTATACCTGCTTCTGTTATCGTTTCCCCTTTGCTTTCAGCAGCTGGTCGATCCACTCTAAGGTCTCCGCGCTGAAGGGTGGAGGAGGCGGCTCACGGCGGTAGTCGATAATATCTTCATAAGCGCCGTCCTCATAGCACTGGGTGAGCACTGCCTGCAAGTCCAGCACAGCATTTCGATCACCGATGGCGAGCGGAACCGGGATACGCGGCAGCCGCTCACGCACCGTGCGCGGATAAAGGAAAAAGTCATAGGGTTTGTCTGCTCGGCTGATGCTGATCAGATAGTGCCAGTCGCTGCCCACCTCCTCCACGAGGGCGTTATAGGGGGGCGCAAGTGTATACTCGCCTCCACGCAGCAGGTCAATCTCCACCAGATGCACATCGCTTTTGAGAATCTCATCCTGCTTCTGGCGATACAGCTCCCATCCTTTGGAGCGCGGCTCTTTATTGGAGGGGCTGAGCACCTCAATCACTGTCACGACGCGCCTCTCACTGGCGCAGTCGATGATGTGTATCACTCCCTCCGTATGCAGGCGCTCCTCAATATGCAGCACTCGTGGCGCATCGCACTCAGCTTCCAGCACGGCAGTGCCGCCACCACGAGAGGAGCGCGATTGTGCAATAGAGACATCAGATACGATCTCGCGCTTGACCTCCTCAACATACATGCGCTCTTCAATACGCACATTGTAGCGCGGGCGCACCTGTTCCTGCAAGGCGTTTCGGATATAAGTGATCAAGCTATGGTGCACATCGTTCCAGAACGTCCTGTCCTCCAGATAGGGATCCATTCCCGGGAATGGGCTTGCCATCGGCTATCACGCTCCGGCAGGAGTATACCCGGAAGCAGAGGCTCCTACCCTTTCACCACGCCGATGGGGCGCAGGCGGGCGACCTTGCGGGCGATACCGGCGTGATGCACGACCTCCACCACATCCGCGACATCCTTGTAGGCGTAGGAGGCTTCCTCGCCGAGTGTGGCTTTGTTTTGCGCCCGCACGATGATGCCCTGCGCTGCCAGCTCTTTGGCAATGTCGCGCTTTTTTGCTTCGCGCAATGCGCCCTTGCGGCTCATCACACGCCCCGCGCCATGGCAGGTGGTGCCAAAGCTTTTTTCCATCGCCCCCTGCGTGCCTACCAGCACATAGGAATAGCGCCCCATATCGCCAGGGATCAGCACGGGCTGACCCACTTCACGATAGGCAGGCGGTGTTTCAGGATGACCTGGTGGAAAGGCGCGGGTCGCCCCTTTGCGATGCACGCACACCCGAACCGGCTTGCCCTCCCAGATATGGTCTTCGATCTTGGCGATGTTATGCGCCACATCATACACCTGATAGATGCCGAGGCTTTCTGGGGTGGAACCGAACACCTTTGCAAACGCCTGACGCACCCAGTGGGCGATTGCCTGACGATTGGCAAAAGCGAAGTTGGCGGCACAATGCATCGCCCGCAGGTAGGTCTGACCCTCCTCCGACTGGATCGGCGCACAGGCCAGCTGGCGGTCAGGCAGCGAGATGCCGTACTTGCGGTGCGCTTGCTCCATAATGTCCAGATGGTCCTGGCAGGTCTGATGCCCGAAGCCGCGCGAGCCGGTGTGGATCATCACGGTAATCTGCCCCTTTTGGGTGATGCCCATCGCCTCCGCTGCTTTCGGGTCGTAAATCTCGTCCACCACCTGGATCTCAAGGAAGTGATTGCCCCCACCGAGTGTGCCGAGCTGGTCTTTGCCGCGTTCGATAGCCTTTTCCGTAATCACATCGGGATCAGGCATATCGAGCCTGCCCGTCGCCTCCGTGTGTTGCAAATCATCTTCCCAGCCATAGCCGTGTTCGACCATCCAGTGCGCCCCTTTGAGCATCACTTGGCGCAGTTCCTGGCGACTGGTCTTGATCAGCCCCTCGCCCCCGAAACCGGCGGGCACATCGCGGAAAATCTGATCGACCAGCTCTTTCAGTTTCGGACGCACCTTTTGTTCCGTTAGATCGGTTCTCAAGAGGCGCACTCCGCAATTGATGTCATACCCGATGCCTCCGGGCGAGATAACCCCCTCGTTGATGTCCATCGCGGCGACGCCTCCCACAGGGAAGCCATATCCCCAGTGAATGTCAGGCATGGCAATCGAGTAGCCTACGATCCCAGGCAGAAACGCCACATTCGCCACCTGCTCGGGTGCTTGATCCTGCCGGATCTGTTCAATCAGCTCTTTGCTGGCGAAAATCAGCCCATCTACGCGCATGCCGGGCTTGTACTCCTTCGGGATGCGCCAGCGGTACTCATCGACCTGAATTAGCGGACCCTTCCATACCTCACTCATACGGCGACACCTCCTGCAAACAAGGATTATACCCGCAGGATGAATGCCCCCTGTCAGGACACAGCGGGTATCCTCAAAGATATGCAATTGCGCAGCAACCTAATCCTGTTTGGTGACAATATGGAATACCTGCCTGCTCTGCCCGGCGGGATGTTTCGTCTGATCTACATCGACCCGCCGTTCAACACGGGCAGAACTCAAAAACGCCTCCGACTCGACGCGACTGCCTGCGAGGACGGTACACGCATCGGCTTTGGCAACCGCAAATATGCTGTGCAGGTCTACGAATCACCTGCCTATCTGGACGCTTTTGACGACTATATAGAGTTTTTACGCCCGCGTCTTGAGCAAGCCTATCGGCTGCTGACACCTGATGGCTCGCTGTTCGTGCATTTGGATTATCGCGAAGTGCATTATGTGAAGGTGTTGCTGGATGGCATCTTCGGGCGCGAGTGTTTTATGAACGAGATTATCTGGGCGTACGATTACGGCGGGCGCAGCAAGCGTCGCTGGCCCCCCAAGCACGACAATATCCTCTGGTACGCCAAAGACCCAGAGAACTATGTGTTCAACTACGAGGCGATTGATCGCATCCCGTATCTTGCGCCGTCGCTGGTGGGGGCGGAGAAGGCACAGCGCGGCAAAACGCCCACCGATGTCTGGTGGATGACCATCGTGCCCACGAACAGTAAAGAGAAAACGGGCTATCCAACCCAGAAGCCGCTCAAACTGCTGGAGCGGATTGTGCGCGTGCATAGCGACGCGGGCGATTGGGTGCTGGACTTCTTTGCGGGCAGTGGCACGACAGGCGAAGCCGCCGCCCGCCTTGGCAGACACTTCGTGCTGATTGATAGTCATCCCGATGCGATTCGGGTTATGGCGGAACGGCTAAGGTTTGCACAGCCAGAGATAGTTTGGCATTGAGTTGGACACCCGGTCTTTGCAGTGCGACAACCAACAACCAGTCTGGCTGTTGCCCTTCGGTGGCACATTAGAAGATGCTGTGGAATGCTTGAAAAGAATGCTCCGTGAATAGGCACATAGCCATGTGTATCAGGTAAAATAAACTGAGGAGGGACTTCAGTAGAGATTATGAGACTGCTTTATTCCTTCGAGAGCGATTCGGAGCTGCAGGCGGCGACGGCGAATCACACGCGGCTAAAGCGCGTCAAGCGGGGCGCAACTCACGGCGTCCATGCTCTGCAGGTCGAGTTCCTGCCAAATGTAGACTGGCCCAACCTGATGTTCCGCGCCAAGGCACCATGGAACTGGCGCGGCTATGGGGGTCTCGCGTTCGATCTTTACAACCCAGTGCGCGAGCCAGTGCGCTTCGGCGTGCGCGTGGATGACGATCTGCGCGCCGACGGCACAAACTTCTGCCGGCAGGGTGCGTACACCCTCGGTCCGCGCCAGCGCGCCTCGTTCGTGTTCCCGCTTGAACACAACCCGATGGACTACGGCATGCGCGGATTGCCCCCGCTGGAAAAAAACCTCATTCGTATCGGACTGACAAACGAGGGCAAAATTCGGCTGGAACATATCGTGGCGTTCCAGATTTTTCTGTGGCGTGAGGAGAAGCCTCGCACGCTTATCGTGGACAACATCCGCTTGATAGAGGCTCGCGATTCGCTGGAGGGTATGGTAGATGAGTTCGGGCAGTTCACTCGCGGCGACTGGCCGGGCAAGATTCGGAGCATCAGCCACTTGCGCCGTGTGCTGACGCTGGAGACACGCGAGTTGGAACGCCTGCCCGCGCCCACCGACTTCGACGAGTACGGCGCATGGAAATCGGGACCACAACTTCAGGCAACTGGCTACTTCCGCACGGAAAAAGTGGGCGATTGTTGGTGGCTGGTCGCGCCCAACGGTAAGTTGTTTTTCTCCACGGGAATCGATTGCGTGCATTACGGCGACCCAACCTTCATCACGAGGCGCGAATCGATGTTCACCTGGTTGCCACGCGAGGGTGAGCCGCTGGCGAAACATTATGGGCAGGCGTCGGGCGCGCTGATGGGGCACATCAAAGAGGGCAAGACCTTCAACTTCTACGCGGCGAACTTAGAGCGCAAATACGGCGTGGACTATGCCAAGCGGTGGCGCGAGCAGACCCTGCGACGCCTGCGCTCGTGGGGCTTCAACACTATCGGCAACTGGTCGTTGTGGGATTGGCATCGGAACGGACGCATTCCGTATGTGGCGACAGCAGGTATCTGGGGCGAACATAAGCGCGTGCCCAGCGGCAGCGACTACTGGGGCAAAATGCACGATCCATACGACCCCCAGTTCGTCAGAAACGCCCGCGCAAGCATCGAACCGGTCGCCCAGCGCGTGAAGGATGACCCGTGGTGCCTGGGCTTCTTTGTAGACAACGAACTCAGCTGGGCGGGTCAAGGCGAGGAAAGCGGACGCTACGGGCTGGCGTATGGCGCGCTAAGTCTCCACGCCGCCGAATCGCCCGCCAAACGCGCGTTTCTGGAACAACTCCGCGCAAAGTACGGCGAGATCCAGAGGCTGAACACCGCGTGGAACGCTGCCTACCCCCGCTGGGACGCGCTGATCCCACCAGTACAACTGCCCCCTGCTCCGACACGCGAACGGCAACGCGACTTCAGCGAGTTCGTACGCGCCTTCGCACGACAATACTTCCAAACGATTCGCGACCTGCTGCGCGCGCTTGCCCCAAACCATCTCTATCTCGGCTGCAGGTTCGCCTGGTACTCGCTGGACGCGGTCATCGCCGGTGCCGAGCTGTGCGATGTGTTGAGCTTCAATATCTACGCGCCCAAACTCAGCCACAGCGCGTACAGTTTCCTTGCGCCGCTGGACAAGCCCGTCATCATCGGCGAGTTTCACTTCGGCGCGCTGGATCGGGGGATGTTCCACACAGGGCTGGTTGCCGCTGTCAATCAGCGCGAGCGCGCTCGCATGTATGAAGAGTATGTCAACAGTGTACTGGATCATCCCCTATTCGTGGGCTGCCACTGGTTCCAATATATGGATCAGCCGCTTACTGGGCGCTGGTTCGACGGCGAAAACTACAACATCGGCTTCGTGACGATTACGGACACGCCCTATGCCGAGATGGTCGCAGCAGCGCGCAAGGTGCATAGCGCGATGTATCGCAGGCGTGGGCAACGCTGCCCTATCAGGTAGAACCGAGTAGACTCGATGCCAAGCCTAGCAATAGGACGGTTTATGCAGTCTCAATCCAGAGCGCGGCGATCTCTTCAAGATTTGCCAGTGCCTCTTCAGCCGTTGCGCCATCTACCATACACTTGAACAAACTGAACTGCCCAGCTTCTCCAGTAGCGAAGTCAATCCCATCGCCCCAGATGCGTTCTAAATCGGGTGTGAAGCGATAGTAGTGTTTCATCGGCGCGATGGAGTCGGCTTCGCGGCGCGATTCCAGACGCATGCGGATGCATTCTACATTGCGCGGGTCAATCTCGATCGAGACCGAGGGCCTACCCAGCTGCTGCGCCACAACCGCCGTCGTGCCCGTGCCCGCAAACGGATCCAGCACCCAATCACCCGGATCGGTAGAACTCAGTAAGATACGCGCCAGCAGCGCCACAGGCGATTGCTGTTTGTGAAAGCGCTCGCCCTGCTTGTCCCGAATCGCCTCCTCGCCCGCAAAATAGCCCGAAGTCAGCTCGCGAATATCGTCCCATACATCCGTGACGAACATCCCGTCCTCGCGAGGGGATTTATATTCGGGTCGCAAAGGTGCATCAACACGCAACCGATGAAATAGGCGAGGCTTGCGTCCTTTGGTCGCAAACGCGATAATCTGGTACTGTTTGCCGAACCGCCAACCGTTGGGCACGGCAGAAGTACGCTTTGTCCAGATAATCAGATTCTGCAGAGTCCAGCCCGTTTCACGGAGCGTGCGCAGCACAAATTCTGTGTTTTTCTCGCGTTGCATAAAGTAGACTACACCGCCGTCCTGTGCCAGACGATGCACGGCGTGGCAGACCTCTGCCATCCAATCCCAATACGCCTCTTCAGGCAGGTTGTCGTCGAAATAGGCATACTTTTTGCCCTGGTTGAACGGCGGGTCCAGAAAGGTGAGCGCGAAGGAGTAGCCCTGCGATTCCAGTTGCGCCATTCGCTGCAAGCAATCGCCCTGCAAAACAAGTGTCTGCGTTGCCATGCCGTCTCACACTCCTTCCATATCCCGCCAATTTTGCCCAATTTTTGCCTCAACCGTCAGGGGCACACGCAGGGGGTATGCCTGCTCCATCTCGGCGCGTGCGGCGCGCGCCACCTCCAGAACCGATTCGCGCGAATCGGGCGACTCCAGCAATAGCTCGTCGTGAACCTGTAGTAGCATGCGCGCTTTTGGCTCCACTTCGGGCAAGCGGCGGTGGACGCGGATCATCGCCAGTTTCATAATGTCGGCGGCGGTTCCCTGAAATGGCATATTGATGGCGGCGCGTTCGGCTGCCAGGCGTTCGTTGCGGTTCGCGCTGTGCAGTTCGGGCATGTAGCGTTTGCGCCCCAGCAGCGTGCGCACATAGCCCTTTTCGCGCGCCTCTTCCAGAATCGCCTGCGTAAATGCCTTGATTTGCGGGAACCGCTGGAAATACTGCTCAATAATCTGTTTTGCTTCGCCGACGCTGATGCCCAGCTCTTGCGACAGCCCGTAGTCGCTCATGCCATACAGCACGGCGTAGTTGACCGTCTTGGCACGGCGACGCAGCTCGCGGTCAACCTGTTCAGGGCGCACGCCGAACAGAATCGAGGCGGTCGCCGTATGGATGTCCTCGCCCTGTTCAAACGCTTGCACGAGCATCGGGTCGCCCGACATGTGCGCCAGAATGCGCAGTTCGATCTGCGAGTAGTCGAGCGACAGGAGCAAGTAGCCGGGGTCGGCGATAAAGGCGCGTCGGATTTCACGTCCCATCTCGGTGCGAATCGGGATGTTCTGCAAGTTCGGTTCACTGCTGGAGAGCCGTCCTGTCGCCGTGACGGTCTGGTTCAGCTTGGTGTGGATGCGCCCCGTGAGCGGGTTGATGAGTTTCGGCAGCGCCTCGGCATAGGTGGAGCGCAACTTGCTCAGTTCACGATATTTGACAATCAGGGCGGCGATCGGATGCTCGGCGGCGAGGGTCTGCAACACTTCGGCGTCGGTGGAGTAGCCTGTTTTGGTTTTCTTAATCACGGGCAAGCCGAGCTTCTCAAAAAGAATCGTGCCCAGCTGCTTCGGCGAGCCGATATTGAACTCCTCACCGGCGAGGGCGTACACCTCCTGTGCGACGGCGTTCATCTCCACTTCCAGCCTTGTTGACAGTTCTTGTAGGTACGGCGCGTCGATGCGAATGCCATGCCACTCCATCTCGGCGAGGACGGGCGCAAGGGGCATTTCGATTTGCTGGAACACGGTCAGGGTCTCCTCCGCTTGCAGGCGTTCACGCAGCGGCTTCTCCAGCATCAGCAAGGCAGCCGCTTCGGCGGCGAGGCGGTCGCCCCCTTCGGGCAAGCGCAGGTCCAGCAACTCCTCGCAGAGCCAGTCCAGCGGATAGCTCGCGCGGCTGGGCTGCAAGAGGTAGGCGGCTAACAACACATCGAAGGTGGGCGGTTTCATCTCCACACCGGTCCCTCGCGCAAGCAACAATTCGGTCTTGGCGTCATAGGCGAGGCGAACGCGCTTCTCATCGTGCAGCAGGCGCAGGAGTGGTTCGGGCACACTTCCCGTTGCAAAGAGCGAGTCGGACGCAGCCAGCGGCGCGTGTCGCCAATCGAATAGGACGGCACGCGCAGGTTCGAATGCCAGTGCGATTTGCACAATCGCCGCATCGCGCAGATGGCGTAGCTCACCCTGCAGGCGCACCGCGACGGGCGTATTCCCCTCCAGCAAGCGAGCCAGCGTCTGCTCGTTCGGGTCGCGTACTACCTCAGGCTGAAGCAGCTCATGAATCGAGACAGGCTGCACGGCTGCCTCCTGTCCGAACTTCTGCATGAGCGCGGGCAACCGCCGCAACACCGAACGGAACTCCAGGTCTTCCAGCACCTGCTGCAATCTCTGCACCCGTTCCGGCGTGAGCTGAAATGGTGGGATGTCATGCAGTTCGATCGGCACTTCCTGCAGGATGGTGGCGAGCATCTTGCTTTGCAGGATTTGCTCGCGTTTTTGGGACAGTCGCTCACGCAGCTTGGTGTCCTCCACCTCGTCTAAGTGGGCAAGCAGGTTCTCCACCGTGCCGAACTGTTGCAGCAGTTTGACCGCGGTTTTCTCCCCCACGCCGGGCACACCGGGAATATTGTCCGAGGGGTCGCCCTGCAGCGCTTTCAGGTCGGGGATCTGCTCCGGGCGAATGCCGTAGCGTTCCTGCACGGCTTGTGCGTCGAAAATCTGCAGGTCGCTCACCCCGCGCACGGGAGCGCACACACGCACATGCTCATTGATAAGCTGCAGCTGATCACGGTCGCCTGTGAAAATGAGCACCTCATAGCCCTGTTCGGGGGCGCGTCGGGCGATGGTGCCGACCAGATCGTCCGCCTCAAAGCCTGGGATGGTGAGCGTGGGAATGCCCATTGCCCCCAGCAGTTGGCGCGTCATCTCTACCTGCGGGCGGAACTCATCGGGTGCTTCCTGACGATGTGCCTTATACTCGACAAATGCTTCATGGCGGAAGGTGGGTGCAGGGGCATCGAACGCCACCACGATCGCGGCAGGTTGCACCGAATCGAGCAGCGAGAGCAACATGTTAGTGAAGCTGAATACGGCGTTCGTGGGGCGCCCGTCGGAAGTGGTCAACATACGCGTGGCATAAAACCCCCGATAGAGCAGGCTGTGCCCATCGATTACAACGAGTATCGGTCGCGCCTCACCCTGTGCCGCCATCAGAGAAGATTATACTCTTTGCGGTTCGCCAGGGGCAGCCAAGGGGGATCCAGAGTCGCATTTCTGGGAGCAATGGGTATAATCAAAGTGGTCGGGGCGTAGCGCAGCATGGTTAGCGCGCCTGCTTTGGGTGCAGGAGGTCCCCGGTTCGAATCCGGGCGCCCCGACCATTTTGATTCCGCTATCGGTTCCGACGACGCAGGCGCATCAGTCCGACCAAGCCCACACCCAACGCCAGCAGGCTCGCCGGTTCCGGTACCACCTCGTAGATGTCAAGACGGTCACCAAAGGCGGCTGCCCCAGTACCCCCTTTGACCACGAAGATGAACATGCGCCCATCGGCGGTCTTGCCCCAGCTGGCGTTCAAAAAGGTGTTGTCAAAGGCAACCTCGTTAAAGGCAGGCTCGCCTGTGTCCTCCAGACCATTCAGCTCACCGAACACGCTCCCATCGGGGCGAATAATGAATACTTTGTTCTGCCCCGACACACGCTGGTTGTAGAGCACCAGGTCGGAGAAGCCGCTGTAGAACTCCGTTGAGATGGGGATGTACGCAACAAACGCCTGTGCTAAAGACCCCTCGCTCCAGCTGGCGAGGTTTACTGGTGTGTTGAAGGTAAACGGAAAGGAAACCAGCTCCTGCCAACAGATTCTGGATCCCGAGCAATCTCAAATTCTGGAATTTGGGCTGGGTGAACTCAAATCCGGGAAGTATACCGTTGAACTTGGTGGATTGAGTGGTGAATTCTCCAGCAGCGTCTGGATCAACTGGTGGTTGATTATCGGCATAATTTTAGCCATTATTGCAATATACTGGCTGGCCAGATGGTATGCTATCAGAAAAAAGCACAGTAATCA
>ENA-ORXB01001512-ORXB01001512.1-sediment-metagenome-genome-assembly--contig:-NODE-1512-length-26673-cov-4.773688_pt1 | contig 26673 bp, 17 predicted proteins | sample MGYA00237863_ERZ511475 | MGnify/ENA primary metagenome ERZ511475 (study PRJEB26305, sample SAMN06343858) | sediment metagenome | isolation source: hot spring sediment | place: Canada: British Columbia... | reverse complement strand
GGGCGGCCAGACGCGCCAACCCGCCAGACCCCCAACAACAGGTCCTGCACCGGGCTCGTGCAAAGCGTAAAGCCCGGTTGCCGGCGGAGCGCCCTGACAGGCTGTTCGACTTCGAATCTGCTGACGGATCCTGGATGCACTCAAAGCGCGAAACGCGTTGACACTACGCATGATTGATGGTAGAATACAGTCACCGGCTGGTAGCGCACAGCCAGCCCGTCGTCTGTTGGTACTGCGGCGCTCGCCGCTTCTTTTGGCAGCGCCGGCGCACACGTTAACACCGCCCATCGTGCTCTGGTAGGCATCCCTCCCCAACAACTCTCGATGCCGCTCGCCCCGCGGGCGCGGAGGGCATCTCTGCCTTCCGCGGCCACGACCTCGCGGCGCTTTGAGTTGTCAGCCAGCTCAGTGTGGAGCGTTCGCTGTAGGCGCGCGTCGACGTGGCGCGCCGCCTTTCGGCACGATCCGTGAGAGATTGCTTAGCGGAAGGAGAGGGGATTGGCCCAGGGTCAGCCAGGCGACGGGTTACTCCTCGAGGTCAGGGACCTCAAGAAGCACTTTCCCATCCGACGGGGCTTCTTCGTGCGCACGACCGTCGGGCACGTCCGCGCCGTGGACGGCGTGAGCTTTTTCATCCGCAGGGGTGAGACGCTCGGCCTCGTCGGCGAGAGCGGCTGCGGCAAAACGACCACGGGGCGCCTCGTTCTGCGGGCCTACGAGCCCACGGCCGGCGAGGTCTGGTTCAACGACCGCTACCTCGGCTGGGTCAACGTCCACGCGCTGGACAGGGCGCAGGTCAAAAAGCTGCGCCAGAACATGCAGCTCATCTTCCAGGACCCCTACTCCTCCCTCAACCCCCGCATGACACTGCTTCAGATCGTGGGCGAGCCGTTGCTCGTGAACGGCGTCGCGCGCGGCGAAGAGCTCAAAGACCGCGTGGCGGAGCTTCTCAAGGTGGTGGGGCTTCGCCCGGAGTATATGACGCGCTATCCGCACGCCTTCAGCGGCGGCCAGCGCCAGCGCATCGGCATCGCCAGGGCGCTGGCGCTGCGCCCGCAGCTGATCGTCTGTGACGAGCCGGTGTCGGCGCTCGATGTATCGATCCAGGCGCAGATTCTCAACCTGCTCCAGGACCTCCAGGGGCAGTTCGGGCTGACCTACCTGTTCATCTCCCACGATCTGAGCGTTGTCGAGCACATCTCCGACCGCGTGGCGGTCATGTACGTCGGCAAGCTGGTGGAGAGCGCAACTACGGAAGAGCTCTTCACTGCTCCTCGTCACCCCTATACCGAGGCGCTTCTCTCCTCGGTGCCCAAGCCGGACCCACGGCTGCGCACCGAGCCGGTAGAGCTGCCTGGCGAAGTGGCCGACCCGGCCAATCCGCCGACAGGCTGCTACTTCCATCCGCGCTGTCAGTACTGCGTGGACCTTTGCCGGAGCAAGGAGCCCGTGCTCCGCGAGATCACGCCGGACCACTTTGTGAGTTGCCATCGTGCCGAGGAACTGCGGCTCATGGGGGTTCTCGGGCCAGCGGCGCAGGTCGGCTGAGGCCCGGATGCCTGTCGATGCGGGACAGGCATCCGGCGGACACGACAGCGTCTGATGATTCCTCGAGATCGGGGTCCTCAAGGCCACCCCCGCACAAGGGGCGTGCCTGTGTCAGTGACTGGCTTGTTGCTCTGTCCAGAGTCCTGCCATGCGGGCGCGTGCGGACATGCAGGCCATCGTCGACAGTGGTGCGACCCGCCGAGAAGGGAGGTGCTGTTCGAGGGGAGAGATGGCTGAGTCGACGAGACCGAGGCGTAGCCGCATTTCTCACACTGGCATGGAGGTCTGCAAGCATGAAGCGCAAGGTCACTCGACGCGAGTTCGTGCGCCTGTCGGTTGTGGTCTCAGCGGGGCTGGTTTCGGCCTGCGCCAAGCCTGCGCCGACTGAAGTGCCCCAGCCGACTAAGGCGCCGGTGAAGGCTACCGAGGCTCCCACGCCGGTCCCGACGCCGGTGCCTGAGGTGCCAAAGGAGGCACCCATGTTGGCAGAGTTGGTCAAGCAGGGCAAGCTCCCGCCCCTGCAGGACCGTCTGCCCAAGAACCCCTGGGTTGCCCCGGTGGCGGAGTCCGTCGGCAAGTATGGCGGCACCATGCGCCGTGCGTTCCGGGGTGTCTCCGACCGGTGGGGGCCCACCAAGCTGGGGGACAGGGGCCTGGCGTGGTTCGACAGGAACCTGGTCATGCAGCCGCGCATCCTCGAGTCCTGGGAGGTCAGCGAGGATGCCAAGGTATGGACGCTCCATCTGCGCCCGGGGATGAAGTGGTCCGACGGCACCCCGTTCACGGCCGACGACTTTGTGTGGTCGTACGAGAACGAGTGGACCAATACCGATATCAACCCGGCGCCTCCCGGCGCCTACACCACGGGCAGCCCGCGGGTCATGATGACCATCGAGAAGGTGGATGACTACACGCTCCGGTACAAGTTTGCCCACCCGAACCCGCTGTTCGTCTACAAGGTTGGCCGTGGTGGTGTGCCTACGCCGGGGCACTACATGAAGCAGTTCCACCTCAATCTCGTCGACGACAAGGATGCACTGCAGGCCGCGGCTCAGAAGGCGGGGTTCAACTCCTGGAGCGAGTACTATATCGACCGCAACTGGTGGTACATGAACCCCGACAAGCCCAGCGTCATGCCGTGGCTGGCGGCGAACAAGCTCTCTGAAGAGCTGTTCATCATGCAGCGCAACCCCTACTACTTTGCCGTCGACCCCGAAGGCAATCAGCTCCCGTACATCGACAAGGTGACGCACCGCCTGTTCGAGACGCCCGAAGTGCTCAACCTGTGGGTCACAAACGGGGAGATCGACTTCCAGGCCCGGCACATGAGCATGGCCAACTTTACCCTGTACAAGGAGAACGAGGCCAAGGGCGGCTACAAGGTGTTCGTGGGCAAGAGCGCGGGGCATCTGGCCATGAACATCAACCATACGACGAAGAACAAGCGGCTGCGCGAGTTCTTCCAGGACCGGCGGGTGCGCATCGCCCTGAACCTCGCGATCAACCGGGACGAGATCAACGAGCTGGTCTTCGACGGCCTGTACACGCCGCGCCAGTACAGCCCGCTGAGCATGTCGCCGCAGTACTACCCCAAGGCGTCGAACGCCTACATCGAGTACAATCCGGAAAAGGCGAACCAACTGCTGGACGAGGCCGGGTACACCGAGAAGGACGCTCAGGGCTTCCGAAAGTGGAAGGATGGCAGCGGCGAGACCATCAGCTTCACCTTCGAGGGCACGGCGGACACGGGCACTCCTGACGCGGACGCCGCGGAGATGGTGTCCAAGTATCTCGCGGACGTGGGCATCAAGGCTACCTACAAGTTCGTTGAGCGGTCGCTTTACGAGGAGCACTATAACGCCAACGAGATCGAGGCGGCGTGGTGGGGCGGCGACCGCACGGTAGTTCCGCTGGCTCCCGAAGCCCCAATCTTCCGTGGCACAATGATCGACCGGCCCTGGGCCTGCGCCTGGGGCAGGTGGCTTGCCGACCCGTCGCACCCGGCTGCCGAGGAGCCCCCGGCGGATCACTGGATCCGGAAGATATGGGCGTACTGGGAGCAGATCGCTCAGGAGCCGAATCCGGACAAGCAGAACGAGCTGTTCTTCAAGATTCTGGACATCTGGGCCGAAGAGGTGCCCATGTTGGGGGTCCTCGGAGAGGCGCCGGCACCCATCATCGTCAAGAACGGGTTCCGGAACTACCTGGAGGGCATGCCCATCGACGACACGACCGGCGATGAGCACCTGCTGAACACCGAGACTTACTTCTGGGAGGAGCCGGAGAAGCACGTCTGAGCCTTTGGGTGCCTGGGCAGGGGGGTGGCGCGCCTGCTCCACCCTCCTGCCCTCTGCCGTCGGCTGGAGGATGTGGTATGTTGGGATATGTGCTCCGCCGTATCTCGATCATGGTTCCGACGCTCTTGATCATCTCGATCATCTCGTTCGTGATCATCCAGCTACCGCCTGGCGACTATCTGACCTCTTATGCGGCGCAGCTACGGACGATGGGCGACATCGTCCAGCAAGAGGAGATTGACGCCCTGCGCCAGCGCTACGGCCTCGGACAGCCGGTCTACGTCCAGTACTTCAAGTGGATCACCGGCATCCTGCTGCGCGGAGACTGGGGCCAGTCCATGGAGTGGCAGAAGCCGGTGAGGGACCTGATCTGGGAGCGCCTGGCACTGACGATGGTCCTCTCCGGTGTGTCTATTCTTGTGAGCTGGTTCGTGGCCATCCCCATCGGGGTCTACTCGGCGACACATCAGTACTCGATCCCCGACTATATCTTGAGCATCATCAGCTTTGTCGGCGTGGGCACGCCGGGCTTTATGCTGGCACTCGTGATCATGTACGTGGCCATGACGGCGTTCGGCCTCAACGTCGGCGGGCTGTTCTCGCAGGAGTATCTGGCTGCTCCCTGGAGTTGGGCCAAAGTTGTGGACATGCTCAAGCACCTGTGGATTCCCGTCCTGATCATCGCCCTCGGCAGCACAGCCGGCAGCATCCGCACGACGCGCGCCAACCTGTTGGACGAACTGAACAAGCCGTACGTGGAGACGGCTCGCGCGAAGGGGCTCCCGGAGGGCCGCCTGGTGTGGAAGTATCCGGTGCGTGTCGCTCTGAACCCCTTCTTCAGCACCGTCGGCTGGTCGCTCGCCAACCTGATCTCGGGCGAGACGCTCGTCTCGGTGGTGCTGAGCCTGCAGACCATCGGCCCCATGATGCTGCGCGCGCTGACCTCACAGGACATGTATCTTGCCGGGTCGTTCCTGCTCCTGCTGAGCACGATGACCGTCCTGGGCACGCTCGTATCCGATATCCTGCTGGCATGGGTTGACCCGCGTATTCGAATGGAGGCCTGAGACCCATGGCAACCTCCCCGGAGGCCGGTAGCTCGCTCCCGCAAAACAACCTGGAGGTCGCCGAAGAGCTCAAGGGCGAGGAAGAAAAGATCTATGTAGCCCCGCCGTGGCGGCTGATGTGGTGGCGCTTTCGTCGGCACCGGATGGCGGTGGTGAGTGCCGTCGTGCTCGTGGTCTTTTACTTCGTAGCCATCTTTTGCGAGTTCGTGGCGCCCTACAATCCGGAGCAGTTCTTTATCAAGTACAAGATGGCGCCGCCGTCACGGATTCACCTCCGCGATGCCGAGGGGAACTGGCACCTTCCCTTTGTCTACAGAATCGAGCGCAGCCGTGATGAGCAGACAATGCGCAGCCTGTTTGTCGAGGATACGAGCACCCGTTACCCGCTCAGGTTCTTTGTGCGCGGCGACGAGTACAAGCTGCTCGGCCTGTTCAAGACGAACGTCCATCTCTTTGGCCTGACGGTGTCGCGCGACGAGCAGGGCATCTTCCTCCTCGGCGCCGATAGGATGGGGCGTGACCTCTTCTCGCGCCTGTGCTACGGTGCACGGCTCTCCCTGTCGATCGGGCTGGTGGGCGTCTTCCTCAGCCTGATTCTTGGCGTCATCCTCGGCGGCCTGTCCGGCTATTATGGGGGCACGCTCGACGTCATCATCCAGCGCGTGATCGAGCTGATCCGTACCATCCCGAGCATCCCGCTGTGGATGGCGCTCAGCGCTGCCCTCCCGCCGGACTGGCCGGTGGTCCGGGTGTACTTTGGCATCACGGTCATCCTCTCCCTCATCGGCTGGACGTGGATGGCGCGAGTGGTGCGCGGGCGGTTCCTCGCCCTGCGGGAGGAGGACTTTGTCCTGGCAGCCCGGCTGGTGGGCTCGAGCGAGATGCGCATCATCCTGCGGCATATGGTGCCTTCCTTCCTCAGCTACATCATCGCCTCGCTGACGATTGCGATCCCAAACATGATCCTGGGCGAGACCGGCCTCAGCTTCATTGGCCTTGGGCTGCGCCCGCCGGCTATCAGCTGGGGCGTGCTGCTGCAGGAGGCGCAGAACGTGCGGTCCCTGGCGCTGTGCCCATGGGTGCTCACACCTGCCCTGGCGGTGATCATCGCCGTCCTGGCCTTCAACTTTGTGGGCGACGGGCTGCGGGATGCCGCCGACCCGTATGCCCGGTGACGGCGCGCTGGCATGCCGCGCCCGCGCTGTCGCCGATGTGTAAGGTAGGTGCCCCTTGGCAACTGACCAACTGCTCCTCGAAGTCAAGGACCTGAAGACATACTTCTTCCTGGAAGAAGGGACCGTACGCGCCGTAGACGGGGTCGACATGGTCATCCGGCGCGGGCAGGCGCTGGGGGTTGTCGGCGAGAGCGGCTGCGGCAAATCGGTTACGGCGCGGTCGATCCTGCGCATTGTGCCGAGGCCGGGCCGTATCGTCCAGGGTGAGATCACCCTGCACCGTATGCGAGAGTCAAAGAACGGGCGGACGGTCACCGAGGCGGTCAGGCTGACCGACCTGGACCCGATGGGGGTCGAGATGCGGAGCATCCGGGGTGCGGAGATCGCGCTCGTGCCGCAGGAGCCGATGATGTCGCTGAGCCCCGTTCACACTCTCGGCAACCAGATCATCGAAGCGATCATGCTGCACCAGCGGGTGACCAAGGCCGAGGCGCGAGAACGCGCGATCCATATGCTCGACCTGGTCGGCATGCCCCGGCCGAGCCGGACGATCGACCGCTATCCGCACGAGCTGTCGGGTGGCATGCGCCAGCGGGGGATGATTGCCATGGCGCTTTGCTGCCATCCGAGCCTCCTTATCGCCGATGAGCCGACGACGGCGCTGGACGTGACCACCGAGGCGCAGATTCTCAAGCTGATCCGTGGCCTGCGGCAGGAGTTGGGCATGGCCATTATGTACATCACGCACAACCTCGGCGTGGTGGCGCAGACCACGGAGGATGTCATCGTCATGTATATGGGCAAGGTTGTGGAGGAGGCCGATGTGGATAGCCTCTTTCACGACCCCAAGCATCCGTACACCCGTGCGCTGCTGCGGTCGATCCCCCGGCTTGGGCAGAGGACGCGCGAGCGTCAGCGACTGGAGTCCATCCGGGGGTCGGTGCCGGATCCCTACGCGCTGCCGAAGGGGTGCAGCTTCCACCCGCGTTGTGCGCAGGCGATACGGGGCGTCTGCGACCGTGAGGAGCCCCCCTACGTGGAGGTCGGCCCCGCCCACAAGGTGCGATGTGTGCTCTACCGCTAGCGGCCGCCTGCGCCCGGTTTGGCCTGCTCCTGTGTGCCGGGCGTGACATAAAGGCCCGCCTATGAAGGTCATGCTGCTGTTCCCGCCCCACTGGACGCCGGCCATGCCCCACCTCGCGCTGCCCACACTGACCGCCTTCCTGCGCGAGCGCGGAGTGGAGGTGATCCAGCGGGACCTGAACCTCGAGGTTTTCGAGGCGCTCTTGACGCGCCGGCACCTGGAGCAGGCTGTCGCCCGGCTGAGGGAAGGGCGTTGGGCTGGGCCCGGTTCCCCGGTCGGCGCGGCTTCCGCGCTGCCAGAGAGGGTCGACTGGGCCCTGAACCGGGGACCCGAGGTCGCCGCCAGGGTCGATGATGCCGTCAGCGTGATCCGCAGCCCGGCATTCCTCGACGGTCCCCGCGGCGTCGCGGCCTTGCTCACCATCGCCGAGGCGCTGGGTATTGCCTCCCTGCCTTTCTACCCCGCGTCGCTCGAGCTGACCCGATACGTGCCGCCGGTGCCGGTGGACTCGAGCCGCGCGCTCCTGCGGGCCGTGCGAGAGCGACGGCTCAACGTGTTCCTCGAGCTCTTCGAGACCGGGGTGATACCCGACATTGAGCGCGAGCAGCCGCAGATCGTGGGGATATCGGTCTGCACGATGGACCAGATGCTGGCCGGGATGACCCTCGCGCATCTGATCAAGGAGCGGGGACTGCCCGGCCACGTCACCGTGGGAGGCCCGCATATCACCATGCTCCGCGAGCAGATCCCCCGTGTGCGGGCCCTCTTCGACGTGGTGGATTCGGCGGTCGTGTTTGACGGTGCGGAGCCGCTCCTGCGCCTTGCCGAGGCCCTCGAGGGAGGCCGAGGCCTCTCCGCCGTGCCGAACCTGATCTACAGGGACGGAGGCCGGGTGCGCGTCAACCCGGTGAAGGTCCGTGCCTCGGAACCTGCGCCGATGCCTGATTTCGAGGGTTTGCCGCTCGGCCGTTATCTCGTACCATATCCGGTGTTGCCCCTTGCGACGTCTAGGGGCTGCTATCATGGGCGGTGTGCCTTCTGCAATGTGGGGTACGGTGCGCCTGTCGGCTACCATCGTTTCACAACGGAAGCGGTCGTGAAGCAGATGCTCGCCCTTCACAGGCGCTATGGCGTGCGGCACATCTTTTTCGCCGATGAGGTCATCGCGCCGCGCACGCTGAGGGAGATATCGGAGGCGCTTGAGAGCCTCGGTGCACCGGTACACTGGTGCGGGTGCGCGCGCCTTGAGCGGGCGCTGACGGGTGAGCTGCTATCGAGGATGGCGGCTGGCGGCTGCCGCATGCTCCTCTTCGGGCTGGAGAGCGCGTCACCTCAAATTGTGCAGCGGATGAGGAAGGGCACGACGCCCGAAGAGGCGAGCCGGGTGCTGCGCGAGAGCGCGCAGGCCGGCATATGGAATCACGTTTTCTTCTTCTTTGGTTTTCCCGGAGAGACGCTGGACGACGCCCAAGAGACGGTCAACTTTGTCTTCGCGCACCGTGACGCGATACACTCCGCCTCCCCGGGGGCCTTTCTCCTGGAGCGGTATGCGGCGGTGCACCGCTCGCCGGCAAGTTTCGGGGTCACCCGCATCATTGACAACCGGGGCACGGACCTGGCGATTCACTTTGACTATGAGGTCGCTCTGGGCATGGGTGAGGATATGGCCGAGCTTGTGGTTCAGCGCTTCCTCGACGTCCTGCCGGTGAAAGAGTTTGGCCAGTACTACGTGAGCGACGCGCACCGCTTCACCTACGCGAGCGACCTTTATGAGCGCAGGCAGCCGATGCCGGTTTGGCTCGCATCGGGCGGGCCTCGTTAGGGAGGGTTCCTTCCATGGGAGAGAGACGTTGGACCTGGCTGTTGCCCGTATACCCCCTGTGGCTCCTGGCAGGCGCTCTGGGGCTGTGGCTGCTGGCGACGCTCCGGCACGCGCTGCTGACGGCTCTGGCGCTGTACTACGTCAGGGGCTCGGCGGTTCGAGGGTGGCGGGCCGGTTTCTGCGACAAGGCGGGTATCGTCGCAGCCGGGCTCGTATGGCTGGTCTTTGTGACGGCAGTGGAGAGCTACCTCAGGGAAGGTGCCGAGAGGGGTCTGTTGCTCAGGCGGTCCGCATTGGTGTTGGGGCTCGAGGTGCTGGTCATCGCAGTCGCGCACCTGTCGCTATGCCTCATGCCCATCCCGCGGCCCGCGTGGTTGCCCTGGATCGCGGCGGGGCTCGAGCTGGTCATCGGGGTGGCACTTGTTCTCTTCTCGCGCCCTGCAGGTCTCGTTCGCCAAAGGCCCCGGCTCCCGCGGGATGCTGCCGGAACGCGGCCACATTCACCCTAGCGGGCTGCCCCCATAAGGAGGTCAACGACCATGGAGGACAACCTGGAGCGCCGGGTAAAGCGCGGCGAGATCGTCAAGCCCTGGCTGATCCTCGGGCCGTTCTACGAGGACCTGTCCGACCGTGTGCAGGGGCTGACGTACTTTGAGGAACCCGGGGCCGTCGTGGGTCGGGCGGCCATGGTGGAGGTGGTTGAGGAGGCGAAGGGGATCCTCGCCAGCTCGCCATGCGAGGGCGAGGAGGGGGCGTTCCGCGGCCAGAGCGGGCGGTGGAGTCTGGTGCGTGGTCCGGAGCGGTACCTGTCATGGGGCAGGTACTACATCTCTAATCACCTTGCCGCCGCATTCCTCACCACGGTCGTCGTGCCCGACCTACCGGGGCCGCGGCAGTGGACCCTGCTGGTGGGGCTGGCGGCGAGGGCGCTTGTGGCCATCAATGGCACCGTGGTCTATGACACCGAGGCGCACCCGGTGGAGCGCAGGCAGTTCCTGACCGAGTATCGCTTTGCCGCGGCGCTTGCTCCGGGTGAGAATGTGGTGAGCGTGGCGCTCTTCAGGATGGCGAGGATGGCGCAGGTAGGCTTTCGCCTTCAGCTCGATGATTCCGACGCCATGGTGCGTGTGCCGCTGGGCGCTGACGTGCTGCCGGAGCAACGCGCCGGAGTGGAGCGCGAGGTCGCGGGGATTCGCCTCGGGCGCGATCTCTTCTATCCTGAGGACCGGGTCGGCCTGACCCTGACGGTGCCTCCGGCCGCCGACATGCCTCTCAGCATCAGCCTGCTCAGCGAGCAGAACGAGAGCCTCCGCGAGGTGCGGCCAACGGCACCGGGGTGGGCCGACCTGTGCCGCGGCGATGAGCTGCCCGATGGGGTGTACTGTATCGCTTGCACCTGGCCGAATCGCGCAGGCAAGCCGTGTACGTCGGTGACTTTCGAGATCCGCAAGGTGACGCCGGTGGCCGCGATGCCCGGATACGGCCGCCTCGAGGAGCGCAAGCGCCGGGTGCTGGAGCACTATGCGGCCAACCGCGAAGGTAGGCCCATCTGGACCGAAGTAGCGCGCTACGCCCTCGGCCGCTACAGTGACGTTGACGAAAGAGTCATCCGGGATACGTGCGAGTTCATTGCTGCCCGCAAGGACTGCTCCGACTTTGTGATCCAGGGTATTCTGCGGCTCCTGTACTGGGAGCGGGAGAAGCGTCGCCTGAGCCCGCACATCAATGCGATGATGAAGGACACCGTGCTGGGGTTCAAGTACTGGGTGGATGAGCCGGGCGACACGGTGATGTACATGGGCTCGGAAAACCACCGCCTGCTGTTCCATGTGGCTGAATGGATGGCCGGGCAACTCTTCCCGACCGAAGAGTTCACCAACAGCCGGATGCGGGGCCTGTACCACGCGACGAAGGGCCGGACGTACATCACCGAGTGGCTACGGCAGCGCGGGCGCTTTGGCTTTGACGAGTGGCACTCCAACTCGTACTACCCGGTCTGCATTGCGCCTCTGATCAATGTGTACGACTGGGCCATCGGCGAGGACTACAAGTTGCGGCAGATGGCGGGCGCTGTGCTCGACTATATGTTCTTCAATCTGGCAGCGGATAGCTTTCAGGGCGTATTCGGCACAACGCACGGCCGCAGCTATGGCATCAACATCAAGTATCCCGACCTGGAGGGGACGGCGGCGACCTGCTGGCTGCTCTTTGGCGTCGGGTCTCTTACCAAAGGCACGAGTGGCATGGCGCCTGTGTCCATCGCCACGAGCCGGTATCAGCTTCCCGAGATCCTGGCCGCGATGGCGACGGACAACACCTCTGTTGTCGAATCCCACGTGCGCCAGGGCTTGTTGCAGGGCAGCGCAAGGCATGCGGATTTCGTGGTCTATCGCACGCCCGACTATATGATGTCTGGACTGCAGGATCACCGCAAGGGCGAGTTCGAGCCCTCCACGCACGTGGCTCAGGTCACCCTGGGCAACAAGGTCGTCATCTTCTGGTCGTGCCCGCACACCAGTGGCGAGGGCTCGGGGCTGCGGCCCGACTACTGGTCCGGCCATGCCGTCTTGCCGCGGGTGATCCAGTACCGCAATGTGATGTCCCTCACCTGGCGGCTGGTTCCGCTCACGTGGATGACGCACTGCTTCTTTGAGCAGGAGCGCTTCGACGAGGTGCGCCTGGAGGGGAACTGGGCCTTTGGCCGGGTCGGCCGCGGCTATGTGGGCATCTACTCCGAGCATGGCATGGCTGTTGGGGACTGGGGCCAGTATGCGGGGCGAGAGCTCGTGTGCTACGCACCTGAGAACACGTGGCTGGTCGAGTGTGGCCGGGAGGCGGACTGGGGCTCCTTCGACGCCTTTGTGGCGGCGCTCAAGTCTGCACGCATCGAGGTACGGGAGGGCGTGCTCTGCTACGAGTCGCCCTCCATCGGGCGCTTTGTCACGGGCTGGGACGTGGTGCCGACGGTGAATGGGGAGCCGGTGCCACTGCACGGGTATCCTCTGGTCGACAGCCCGTGGGCGCACTCCCGCTTCGGCTCGGGCGAGCTAACGCTACGCTACGGCGATCAGGTCTACGACATGTGGTTCAACCAGTAGTGCCGCGGCTTCGGCAGGCGACAAGATGCTCATGCTGCGGGCAGGGGAGAGGCTAGCGGTATCGCACGTGTCTGACCAGTCTCTCCGGTCCATCCGACATGCAGCGGATTGCCGTTCCCCGGCAGGCGGGGGCTTGCTGAGGGGTGGCGTGCGCTCTCGCGCTCAAGGCGTGATGGAGTCCGTGAGATCAACATCTGCGGGTTGCGCTGCGGGAGGAAAAACCCATGGCCACAGGAGTACGCATCGCCGTCATCGGCGCGGGAAGCGCCCAGTTCTCGCTCGGCCTTGTCAGGGACCTCTGCCTGACCGAGAGCCTGGCCGGCAGCCAGGTCTGTTTCATGGACGTCAACGCCGAGCGTCTGGAGGTCGTCTACAAGCTGGCGACCCGCTATGCTGCGGAGCTGGGGGCGGACCTCCGCTTTGAGAGCACGCTCGACCGGGCCGCAGCCTTGAGGGATGCTGACTTTGTCATCAACACGGCCTATGTCAAAGGCCATCACCACGAGCGGGCCATTCGCGACCTCACCGCCCGTCACGGCTATTACTACGGCGGGGTGAATCTGGGCAGCTTCTACCAGCTTGAGCTGATGCTGGACCTGGCGCGGGACATGGAGGAAATCTGCCCCGATGCCTGGCTCATCCAGTCCGGCAATCCGGTCTTTGAGGGCTGCACCCTCATGACCCGGGAGACCGGCATCAGGGTCTGCGGGCTCTGCCATGGCCACTATAGCTATCTCGAAGTCGCGCGCACGGTCGGCATCGAGCACCCGGAGCGGGTCACCTGGCAGGCCCCGGGCCTGAATCACAACATCTGGCTGACCCACTTTATCTACGAGGGGAAGAACGCCTATCCCCTGATCGACGAGTGGATCGCCACCAAAGGCGAGGAGTACTGGCGGACCCATGTGGCGCGCGGCACCCACGATGTGCAGATGTCGCGCGCGGCCTGCCACCAGTACAGGCTGTACGGCCTCTTCCCCATCGGTGATACCGTCCGGCGGGGCGGCTGGTGGTACCACACCGACATTGAGACGAAGAAGCGCTGGTACGGCGAGCCCTGGGGCGGCCCCGATACAGAGCTGGCGCGCCCGTTGTTCGTGCAGAACCTGGAGGAGCGGTTCGCCGAGATGGCGCGCCTGGCCAATGATCCACACTCGAGCCTGGTCGACGCCTTTGGTGCGGTCAAGACGCGCGAGCAGCAGGTGCCAATCATCGACGGCCTGGTCAATGACCACGAGGGCATATTCCAGGTCAACGTCCCCAACCATGGCGCGCTGGAGGGGCTGCCGGACGATGTCGTGGTCGAGGTTCCGGCCATTGTCAACCGGAAGGGCATCCAGCCGATCCACGTCGGGGCGCTGCCGCGCAAGATCATGCTGGAGTGCATCCTGCCCGACTGGCTGGACATGGAGCGGGAGCTGGCAGCTTTCATGGAAGGCGACCGATCTATGCTCTTGTGGAATGTGCTGCAGAGCCATCAGACGCGATCGTACGAGCAGGGAGTGGCCGTGCTCAAGGACCTGCTCGAGATGAGGGGGCACGAGGAACTGGCAGAGCACTATAGCCGCAATACCGACTGGCTGTGACCGTGCGCTCGAGCAGTCTGTGCGACGGTCCTCCCGCACGAGACGAGGAGCAGGCACGATGCCTATCCCCTGCCTGACCTATGAGTTGCGCAACGGTTACATCGACAACTGGCTTGTTGCGGGCCCGCAAGCCATTTCGGTGCCTGACCTGGAGCGGTTTCAGGGCGCGGACGCCAAGCTGCAGATCGCGCGCCAGCACTATGCGGCGGAGCCCGGCGTCCTGACGACCCCAGTGGAGAAGGAGCGACATGTCGTCGGCGGCGCCGAGCTGACGTGGGAGTATGTGCGCTGCGGAGACGATCACTTTGTGGACCTCTCCGCCTTCTATCGCACCTGTCACTATCTCCGCGCGTGGGCCTATGCCCGTGTGGCGGTCCCTCGGTCGGCCGAGGTCAGTTTCACGCTGACGACCAACGGCCCGGCGGACGTCTGGCTGAACGGGCGGCATGTCCATCGGCAGGAGCACTTTCACCATCAGATCCCCCACAGCGTGTCGTTCACGGCCACTCTTCAGGAGGGCGAGAACGAGGTCCTCGTGCGCTTTGAGGAGGTAGCCATCCGCGAGTGCCCCTATGTGATGGCACTCCGGCTCGCAGACCCTCCTGCTGGCGAGGGCGATGGGGTTGCCCGTGTGCTTCTGCCGACCTCGCTCCTGCCCCTGGAGCGCCGTGAGATCCTGGAGCGGGCGTTCGAGGCGGCGTATCTCGAGCGGGACGTCTACGCCTGGGATCAGGACATTGCCGTGCGCTGGCCGGAGGATACATCCGTATCGACGGGCATCGCAGCCAGGCTGCAGACGCCCGAGGGCCGCATCTACGCCGAGGCTCCCGGGGTCGAGGCCAAGGCGGGCAAGGGCATCAGCCTGGTGAAGGCCTACCAGGTACCCGAGGGTCCCTATCGGGTTGTGCTCATGCCGCGGCTCAAGGAGTACCACGAGCGGAACATGCGCGTCACGCGCCGGATGCCCCTCTACGCCGTGCGCAACCGCTACTCTCAGGCACCGTACGGCACCTATGAGGAGCGCCGCCTCGAAGCGCTCGAGAACGCGGCCAGACGGGAGCAGAACGTCTACTCCGAGATCGCCAAGATGGCCCTCGGCCGGTGGTCGGAGGTCAGGACCGATGCCGTGATGACGGCCATCGAGCGGATCAACCGCCGCGAGGATTGCAGCGACTTTTACCTGGTCGGCCTGCTGGGCATGCTGCACCGCTATGGCTCCGACCCGTCCTTCCCGGGGGTGCTCCGGGAGCCCCTGGAGGCCTGCATCCTCGGCTTCCGCTACTGGATGGATGAGCCCGGCAGTGATGCCATGTGCTTCTGGTCCGAGAACCATCAGATCCTCTTCCACGCCTGCGAGATCCTGGCCGGGCAGCTCTATCCCGAGAAGATGTTCGGCAATGTCGGGCAGGATGGGCGCTGGCACCGCGAGAAGGGGGAGCGCATGGCGCTCTCCTGGCTGCGCAAGCGGGCGAGGGGCGGCTTCCGCGAGTGGGATTCAAACTGCTACTTTGAGGAGGACCTGCTTGCCCTCTCGCACCTTGCCGACCTCGCCGAGAGCAGCGAAGTGTACGAGTTGGCGTCGGTCGTGATGGACAAGATGCTCTTCACGATGGCCGTCAACTCGTTCAAAGGCGCCTTCGGATCGACCCATGGCCGAACCTATGCCCCCTTTATCAAGGGGGCGCGCCTAGAGGCGACGGCGGGCATCGGGCGGCTCTTGTGGGGGATGGGCGTGTTCAACGACCACGTGCTCGGCACGGTGAGCCTGGCATGCGCAGAAGGCTATGAGCTGCCGCCGATCATCGCCGCCATCGCTGCCGATCAGCGCGAGGAGATGTGGGATCGCGAGCGGCATGCCGGCGAGCTGGAAGAGTGGTGCGACCGCGCCGTCGGGCACTGGGAGGTGAACAAGGTCACCTACAAGACGCCGGACTATATGCTGAGCTCGGCGCAGGATTACCGGCCAGGGGAGTTTGCTTACCAGGAGCATATCTGGCAGGCAACCCTGGGTCCGGACGCGGTCGTGTTCGTCAACCATCCGCCGTGCACGAGCGAGGAGGGCTCGCACCGGCCGGGCTTCTGGCACGGCAATGTCGTGCTGCCGCGGGTCGCCCAGTGGAAGGACGCGCTGGTGGCCATCTACCGGCTCCCTGAGAACGACTGGCTGGGGTTCACCCATGCCTACTTTCCACTTGTTGCCTTTGACGAGCACGCCATCCGCGACGGCTGGGCCTTTGGCCGGGTGGGGGATGGGTATCTGGCGCTCACCGCCGTGCGAGGGCTCGAGCTGGTCACCCGCGGCGATAGCGCCTATCGCGAGCTGCGCTCATACGGCTCGCCGAACGTGTGGCTCTGCCAGATGGGGCGCAGGGCGCTCGATGGCAGCTTTGGCGACTTTCAGGAGAGGGTGCTGGCGTTGGAGAGGCGGTTCGAGGGGCTGACGGTTGGCTTCTCCACACTGCGGGGGCAGCATCTCTCCTTCGGATGGGAGGGGCCGCTACTGATCGATGGCCGCGAGCAGCCCATCACGGGCTTTCCGCACTATGAGAACCCGTACTGCGTGGCGCAGTTGCCCTGCAGCCGGATGGAGATGCGCCTTGGGGAGGACCTGCTGGCGCTGGATCTGGAGTGAGGTCGCGGACGAGGTCATGCCGATTCGCGCCCGACTAGGGCGCCTGCCTCCGCGGGTTCAGGTGCAGAGAGGTTGCCTGAGTTGCTGTCTCCCGTATCTGGCGCCAGGGAAGCCAGCATACCAGCACCGACTGTCTCTTCCGGCCCGCGCCGCAGGACATCGATAGGCCGCATCAAGGCCCGACCCCAAGCACCCGCTCGGCGTGTGCGGCCCCGGAGCACAGCCTGCAGCATGCTGACGCCCCGCTTCGCCGTGCGCATCCAGGCTATCGGCACGCCACGGGCAGCCAGCCAGACGCCGGTGAACTCGAGGGCAGGGAGGCGAGCCAAAGACGCAGCCTGCTCAAGTGCAAGGCGTGCACTCCGCCTATCCCCTGCGTAGAGAAGTGCTTTGGCATAGTCCAGCAGCAGATAGCTGCAGTAGCGTGCGGCGGCGGCTTTCATCTCCGAAGGCACTCGGCCTTCTCTGTCCGTTTTCAGGTAGGAGCGAACAAAGGGCGGGAATCGCGGGTCCCGCGAGTGGCGGTCGCAGACACGACCACTCGCCTCCTGATGGTACAGCGCCAGAGGCTCGGCGCGATAGGCCATAGGAAAGGCGAGGGCGATTCGGCCCCACATGTCCAAGTCTTCGCCCATGGGCTCGCCCTCGGCGAAGTAGCCCACCTGGTCGAAGACACTTCTCGGTACGGCTATCGACGAAGTGTACATAAAGGGGCCGATGAGACTGTGCGCGAAATAGTCCCGGATCAGGCGCGGGCCGGGAGGACCTGCCAGGACGGCATCGAAACACCTGCCTCCCGGGAGGATGCACCGAAATCCGGTCGCGTACGCACCCGCCTCGGGGAACCGGTCTCGCAGGTGCGCAATGGCTTCGAGGAACCCATCACACCACTCGTCGTCGGCGTCGAGGAAAGCGACAAGCTCTCCCCGCGCGGCACTGATGCCGGTGTTCCGGGCGGCTGCGGCTCCGCGGTTGTCCTGGCGGATGTAGCGGATCCGATGAGAGTATCGCGCGCACACATCTGGCGTCGTGTCGAACGAGCCGTCGTCGACCACGATCAGCTCGAGTGGCGGGGGCGTCTGGGCGAGGACCGATTCGATTGCACGGCCGATCCACCGGCCGGCGTTGTAGGCGGGCATGACAACGCTGATAGGACACGGCGGTGTCATCACGCTGCTACAGCTCCTGTGGGGTTTTCGCGAAGGGTGCCACCGCAGTGCGGTGCCTCTGCCACTCTATCCCAGCGGTGAACGTGCCCAGGATCGGATGTCCTACTGCACCCGCAAGAGCGCAGCCCGGATAACCAGCACGTCGTGTGCCAGCGGGTGAGGGCAGCCCGCTCAGGGGGCAACACACTGCCGCGGCAGAGGTGACCTTCGACGTTTTGCGGGAGGCGTCGGGGGTGGTAGACTCGAATTCCGAGCCGGCAGGCGGAGTTGCCGCTCGCGACGGGCCCGCTCGGCCGCCGGCCCGGCCTGGCGGTTGAGGCCAAGGAGTGAACATGCTCACACCATCCGGAATCATCCCCGCCATGGTGACGCCCCTCGATGACCGGGACAGGGTCAACCTCGCCGTGCTGCGCGACCTGGTCGAGCACCTCATCCGGGGCGGGGTCCACGGCCTGTTTGCCCTGGGCAGCCAGGGCGAGTTCTGGGCCTTTGACGAGGCCGAGAAGCGCCTGGTCATAGAGACCGTCGTCGAGGCGGTGGGCGGGCGAGTGCCCGTGTATGCCGGCACGGGGGCGGTGACGACGCGCGAGGCCGTGCAGCTCACGGCGGTAGCCGAAGGGGCCGGTGCGGACGCCGTGTCGGTCATCACGCCCTTCTACATCACCCCGAGCGACGAGGAGCTCTACGAGCACTATGCCGCCATCGCGCGGGCCACGCGGCTGCCGGTGCTCCTGTACGCCAATCCGGCGCGGACCAGCTGCCCGCTCCGCCCCCCGCTCGTTGCGCGCCTGGCGAAGATCGAGAACATCGTCGGCATCAAGGATTCGAGCGGCGACCTGAGCTTGACCGCCGAGTATATCCGGGTTGGGGGCGAGGGATTCTCGGTGCTTGCCGGGCGTGACACGCTCATCCTGGCCACGCTTCTCTATGGGGGCCGGGGCGCCATCGCGGCCACTGCGAACGTCGCCCCGGCGCTGGTCGTGAGCATCTATGAGCGGTTCCGCTGCGGCGACCTTGAGGGGGCGCTGGAGGCGCAGCGCCGGCTGAGCCCTCTGCGGCACGCCTTTGAGCTGGGGACCTTCCCCGCGGTCATCAAGGAGGCGCTCGGGCTGATGGGGATGCGGGCCGGGCCGTGCCGGGCGCCGGTGCGGCGGCTGGACCCTGAGAAGCGGGCCCAACTGGAGGGGGTCCTGAGGGAGTTGGGGCTCGTCTAGCGCGGTGCGGGGGTAGCTTGGGGACGCGCGCCAGCCTGCGACTGCCACCGAGACGGCAGGTAGGGCCCCCACCGCCCCCCCGAAACTTCAGGGGCGGACAGGCGGTTACGTACGGGCGCAAGGCCCAGGCACAATAGCCCGCGAGCGGGCAGGTGGCATGCGATGAGCCATTGCATCGCTCCGCCCCGTGCGGTCGGGCCGCCAGACAGCGCCTGTCCGACCCCGAGCCCAGCCCCGAAGGGGCTTCGCCGCTCTTCAGCGCGGGGCTGTAGCCCAGGATTGAATCCTGGGCTGACTGCCCCGCGCGGTGCTGCGGGCGTGCCAGGCGCCTCGCGCCCGAGGCTGAAGCCTCGGGCTGAAAAGGGCAAAGCCCCCTTCGGGGGCTAGGCCCGAACGCTGCGGTAGTCGTTCAGCTCGTGCTGCTGGCAACAGGGCTCGCCTGTCCGCCCCTGAACCCCCCGAAACGGGCGGATAGGGGCCTGCTGTTGTGCGGTGAGTGCGGTTTCCCACCTTCAGACCGTGCCCCCGGAGACAAGGCCATGTCACGACGATCGTTACGACCGCTTTTCCTGCTGGTGGCCCTGCCTGCGCTGATCGCCGCCTGGGCCTATACGTCCTGCCCGCTCGCCGTCAGAGTGATCGACGCCGAGACCGGCCAACCGGTCGGCGCCGCGAGCGTGGAGGTTCGAGGCCGGAAGCTCTCGAGCGAGTCTGGGGGCGAGTTCCGCCTTACGGGGCTGCGGGAGCTGGGCCCAATCTGCGTCCAGGCTCCCGGATACCGGGAGCTCACCGCGACACTCGGCCTGGCCAGCGTGGCGCTCGCCGGGGATGGGCAGGTCTTTGCCCTTGAGCCGACTGAGCTCGAAGTCCGGGTCGCCGAGGCGGCAAGCGGCAGGCCGATCCCGGGCGCGACCGTGCGTGTCGGCCAGCAGGAGGCGCCGACCGATGCCGACGGTCGGTGCCTGATCAAGCGGGTCAAACCGGGCGATGCGATCACCGCCCTGGCGCCCGATCGCCTGCCGAGCGAGCCCATCCCCTACGAGGGGCAGGAGACTCAGGGCATCGCCCTGAGCTTCCTGCCGGTCACGGTGACGGTTTGCGACCTGTGCACCGGCCGGCCCATCGCCGGGGCGCTGGTTACGGGGGCCGGGCAGCCGCGAATGTCTGACGCCGAGGGGACCGTGTCCCTCACGCCGATCGAGGCGCCGGCGCGCCTGGAGATCAGCCGGGAGGGGTACAGTCCGGCCCGCGGCGAGGTCCGCCCCGGCGGGAGCCTGGCGCTCGAGCTGGTGCCCGAGGCCGTCTCCGGAGTGGTGCGGGACACAGCCGGCCGGCCGATAGCGCAGGCCCTGGTGCTGGCCCGCGTGCCGGGCGAGCCGGAGCCGAGGGTGGCCTATACCGATGCCGACGGCATCTACCGCCTGGAGGGCCTCAGGCCAGGGACGACGCTGGTCGTGCGCAAGGCCGGGTTTCGGCGCCTGGAGCGGCCATTGGACACGGACTCCTGCCATCACGCCCAGCTCGAGCCGTTTGTGGCTAAGGGGATCTACCTGGCCTTCCACATGCTCACGCCGCAGTACGGCGCCGAGCTCCAGCGCAACCTCGAGCTGGTCGACCGGACCGAGCTGAACGCAATCGTCATCGAGATCAAGACCGAGACGGGCTACCTGGGCTTTGAGCCGAAACTGGCCCTCGCCCGGGAGATCGGTGCGGGCTCGACGGACGTGATCGACGTCCGTGCGCTCCTTGCGGACTGCAGGCGGCGCGGCATCTACACCATCGCGCGCATCCCGGTCTTTGAGGATGACCTCCTGGCCATGCAGCGCCCGGAGTGGGCGATACACCGCCCCGACGGCAGCATCTGGCGGGCGGCAGGAGGCCGCGCCTGGGTCGATCCCTTCCGGCAGGAGGTGTGGGACTATAACGTTGCCATCGCCGGAGAGGCGGTCGAGCTGGGCTTTGACGAGGTGCAGTTCGACTATGTGCGGTTCCCCTCCGACGGTACCGTATGGGACTGCCGGTACGTGCGCCCAAGCACCGCCCAGACACGCGTCGAGGCGATCACCGGCTTTATTGCCCATGCGCGCCGCGAGTTGGACAGGACCGGCGCCTTCCTGTCGGTCGATCTCTTCGGGCTGACGACCTTTGATCCGGAAGAGAAGGGGATCGGACAGCTGATTGAGAGGATCGCGCCGCATGTGGACTATGTCTCGCCGATGCTGTATCCCTCGACCTATCTGCGGGGCATGCTGGACCTGGACGATCCGTGGCGCACGCCCTACGAGGTGGTCCGGCGCAGCCTGCAGGCGGCGCACCAGAGGACGCCGGCACTCATCCGCCCGTGGCTACAGCACTTTGACGACTATCATGGCCTCGGGATCACCTACGGGGTTGAGGAGGTGCGCCTGCAGAAGCAGGCCGCAGCCGATGGCGGCTCGTGGGGGTGGCTGTTCTGGAACATCCTGGGGGAGTACGACCCGGCGGCGTTCGAGGGGGAGTGAGGGACCGGGGCAGGGCGAAGCCTGGAAGGAACCCGGTGCCACGTGGTCCAGCGCCCCTACGATTGGGCTTTGACAGAGCGTGCCTCTGGCCACAATGCGGCGGCTTGCGCTGCCGACGCAATCAAGGTGCGAAGGGGGATTGCTCCGCCGCTCCTGCGGGCCGGCTGGTGGTGACGGCAGGGCGCTGGGTATGCTCCTATCTTTGTGCTCTCCGCTCTACCATGATATACTGAAAGCGTCCTTCTAGGTCGACAAAGGCGGAGACGGGAATGGCAAGGTCCTGCAGGGCGGCGGCGGTGGCGGTGGCGCTCGTTGCGGTGCTGGCCGGGTTGGCTCTGCCGGCTGCAGCGCAGGCGCCGCTGCAGCCGGTGCGCGTGCTCGAAGTCCGCGGGCTGATCAACCCCCTCGTGGCGCAGTATGTGGAGCGCAACCTGAGCCGGCCGGACGCGGCGCTGTACGTCCTGGTGCTGGATACGCCCGGCGGCACGGATACCTCGATGCGGCGCATTGTGCAGGCGATCCTCGGCGCGCCGGTGCCGGTCGTGGTCTATGTGGCGCCTCAGGGGGCGCGGGCCGGCTCGGCCGGGATGTTCCTCCTGCTGGCCGCGCACGTTGCAGCCATGGCGCCGGGCACGAATGTCGGCGCGGCGCACCCCGTTGGGGCCGGGGGCGAGGAGATCGAGGGAACGCTCGGCGCCAAGCTGACCAACGATGCGGCGACCTTTGCCCGCTCCCTGGCCGAAACCCGCGGCCGCAACGCCGACTGGGCCGAGGAGGCGGTGCGCTCGAGCCTCTCCATCACCGCCCGTGAAGCCGTCTCCATGGGCGTCGCCGACCTCGTCGCAACGGACCTCGATGACCTGCTGCAGCAGCTCGATGGCCGTCGGGTCACGACCGCGGCCGGGGAAGTGGTGCTCGATCTCGGCTTTGTGCCGCGGGAGCGAATCCCGATGACGCTGCCCGAGCGCTTGCTGCACGTGCTGATCGATCCGAACATCGCCTACCTGCTCATGTCCATCGGGATGCTGGCCATCGTTGTGGAGCTGTACCATCCCGGCATCGGCGCGCCAGGGATGGTCGGCGCCATCTGCCTGATCCTGGCCTTCATCGCCTTTGAGAACCTGCCCCTGAACTGGGGCGGCATCGCCCTGATCGTGCTGGCTCTGGTGCTCTTTATCCTCGACATCAAGGTCAGCGGCTATGTGCTGAGCATCGGTGGAGCGATTGCCTTTGTGCTGGGCTCGCTCATCCTGTTCAGCCCTGTCGGGCCGCGCTCGCCGACGATGCCCGTGGTGCGGGTCAGCCCGTGGCTGATCGGCACCATGACGGCGGCTACGGCCGGGCTCTTCCTCGTGGCCCTCTCGGCGGGCGTGCGGGCGCAGCGGCTGCCGGTGCTCGTCGGCAGCCATACGGTTATCGGGGCGAAGGGTGTGGCGGTCTCGGCCCTCGAGCCGGTCGGGGTCGTGCAGGTCCTGGGCGAGCAGTGGACCGCGGTGGCTGAGGGTGGCTCGATTGCCGCCGGAGAGGCGGTAGAGGTCGTGGCGCTCGAGGGCAACAGGCTCATCGTGCGCCGGTTGCAGGGATAGCTGAAGGGAGGCTTCAGGTGGGAATCGTCTATCTGTTCATCATCGTGGTTATCGGGTTGCCGCTTATAGCGCTGGTGCTGCTGCCGGCGGTCGTCCGGGTGGTGCGGGACTATGAGCGACTGGTCGTCTTCCGGCTCGGTCGTTGCATAGGCGAGAAGGGTCCGGGGCTGGTCTTTCTGATCCCGATTGTGGATCACCCCATCAAGGTCGACCTGCGGGAGCTGTATCTCTCCATCCCGCATCAGACCTGCATCACCAAGGATAACGCGCCCATCTCGATCGATTTTCTGATCTACTGGAAGGTCGTCAATCCGACCCTCAGCGTGCTCAAGGTGAAGGACTTTGCGGGAGCCTCGACCGGCATTGCGACGACCACGCTGCGCGCCGTGATCGGCGACATCCTGCTGGACGACGTCCTGGCCAAGCGCGAGGCGATCAACCAGGTGCTGCGGGTCAAGCTGGATGAGGTGACGGAGCGCTGGGGCGTGAAGGTGACCTCCGTCGAGATCCGGGAGATCCAGCCGCCGCACGAGGTGCAGGCGGCCATGAACCGGCAGATGGCGGCCGAGCGCGAGCGCCGCGCGACGGTGACGGAGGCCGATGGCAAGCGCGAGGCTTCCGTGAAGGTCGCGGAGGGCGAGAAGCAGGCGGCGATCCTCCGGGCGGAGGGCGCCAAGCAGGCGGCCATCCTGCAGGCCGAAGGCGCGCGGCAGGCGGCGATTCTCAACGCCGAGGGCTACGCCACGGCGCTGGAGAAGGTCTATGCTGCGGCCCGAGCCATCGACTCCAAGACCATGAGCCTGCAGTACCTTGAGGCGCTCAAGGTGCTCGGCTCCGGGCCGGCCACCAAGTTCGTGCTGCCCATGGAGTTCACCCGCCTCGTCGAGCCCTTTATCGGGCACGCGACCAAGGCGACGGAGGATCAGCAGTAGGTCCCCGCGCAAGAACCTGCTCGCGTGTGCCGCACGCCGAGGATTTGCTTTCCCGACGGGTTGCACTGAGGACATAACGAGAGGGGGCGACGGTTACCCGCCGCCCCCTCTCTGCTATCTGGCCACCCTCACGCCTTAAAGTGCTTGAACTGCGGCAGGTAGGGGCGGTTCTTCTCCAGCATCTCGTCGACCATCTCCTTGATCTCGCGCAGCGAGAGGACGGCGGCGGTCAGCGGGTCGTTGGCGATGGCGTGGAAGACGAGCCGCGGGTTGCCGGTGAGGGCCGCCTCGACGGCCATCTCCTCAGTCTGGGCGAGGATGTTGGTGAGGGCTGCACACTGCGGCGGCAGCGCGCCGACGTGCACCGGCTCCAGCCCCTTGCGGCTGGCCCATACCGGCACCTCGACGCAGGCGTTCGGCGGCAGGTTGGTGACGAGCCCGGTATTGGGCACGTTGCCGTTGAACTGGAACGGCTCGCCGCCCTGCAGGGCGTTGATGATCGAGGCGGCGTACTCGTGGCCCCGCTCCAGCGAGATGCGCTCCGGATGGTCCAGCCACTCCTTCACCGACTGGCGCCAGGTGTCCTCGGTGGCCTGGTACTCCTTGAGGATGTAGGCAAACACGCCGGGGTTCCAGCCGGTACCATGGGTGCAGTACTTCTCGATCAGGTCCGGCCGCTTGCGGAACCACCAGTTGTACTCCGAGTTGTGCCCGCTGGACTCGGTCACATAGTAGTCCAGGTGCAGGAACATCTCGTTGCGGACGATCTCTTCCTGGTAGATCTCGGGGTTCTCGGTCACCGCCTTGCGGATGAGGGGATAGGCATCCTTGCCCTTCCACTCGAACTTGATGTACCAGGCGTTGTGGTTGATGCCGGCACAGGTGTAGGTGACCTCCTCCATGGGGGCGCCGATCCACCGCGCGAGCATAGCCGCCGTGCCCTGTACGCTGTGGCACAGGCCCGTCAGCTTGATGCTCGTTTCGCGCTGCAGCGCCCGGCACAGCATGGCCATGGGGTTGGTATAGTTCAGCATCGTCGCGTCCGGGCAGTAGCGCTCCATGTCCCGAGCGATGCTGAGCATGACCGGAATGGTGCGCAGGGCGCGGAAGATGCCGGAGGGCCCGCGCGTGTCGCCGACGTTGATATCGACGCCGTACTTCTTGGGGATCAGGATGTCGTGCTGCCAGACGTCGGTGCCGCCGGCCAGGATGGTGACCAGAACGGCATCCGCGTCTCGGAGCGCCTCGACCCGATCCATAGTCGCCACGACCTTGGCCGGGTACTTACCCTTGTCGATGATGAGCTGGCAGGCGCGGCGGGCGAACTCGAGCCTCTCGGCATCGATGTCCATGAGGGCCAGGGTCGAGCCCTCGAGCAGAGGAAAGGTCAGGATATCCCTGACCAGGCTCCGTGTGAAGCCAAGGCTGCCGGCACCGATGAACGCGATCTTGGGCATGGGATACTCCTCTCCGGGGAAGACCTGAATCCGGTCGGGGAGGGACAGGGGGTCCGAGCAGGGCGAGCGCTCCGGGCGCTCGGCGGAGCCGCACGTTGACCCACGACGCCGCACCACACGACCACACTGCCTACAGATTTCCGCTTGCCGGTGAGATAGAGGCATCTCACCGACTGCACCGCGCATGATACTACTTGCTCACCAAAAACGCCAATTCGCCGGAGAACGCGAAGCGGCGGACCTGCCAATCGCGGCCCCCTACCAGCTCTCTGAAGTGGGCCTCGTAGGTCGCAGGCATCCCCTTGCGGACGCCACAGAGGCTCTGGGCCGGGAAGGAGACGACCAGATGGTCGGCGTTGAGCTCATCCAGCAGGCGCCGGCCGGCGGCACGGTCTATCTGCTCCAGGCAGGGGATGAGCTTGAGCACAAGTGCGACGTCCACCTTTTGTCTCGGAACCTCGTCGAGCACGTCACAGACCCACGCCCCGCCCGAGACCGCCACGAGGCCGAGGAACTCGCCCACAAAGGCTACCAGGTCCTCATAGATGTCGCAGGCGTAGTAGGAGGCGCCCGTTGCCAGGGGCATCCAGGGTAGGGCCAGCGGATTCAGCCCACAGCCGACGTCAAGGACCGAGTGGACGGGTGGAAGCGCACCAAAGATGGAGTTGTAGAACTCTTCGAGGATGGGTAGGCGCTCCCGCGTGGACGCATGGGCCCGCATGATCTCCAGGGAGAGCGGCCGGAGATCGTCCAGGTTCCCGCGGAAGGTCGCCCGCAGCCGCTCGAGGCAGGCCCGATAGTCCGGCCGCGCTTCCAGATAGGCACCGCCGACCTGATGCAGGCGGTTCTTGGTGGCCTTGATCGCCGCCTTGAGGTTTGGGCGTTTGGCCAGTTCCTGGGCGCCGATCCGGGCGATGAACGCCGCGCTGACGTGCCGGTACCGGGCGCTGGCCTTGACGGCCGCGACGAGCCGCTCCAGCGGTGATTCCTGCTCAGCCATCGCGCCCTGCTCGCAGCCGGGAGGTCAGGCGGACCATCGCGCGCAGGTTATGGATCGTCGCCAGGCGCAGGTAGGATGCATCGCCGATCTTGTAGAGGTGGTGCAGGAAGCCGAGGGAGTAGCGCCGGCAGGCGAGGCAGTCGCAGGCCTCGTCGATGGGTCTCGCGGCCTTGACGTGCTTCTGGTCATTGACATAAACCACCGAGTGCCAGCCCTCGGTCGTGGCCGGGTCGCCCTCGAGGTCGAGTACGTACAGGCGGCCCGTCCGCGCGTCGCGAGTCGGCAGGGCGCTGTCGAAAAGGCTATAGCCAAGGGCTGCGCAGCGAGCCACGTAACGGGGATGGCCGATGCCGAGCCCGTGCATCGGGTAGGCGGCGGGCACCACCTCCCGGGTGTAGGCGATGATGTCGGTGAGGAGCTCGCCCTGCTCGTCCAGCGGCCAGCCACCGTAGCCAAAGCCGTCAAAGCCGATGGCGAGGAGCTCCTCGGCGCAGCGCCGCCTGAG
>ENA-ORXB01001511-ORXB01001511.1-sediment-metagenome-genome-assembly--contig:-NODE-1511-length-26675-cov-4.499323_pt1 | contig 26675 bp, 26 predicted proteins | sample MGYA00237863_ERZ511475 | MGnify/ENA primary metagenome ERZ511475 (study PRJEB26305, sample SAMN06343858) | sediment metagenome | isolation source: hot spring sediment | place: Canada: British Columbia... | reverse complement strand
TTGGAAAGTGTCAAATCATCGAGCTCATCCTGATTGGAAGCATTAATGGTTGCAGTCAGGTAGTTATTGTTCCCACCCGCCTGGAACAGCGTAACAAGACTGCTAATAAGGCATAAGAAGAAGACTATTGGCAGGGCAAAGGCTACCGGAAATCTCTTACGGGTGTTGCCACGAGATCTCCGTTTTTCCCTGCGCTTGCGCTTACGGAGTTCCTTTATCCTTTTTTCCAGGAGCAAGCGCCGTTCTTCTTCTGAAAGCGACCTGGTCGAAAACTTGCTTCTGGGTGTATCGCGTTCAGGCATATCACTCATTTAAGAGGAGTTTAGCAGAAGAGGACTCTACTCGCTATGCGGTAGCCTGCTTTTATACCAAAGCGACGGACATCCCTAAATAGATGGTAATCGCCGCCACACTCATCAGTAGAGTGGAAAAACGCATCTGAGCGAAATGAAGTTCCCTCCCAGCCCTTCTCGCTATTAGAGGAATGGAAATACCCACAAGCGAGCTTAGCACCAAGGAAACAAACAAGGCCAACCCTATGGACAGCCCGAACCTGAATTGACCCTCCCAAAGGCCGGCAATTAAGCTCCCTGCCAACCCCAGCAATAAAGAAAGCAGTATAACCACTCGCAGCTCCTTCCACGCCAGAAGAAGGACCTCCTTCCAGGCAAGCTCCCTCCCTCCTATCTCTTCCAGAACCACTGCTTGAGATGTGATGCCTATTTGCTGCGCCACTCTTAATATCAAAGGCAGGAAGAAAATCAAAGCAATCAAGGATAGTAAGCGGCTCTCGAAAGCCGAAAGGATGAGGGCGCACCCTATACCGCCCAGCAATGTAATGACTACAGACGGTAGCCTGGTTAGCAAAGAGGTGAGTGGGCTGATTTCCGAAAGCTCCAAACCCCCAAGGTGAGAAAGGTCCTCGATTGCTTCCTCACGAATAACGTCAATCATATCATCTACGGTAATGATGCCCTTTATAAGGTTGTCGTCGTCAACCACGGGCAGTGCTAGGAAATTATATCGACTCATCATCTCGGCGACTATTTCTTGATCGTCGTCCACGTGTACGGAAACAACGTCTCTTCGCATGAATTCCTCAACCTTCTCAGAGGGGGGAGAGGTAAGAAGATCGCGTAAGGATACCACACCCTTCAGTCGTTTTTCGTCATCGATCACATAAAGGTAATATAGGGTTTCGGCTGATGGTGCGTTATCACGAAGATATTCAATGCACTCCTGCGCAGTATATGAGCTGGGAACGGCTAGGAATTCCGGGGTCATTCTCCCACCCGCCGTGTCTTCCCGGTAACCTAGCAGCTCTCTTATCACCTCAGCCTCTCTGACGCCCATAATGTTAAGAATACGTTCCGCTTTATCTCTGGGTAAATGGGACAGAATATCGGCAGCTTCATCCGGCGGCATGATTTCAAGCAGGTTGGAGGCCCTTATCTCCGAAAGGCCCTCTATTACGTCAGCCTGTTTGCCTGGTTCAACCTCCGAGAGAGATTCGGCTGCCGTAAAGTTGTCCAATAAATCCAGTAAACGCTCGCGCTGAGGGGGATCTAACTGCTCGATGATATCGGCGATGTCTGTAGGGTGAAGTTCGCTTAATTGTGATTGGGTTACTTTCAGCTTCAAATCTTGCCCGCGCAGCTCGAGCGGGGCAACGTAATGCCATGATATGGTTCTTTCCTCCGCCTCGCCTCCCACGGCTTCGATCAGTTTGGCTGTTGCCTTGGTCAAGCCCAGACGCCTGAGAAGGGCTTTCTGGCTTATATCCACCCCAGTCAGGCGTAAGTTGGTATCGAATTCCGCGAGTCTCAGGTCATTGACTCTCACTACTTTATTGCCATGCAGATCGACGATCTGGTGGTCAAGAAGATTCCGGCCTAATAGGAGTCCCGGATCTTCATACTGACTTTTCCAAATCTCTTCCCTGGTACGGTCCAAGACTATTCCCTCGGGACCTAAAGATTTCACCCAATCCCAGGGCACGGCGACCGTTTCTCTGCGCCCCCGACGGTAGCGCGAGATTATAAGTGATTTGCTCATGGGAAAGCGTCCGGTCGGTTGCACCCCCATATCATGCAACTTGCCAACTACACGTCCTTCGCTATCCAGAATTCTTCGTTCCTGAAGCTCTGTGAAGTATTTCAATCTGCTCCTCCAGGCAAGCTTGCTCTAGCCTTCTTTTTCATGGTTTTGATCACCGCAAAGCAGGATATTGGCTATTTTTACGTGAAAGTTCCGCCAATGGCTTCCTTCCCATAAGACCATATTACATGACCGGCAATATAAAAAGGACTTTTGAGTGGTCATGATAAAAGCGGGAATCAAGTGCCTGGCCGCATCTACATCCAAAGTTTCCAGGGGAGTATTGCATATAGAGCATCTTGGTGCCCTCAGGCTAGAAATCCAGCCTCCCTCGATCATCTGAGATAACTGCGTTTCTACGTGATCGGAGTCGATTTCCACTACCACCGGATTCCCCTCCGTCGAGTTATCCCGACGGGTTATGCCACGATCCCTGGTCAGCAGAATCCTTCCTTGTGCACGCGCCATTCCCAGTAATCTGGAGTCCGAGCAGGGAGGTGGGTACAACACGTCATATCCAAGCAGACGCATGTAACGAGCTAGCTTGCCAAGCATGCGATCCGCAATAAAGAGATTGTTTATGCCTATGTTGCTCACGGCTCTAGAAAGGCACCGGGTAATTGGCGTTCTTAAAATATTCCTTCAACCTGTTTTTTAAGAGAAGGTCTTTGAGCTCTCTAGATAGATTTACCAACTGGAGCAGATTATCTAAAGCCTTCCTTTTGGCCTCCGGGTCTTTAGATTTTAGGGCCGGCATGATTATTTGCTCAAAAGCCATAGCTTCGCGGTCGGTGAGGTTCTCATACATTCTCATATGGCGAGGCTCCAGACCATATCGGCTGAATTCCTTTGCGATGCGAAGAATCTTTATGTCGTCCTTGTCAAAGAAATAGCCGTCTTCCCCCTCATGCGCGCATATAATGCCGTAGTCCTCCAGCGTCTCCACAAAGGTAGGGCTGACATCCAATGCCTGGGGGGCATCCGCCTTAAGCAAAGTGGAGTCATCGTACGCGGCAAGCTCTTCGCCTACTTCAAGTGTCCCCGATATGCCGGGGGCAAGGTCACCGGCTCTCGCCTTGCCGCTCTCAAGTTCCCTTATCTTTTCGCGGATTACCTTGAGCGGTAGATACTTGTCCCTCTGAAGCCTCAAAATGAATCTCAGGCGTTGCGCATCCGCATCGCTGAATTTGCGATAGCCTGACGCCGTCCTTTCCGGATTTATCAATCCCTCGCTTTCCAGAAACCTTATCTTGCTTATAGTGAGATCAGGAAATTCGCTTTTCAAGGATTTAAGAAGATCACCGATGCTCATTTTTTCTTTGTTTCTTTCCATTTCCAACTCCTGCACTAGTCAGTAGCCGAGAAAAAAAGCAGGCGGTACTTCCCTATCTGGATTTCGTCTCCGTTTCTAAGATGAGAGCTCTCGATACGCTCGCGATTAAGATAGGTGCCGTTAAGGGATCCTGTATCTTCAATAATAAATTCGTTCTCCCGGCGTTTTATTACCGCATGCCGGCGCGATACGGTTATGTCATCAAGAAAAATATCGCTTTCCGGATGCCTCCCGATGACAATGTCATCCCTTTTAATGGTGAAACGCATGCCGGCATCAGGACCCCTCTTTATAACCAGGATGGCGCTTCCTTTCTCCAGAGGCTCCGTCGGCTCAAGGTCTTGGGCTATCTCCGTCTCATCCTCCACGTCCGCTTCAAGCACGGGAAGCCCGGTAGTGGTTTCCTCACGGCATGAATCCTCCTTGTCCAGGACCTCTCCGCAACGTGAACAATAAACGCTGCTTTTGGGATTATTATGGCCGCATTTCTTACAGTACACCCTTATGAACCTCCTTTAAGCAGCAAGTTTGATCATGTGTAGATATAAATTATTTGGCTTTTGCAGCAGATTCATCGATAGGCCTTCTCTAAACCATAATAATATGGATCTGAGAAATTTTAAAGGCGAACCTCAACTTCAGGGTTTAAGGTTTACTCTACTGTGGGATCGTTGCGATTGAGCCCCATCGCTTCGCCCGCAAGAATCTCGGAGAGTTTTTTTATGTCGTCGTCGCTGATCAGGGTTTTGCCTTCCTTGAGCCCCTGCTTCTTTCTCTGCACCAGCTCCGCCCTTAGGATATCGATTTTCCCGTGCAAAATGCGGCGCTGATAAGAAATCTTGCTCTCTTCCTTTAGAAGTTCCTCGAGTATCTTCCTAAGCTCTTCGTCACTCTTCGTGCTGTAGTCGATATAAATCTCATACGGAGGAACATCCTTTGCGCCTTTGTTTTCTTCTCCCATACTTGCCCTCCTTACAGCCTCTGAATCGGAATAAAATACATTGTAGCAGAATATTTAGCTTATCATAAGACCTTCTTTTTTCGGAAAATCGTCTGCCTTGGCATTCTTCAGCCATTGCTCGGAACGATATGCTGAAACCAGACTTCGCCATAACCCCTCTTCCCAGGCCGTAAGTTTACCCTCCTTGAAAACCGCGCCGAAGCTCTCGCTGAAGCCTTTACGAAAAGAGTCGGCCAGGTCCTCCCATGTACATATACATCCCGTCTTTCCGATATGTATACAGCTCTTTCGGTAGGCATTAAGGTTTTCTTCCCGTTCCCTTTCGCTCTCAAATCGCAGCAGGTTGAAAAGAAATTCGGAATGATCCATGATCATTATCGAGCCGTGTTGAAGGAGGGCCCCGTTTTTCCTAACTTGTGCGCTTCCGCAGATTTTATGCCCCTCATATTCCACGTCTGCTTTGGTGGCCACGGCGAAGCAAGCGCTACTGGCCCTCATATGCACAGCCTGCCCTCGTGCTTGTACAGTGGTTTGCAAACCGAGATAACGCAGAGCCGTCGTTATGGCTACGCAGATACGCTTATATGCGTCCTCGATTTTATCCGGTATATCAAATCCGGTCGGAAGTATGATGCTGTAGGTGAAATCATCCATGTGAAGAAGACATTTGCCGCCGGTCGGTCTCCTAACCACATCTACGCCGTGTTTGCTACATTCCTCAAGGTCTATATCCGATATGTCCTGAAAACGGCCTATTGATAACGCCGGCGGTGACCAGCGAATGAAACGCAAGCTGGGAGGAAATTCGGGCGTTGCCGCCGCCTCAAGCAAGGCCTGGTCCATCGCCATGTGGCTGAAGCCATCTTTCGTCAAGGTTGGCAGTAATCTCCACTTCTGTCCGACGTGCTTTTTAAGCATCTTTGTCCTGAAACGGATCGACCCAACTCTTTCCGGCCTTATTGGCCCGGCGGCATTATGGAACGCCCTTTCAACTCTTCGAGCACATATTCCCTGATTTTCTGCGGTGTAGGCAGTTCTCTTGAGGGCTTGCCCTTCTCTAAGTACTTTACCAGGAGAGGTTTTGTGACTCCCCCACACGCGCACAATGGCTGATCGCTTTCCCAAGGTGCCAGATATGTCTTGAGGCAATGCGAGCACCTGAATACCTGCTTTTTGCCGGACATCTTGCCACGCTTAGCCCTAGCTCGGCCTTCCACTTCCACTATGTCGAGAGAATAGTCTACAACTGGGGCGTTGGAAATTGAAGTACCGACTCCATAGGCGTCAGCGTAACGGTTATAGCGCTGGATATCGTGCTCATCCAATCCACCACTCAGAAATATTTTGACGTCACGGTAGCCTCGGAGATCCAATTCCCACCTTACTTCACGCATTATCTTAAGAAAGTCTCCTCTCCTCGAGCTCGGCGTGTCCAGGCGCACCGCATACAATTTTTCTCCTAGAGCTTCCGTTGCCAGCAGAGCCCCGAACTTCTCATCCCGGAAAGTGTCTACCAAGGCCACTCTTTTGATGTAAGCATCAGCAACGGCATTAAAAGCCAGGAAGGCCTCCTTTTCGTCACCCACGCAAAGCATGAGTGAATGGGACATGGTCCCCAGGGGTTTCTCTCCGATCAATTCAGCGCTGGCGATTACCGAAACGCCGTCGCATCCTCCTATATAGGCGTTTCTTTCGATCATCGGCGCGATCGCCGGATGCATTCTGCGCGCGCCGAAGCTCAATAAAAGACGATCTTCTGCCGCAATGCGGCAACGGGCGGATTTCGTGGCTATGCCGGAAGCCTCGCATAGAAACCCAAGCAGGGCGGTTTCCAGAACCGCAAAATCCAGATAGCGCCCCTCAATGATGAAAACGGTATCCTCGGGACCGAAAACGGTTCCTTCGGGCATGGCATAAACGTCCAAAGGCCGACCTTGCAATAAATGCACCGATTCTTCCAGGCCTGCGAATACCGCCCATTGCCAATTTTCGGGAAGACTTCCAGCGCGCACCTCGGCGGCGACAAGGGGATTTAATTTCAAGTACTCCAGGGCTTTTACAACATTGGTAAAATATACATCTGTAACCTTTCCCTGCACAATATCCTCAATGGAAGAAATATGAAACACGGTCTACCCCCTGGTTTATAGTAATTCCGCTTTCAGAACCTCATCCAACTGTTTAAATATGAAGAGATCCGTTTCCTCGCTAAGGGATGCCACAGCATCCTCAAATACGCTAACCGAATAATTACGCATAGAGGCGTCGAGAGCTGTGGCGTAAACACATATATTTGTAAGCACCCCTGTGAGATAAACTTTTCTTACCTCGAGCTCCCGCAGAAGGTTGTCTAGGTCGGTACCGAAAAAAGCGCTGTATCTTCTCTTGGGGATGATATAATCACCGGGCAAGGGAGACAATTCCTCGACCACTTCGCTGCCCCAGGTTCCGGACACGGCATGCGGCGGCCAGTATTCGAATTCCTTGTCGTCAGGGCGATGGTTGTCTTTAACGTAGATAACGGGTATCCCCTCCCGGCGGGCGTCTTCAAGTATCTCGCGAATGCGAGGGACAATCCTGCCTGCTCCCGGTACCGTTAAAGCCCCGTTCTTTTCTATGAAATCGTTCAACATATCAATTATTAGCAGTGCGCTTTCTCGATCGAAATTCACAGTCACCGGCAATTCCTCCCTTTCATATCTTTATTCCACCGCTCGCCGTAAAGCTACAAGAGGCAGAACGGTGCCGTAATCATTGCGACCCTTTGTGCCAAGTAAACCCCGTAAGTTACCCGCTTACAATATCCATAATCTTTTTAGTGAATTCCCCTATTATCTGTGCCGCCCTCATATCCTCGTTGGCCTCGCATATAAGATGCAACGTCGGTTCATCCGGGTCAGGAAGAATCAATATCCAAGTGTCCGGATCGAGAAAAACCTTTACCCCATCTATCAGCTCCAGTTTTTTATTGCTCATCTCCTCCACCAAGCGCCTCATGATGGTGCCTTTTTGTTCCCATGAGGCCGGCACTTCCTCCGAAAGGAGATGTATGGGCGGCAACTCGTCAACATGTTGAGATAGTGGCTTTCCAGTAATACTGAGCGCATCCAGCAGAATGGCCGTGCTGGCCATGGCGTCATAGGTAGGCAGGAAGTTGGGGAAAATATAGCCGCCGCTGCCTGCTCCGGCGAAAACAACTTCTCCGTCAAGGGATGCTCTCATAAGATCGCTACGGCTAACCTTGGTGCGTATTACGTCATTGCCGCAGGCGTAAGCGATCTTCTCCACCTGGGACGAAATGCTTACCGGAACTGCGATTTTACCTTTTCTCCCCGTCTCGCAGAGCAACTTCACGAAAAGTATGAGATTTACTTGAGGTGGAATCTGACGCCCATGCTCGTCCAAGAGGTAAAGCCTCTCCGCCGCGTTGTCTATGAGCACTCCCAACTCCGCTTCGGATTTTTTTACCAGGTTGGAGAGGTTCTTAAGGGAATTGTTCAGGCCTTCCTGCGTCAAGGTCACACGCTTCTCGTCCGTAAAGCTGTTCAAGCTAAGCACATCACAACCCATATGTCCGAATATAGTGGGCATGATGATGCTGGCGCTGCCGAAGGCGTAATCAACGGCCAAGCGAAATCGCCTCTTTCGCAAGCGTTGCAAGTCCAGCTCATCCAGAAGGGCTTTGCTATACATTTCCAGCACACGTGCCGGAAAGACAATAGCTCCAATCTCTTCAATAAAAGCCCTTCTAAAGCTGGCCTGATAAAATACCTTCTCTATGTCCCTCTGTGTAGCCTCCGATATGTCTATACCCTCGTCGTCAAAAAAATGAATCTCAATCGATTGTGGATCGAAAGCGGATATTCGTACATCGACACCGCCTATGGCCCTTTCGGCCCTGATTGCGAAGCGGTTAACCGGAGAGGGTGATATTTCCAGGTCTGAAACGTTGATCCCTGATGCGTTCAAACCCGTAATAACCGCTCTCTTTATGGTTCTAGCGGATCTTGACGCATCACGTGAAGTGACCACGGTTGAACCAACGGGAAGAATTGAACCATAGGCCATAGCTATTCTCAGGGCACGCTCCGGAGTGATATCTATATTCATGATTCCCGAAACGGCCCTCTTGCCGAAAAGGGTGCGCACTCCCTTTGATTCCCATATTATGCTGGTGTTGACGGTTGCCCCGGTTTCGACCGTTTTGAAGGGGTATATTTTCACGTCATGATTTACCAAAACGTTTTCTCCAATCAGGCACTCATCGCCCACCACCACGCCTTCCTCCAAACGGACATTTCCTTTGAGATCGCAATTTTTTCCCACGATACAGCCTCGAAGATGGCATCCGGCTCCAATATATGTGTTGTCATATACGATCGCGCGATGGACAAAAGTGTCTCTTTTTACCACTACATTATTACCAAGAACCGTGTACTCCCTGATAATGGAGCCTCTTTCCACCTTGCAGTGGTCTCCGAGTAAAACCGGCCCCCTGATCTCGGCCCCCTCTTCTATTTCCACGCCCTCGCCGACCCAAACGTTCTCCGCTAGGCGAAATCCGGGAATGTTGATCTGAACCTTTCCGTCTAGGATATCGTTGTGGGCTGACATATATTGTTCGAAATTGCCGATGTCGCACCAGTATCCATCAGCAATATAGCCGTAAATAGGGTGCCCTTTCTCCAAGAGAGACGGGAACAGGTTCTTAGAAAAGTCAAAAGGTTGGCCAACGGGGATATGATCCAGAACCTCAGGCTCCAGCACGTAAATACCGGTATTTACGGTATCGCTGAATACTTGGCCCCAGTTGGGCTTCTCCAAGAATCTCTCTATTCGACCCTGGTCATCGGTAACCACTATCCCGAACTCTAAAGGGTTTTCCACCCTTACCAGGGTAATGGTAACCATAGCCTCGTTCATGCGATGGAAGGCAACCACCTTGCTTAAGTCGATGTCGGTGAGGGCGTCTCCACTAATAACCAGAAACGTATCATCGAGCAAATGTGCGGTATTTTTGACGCTCCCCGCCGTGCCTAGAGGGGCAAATTCAGTAGAGTACTCGATGTCGGCTCCCCAATCGCTTCCGTCGCCAAAATAGTTGCTTATTAAGGTGGGAAGAAATTGCAGCGTTACCACCAATTGCTCAAAGTCGTACCTAGCCAAAAGCTTGAGTATGTGCTCCATCATGGGACGGTTGATCACCGGCAACATAGGCTTCGGCTGGTTGCTGGTAAGCGGGCGCAACCTGGTTCCCTGCCCGCCCGCCATTATTACGGCTTTCATGATGCTTTTCCTCCGGTGATCGCTTTTCAGGTGATGTAATCCATAAGCAGGATATGCGTCTCTGCCGGAATGTCATTTTTAGAGATGAATACGGGTTGCTTTCCCGCTCTGGTTACTCTTTCGAAACGAGAGAGAAAAGGCTCTTCTGTCTGTATGGGGAAGCCACATGCTGCGTTCTTGAAATGCATGGGAATGGCAATGCGAGCCGCAAGCGCCTTGACCACTTCTTCCGCTTGAGCATCATCGATCGTGAAATAGCCTCCCACGGGAACGAAAAGGACATCCGGATTCGCCAGATTATCTATGAGCTCATGAGAAATGACATGTCCGAGATCTCCAAGGTGGACAAAGGTTAGGTCCCGCATTTGCCAGCGATAAACAATATTGGAGCCCCTCTCGGCCCCTCCTCGTCCATCATGATAGGTGGCGTAGCCTTTTATGGGGATTCCGTCGACAATTTCATCAATTGTGCTTTGGATAACCATAGGATTTCCTTTGACCAGCCCAACATTGGAATGATCTCCATGACCATGACTTACCAGCACCAAGTCGGCCTCTACGTCGGGAAGGGCATATCCCACATGAGCGTCATAGGGGTCGGTAACCAGCCTATGCCCCACGCCGTCATCCAAAAGGAACATGGAATGCCCAAGCCAAGTTATTTTCACCGCTTCAGATGGATCACCGGCGATGTTAAGAGAAGAAGTCATGCCATCATCTCCTTCGTTCCTCTTATGAGATTTATTCCCCTGCGTATATATATATAACCACTTAAATAAGAGAAAACGATCCCCATGCAGAACAGCACTAACCCAAATCGGTTGACATGATCCTTCAGGTTGAAGAGGATAAAAACGCATATGGCCACGAAAAGCAGGGCGGTAGCCGCCTTGCCTGTCCAGTGAACGGAGAGTTTCTCTCTCACCTCCTTATCCTTTATTCCGATAATGGGTGCTCCTATCAGCATAAGGAGGTCGCGACCCACTATCAGAAGTCCCATCCATAGGGGCAGGAAACTGCGCCACATAAGGGCTACCAGAACGGAAATGACCAAGAGCCTGTCTGCGAGTGGGTCTACAAGCTTCCCGAACTCTGATATGGTGTTGGTTCGCCTGGCTATCTGCCCATCGATGAAATCCGTTGAAGCCGCAAACAGAAAGACGGCCACTGCCCATACATGGATGGTATTCACTTTTTCTTGCGACGCCTGGGATATCAGCCAAACAATGACAGGTATAAGGGCGATGCGTAAACAGGTAAAGAAATTGGCCACATTCCTTTTGATCACACTAACCTCCACATTTAGGATGCTGGCTTGTTTATCGAAGAAATGGGCGGAAGGTTATTCCCGCCCATTTCCTTCTGGTCGGGATGGCCGGATTTGAACCGGCGACCTCTTGACCCCCAGTCAAGCGCGCTAACCAAGCTGCGCCACATCCCGATATTCGCATCCGCGTTTATTCTATAGTGGCAAGCAGGTCTGTGCAACGAGCCGGCAAGAGAACCAGATCAACCCCTTTTTCTCTCTGAATGCTCCGAAAGGGCCTCCCTACTCTCTTCCAAGCCCGTCACTGCATGACGCGAAAGCTCGCTTTGCAACGCATCCGAGGCGTGTAGGGCAATAGCGTCGTAGTCGGGGGCATACATACAGATTCGGTTACGTCCCGTCTGTTTTGCCCGGTATAATGCCCGATCCGCCTTATCGATAAGTTCGTCGCCGTCTATGGCGTCTTGAGGCAAGTTTGCCACCCCGCCGCTCACAGTAAGTCTGCCGCTCGGTTGGTCCTTCTCGTATGGGAATTCATGATCCTGTATCACTTGCCTGATGCGCTCGGCCATGGAATACGCCTCTTGCTTATTGACTTCGGGAATAATAATCGAAAATTCCTCCCCGCCATAGCGAACAACAGTGTCCACGTCCCTGGTGTTCTGACGAACCAGGTCGGCCAAGATGCGAAGAACTTCGTCGCCGCGCGGATGGCCATGACGATCGTTGTAAATTTTGAAAAAGTCAATGTCCAGCATAATAAAGGACAGAGGGCGACTGTAGCGGATAGATCTCCTGACTTCCTCGTTCATTACGCGTTTGAGGTGCCGTATATTATACAGCCCCGTAAGGCTGTCTGTTACCGCCATGCGATTTATTTCCTCGAATAACCGTGCGCTCTCCACCGCCATCCCTATTTGCTCCCCAATAGCGTTCGCGAGAACGGCATCCTCTTCGTCAAATGCATTTATATAGTGACTGGCCATGTGAAGGATGCCGTACACTTTCATTCCAGAGCGAATAGGCGCACAAAGAACGGAACTTGTTTGCTTATCGACGATCATGTTCGGACAGCGCCTATCCTCGGATATATTTCTGCATAGGAAGGTTGAATTGCTGTTCAGGACATAACAGCCGCTTATCTTTTCAATGGGCTGACTTAAATGTCCTCTGATATACTCATCACCGTAGCCGAAGCTTCGCACCGTCTGTAATTGGTCACTGCTTTCATCGATGATATTTATGAGCGCTTTTTCCGCAGCAAACAACCCCTTGACCACGTCCAGAGCCAGGTTATACATCTCGTCAAGGCTGGAAACCGTATTCATGGCATCAATTACCCTTATCAAACTGGTCAGTTGAGCTAGTTTTTCCTCGCTTCGCCGATAGAGCATGGCGTTGTCCAGGAATACGGAAATATGGGGGGCCAGCATCTCAAGCAGCGCGAGATCCTTGCGATTGAAACCCCTGCGTGTCAATTTATTTGCAAGCACCATTATGCCTATGTTTTTTCCTCTTGTCGCTAAAGGACACCCTATCAAGTCAAAAACGTCATGACCAGGAAGGATCTTTCCCTCTGCAAGCCCCCTAGATAAGCTGCGACTTAAAATGAACGGCTCGCCTTTTCTGAAACTCTCGGTTATCAATCCAGGCGCATCAATATCCAGCCTTAGCTTCGAAGTTCCCTTGAAGTCCAATCCCAATGAGGGCTGTTGCGCTTCCAGCACTTTAGCTTCCTCGTTATAAATAAAGACTACAGCTATTGACGCTTTGAGGGCAGCCGCCAAACGCCAGGTTATCTCGCGGAGTACGTGGTAAAGAGCAGGGCTGCTGCCGGAGCTCTGTATCAATTCAGAGAACAGTTTGAGCTTTTTGTTGGCGGTTAGCATGGCTTAGACCTTCGCAAGGGGAACTTTACCCTATCAGGATAAACAAGGGGGTAAATCGATCCGCTTCCCCACACGCTAATTACCCCTTGTATGGCGCGAGCACAGCGTATAGCGGCGTTTTCCACTTTTCCCCCTTCGCTTCCGCTTTCAGGAGGCATCCCTTAATGGGATTGCCCCTTTGCCAATCGTCAAAACAACAGCTCCTTGCTTAAATAATAGCATCCCCCGGCGTCATGTGGATATTCGAAATGTGGATATTCGAAAGTAGCTCGCCTTATGCATCTTTCACCGCTTACGGCTATTCGATTGGTCGTTAATAATATATTCTCGGAAGCGGCTATATAAGCTTTCGGGAATCTCGGCCGTCAGGCAATACCCGTTTTCCAGAGGGCGAGAATCGACCACATGCCCCTGTTTATAGGCCAGCGCTAGAAGATCAGGCCTATGGTAAGGGATTAAAAAACGATCCGACCTCATGGAGGATAAGGCTGAAGACATTCGCTCCCTTAACTGGTCCAGGCAGTCTCCCCTTACCGCAGACACCATCACGGCATGAGGATAACTCTCCAGCAAGTCTTCCGCTTCCTCCTCTCCCAAGAGATCAACTTTGTTCAGTACATATATAGTAGGTAAATCAAGAGCTCCGATCTCCTCCAGCACCTCCTCAACGGCGGCGATTCTCTCATCAATGACGGGAGAGGTGGAATCGATCACGTGCAGAAGAACATCGGCTTCCCTTACCTCCTCCAAGGTCGACTTAAAGGCCTCTATCAAATGGTGGGGAAGATGATTTATGAAACCAACCGTATCCGTAATAACCGCCCGAAAATTGCCGGGGAGAAGGATGCGTCTCGTGGTGGGATCAAGGGTAGTGAAAAGCTGATCTTCCACTGCCGTACCAGCCTTGGTCAAAGCGTTGAGGAGAGACGACTTTCCTGCGTTTGTGTATCCAACCAGTGAAAAAGATGGAATGGATAGACGCTCTCGCCTTTTTCTTTTCACCTTCCTGATTCTTGAGAGATCTTTAAGTTCCCTGTCCAGTGTTTTAATGCGTGCGTTGATGCGGCGCCTGTCCACCTCGAGCTTCGTCTCGCCGGGTCCCCTTGTACCAATGCCTCCTCCTAAACGGCTTAATTCCGAGCCCTTTCCCGTCAAGCGAGTAAGTCGGTAGCGCGATTGGGCCATCTCAACCTGAGCTTTACCTTCCTTAGAATGAGCATGAAGAGCGAAAATATCCAGTATCAGCGCCGTCCTATCGACCACCTTCAGGTGCAGCTCATTCTCCAGGTTGCGCTGCTGGGAGGGTGTGAGATCCTGGTCAAAGACCACTAGATCGGCCTCCTTTGCCGCCGCCACGTCGTAAAGCTCTTTTAGCTTCCCTTTACCTAACAAGGTAGCCGCATCCGGCCTGTGTCTGGTTTGGAGCACGGTATGTACAACCTCCGCTCCAGCAGTTTCCGCCAGGGATCGCAGCTCATCAAGGACGATCTCAGCCTCATCCTGGCGGGAATCACCCCAGCGGACGCTTACCAGTATGGCTCTCTCCCTAAGGCCATCATCCTCCAAGAAAAATTCCTCCCCAGTGCTCGTCAAACAAATAGGCAGGACGGCTTTAAAAACTCACATCCACGCTTACGAATATATTCGCAAAATTGCGGGGAGAAAGGTACTGCCTTCAGGCAGAATTTCAGAAAGCTTTCGTAAAGATGGGATGCAAGGTTGGCTAGGGTCGTATAGCCTTGGCCGTAAGAGATGATCAGGAAAAGGCGCTTTGTATGCGTTGCAACCCCTCTTCCAAACGTGAATCAGAAATAGTTAAAGAAAATCTGATGTACCCTTCGCCATTAGGGCCGTATGCGGAACCTGGCGCCACTACTACCCCCGCCCTTTCAAGCAGCTCGCGAGTGAACCCTTTGGAATCATAACCCTCGGGGACCCTCATCCAGACATATAGAGTGGCCTTGGGCATATCGGCCTCCCATCCCATGTTGCGCAGCCCATTCACAAGTTTCTCTCTTCTTCTGGAATATATTTTCAGGGTCTCTTCAAGGTAACTCCTTGTTCCCTCCAGAGCGGAAATCGCCGCCAGCTGGATGGCATTGAACACCCCGGAGTCGATATTGGTTTTCACGCGCCTGAAGGCTTCCATGATTTTCTCGCCACCGGCGCAAAAACCAATGCGCCAGCCGGTCATATTATAGGTCTTGGATAAAGAGTGGAATTCTATCGTAACTTCCTTTGCTCCGGGGGTCTCAAGTACGGAGGGCGCCACATAGCCGTCATAAGTGATTTCTGAGTAGGCGTTATCGTGGACTAAAATGACTTCATGCTTGCGGCAGTATTGCACTAATTCCTCGAAAAAGCATAAGTCCGCCACTGCTGCGGTGGGATTATTGGGGTAGTTGATAAAGAATAATTTTGCTTTTCTCCAAGCTTCTTCGGGTATAGCGTTAAGATCTGGTAGATAATGCCTATTCTCCCGCAAGGGCACATAATATGGGATAGCCCCGCATAACATTGTTGCCGTCTGATAAACAGGATAAGCCGGATCCGGCACCAGGGCGACGTCCCCGGGATTAAGGTAAGTTATGGGAAAATGGGCGATCCCCTCTTTGGAGCCAACTAAGGCAAGCATCTCTTTGTCGGGATCCATGGTTACGCCAAAGCGCCTAAACATCCATGCGGCCGCAGCTTCGCGAAATTCAGGCATTCCCTGATAAGAAGGATAGCGGTGGTTGCTTGGGTCCGCGGCTTCGCGGCATAATCTTTCCACCACGTGAGGCGGGGTTGGCAGGTCCGGATCGCCTATTCCGAAATCTATAACGTCAACGCCCTGACAAATCTTTTCATTCACAATGCGGTCTATCTCTGCGAACAAGTATGGGGGTAAATCCCTGACCCGGTCCGATACCTCCGCCATTTTCTGATAACCTCACTTCAATCCGAGAACGGCGATCCAGTTACCCTTCCCAATAAGGGCTGAGAACTGCACGATATACTTCAACTGCGGGCCCAGCCAAATATATATGGCCGTCGTCATCCACACGCACTTTGAGATCTCCTCCCGGAAGGGTTATCAACATGGGGCTCTTCCCCCTCCCGGCATGCAGAGCCGCTGCGAAAGCGGCGCAAGCCCCGGTTCCGCATGCAGCGGTCTCCCCTACTCCACGTTCCCATACCCTTACGGCAAGATGGCTTGCATCCAACACCTGGACAAACTCCACATTCGTTCTGTATGGAAAAAGTTCGTGTTTTTCAATTTGCGGGCCAAGTGATGGCACCGGCGCTTGCTTAACATTTTCGACAAAAATAACGCAATGGGGATTTCCCAACGATAAACAGAAGGCCTCTATATATTCCTCTCCTGTTGTTCTTAGAGAGATTTTCCCCGCTTCGGAGGGATTATCCTGTGACGGCAGAGACGGCGCGGCGAATTCGGGCATCCCAATCTCCACCTCCACTTCCATAACCCGGCCTTCCCGTACTGTCAACCCCAGCCTTTTCGCTCCCGCCTTGGTGTCAATAAACATGCTTTCCTTTTTTACTCCACCATGCTCATAGAGATACTTGGCAAGGCATCTTATCCCGTTGCCGCACATCTCGGCTTCACTACCGTCAGCATTGAATATGCGCATGGCTGCATCCGCTCCCGTGGAAGTTCCGCAAGCGAAAAGCACCCCATCCGCCCCTACGCCGGTGTTGCGCCGGCATAAAGCGCTTATCAGAGCCGGGTCTATGCGTTTTTCGTCTTTCCTGGCATCGACGACGATAAAGTCATTTCCGGTGCCATGATACTTTATAAAATTCATTTTCTGCCTTCCCGCATTTTTCCCAATTCTCTCACAAAGTATGCCAGAATCTCCTCCACGACCGGAGGCGATTCAGAAACTAAGTCCTCCTCGCCCAAGTCGAACCAGCGTAAACCAGGAATACGCCTGAACCAGGTTAATTGGCGCCTCGAGTAGTGCCACGAGCGCTTCTTGATAATATTGATAGTTTCCTCGAGGGGTAATCCGCTGTCAAGGTGATGTAGGATTTCTTTGTATCCCAAAGCCTGCCTGGCGGTCGCTGACAGATTCCCTTCCTCTTTAAGCCGCTTGACTTCTTCGACCAGGCCGCATTGTATCATTTGTTCCACTCTTGCATCTATGGCTTTTCTTCTTAGATGTCCGGGTGCCGTGATCACCGCTCCTACATAGGGAAAGTGTAGGGCCTGTCTTCCTCGCGGCTTATGAAAGCTAGAAATGGGAACTCCCGTGCGCTTATATACCTCCATGGCACGGATCACACGACGCATATTTGCGTAGCTTTGCGTAGAGGCGAATTTAGGATCTACGCGTTTCAACTCCGCTTTCAAACCCTCCGGATCCCGCGCCGCCCACTCTTCCAATTCCTTGCGCAAAGTATCGTCCATCGATCCCGGAGGAAAAGAGATGTCAAAGACCACGGCTTCGAAGTAAAGCCCGGTTCCCCCCACCAAAAGCGGCAATTTTCCGCCTCGCGCGATATCCTCCACCGCCACACGTGCCGCTTTCTGGTATTCCGCAACCGAGAAATTCTCCGTGGTATCCACGATATCCATAAGGTGATGGGGAATCCTCCGTCTCACCTCGCTATCTGGTTTTGCGGTTCCAATATCCATGCCCCGATATACCTGCATGGAGTCGACGGAAACTATTTCCGCTCCCAATCGGGGAGCAATTATTGTCGCCAACCTGCTTTTTCCCATTGCTGTAGGGCCTAGTAGAGCAGCTACGTCTATGGTCGTTTTTTGCGGTGGCATGAGAAGTTAATGGAACCTGTCGACCGTGAACCTATATAAACGCACGTCCTCACCGGGCATTATCCCGGCCTTGTTGCAAGCGATCTCAACCTGTTGTTCTGCGCTGTCCACACCTTCGAGGTCAGGAAGCAACAACCCTATTCTCGTGCCTTTCTGCACAATAACCCCATAGCGTCGCGGATCTAGATAGGAGATGTCCGGAATGGGTTCAGGCTCGCTGAGTACGTCCACACTTATATCAAGATCCTCAAGCTCTTCCTCGCCCACGGGCGGGAAGCGGGGATCTCTTTGCGCAGCGCTTATTGCATTATGGATGATCTCCTCGGCGAGGGTCTCGCGAGTCGGCCTGATGGTTCCTATACAGCCGCGCAGCATACCGTCCTTCTTAAGGCTTACGAAAGCCGCTGCCTTTTCATGCAGCTGATAAAAATCTGCGTCCTCCTCCTCACCGGGCGATAAAATCTTCCTTTCTTTTACCCAGACCTCTATTGCCGCCCTTGCTAATTTTACGTGTTGGCTGGCCTCTTCATGATTGCTTTTCTCTGGCATTATAGCCTCCCGGGGCTTCTTTCAGCTGCCAAGAAACGAGGTAACCGACCCCGAAGGGTCCCTCGTAGGAAAGGACGGAGCTATTCAATGCGCCGTTTTTTAAAGCTCCCCACATGGTGTGTATGGATCGCAAACCACACTCCCCTGCTGCTTCCACCAAGCTTTCGTCTAGGGAATACAGAGAATCAAAATCCCCACTTGAGGCAATCTCCACTATGCGTTGATCGAATTCCCTGCCGCGAGGGTCATAACCGGCCGGAGCGCCTTTTATTAGGCGATGTGAAAGGTCGCCGCTGGCAACGAAAATCGCTCTTCTACCTATATTGGTGCAGGTCTTTGCGACAATCCTACCCAATTCAAAATGGTGTCGGTAAGATAGCCCAGAGATAGATAGGGAGATGAAGGGCGTCTCCAGGTACTTATCCAGGAAATAGAGGGGCACGAGGAGCCCGTGATCAAGTTCCTCCCCTGGTAAATTCCATCGGGAGGAAACGTTTCCGGCGCCCTCCAGAGGAAACCCCTCATTGCGGGCAGCTTCCAGGAGCCCCTCAACCAGCTCGAGGTCGTTTTTCTTAGCAATACGCACCTGTGGGCAACCAAAAGCAGCGAAGCTTCCCTGCATGGCGGGTACTGTTTTCACCGTGAAAGCGTCGCGGTACATGGGGGTATGCGGCGAGATCATCACCAATACTTCCGGATTCAAGGCGCCTATTTTTTCTCCCAGGATTTCCATAGACTTTGAGGTGGACTTTACTTTTCCAAGGTCCCTTCCGCCGATATCCGGAATAAGCAACGGTGGGTGTGGTACTATACATCCCCCGATAATGCCTTTAAGGGCTGCCAAAGGATCACCCCCTCTATTATGTCCCGCCAAACGAACGCTGCCATAAAATCGCCTACCTTAATAGGATACCCTTGGTTGAGATACGAAGAAACATCTTAGCCCATTAATTTTAGAAAGTCGCCATGCAAGCTCCAATTCCCTGAGGCCTTGATGGCCACCTTTACCAGCTTGCCATGAAGATCCTCGCCATTATACCTGAAGTGCACGATTTTATTTTCCTTGGTGCGTGCTTCCCATCTCCGCGGATCCTTGCGGCTAGGACCATAAACCAGGGCTATTTTCTCTTTACCTACCTCTTTGCGGAGGCTTTCGGCTGTCAAGTAACGGGTTAAATTCATCAGCCGCTCCAGGCGGTGCTGCTTGACCTCTGCCGGAACATCATCGGACAAACGCGCGGCGACGGTTCCCGGACGTGGATTATAAATAAAGGTGAAGGCAGCATCAAAGCGGCATAACTCCACCATCTCCAAAGTTTTCTGGAAATCTTGCTCGCTCTCTCCCGGGAATCCCACTATCAAGTCGGTGGCTAGGGACGCGTTCTTCACCAAATCTCTTAAAATATGTACCTTTTCCAGATAATCATTTGCAGTATAACCTCGGTTCATGCCTTTTAGCACCTTGTCAGAGCCCGCCTGCAGGGGAAGATGAACGTACTCACAAACGTTGGGGGTGTCGGCGATGGCGTGGGCGATCTCCTGGTTGAAATCCTTGGGGTGGGAAGTCATGAAACGTATCCATGCCTCCGGAAATCGCTTGCCGATTTCTCTTAGCAAATAAGCAAAAGAAACATCTCTTTCTCCCCGCCCATAAGAATTTACGTTTTGCCCCAGAAGGTTTATCTCTTTCACTCCTTCCGCCACGTGCATCTCGATCTCTTCTATAATTTCATGAAAAGGGCGGCTTTCCTCGGAACCGCGAACGAAAGGAACGACACAATAACTGCAATAATTGCTACAACCGTGAGTGATGGCGACCCAAGCTCGAAAGTGCTGCCTGCGTTTGCACGGAACCCCGGCGATATGTAGCCCGTTCATTACTAAGGAGCAGACTCTGCCATCTTTTGCCCGTGTCAATATTTCTGAAATATCCGGATATTTATGAGTGCCAAAAACTGCGTCAACATGCGGTGCAGTTTCAAAGATGCGCTCTCCCTCTTTTTGAGCGAGGCAACCACCCACCGCGATGAGTACAGATTTCTGCCCTTTAAGGCTCTTAAGTGCCGCCAATCGTCCGTATAGCCTTTGCTCTGCGCTTTCCCGTACGCAACAGGTCAAAATGATGACGGCATCCGAATCCTCCAGCATCGCGGATTGCTCCCAACCGCAGGCCTCCAGAACGCCGGATATCCTTTCAGCATCGTGCTGATTCATCTGGCATCCAAAAGTAATCAGGCTGTATTTTTTGCTCATAGAGAATATTGTAGTTTAGAAGCAACCGGCAAGACAGACACCATTCCAAAAGGGTCGGCCGTAGGTTGGGAATAAATCACCCTTGGTAATGATCGAGGCAATATGCGAGGCTGCGCTGCAGGTTGTATTGAATTCTCTTTACTCCCATGCGCGCCTCCAACGGCCCGGGGCCCAGCTCAAGGACAACTTTCCCCTTGTAGCCATCATGGTGAAGCAATCTGAGGAATTCACCCAGTGGGAGACGCCCCTCAAATGGAAGAGCATGATCGTCGAATCCCTTCATGTAGTTGTTGGAGAGATGGACGTGTTTTACCAAGTCTTTCAACTCTTCCCAAGCCCGCAGGATATCTATTCCTGCCACGGCGAAATGACTGGTATCGAAGGTTATATTCTCAAAATGTCTTATGTCCCTCAAGGAATTGTAGAGGCTGAGATTAATCGGTTTCCACAGCTTTACCATCATGGCGTTTTCCATGGTTACTGTGGTACCACTGTGTTTTGAGTAGGCATTGAAGTTACGATGGGCCCAGCGGGCATAGCTCCATTGCCAGAAGTAAGGCAAATGGGCCACCACCACTTGCGAGCCTAAATCATTTGCCATACCTACCGCCCTTTCAATCTTGGTTACGGGGTCTCCCCATACTTTCATGGCCGCGAGCAAAAAGGGCGCATGTATGCTGCTTACTGGTAACTGATAGCGCTCCGACAGCTCGGCCGGCCTTGTGCTCGACTGAGTTTCCTCTCTGCTGGTCACCATGAGCTCTATGCCCTGAAAGCCTGCCTTGCTCGCCATGCGAAAGACATGATCAAGCTCGTAGCCGTAAAGAGAGGCGGTGGAAAGTATGAACTCAGCGGCCAAGCGTCTACCTCTTCAATTTCCGAGCAACTTTCTCGCTGCGCCGAAAAATGCCTCGCACCAGAAAAGTAGCGGTAAAAAAACTGGCCAGCGTGCCTGCATATCGGGCCAGGGGTGAGTTTATGGCATTCTCCACCGCGCTAAGGCTCTTTTCCGAGCGCTGCAACATGTCCTGAGCCTCATCCGTCAAGCGCCCGATCTTGTCCAGCTCACCATTCACATCCTCCACGGTCCGGTTCATATTCACCAAGATGGAGTTGATTTGAGGGCGGGCATCATCCAGGGTGCGATTTATATGGGTAATAGTTCTATTCACTTTGAGCAACAACCGCATAACAAAAAAGGCGATCAGAGGCGTAGCGATAACGGCAACAAGCATCAATAGTGCCTTTAACACGCCCATAGGTGGCCCCGCTTCTCGCTGACTATGCTATTACTTAAGCCTTCAAGAGCACGCTTAACCCCTGACAATATCGCCTTCTTCTCCTATGCATTTATCTTGACTCCACTGAAAGCTTGATGGCCGTTCTTTCATCCCCATCGATAATAATGTCAGTAAAGGATGGAATGCATACTAGGTCGATGCCGCTTGGGGCCACAAAGCCTCTTGCTATGGCAATGGCCTTTATGGCTTGATTCAAAGCCCCTGCGCCTATAACCTGTATTTCCGCGCTGCCTTCCTCCCGCAACACACCAGCCAGTGCTCCTGCAACGGAATTAGGATTGGACTTCGATGAAACTTTTAAAACTTCCATGATGTCGTGTTCCTCCCCTTGCACCAAACATTACCGTCAATATACAGCTACCAAAGGCAATAAGATGTTTTCACAAAGCCGTAACCTCAGTTCTTGCAGCCAGGAATTTGAAAGTCGGCTTAAGCGGGTTTCTATTTTTCGGTGAACGGCGATATCCTCTATCTCAAGCGTTCACCTTCTTTCTGCCATCCGTAAACAATACAAGAATACTTAATATTATAGGCATAAATGCCGCTATATGTTGCACTTTTCTCACCATCCTGCGCCCTCCAACCTAAACCGCTAATAGCGGCATGGCTTAAAGCTGCTGCTCGCGCGATATTGAAATGCATATCAGTATATAACATAAAGCTTCTCAGAGCATAGGGAGTGGTCGATTCGGCAACCACCACATAACCCGGTTGATCTTTGCCGTCCCCATGTCAGTCATCTTCTTTTTCGTGTAGGCCCAGGGAAATCACTAAATGGTCTTTGCGGCGCCTTACAACTGGAGTATCGGGTTCGAGAAAATACTTTTCGGCAATCTCCCGGAATAGATCCTCCACTCTTTCCTTGATAACTCCCATATCCTCCACGCTTATGCGACCAGCTAGATGTTCATTCCGCATAGTCCTGGAGGGCAAGCGCAAATCCGCTCTTTTCAGCATGGCGCTTGGTCCTCCGGATTCAATAATCCTGTTCACGCTCGTCAGCGGCCGTATCTCGCCCTCAATTACACGAAAGGCGTTGCGTTCTGATATTGCCAATCCAAGTTCCTCCAAGGCCGCTTGATGCAACGCCTTCCCCTCCCTGATCCGCCCAAGCTCAAACCAGAGAGGGCGGCGGCAGTCACGTTGGCCGGTTGCCCAAAGCTTTCTCAGCTCTATGGAATGACGATAAAGGGTTGAGAGTATTTCTGCGTTTGATCCCAAGTATATCCACGTGTTTCTTGAATCAAGCGCCAATTCGGTCAGTACCCAGGGCACGTTGCGAGTCCCACCGACCACATGGGTTTCTCCAGTTTCGTCTTTCTCCAAGCGCGGAAAGGTGGATTGATCCTTTTTCTCGGGTATTTTTACCGTGTCTATACGCGCTTGAATAATTGACCCGGCTTCTTCCCTGGATGCAATAAGCCTTACATCCTCGGCCACCTGCTTTATGGAGTAAAGCGCCATGCCCCTGCCGTGTACTCCAAAGCGATCCTCCGCCAAATTTTCGATTTTAGAGGTTACTCGGGCCTCGAAAATCTTATGGTGCAGAGTAGGTGGAATGCCCCTGCCGTCGTCCAAAACGGTTATGTTTCGCCACCGGCCTTTTTCCTTTTGGAAACTTACATAAATTGCGCCGGCGTCAGCATCACGGGAATTACGGACCAGCTCCTTCACCACGTCCTCCACGCTGCGAATGTCTTGTAATGCCTGGCGCCTCTCGGCTTCGGTAACTTTGAGTCTGACATAACCGTGCCCAAGATCCTCTTCTATGGACAGGGTGCGGGGGTCGGCAAAGCGGTGTACAAAATGGAGGATATCCTGCCCTTCAACCTCCTTTTCTTTCATCGCCACCAACACCTCGAATTCAAGAAAAAAGTCGAGCTACGGTCGGCCATTTCAGCTTCGTGACCTCGCCTTGCCTGTCAGCTCCGATAGAATTCTATCAGAGCTATCGCAATACGGGATACGTCGGGTACACCGGTGAGATAAAAAAGGGCATGGGACGGACGTATGCCTTCGTCCCATGCCGCTTCCATTCACGTTCAGCGAGCATACTCTACAGTCCGCTTCTCACGCACAACAGTTATCTTAATCTGCCCCGGATATTCCAACTCGTCTTCGATTTGCCTTGCCAGATCCCTTGACAGGGTCACGCAACCCAGGTCATCTATGACATCGGACTTTACCATGACACGGATTTCCCTGCCCGCTTGAAGAGCATAAGAGCTTTCTACGCCCTCGTATGAATCGGCGATGGTCTCCAGTTTTTCCAGCCTCTTGATATAACTTTCAAGCGTTTCGCGCCTGGCGCCCGGGCGTGCCGCGCTGATGGCGTCAGCGGCCTGCACCAGCACAGCCTCGATGGTCCTCGCCTCAACTTCCTCGTGGTGGGCCTCTATGGCATGAACGATCGCTTCCGACTCCTTCAGGCGCTTAGCCAATTCGGCACCGATAATGGCATGAGAGCCCTCAACCTCGTGATCGATGGCTTTGCCTATATCGTGCAATAGACCCGCTCTTTTGGCCAGCTTAACATCCGTACCAAGTTCAGCCGCCATTATTCCTGCTAAATGAGCAACCTCGATAGAGTGTTTAAGGACATTCTGGCCATAGCTCGTCCTGTACTTCAGTCTTCCAAGAACCCTCATCAACTCATGGTTGATGCCGTGCAGACCGACCTCGAATACCGCTTGCTCGCCGACCTCTTTTATCTCGGCATCCACCTCAGCTTTCGCTTTCTCATACATCTCTTCGATTCTGGCAGGTTGTATCCTGCCATCGGTTATAAGCCTCTCCAGAGTGATGCGGGCAATTTCACGCCTTACGGGGTCAAAGCTTGATAGTATTACCGCCTCGGGAGTGTCATCTATAATAAGGTTAATACCGGTTAGGGTCTCAAAGGTTCGAATATTGCGACCTTCCCTACCGATTATCCTCCCCTTCATCTCATCATTGGGCAAGGGAACCACAGAAACCGTGGTTTCGGCAACATGATCCGAGGCACATCTCTGTATGGCGTTGGCAATTATTATTTTGGCTTTTTTCTCGGATTCCTCCCGCAGGCGGGCTTCAATTTTTTTAATTACTTGAGCGGCTTCGCGTTTTGTTTCTTCTTCCACCTGCTTCAGTAACATTTGTTTTGCTTCTTCTTTGGACAAAGCGGCTATTTTCTCCAGCTTCTCCTTCTCCATAGCCAGGGTTTTTTGTACCTCGGCTTTCAGAGACTGGATCTCGTTTTCCTTTTCCGCAATCGCCCGCTCCCTCTTCTCTAAGTTTTCGGAGCGGTTGTCGATCTGCTCTTCTCTCTGCTGCAACCTTCTCTCGAATCTCTGGAGCTCGCTGCGGCGGTTTTTTATCTCCTTTTCGGTCTCATTTCTTAAGCTAAAAATCTCATCTTTAGCCTCTAGTAGAGCTTCACGTTTCTTGCCTTCTGCCGCTTTTTCAGCTTCTTGGATAATGCGCCTGGCTTCTTCCTCTGCGGAAGATATCTTCGCTTCCGCCGTAAACTTCCTGATTAGAAAGCCAGCCGTGATCCCAATTGCCAGAGCAACTATTCCGATTATAATAGCGGTTATCATTTTTCTCTCCCTTCATCTATATAAACTCGGGCTCGAGACCCTGTTATCAACTGAAAAATGCCGAGTATTTCTCGGCATTAGGCATAAATTAATAATTGAGTTTTACGGTAAGCAACTTTAGGTTTTTCTTATTCTCATTCTCCGTATATCCTTAAAGCTGCCAACTGCTTTTATATTAATCCATGACCTTTTGCCAATTTAAATTCTATGAAAGGCCGTCGGCAGTGTCAAGGAAGGAGGGGGAATCGCCATCTTGGTCATGTAATGATCCATTTAATAGCTTGTATAGCACTGCCCGTACAGCCACAGCATTGAACCCTTTTCTTGATATTTTGCCTATTATCTTATCTGCTTCCACTCTGCCGGGCGGCGACGCGCAGGCTTTTAGCCGCCTTTCCGCAAGGTGTCTTATGGCCTGCAATTCTTTTTCCTGGCAGTAGAATTCCAGCAAGCTTATCTCGGCAAGGTCGCGATCAATCTTCCTTGAACGCAGCAACGCATATATCTCAGGACGGCTTTTGTGTTTATCCTGCCCATTTGCCACAACACTCGCGGCCAACGCATGATCATCCAGGTAACCCTCTTCAACAAGATAAGTTACAACCTCGTCCACCAGGGTCGCCGGGAACCCTTTCCTCTCCAGGTCGCAATGGATTTCCTGGACACTCCTGGGCTTGAAGGCAAGCATGTTTAACGCTCTTTTTAGAGCGCGCCGATACTGACGGCTCGGCCGGTGGTATGGCTCAATCCGACTTATCTTTGATCTCCTTAGCTTCGCCCCCCTCACCTTGAGCGGGGGTTTGGGGCAAATTCAGCTTTTTCTTCAATTCCGCAGTGATCTTATCCAAGGTCTTGGGATTGTCGATAAGGTACTGCTTGGCGTTCTCTCTCCCCTGTCCAAGCTGGTCATCACCGTAGGTATACCATGCACCGCTTTTCTTTACTATTCCGTGTTCGACCGCTAAGTCAAGGACGTTACCCTCGCTTGAAATACCTTTTCCGTACATGATATCGAACTCAGCCTTTTTAAAAGGTGGCGCCATCTTATTCTTCACCACTTTTACCCTCACCTGGTTTCCCGTGATCTCCGCCCCTTGCTTGATGCTTTCTATCTTTCTAATATCCAGGCGAACGGAAGAGTAGAACTTGAGGGCTTTCCCGCCGGGCGTGGTCTCCGGACTACCGAACATCACCCCTATCTTTTCCCTTAGCTGGTTGATGAAGATTGCCGTGGTGTTGGATTTGTTTATGGTTCCCGCGAGCTTTCGCAAGGCCTGGGACATTAGCCTTGCTTGTAACCCCACATGGGCTTCTCCCATCTCCCCCTCTATTTCCGCGCAGGGGACAAGCGCCGCCACCGAGTCAATCACCACTACGT
>ENA-ORXB01001501-ORXB01001501.1-sediment-metagenome-genome-assembly--contig:-NODE-1501-length-26849-cov-5.676079_pt1 | contig 26849 bp, 19 predicted proteins | sample MGYA00237863_ERZ511475 | MGnify/ENA primary metagenome ERZ511475 (study PRJEB26305, sample SAMN06343858) | sediment metagenome | isolation source: hot spring sediment | place: Canada: British Columbia... | reverse complement strand
GGGTAGGCGGTCGCAATCGATACCCGTTAGCGCCCTGATCAACGAAGTTTTGCCGTGATCGATATGCCCGGCTGTACCCAGGATCACGTCGCGAGGCATGGATTTTGTCCCTGTTCGTGTTGCTACGAACATTCATTGTACAGGCGGCCCAAGAGGACCTGTAGGTTCAGCGACGCCAAATGGAGACAGCTCCCAGGTGAGGTAGTGTGACGGAGTGAGTCTGCTGGAATCGATTCTGTTCGAGTAACGCCACTTTGATCGCAGAATTATCTCGCCCCTGGGGTGGGGGTTCGTAGAGCGGACTATGGGGAGGGATTTCGACATACACGATGGTTTGAGAGGTGGTCACCGCAAGCCAGCGCCGCGCGTCTGCCAGGGACACAGGATCGAAGCAGCCGATTTCCCGCAGATTATGGCGCAAGCCATTTTTGTGACCGAAGCGCTCCAGAAACGGCCAGCGCCACGAGGCCTCCGGAAGATTACAAAGGATGGCGGTCTCTTCTTGACCGCTTAGATGGGATAGATAGGCGTTGTAAAGCGGTCGCAAGCTGTAGGAGGGATTACCGTAACCCCTTCCGAACTCGGGTTGAACCCGCGGTGGCTCCGACATTCCTGTCAGAATGCCCCCGATGATGAGGAGCACCGTTGCAGAAACCAAAATCGGTTTTGTAAACGGAGGAATTCTCCTGATGATTCCGTTTATCAGGGCGGCAAAACCAATGCCAGACATCAACCAAAATAGCGGAAACCAAGTATGAACAAATCTCATCTGCTCATTGGGATGTGATAGTGTTAGTATACATGATATAATAAACAATAAAGGTATAATCCATTTCCATGAATTTTTATTAATTCCGATAATAAAATATAGTATACCCATAGTAGTTAATATACAACTAATGATTGATATCCATTGGTAGATAAAATAATTATTGTAGATGCAATCAAAATAGTAATGACACTTTTGCCAGAAAGTATGATGCAGGATGCCCGGATCGTTTCCCGGCCCTGCATACCACACGAAGAACTGCAAGCGGAAAGGGAGGGCGAGCCACAACAGGGGGGGAATCGCGGCCCATTCCAAAAGCTTTCTTAGGGCGAAACCGTATTGCTGTTCCACCGTGTACCGCCCCCGTGTGCCCCACCACATTCCCAAACGTATCAAACTTAGTATGTAAGCCAATTGGATTAATAGTCTTGGTTTTTTCATTCCTATTCGATGACCAAGAATAGTTATTGATATACCATCGTGATAGACAATAATTAGGCTAAATATCAGAAGAGATAAAATTAGATAGTTGACCAGATTTTTCGATTGTCCCACTAGAAATTTTTTGCACATGATATGACTAAGTATCTGTATAGTGAATTGTAATATGATTTTTCTGTGGCGGATAGCTTCATGTATACCGAGGGAGAAGACAACTAACCCCCAGTAGTTGTACTTGTGCAAGAACAAAGCGGAGAGTGAGGCTCCTAGCCAGCAGGCGTGCTTGGACGTTGGATGTTGGACCCATGCGGCATATGCAACAACGGCGGTCAAAGTGAGACCAAGGCCGAGGCTTTCCAGCATCACATCAGTGGCCATCACCCGCAGAGCCGGGCTGGTGAGAAATAAGCTGACTGTCAGAAGCCCTCCTATCGCTCCATACGGTCCTCCCAATTGCCGGACGAGCCAGAAAGCCAAAATGGCGGCCAGCATCCACCCGCCTAAACTGGGCAGGACAGCGACTTCGGGAATCGGTCCTACCACGGTGAGAATGAGGCCTAGCAGCAAGGGATGTAGAATGGGCCAAGCGACACTCGCGGCATCCAAGTCCAGCAACGTCCTCCCGATATGCCCTTGCCGCAATTCACATGCGACGCAAAGAGCAGCCTGATAATGAGCGTTGCGATCGTGGTAAATGCTGGACCATCGTAGATCCAGGTGAGACACATAATGACGGTGCGTTATCAGAGCAGCATAGGCCACAAGACCGAATAGTCCTATCCAGATCAGAAGTGCGCTTAGGGTACCATTCGAGTGACGCCTCTTCACTAGCGGCGAGAGAAAGCGGAATCGGGTCCGATGCCAGAGCTTCAGGAAGGGATGGCGTACGGAAAGCGATGTTGACGGCATGGGCCTCTCCCGATTATCACGCCGATTCTTAGAATGCCATCGACCGGGTGAACGCACGTGGAACCCCCCGGCTGGATCGACCATATACCACGGTAACCGGATAGCAAACTATCCCATTTCGGACAAACGGACTGGCGAGAGGAAAGCGATGTTAGGTGTCACGCTCAATCCACGACAATTTTTGGACCGAGTAGCGGCCGAACTGCAACGGATCGATCCAGCGCAGGTGCAACGGTTGTCCGACTTGATTTATGAGTGTTATTGCCGCGAGCGATTCGTGTTCATCATTGGTAACGGGGGCAGTGGGTCGAACGCTTCGCACTTCTGCGAGGATTTAGGCAAAGGGACGCTTCACCGCCGATTTTTCGACGACTCCAGCAAACGGCGCTTGAAGGTGCTGAGCCTGACGGATAACACTCCCTACATTCTCGCCTGGGGGAACGATGAGGGTTTCGAGCGAGTCTTTGTTGAGCAGTTGAAGAATTTGGCCAGCGCGGGTGATCTCCTCATCGCCATCAGCGGTTCGGGGAACAGCCCCAACATTTTGCGGGCAGTCGAGTGGGCCAACGCTCATGGATTGACCACCTTCGGCTGTACGGGGTTTTCGGGCGGGCGGCTCAAGGAATTAGCGCATCACAACCTGCATGTGCCGCTCGATGACATGGGGATCGTCGAATCGATCCATCTGACCGCCTTCCATTGGGTGGTGGATGATTTGTACCGCCGAATCAGTCTGGATTCTCCGGTTGCCTCTGCACCAGCAGCGTAAAAGGCTGTCGATGTTGTTCTGTGGATGTTTGAAAGCAGTTCTGTGTTCCCGGAATCCTACACTTCTCAAGTCTGGGAACACATCGTGCCTTTTGAAGAAGCGAGCATCACCAAAGCTGGAAACGGAAGAGGCTGAGAAAGCAGCGTGCTGAAACGAGGCGGGAAGCAGGAAGCTGCTGAGGTAGCACACGCCTTTCAGCAGGGCGGTGGGCGGCGTCCGGGTGGGAGATGTTTGGAGCAGGTCGTCACCAGGGCCGTTCCATCATGGAGACGATCTGCGTGGCGAGCTGATCTTGGACCCGTTTAGCGGCGGAGCTGCTGGTTTCGCCTAGTTCAGGCAAGTACCGTCCCGCGGCGACCAGGCGCGTAGGGATGACTTGGGGTGCTTCAGGCAGGGGAGCTGGAGGTGGGAGATTGGGATCGAAGGGTCCGGGGATGGGTAGGATGTCTCCCGGTAAGGGAGTTGCTGGGGGACGTCCTCCTTTGCGGGGAGCGGAAAGGATGGTGCCGTCGCGCAGGTCGCGCCAGACGACATCGACGGTGACAATCAGGTCGCCATCCCGGACCATGTTCTGTTGGGTACGATTGAGGATTTGCTTTTGGATGCCGACGATGACTCCGATCAACTCCGTGTCGGCTCGTTCGGGATCGGAGACGACCCGGAAGGAAGTGGTTCGCCCAATCTCCCGAATGACGGCTTGAGTCAGGTCCACTTCAAAGCCGCGGTAGGGGGTCGTTTGCAAGGCCCGGTTGGCGAAGACTGGGACGTAGACCGTGCGGATGTTGGGGTCATAAAGAGCGTCCGCACCGAGGCGATACCCGAAAATGTGGATCGGGCCGGTGTTCTGGCAGCCAACGACCGTAAGAGCAGTTCCGCCAAGCCAGGACAGGAATGCGCGCCGAGAATAGCATCGCAGGGTGGGGGCAGAGTGGAAGGCGCGGATCGGCTTCATGGCATCTTCCCCGAAGGAGGAACGGAAGCACCGTGATCTGGGAGATCGCCGGGAAGAGGGTTTGGCACCCCTGGCTTCGTCTCCGTGGCAGAAGTCGGGGGTGAGGACGGGTTGAGAGGGGGCGCTGACTGCGTGGGAGCCGTGGGAGCGGGCACCTGGCTGGAAGCAGGGGTGACCGCCGGTTGCGGATCGCCGAACCATTCTTTCCATTTGGCTTGGAGAATGGCCCAGGGGTCGTTTCCCGGTGCAGGCCGTCCCGCTTGGGCTAAAGCAAGCAGATGTTCCTTACGCTGCGTGGCCAAATCGGCGTAGCGGGTGCCAGCATAGCGGCGGCGAACTAATTCGTAGTAGAAAACAGCCGAGCCGGGATGGCCGGTGCGCTCGTAATATTCGGCGGTGCGCAGATCGTGTTCCGCTTGTTGCTGGCGAATAGCCTGTTTGGCGCGGCGCAGGCGTTCGGAGAGCTGCGGGTCCTGAGTGAATTCCGGCAAGCTCGTTTCTGCCATGTGAATCAGGTGTAGAGCTTCGGCGGCGCGGCGGATGTCGTAATCCGGTCCTCCGGTGGCGGCATTTTTGGCTTGCACGGCATAGAGGAGCGCATGCGGCAGCAAGGGGCTGTCCTTGTGGAATTTGACGAGTTGGCTGAAGCAGTGATCGGCTTCCTGAAAGTTGCCCCGGACGAAGTTGATGTAACCACACCAGAACATGGCCTTGTCCGCGTAAGGGCCGGAAATGTCCTGCACCCAGATGTTGTTGAGGGTTTCCAGGAGCCGCCCCTCCTGATCGATAGCGGGCCGAGTGCGATCGAAGGGGTTCGGCCAGCGGGGGCGCCAGTAGAGGATGCCGGATTCGTCTTTGCGCCGAGCGAGTTCATCGCGGAAATCGTTGAGCCAGTAGTCGGCAATCTGATACATGCGGTTACAGGCATCGCGGCGATAAGCCCCAGCAGGGAAGTCCAGAAGTAGCCGGTGATAAGTATCCACAGCTTCCGGATAGTGGCCTTCGTGGAAGCGGCACTCGGCCTGGAAGAAACGTGCCCGTTCGGCTAGGTCAGTCGGATTGCCCTGGTTGTCGGCCAGTTTCTTGTAGATTTTGCGGGCTTGAGAGTAACGTCCCTCGGCGAAGAGGCGGTCGGCCTCGGTCATTTTCTCCTGGGCTTTAGGGTCCTGATAGCTGCTATCGAAGACGGCATGGCGGAACTGGACAGCCCGCTCGCGGAAGTTCTGCCAACTGTGGCAGCCAGTGGTGCCGACCCAAAGGGCGGCTAGCAGACACCAGAGGAGGAGCACCGTGCGGGGAGCGCCTAGACGGTGATATTTTGTTCTGGCTGTGTTACTGGCCATCCAGATACCTCAGCATTTTCGGTCGCCGGCCCAGTACCTGGGTAACGGCCAGACCCAGAGCCTGGCGGACATCACAGGGCGGGGGGAGGGAGGCGGGTAAAGCTTCCCCTTGCGACAACCGCTGCAACCACAACCAGCTACCGGGGGAGAGGCGTACTCCTTCCAAAACCCGGCTGCGGCATTGAGGGCAGACCACTCCACCCGCTGCCGGACTCCATACCACATCCTCCCCCCCGACGGACCCCCCGCAGACAGCACAGGCATCCAGGCGTGGGCTATAACCAACTTCCCGCAACCAAGCAAGTTCAAATTCCGTGGCGACTAGGGCAGGATGTCTACCGGCTTCGAGGGATTCCAAGGCGGAAATGGCGGTGTCGTAGAGGGTCGGGTGCGGATCGTAATCTTGGGTTCCTTCTGCGAGCAGTTCCGCCAAGTAGTAGCCGACATATAAAGCAGCCAAGCTTTTCCGTAGGATGGCAAAGCGCTGTTCTACCCGTGCTTCCGTGAGCAGGTCGAGTCCGCCGTGACCTTTGCGAATGACCATCACCCGGCAGACAGTAAGCAGGTCGAAAGCGATCTCGAAATTGGAGCGCAAGCGCCGCCCGCCTTTGGCCAAGGCGCGTATCTTGCCCCATTCGCGTGTGAAAAGAGTGACGATGCGGCTGGTTTCACTCCAGTCACTGGCTCGGACGACCAGTCCTGTTGCTGCTTCCGCTGGCATCCGTATGGCCCTCGGTATTCCACCCCAGGGATTGGGAGTATAGTGATGGTATGTCTAGGAATGATATGGAGCGTCTGCTGCCGTAAGCCGCAGTGAAGGCGTTACGGCCAGGGGGGCGGAGTAAAAATCGCCCTTCCTCGAAGGGGTAACTGCCGACAGGAAATGACGATGGTCGAACACACCAGTCCATTGAGATCAGGTTTGGGCCGTTCGCTCGCAGAGTTACGCCAGGAGTACAGCCAGGGTGGTTTGTCGGAAGAACAAGCCGGTGACGATCCATTAGCATTATTTCAAAGGTGGTTCGAGGAGGCTTTGGCCGCGGGTTTGCCAGAGCCGAATGCGATGGTTCTGGCTACGGCGGCTCCAGACGGGAAGCCTTCCGCCCGCATGGTCCTGCTCAAGGGTTTCGATGAACGTGGTCTGACCTTTTTCACAAGTTATCAAAGTCGTAAGGCCCGCGAATTATCCGCCAATCCGCAGGCAGCCCTGGTTTTTCCTTGGCACGCTTTGGAGCGGCAGGTGCGTGTGGAAGGGATCGTGGAGTTGACCAGCGCGGAAGAATCGGATGAGTATTTTCGGACCCGCCCCTTGGGTTCACGGCTAGGGGCCTGGGCATCCGAGCAGAGTGCAGTCATTCCGGATCGGGCCTATCTGGAACGCCTGCATACTGAATGGATGGCTCGATATCCGGATGGGAACATTCCGCGCCCGCCCTATTGGGGGGGATATCGCCTCGTGCCTCTCCTGTTCGAGTTCTGGCAAGGACGGCCTAACCGTTTGCATGACCGCATCCAGTTTTCCCGCAGCCGGGTGGGTGCTCCCTGGCAGCGCTGCCGTTTGGCCCCGTGATGACCAGCGAAACACCGGCGGAACGGCGCGGGCTTTTGGCACACGGCAAGGCGTGCTCCTGACGTTGCTTTTGGGATACTCTGCCGGATCGGGGAGCCAGTGGCAGTGCAAGGTATGACTTTTGGGAACTACCGTCATTGGGTGGGAAACAATGGCTTCAGTTCGAGAGGGAGGCGGAGCAATGCAACGACGTGAGTGGTTACAAAGCTCCTTGTTTACAGTATTGGCACACCTATCAGGTGGAAAATCGGATGGCACCGCGGCCCGGATCGGTTATTCCGATGGTTCCAGCTTGACAGTGGGGTCTTTCCCATCCGCTATCCTGGAGACGCTGGAACAGATCGATGGGGTTGTTCAGCAGGCCATCGAACGGGGAGAAACTGCGGGAGCCGTCGTGCACATCGTACACAAGGACCGCTCGCTTTATAGCAAGGCCTTCGGCGACCGTCTGCAACAACCCCACCGGCAGCCGATGACGATGGACACCCTCTTTGATCTGGCCTCGCTGACCAAACCTGTAGCGACGGCCAGTGCCATCATGTATCTGGTCGAGGCAGGACAATTGCATGTCAGTGACACGGTGGCCCGGTATTGGCCTGAATTTGCGGTAGAAGGCAAGGAAAAGGTCACTCTCGAACACTTATTGCTCCATACATCGGGGCTGATTGCGGACAATCCCCTGGCGGACTATGCGGCGGGTGCGAAGCAAGCCTGGGAACGGATGGCACGCTTGAAGTTGCTGAGTCCGCCGGGCGAGCGGTTCCGTTACTCGGACGTCGGCTATCTTGTCCTGGGCCGCGTGGTGGAACTGGTCAGCGGACAGTCCTTGGAAGTTTTTTGCCGCAAACAGCTCTGGGAACCTTTGGGAATGAAGGACACAGCTTATAAGCTAACCGAGGATCAGAAGCGCCGCTCCGCTGGGACAGGGCGCCGGCAAGAGCGGATGCTTCAGGGCGAGGTCCATGACCCACGAGCCGCTTTCCTCGGAGGCATCGCCGGTCATGCCGGTTTGTTTTCGACAGCTTCGGACCTGGCTCGATTCTCCCGCATGCTCCTGCGGGGCGGGGAGCTCGATGGGAAACGACTGTTCCGCGAATCAACCATCCGGGAATGGACAACTCCCCGCAAGGTAGCAGTGGGCCAGTCCTCCTCAGGGGCCGTAACCACCGGCTTGCGAGCCTATGGTTGGGACGTGGATACCCCTTATTCCGCACCACGAGGTGATCTGTTTCCCAGGGACCGCAGCTTCGGACATACCGGTTTTACCGGCACCAGTCTGTGGCTTGATCCGGCGACACAAACCGCGGTGATCCTGCTCACCAATCGCCTCCATCCTGATGAAAAGGGGAACGTGACTCCTTTGCGGCGGCAGGTGGGCACACTCGCGGCGCAAGCCGTCGGCTACGGCCAGGCGAAGAAAAAACCGTGATCCTACCGGAGGATAACCGCGGGAGTCGGTCAAAGGCCGGTAGATTAGCGCCGGACTTGCAGATTCTTGTGGCACAATGCTAAAGCGATGACAGCTTGCGCGGTGGCTACCAAAGGCTCGTTTTCTCGCACGAGTTCCAGAGGATTTTCCCAACGCCCATCTGGTTTCTGCTGGTTCAACAAAGCCTGTGCTAGCTCATGGGCCCAGTGGCGTTGTCCCGGCAAGACCAGTCGGTGCTCGGCGAAAGCGCGAGCTAGCGAACTGGCGTAATAGTAGTACACAGCGTTGCGATTGGAGGCATGATCGGGGATGTAGGCACCGGGATGTTCTGCGGCCTGGAAGTGGCGCAGGAGCCAATCAGCAGCGGCTCGGAGGCGGGCATCGTCCTGGAGTTGAGGGTCTGTGGCCTGCACTTTGTGGCAAAGGGCCAAAGCGCGGTAGCCGTCTGCCGTCATGCTCCCATAGGAAGGGAAGCCAGGGCCAGCGGGCTGTGAGGAAGCCGAAGATGTCGATAGCGGAGGGTTAGCCAAACCCGCTTTGTTGCGGACCGGGTCGCCGGGTACGAAGCGGAAACCCCCATCACGCACGTGGGAGGGAACCTCACTGCCCCAATTCTGCATCCGGCGAATGAAGACCAACGCTTTGCGAGCTGTGGCGGTATCCAGTGCCTCCGCTTGCGCTAGACCTTGCAAGGCAAAAAGTGTGGCCGACAGGTTCGACTCCGTGTGAGCTGGTGCGAACTTCCCCGGCTCCGGTTTGTAGGGGATGAGGCGGCAATAACCCCAACCGCCGTAGTGATCATCCTCCGGTTTCCAGCCGTTGGCCTCCGTTAATTGCCGTTGGAGCAAGTAACGGACCCAACCTTGGCGTAACGGTTTCATTTCCTGAGCGGTAGCGTGGGAGAAGACTTCCAGTGTTAAGGCCGCAGTGTAGACCGGGTATTCCAGTTGGTCCTCTTTCAGCCCGAGGGTGCCATCCGGCTGACTCCAACGGGCCAAAAAGCGGTATCCCCGTTGCAATGTGGGGAGCACATCAGGCAAGTCGGGGTCTACATCATAAGCGTGCTGAAGCGCCAGGAGGACCAACGGTGTCAAAGCGGAGCCATCCTTGAAAACAGCGTAAAGATCGGAACGCCAGGCTCCGTCCTGGTCCTGATGCTGGCGGAGGAACATGACGGCTTGACGGAGGGCGGCCGCGGTTCGGGTTGCTTCCACCTTTCCAACTCCAGATTGGGACAAGGAGTTGGCTGGCGGGGATTGATCCGCTTGGGAATCCGTACCTGCGGATTCAGGACAATCTGGGGGTTGACCCGGCGGGGTACATCCTGTCAGCAGCACCCCTCCCCAAGACAGAATTGTCAGGAGCAACAAGTGGCGTGCCGGAGTCATGGCTAGCGATGGATCGGGTGGAGTAGCGGGATACCCCGCCGACCTAATGGAATTTAGATTTGGTGTAGGCTACGTGATGGAATTTGGGTTTAGGGGATCGCTCCAGGGGCGGAGTTCGTCTGGTGTACTGGGCGATCCCCTCGAATCATTACGGTTAGCAGGTGACTTTTATTTGTCCGATTTGGGCACCTGGTTTTGGGAGGGCGAAAGGCTCCGTTTCTCCCGCTCCGCCGCAATGACTTCTACGGGGAAGGGAGTACGGTCGGCCATGAGAACGAGCAGAGCGGCAGCTGTGCAGAATGTGCGGCCCGTGATGCAGTGATGCCCTTGCCAAGAGCCATCGCGATCCTGGGCTGCTTCCAGTCCCTTGGTCATTCGGGCATCCCATTCCTCCCACTCTTTGCCTCCTTTGAGCACCAGGGTTTCACTGATGTTGAGGAAACTGAGGAATTCCTCACCGCCGTTGTTGCCGAAGCCTGCCAGGAAGCGCTGATCTCTCGCGTTGCGAGTTAGGTCGGCTTGGACAGCGGCGTTTTGCCGTTCCAGGCGGTCCAGCTCGGCCAGTTTCCGTTCCGCGGCTAGCCGGGCTGCGGGTGGAGCATTTTTGTTTTGGAGGACTTCTCGGGCCTTGGCTGCATCCAGACGTAGGCTATTGACCACGTCTTGCAGATTCCCAGCACCCTGGCTCGCGCTGTAGAGAGCAATGCCAGCGTCGGAGGGCGCGGCAGGTCCAGCAGCGGGGCGAGCGGGGCGAGCACCGTCGGCACCTGCCAGGCCAAAGCCTCCTGCCGGCGCACGGCCAGCGTTGTCGGCTGCCGTTTTCGCCTGAGCCACAATACGCTTCAGCACAACCTCGTCCACCTGAGCGCCGCGCTCCCGTGCACGGGCTACGCTCTTATTGGCAATTCCAATCGAGAGAGTAGATGCCCAGCCGACATTGCCCGCAAAGCTGCCATCTGGTCCCTGATGCCGCACGATCTTGGTCATCGTCTTTTCCAGAGCTGCCACGACCCGCGGTTCCAAACGTCCGGCTTTCCCCCGCAACTCGGCGAGCACCAAGTTCGCCATGAAGGTGTCCACGTATCGCCCGATCTTGCTCTGCAATTGCGTGCCGCGGATATCGGTGACATAAAGCGAGTCGCTGTCCGCTTTTTCCACGTGCTTGAGGATGAACTCCAGACCTCGTTGGACGGCTTCCCGGTACTCGCCCTCGGTCGGTGTATTACCCGCTCGAATCAAAGCGAGCAGGGCAAAGGCGGTATTGCCGACATCGGAGGGGTCCTCGACATTGGGTCCCTCAATTCGTCCGCCGCCGATATTCTGGCGCCAGCCACCCCCCTGATTCCAGCCGCCATCCGGCCGTTGGTTTCTCACCAAGTATTCCAAGCCTTTCTTGACGGCAGGACTGAGGGGTTTCGGCTTGACTGCAAAATCTGTCTTGGCAATGTCATTGGTGACTTTCACCGGAGAAATGGATTTATCCGGCTTCGATTCGGGCAGATAGTGATCCGATACTTCACGAGCAGGCTCACCGACTACGCCCCCTCCGGGAATAAGCTCAAATCCCCCGCCGGAGGGGTAACCCGCCGGGGGCGGCGGTCCTTCACGCGGCGCTACGGGCGGTGCTGGACGCCGCACAGGCTTCTCGTCGGCTTGCAGCCAATAACTGCTTCCGAACAGAACACCTGCTCCCAAACTCAGGGCAAACAACGCACGGCGCAACGTCTTTGACATGGCTTTTCTCCTGAACCTCAATCATACGGACAGCGGCGGGTAGCTCACCTTCGGGAAAATTACACGCCGGAGCACGGATGAGTTGTTCTGTTACCGGGCGCCCGCTTCTTGCCTTTCACCGATGCTCGATAGTATTGACGAGGTACCTTGGGATTTCGTTTGCCCGTTCCGGTTTTTTCCGAAAATTAGCATCACGACCTTGACAAGCGGAGACCGGGTGAAGTCGGTGGGCCAACCTAATCCTTTGTCTTTGGCCTTGGTGAATCTATTTTCCTCCTAATTTTTTGTGGTTTCCAAGAAAACGGATGGGAAACAAGACACGTGACACGAGGGCGCGTGGTCTGCCGAACTAGCATTGGGAAAAACTAGTCTTGTTTTTTGGCTCCTGGATTGCTAAATTGTTCACCAAATGAGTAGCATTAGTCTGCTTTGTGTGGTTAGCGTGGCATTTGGGGTATCAGGAAAGCTGAGGAAGGGATCATGGCGGTTGAAACGGGTTTTCGTACGCAAGTATACGACGATATTACCCAAACGATAGGGCATACTCCGCTGGTCCGGCTACGGCGTGTGGTTGGGAATACTAAAGCCACGGTGCTGGGGAAGCTGGAGAATTTCAATCCCCTGTGGTCCGTCAAGGATCGGATCGGGGTGGCAATGATCGATGCAGCGGAGAAGGCGGGGAAAATCACGCCGGAGACAATCATCATAGAGCCGACGAGTGGGAATACGGGGATTGGCTTAGCATTCACCTGTGCTGCCCGCGGTTACAAGCTGATGGTGACAATGCCTGAGAGCATGTCCTTGGAGCGCCAGCGACTGCTCAAGGCGTTCGGGGCCAAGGTGGTCCTGACTCCCCGCGAATTGGGCATGCGCGGGGCGGTGGCTGAGGCCAATCGGATCTTCGAAGAATTAGGAGGTGAGCCGCGCGCCTTCATGCCCCAGCAGTTCAAGAACCCCGCTAACCCGGAGATACACCGGCGTACGACGGCGGAAGAAATCTGGCGGGCGACCAATGGCCAGATTGACATTCTCGTGTCCGGCGTCGGCACAGGGGGAACCATCACAGGATGCGGGGAAGTGCTCAAAGCCCGGAAGCCTAGCGTCCGATGCATTGCCGTGGAGCCGGCGGCTAGTCCTGTCATCACCCAACATCTCGTCCAGGGGATTCCCAAGGATCAAGTCAAACCCGGACCGCACAAAATCCAGGGTATCGGCGCCGGTTTTATTCCTGATGTCTTGAATGTGTCCATCATTGACGAAGTTATGACAGTTACAGATGAAGAGGCTTTTGAGATGGCCCGGCGCTTGGCCAAGGAAGAGGGAATGCTCTGCGGTATCTCTTGTGGGGCAGCCGCCGCTGCCGCGGTGAAAGTCGCCCAGCGACCCGAAAACGCAGGCAAGGTGATCGTTGTCATCCTGCCGGACCTCGGAGAACGCTATCTCTCCACCGCCTTATTCCCGCAGGATTGATCCCGTCCTCCTGGGCACAAAAAGGTAGGGATTACACTCTGCCTTTGGTGGAGGGGGTGAGGATTCACACTGGCATCTTACCGGCCGGCCTCACTTTTGCTTGCTAAGTTTGGGAATGAGACGGGGCTGTCCCCAAATGGGATGTTGGATGTCGCCATCCAATTCAAAGATCACCTCCATGCGCTGACGCCGCTGAGCCTTATCTTCCCATTCGATGGCCAGGGTGCGCTGGTTGATGGCTTCTAGTATGCGCCAACGGCCTTCAAAGCGGTGGTCAGGTGGACCCATCGGTGTCGACATTGTCAAGCTCACGCGGCCGTCCGTCTCATATACGATTGTGATCGGATAAGGCAGGTCCGTGTGCCAGGTACCGGGGAGTAATTCGCGTTTTTCGGCAATGATGGCCCGTGCCACATCTTCTGGCAAGGGTGGTAGCTTCGGCGGAGGGGGCATCGGCGGGGGTGGCGGGATACCGCCGCTCCGTTTCGCAGCGGGACGGTCTTGGGATTTGTTGGATGCATTGGAACCATCATCGGTAGGACCGAACACAGGTTCTGTTGCGTTGCTATCCGAGGTAGCAGCAATATCCCGTTGGGGAACCATCTTCTGGTAGTAGAGATATGCCAGGCCCCCAACCACCCCGATTAGCACTAATGTGCCTGCGGCATAACCCCACCAGGGAAGGGGGGAGTTGACAGGCGGTGGGGCGGTTTCACAGGGTGCTGTTGGTTCGGCTATTTCCGCGGCATAAACTTCTTGTTGGTCGGATAACGGAGTCAAAGCCGGGAATGCGTGCCCGCATTGGGGGCAATGGAGCGAATCCTCCGGCCAGGCGCCACTTTCCAGGATGACTAACGACTGGCAGGTGGGGCACTGGAATGAAATCGTTTCGCGCATTGATGTCTCCTTGCAAGGTGGAACCTGGGGGAGGAAGGGACTTTTGTCAGAATCTTCCCTCGTGCGACACCGGAGCTAAGCTCGTAACGAGAATCGCTGGGAGCGAATCCAGGTGTGGAATCTCAGAGAGACTACCGAGGCCATGCCTGCCTCATTTCTGCATTCAAGTTACACCCTGCCGCGCGAGATGCAAGGGGCGCTCCGGGATGAATTGAAGGCCGCTTGCTTTAGATACGGAAACTCAATTTGCGGCTTACGACCGGATAGCCAGATCACGTGGGTACCTCAGCTTTTTATGCTGAAGGCAGTGAAGTTTGGAATAGGTCCAGGCCCTCAATTGCGCATCAGAATGGCGCCCTCACCGTTACGCAGTGTGATTGTGGTGATAGGAGGACCGAGTGTTCCATCAGCTTGAAGGCGGCGGAATGTGCCTCCGAGGGAATGCGTGGTGGCTGTCGCATCATCCGTCGTTCCGTTGCCCACCCCCAAGGTATAGGAGAGGGGCTTGTACAACACGAGAGCTTTGCTGTAGTCCCGTGCGTAGATGCGATAACCGAGGCGGGGATTGGCGGGATCATTCCCGCTAGCGAACAGGCGCATCGAGCCAAGTGGTTGGCCGACATCAACTGCTGCGGCAGGCGACCAGTGTTCGCTCCAGGATGATGAGGGATTGTATCCTCCGAAAAACATGAGGAAGGTGCGCTGGGGATCGGCGAGCAGGTAGTAATAGGCCAGGGTGGCCAGTTGCGTTCGTGGATCGGTGGGGCTGGTAGCACCTGGGTGGCTGTCGAGCACCAGATAGGCAGAGCGGCCCGGCGCCAACCTTGCACTGACCAGATCGGCTACATCCAGCACCTGAGTCCAGTTGGTTTGGAGGGGGCGTAGTAAGAATTCCTCAAAGCTAGCGGCTGCGGCAGTGGTGAGAGGTACGGCATCGTAACCCCCGCCTGCGGTGTTGAGCATCACCCATTTCGGGGCAATGGCACGACTGATGGCGGCCACCAAAGCCGCAGAGTCAATGTCAAAGGCGGCGGTGGCTTCCTGTACGCTAATGCCGCTGAAGGGAACACGCCCAGTCGCATTGTCGAGGAATAAACCATCGGCTAAAGGGTTGGCTTGCAACAAGCGCAAGTGATAGTCCGCAGCCCAACGGCGGACGGCTACATCCGAAGGGTTGGTGACAAAGCGCATCTGCCCATAGTAGGGGTAGAAGAGTCGAGTTTCGTACACAAATCGTGCCTCGTATCCGGGGCGGCGGCGGGCATATTCTGTATCGTTGAGATAACCGTCGCCATCGCGGTCCGCTGAAGCGTCAAAGGCAGGGATGACGCCACTAGTTCCGCCATTAGCCTGGACATAATCTCGCCCGAGCGCACTCTGCCAGATGGCTTGGGCTTCACTCGTGCCGGCAGTCACGCGGAAGCGGACATAGTAGAGGCGCGGCCCTCCGGAGAGGGAGGCCGGTTGCCAATCCCGCGGGGGATCGAAAGTCAAACGGCCGTTCTGCCGCTGCCCCGCCGTTGTGTCTGCCAAGAGTGGCAAAGGTTTCCAGGAGACCACTTGTCCTTGGGCATTGACAGTGGCGGCGTATTCCCACACTCCGCTCCATCCGCTCTCTGCCGCTTTCTGCAAGGTTAGGTTGATCTCGCGAAATGGATCGGGATATCCCAAAGCTGTAGTGGTTCCCGCCCCTCCGAGGCGGACGCCGCTTCCCCCTCCGCGGGCTGCTGTCGTGACCGGAATGTTGTTACCCGCGGGAGTCGTTTGCACGGCGGACCAGAACCAGGTCACCGGCTGTGAAGCTGGACTGGAACCGCGGAACGGCGTCGCACGGGTCACATGGTAGAAGGCCAGCTCACGCGACACTCCCATACGATCCGCATAACTGAGCCAGTCTGTCAGCAGGTCTTGGTACAAATTCGAGACGTTGCTGTAGATCAACTGAGGTGTAGCCGGAGCGATTCGATCGATCAGGCTCAAATAGCGAATGTTCGGGACTACGAGGTCCACAGAGGTTTGCAGGAGCTGTTGTTCCACGCTGCCCATCGGGTTGCCGCTGTAAGCGAGCTGGGCGACGCGGATGTGGGGCAGATGCCGGGGAATATCGGGGACAAAAAGGGGGTCCTGACCGTCGTTTTGCGTCGTGAATGAATACTCCGCTACACCTAGGTTGCCTTCGCTATCGTAGGCCCGAACCTGAAGCAGGTGAGAACCGTTGGTTAGGGTGGCGGTGTCCACAGTCCAGCGAGCGGAAGCGTTGGGAAAGACTGCACGCAAAACCCCATCCAGCCGGAACTCCAGGCGGGTAATTGTGCCCGTTGCCACGGCCTGGAAGGTAACATCGCCGGAGAATGGGCTACTCCCTGATACAGGAGCGACCGTCACGGCCGGATTGCTGTTACTGTCAAGGGCATGAGCGCGGAAATCGTCGAAGACCAGAGTGCCAGCATAGGCCGCAGCTCGGATCAGACCAGCCTGCCCTCCGGAAGGCAGCGTTCCATCGCGTATCTCCAGAGCGAAGTCTGGAGTATCTGACCAGCTTCCATCCGCCGAGAGCCACTGTTGCGTATCCTCGCGGATGACAGCCACGCGCAGGCGGTCCCCGATGGCGCTCACTTGGAGGCGGACCCATTGATGGCTCAGCCACTGCTGAGACCGAAGGGTGCCCAAAACCACCTCTTGCCCCTGGACGACGCGGATCAGCGACACTTCGACGCCCCGACGCAATTGAGCGGCATAGTAAGTGGGAGTGCTGCTGTTCCAATCGCTACCCCGGATGAACACCCGCGCGGGAATGAGACTATCCGCATAGATCAGGGCTGAGGCAGCGACATCGGCAGGCCAATGAGTACTGGGTCCGATCGCGGCGGCGGTAGTTGAGCCGCCCTCGCTGGCTAAGGCACGAGGCAGACTGGCGGCGCGGGTCGATGTGACGGCCCAGCTTCCTGCTGCTCCGGTCACGACCGGTTGCCAGCCCTCCGGTAAGTCCCCTTCCGCTACACGATCGAAGTTCTCGAAGATACCCGGAGGTTGAGGGATTTGCCAGAGGAAATCATCGATGGCCACATCGCCGGTATAACGAGGCAAGCGTCCGATTCCTACGGTTCCGGTCATGGGACGCCAACGGGTAGTGACCGTCAAGGCGCTGGTTTCAGTGTTGCTCCAAGTCCCTTGAGCAGTTAAGTATTGTCCATTATCCAAGCGCACCACTTGAACCTGGAGTGTGGTTCCCTGGGGTCGGAGCCAGACCTGAACCCACCGATTCGAGAGATACGCGGCGGGGATATTGCTGACTTTTCCCAACACCGTGACTTGCCCGTCGATCACTTCCAGCGCCTCGACATTCAGTCCACGTGTGATGGCCACCGCGAGGTAGCTGGGAGTGGAGGTGTCCATGTTCACACCTCGGACGAAGACATAGACAGGCGCCAGAGTGCTGGCCAACACACTCACGGCCGCCGCCGTGTCGGCGGGGAGAGCGATCTGCGGTCCCGTCCAGCCCCCGCTGCGACTACTGCTGGCACTGCTAAACAGGCCGATACTGCCGTTGATCCCAGCGGAACTGGCGGTATGGAAGGTAGCAGCAGGTTCGCTGCTGCTGCTCCAATTGTCCGGCAAAAGAGGAGGAACGGTGGAGTCAAATGTTTCCACCATCCCTGCGGGAACTTCCCGACTTTCCAGGCATTCCAAGTGGAGGAGGGCAGGCGGGGCTTGCCTCATGGCCGGGTCGCTCCTCGACGGTGTGCGTCAATGTGTGAGCTAATTCGGCCAAAGTGCAGGCCATCACTCGATGAGAATGGGACGGAATCGTTCCCTGACACCCCCAAGGGGGGCCAGAGGATGCGCGTAATATCTACAATGCGTTGGATCGTTACCCCTGCTGTAGGTGTTGATCTTGTTTCGACTGTCGAAAAACTTCCCTGGAAATGACATGTTCAGGGTTCGGCGGGTTGACCTGCTGGGCCGATGCGGAGCAATCGCAGCGTGGGATGGCGCGGCCCGCCTTCGATAGGGTGCCCAGCCATAACGACGACGCGCTCTCCTATGGTGACGACACCGGAGGCAAAGGCATCCGCGACGGCAGCCGCCATGCGGTCTTGTCCTACCGTCACCGGTCGCATCAGCACACCCGTCACTCCCCAACTCAACGTCAATTGCTGGAGGACCGCCTGCCGGCTTGCCACCGCTATTATCCTTACCCAGGGCCGATGACGGGCGACCAATCGGGCCGTTCGGCCCGTCACCGTGGGGATGATCAAGGCGGTGGCCTTTTCTTCAACGGCCAGTCGGCATGCGGTAGCTGTGAGTGGTTCCTCACCCTCGTGAAGCGCCCGCGGCGCCGGAACATCGCCTCCCAGGGCCGCTCCGTTGGCCCGCATGTGCTGTTCTGTTTCCTCGGCGATCCGCGCCATGTAGCGCACGGCGTCCAAGGGATACTGCCCCACGGCGGTTTCCCCGGAAAGCATGACGGCATCGGTGCCATCACAAATTGCATTGGCAACGTCGCTGACCTCAGCCCGTGTGGGGCGGGGATTGCTCCGCATGGAATCGAGCATGTCGGTGGCGATGACGACTGGCCGGGCAGCCGCACGTGCCCAAGCGATGAGCCGCTTTTGCACCATGGGAACTTGTTCGAGGGGGATTTCCACGCCCAAGTCTCCACGCGCCACCATGATACCATCGAAGGCGCGGAGGATGCTTTCGATCTGTTCCACGGCTTCGGGACGTTCAATTTTGGCCAAAAGGGGTGCTTCCAGACCCACTGCCGCACAGGCAGCGCGGGCCGTTTCCGCAGCAGCAGCATGGCGGACAAAAGAGAGAGCCACCCAGTCCACCTTCTCCGCCGCGGCTATTTCCAAGGCTCGACGATCCCGTTCCGTCACCGCGGGGAGTGACAAACGAGTGTCCGGTAGATTGAGTCCTTTGTTCGGACTGAGCACGCCGCCGATGGCCACGCGGGCTGCCAGCCATCGCCCCGCCCATCCTGTAGCCTCCCATTGCATCCGCCCATCATCCACTAAAAGACGCTGGCCGGGCCGAATCTCCGCCAAAACCTGTGGCTCGGTCACGCCCACCACGTGCGGTAGACTCTGCCAATCGTCTCCAGCGGTCAGATAAATCCAGTCCCCCGGCTGAAGAGATACTGGTGCCGGAAGCAACAGCCGTAGCTTAGGCCCAGGTAAATCCGCTAAAACACCTGCGATCCGCCCGGTCTTGGCCGCTGCTTGACGCCAGGCCCGAATGCGCCGAATGTGATCTTCTGGCGTACCGTGAGAAAAGTTGATTCGTGCGACATCCGCTCCCGCCTTCAGCAAAGCTTCCAACTGCTCTAAGGTATCCGTGGATGGCCCCAATGTAGCAATGATCCGTGTCCGCCGCTGGCTATTATTCATCCTTTGCTTCCCATTTCACAGGACTGTTCTCCAATTGGCTAGGACTTGCTAGCCTTACCCTTCCTGCGCGCAAGCTTGCACCAAGCCGGGATCGTGGTGGCGTGAGCAGTTTGTGTTTGTCTGCTCTCGCTGTTGATGAGTGCTTACCGTTCGCCGCCGATGCAGAGTAATAGGTATCGGCTGGTACCTTCCGTTCCGGAACTGCCGGACTCGGATGGCAAGGGCTTCCGGGGGAGAAACGACGGGCACGGGCCGGTAGGCCGGCATGAGCTACTCCACTTCAGCCACGTGGAGGTACCGGTTGAATAGTCCGATCCCGCCTCTCTACTGAAAGCGATAGAGTTTATTCCACACAGACCAAGTCAGTCCCGATGGCAAGGAAGTGCACCACGGGACTCACCTCAGTAGAAGAACTTCACAAGGCGGAAGGCCGCCCGTCTCAGCAGGCCTACTCTCCGACGTAAGGAAGCAAACCCATGAAGCGTGCCCGTTTGACGGCTTCCGCCATCGCACGCTGATAGGTGGCGCACAAACCGCTCCGCTTGCGTCCGAACAGCTTGGCATTGCTCGTCATCATCTTTTTGAGATTGGCTACGTCCTTGTAATCGACAAAGGCCGGCCGGGGACATCCCTGCTTGGTGCAGTAACGGCATTGCAAATGGCGATGACGCCGTAACTTCTTCGGTTGCATGACTTCCTCGCTCCTCTCAAATTCCAGCGGTTTATTCCAATGGTTTATTCCCCTCCCGGAGGGCGGGCCATTTCGTGCGGGCGGAGGTTATGATGGCCGCTTCTATCGGAAGTCCAAAATGACTTCCCCCTGTGCCGGGTTTCCCTTAGCGCGACGGGGCCGGATGGCGGACAAAACATCCCTTCGCCCGCAGCTCTACCCCACGGGAATAGTTAGCGTAGTAACCGGGATGGCTGCGAAAAGAGGGGAAAGGGTGATGGGAACGATATAACTGCCAGAAACCATCACAGCTCATACTCCCCTTTCGGTTCGGTTTTGCGAACATCGGTGATGTCGGCCACCATGATGACGGGGAGATAGCGCTCCTGTCCTGGTACCTTGACGAATTGGATTTGTCCCTTGACTTCCACCCAATCGAAATCTTGGAAGCCGCTGAGGGCTTGAGGAACCACAATGCGAACACGCAAGGGGACCGTATCGGCGGCACAGCAAGTCATCTTGAGGCGGAAGAGAGTAAACTCCTTATCTCCCAAGCGGCGAAAGCGGCCTTCCAATATGGCGATCTGCCCTTGCAGGCTTTGCCGTTTGGCTTCGTCAAAGGCTGCATCATTGAGATCATTGAAGCGCATCCGCCGTCCTTCGCCGCTGAGGACTTCCAGACGGGGTTGGCTGCCGTCGGGCTTGCGTGTCTCCAGGAGACGCAAGCCAGTCTTCGTCTTCAACGTCCGTTGAAGGCTTCCATCTTCTAGGGTTTTTTCTGCGACAACCTCGGCGTCTTTGGCCAACTCCTGGAGCAATTCTGTCCCGATGGACGATTCCTGACCCAGCATGCGAAGTTGGCGTTCCTTGCTGTAGGTGGCGTTGGGAAGACCGAGGAAGTACAGCGACACCGGGAATATCAACACGAGCATACGGGCCATTACCCACGACAGATCGTGGCTGTGCCCGTGGTCGGCGTGGTGTTCGTCTTCTTCATCAGCGTTTGCATCACTGCGATCCGGTTCGGGAGTGGGTTGTGAAGGCGAGGATTCCCTGCCTGTGGAACCATAGGAATCGCTTGCAGCAGAAGGTGAATCCGTCTGCGTAGGAACGCGCTCCTGCTCCCCATGAGAATGACCCTCGGCTGACGCGGGGAAATGCGTGTGCGCGGCATGAGTGCAACCGGGGTGGTGCTCGTGCTGGTGATGATGGTGGGTGTGGTCATGATGATGGTGTTCGTGCTCATGATGGTGGTGGGCGTGGGAATGCACGTGTAGATGGCCATCGTGGATATGCACATGGCCGGCATGAGCATGCACCTGGCTGGCTTCATGCCAAACGGCGACCGCCCGGAGAACCACCAGAGCCAAGATCGCAATGCCGCCGCCGAGAACCCAGGCATGGAACTGCGGAGCCAGCAGATTATTGAGCATTCCGCCGCGATACATCTGAATGGCGACGAAACCGAACAGACCCGCGACCAGAATGGTGAGCAACTGCTCTGTGAAATATGCACTGATAGCTTCACCATCGTGATGATGGTGATGGTCTGAGTGGTCGTGAACGTGGGTGTGGTGATGTGCATCTGCCATAGTCTACATCTCGTGTCGTGTAAGAGTTTCGTTAGCTTAGTCGTAATCGTCCCTAACCGCTGGCTAACCCGGTAATCCCGTCCAGCCGTTGAGCTGGTAGATCAGGTGGACGATAGCGGTGTAGAGGAACACTTGCGTGGTCACCGCCACAAGGATGATCAGGATCAGCCGGGGGCGGAAAATTCGCGTGTACATCATCATTAACTTGATGTCCACCATCGGGCCATAGACGAGGAAGGCCAATTTGCCCGAAATGTGCAGGCTGGTGAAGCTCGCGGCGACAAAGGCATCCGCCTCACTACACAAGCACATCAGGGCGGCCAATAGCATCATACCGGCAATGACCAGGAGCGGAGCTTCCCGCGACAGGCGCTCGACTTCGTCCGGCGCGATGTACTGCTTGGCCACAGCCGCCAATACGGCTCCTAGAATCAGAAACACTGTGATATCGACAAAATCATGCAAGGCGGTGGCCGATATATGGCTGAGTCGCTGGAACATAGATCGCCGTGGAGAGGCGCCGGCAGCAGGGGAAGTGGAAGTTTGGCCCTTCCCTGGCGAGCCAGGGTGTGCTAAGGGAGTCAGCAAATCGGTACCATACTTGCGATACTGTCCGTGCACGATCAAGGCGGTGACCACGGCTACCAGAAACCCCAAGCCGCAGCGCAATCCCACCATTTCCGGCCCGATCTTGTGATCCCGGAAAGCAAACCAGGTGCTGAAGATGACGACCAAGTTGATGATCGGCCCGGCTAACAGATAGGCGATGCAGCAAGCGAGGGGAAGTCCCTTGCGCAGCAGCCGGCGCATGACGACGACGATTCCGCACTCGCACATCGGGAAAACGAGTCCCAAGCCAGCCCCTACCATGACGGAAGGGAGTAGGCGGGGCGGTAAAATGCGGGTGATGAATTGCTGGGGCAGAAACTCTTCCAGCACCCCAGCAACCATCGCTCCCACCACGATGAACGGCATCGCCTCCCACAAGATGGCGCTGAAGGTGAGCAGAAAATCCAGAAGCGTTGGATCCACGAGTCACCTCAATCCGCGAGCGGAAAATCACCGGCTCGAATCATCCCGGCGGGAGGAAGCACTGCCATACTTGCTCGACAACACGCAGGGATTATGGCGGTGGCTTCCTCACCGGGTTTCGTTCCGTTATTGGCATTGTCCGAAGGGCTGCGGCGGAGAGCAAGCCTCAAGAAGTCTCGTGGTGCAGGGGAGGGTGATCAGTCGGGTGGTCCGGCAGAGAGGAACAACCTAACAGCGGAGCGAGGCGGTTCCAGACCCGGCGTAGGACCATAGTGCCAAAAAAGAACACGACCGTCAGCACTACAATGAGACCACTGGGGCCAAAGGGAATCGGTTCTCCACCGCCCAAGCGTAGCTCGACACTGTTACGCAGCCCGAAGCCGAGCAGGCCGGCTCCCAGGCACAGAGCAATCGTGAGCCAAAACATTTGCCGCAGATTTCGGGCCAAATTGGCCGCGGCGGCTGCCGGTACGACCAACAACGCATTGATGAGCAAAGCCCCAACTGCCTTGATCGAAAGATTGACCACAAGAGCCAAAAGCACGATAAACAGGTAGTCGTTGAAGCGCGTGGGCAAACCGCGAGTGCGGGCCAAAGTCGTGTTGAAACTGGCGAAAACAATCTGATTGTACCGCCAGGCAAAGAGCGGCGCGACCAGGACCAGTACCAGGAGTAGAAGGAATAGGTCCTCATCGGGAATCAGGACCAAGTTGCCGAAAAGGAAGTACTCCGGGTTGAAGCTGCTCTTCACCGCCAGAATCTGGAAGAGCATTGCACCGAAGCCGATGGCAAAGGCGAAAAAGACTCCAATGACCGTATCGTGAGCCAGGCCGGTGCGTTCCCGAACGTAAACCATACCGATACCCGCGGCAATGCCGAAGGTGACCATGACGAGCGGCACGACCCAGGTGGCCACACTCCGATCGGCATGGGTGAGCAGTACGCCGAGATACCCCAAGGAGACGCCGGCGAAGGCACAGTGGGCCATCGCATCGGAGAAGAACGCCATGCGATTGCCGACGACCAGAGAGCCTACCATGCCGCAGAGAGTGCAGACGATAATGACAGCGAGCACTCCCTTGACAACAAAGAGTTCCGCCCCGCTTTGCTGGGCGAGCAGTTCGACCAGTTGGCCCAGGGCCTTTACGAGCATGGCAGGCACTTCTGGTGCAGGAGGGTTCGAGCGCCGAGGTGCAGGATTTGCAAAGCCTGTTGCGCCTGTTCCGCTGTAATGACCAGTGGCGGTGCAATCCGCACAACCTTCTTGGCGAGCGGTCCGAGAAGATGAACGCCTGGTTGCTTGGCTCCACTGCCGCGATAGGCAGCCAGAACGAAAGCATTGGCCCATTCGCTGGCGGACCGGCCATCATAATCCTGCATTTCCACACCCCACACCATTCCCCCTTTCTCGCCACGCACCGCTGCCACAAAGGGGTATTCCCGCAACGCGACCAAACCGGCTTCGATCTGCTCGGAGACGGGGCGCATCGCGGCCAGTACGTCCCGGCTCTGATATTCCGAGATAGTGGCGAGCACTGCGGCGCAACCGAGGGGGTGGGCGCTGTAGGTGTCCGAAGCATCGCCATAATTCAGCGCAGCGAATACATCCGCTCGGCCTGCCGCCGCCGCTACGGGAACACCATTGCCCAATCCCTTGCCCAACACCACAATATCTGGCTCTAAACCGTAGGTTTCAAAGGCGAAAAGCGATCCTGTCCGGCCGAAATTAGATTGCACTTCATCCAGAATGAATAAGATGTCGTTCTCCCGGCAGAATCGCTGCAAGAGTTGCAAGTAAGCCTTGGGAGGATGGAAGGAACCGCCGCCTCCCAGGTACGGCTCCGTGATCAGGGTGCCGATCTTGCGCCCAAATTGGTGAAGCACCTGCTGCAATTCCCGTTCGTAAGGAGTGGGGTCGAAAAACTGATCCCGCTGGCGGACATCCCGGCATTCCTCCATGGGGAACGAGATGAAGCGCACGCGGGGATCACGTTCCGGATCGGTCTCGCAGCCGGTGACGGCTTGGGCGAGTCCCTTTTTGCCGTGGAAGCCGTAGCGGGTGGCCAGGATCATCGGGCGATCACGCTGGAAGGCAAGCGCCGCCCAAAGGGCCTTTTGAATGGCTTCCGAGCCGGAGGCCGCCCACAGGACTTGCTCCAGCCGCCGTCCACCCGGACGGGATTGCAGCAACTGCACCAGAGCCTGCACGGCGTGGGCTTCCACTGCCGTCATCGCGTTGTAAGCCGTCAGTGGAACCGCTAGGCCGAACTCCTCCGCATTCCCAGGAACAATACCTGGCCTGGGTCCGGAGGCTGCCGATGGCCACCATTCCCCCTGGGAGGTGGTGTTACTGTCAGCGGAACCTGCCTCTGCTGGCACAGGCCAGCCCATGAGGGCAAACCACTTCCGTGTCCACGTCCGGGGATAGTGTCCCAGATTGGCTACCAGAACACCGGAGGTGAAGTCGTAGAGGGGGCGGCCATCGGCAGTCCACAGCAGGACACCACTGGCACGTGTGAGGGCAGCTTGCGTCGGGGTGTAGGTCCGCAGGGACTTGGGTTCCCCGAAGTGAAGGACATGCCGGATCCGATTCCCTTCAGGTTCCTCGGGGTGTTCGATCTGCGGGGGCAGCGTCGGCTGGGTGTGAATCGACCAGCCGAGGCCGCCTGCGTCCTGGGCGATGTCCGCAGAAGACACTGTGGTTCCATTCGCTTCGGCCAGGACGGATGTATTTTCCGCACGACGGGACAGTTCAGCGGTCCCAACCGACAAGGAATCACGGGCTGGTGTCATGGGCGTTTCCCCATCTGGGTATGTACGGGGTGACTGCTTTTAGGATAGCAGAGGCAAACAGGGTGCTAGGTCCCCTTCTTCTCCGCCGCCTCTCGTGGTCCGTATGATCGCTCTAGCGAGAAATTTGGGATGTCCATATCGCCTGCTGCGCCGCCAGGGAATCAGACGGAGGGGGCGTACAATACGACTTTCTCCGGGCAACCCGGCTCGTAAAGGACCAGCCCCCCATCAGGTCCATTGACTCGGACAACGCAGCCGGTTTTCCCTCGTGCAGCACGTTCCAGGATGGCCTCCAGGGCTTGCACGATGGCAACGCATCGCCGGTCTGCTGCAAGATCGTTATAGTCCAATTGCTGCATAGCGCGTAGCCTTTGGTCCCGTTGTTGGGGTGGCCCGCCGTACTCCACGTAGGCTACCTCCCGGAAAAAACGCTCCAGAACTTCAATCCCGTAACCCCGGCGGCGCCGCTGGCCCCAAGGCTCCAAAAATTCCGCATTATAATGATGGTTCGGCGTGATTTTGAATTCCCGAGGGTTATGCCCTTCGACCGTCACCTCAACCCCCCGCTTGCGTTGGTGAGCGTTCCAAACCCCATTGTCAAACCGGAACTGGACCTCCTGTTCCACGTAACCGGGGAAATTGTCGGGGTTGACCCAACTGGTATGGATGTCAAAGGCGGCCTCCCGCTGATCGGGGTGTCGATACACCACCTGAAGTTGGACCGAATCCCACGTATAACCATCCGGACTGCCCACCAATCCGCGCTGGCCAGTAGCCGTCACACGATCCAGCGACCAATCGGGGCCGAAGGTGAAGTCGATCAGCTTCAGGTAATGGACCGCGACATAGGTCGCCGGATTGCGGCCGTGAATCCATTCGGCGAATTGGCTGCCGCTGATGGATTTGGGTTCCAGCAGAGAGCAATAGCCGTTGTTGACGTGCCTCAGGATGCCGTCACAGACCAGGGTACGCAGGCGTTTATGGTCCGGGTCCAGCAGTTTATGATAAACGACTTTGGCCAACACGCCTTGACGCTGAGCCAAGGCAACGAGTTCATCCAGTTCGCTCAAATTCAGAACCGAGGGCTTTTCGATCAGCACATGCTTGCCGGCTGCCAAGGCGCAGCGGGCTGGTTCGTAATGCCGATTATCTGGCGTAGCGATGCAGACCACCTCAAGAGGTTGACGAAGCAATTCCTTCAAGGCTTGAGCACCCGCCAGATTCTGGCACGAGGGAAAGAGGTTGGCCCGGTGTTGTAGGTATCGGGCAGCACGTTGACCCGTGCGGGACACCAAAGCAGCTAGCTGCACCTGCACCGGGCCGGTCGCTACGTCGTAAAGGGGCGTCTCTGCCGCGGTCTCGAAGAAGGGGGCATACGTCTCCTCGAATATCATGCCCACGCCCACCATTCCCACGCGGAGTTGAGGCATCGTTTGTGACGTAGTTCCCATGGGACACCTGCCCGAGGTTCCTTGTAATCCCTTGAAGACACCGGCTGCTGGGGCGCGGCTTACTTACTCACGCCAGCTCAAAGCTTCCTCTTGATTCTGGCTACTTGCGCTCCCCGTCTGGATTACCAGGTTATTTCTAGGAAATAGGCTAGTGGATGGTGCCTCAAAAAGGGTCTGACAAATAAATCTGGCGCTGGGTGGGGAGCTGTGGCAAAATAGATAAGCCCATTCCTGTTGTTTCAAGGAG